>Ga0209476_10002553_pt1 | contig 12174 bp, 9 predicted proteins | sample KloWWTrecipitate_FD_187179 | JGI IMG/M metagenome (GOLD analysis project Ga0209476, IMG submission 187179) | Active sludge microbial communities from Klosterneuburg, Austria, studying microevolution and ecology of nitrifiers - Klosterneuburg... | ecosystem: Engineered > WWTP > Aerobic digester >...
CGGCGCGCGAGGGCTGGCTGAAAGCCGCGCGCGCTGGCCTGCGGCATGAGCCGCCCCGCGCATGTCGACAACCTGACCCGGCGCGTGGTCGAGGCGCTCGGCCAGGCCATCGTCACCGGCACGTGGCAGGCGACGGGTGCGTTTCCGATCGAGGCCGAGTTGTGCGCGCGTTTCGGGGTCAGCCGCAGCGTGGTGCGCGAGGCGGTGAAGATGCTGACCGCCAAGGGCCTGCTGAGTGCCCGCCCGCGCCGCGGCACCGTGGTCGAACCCGAGCCGCACTGGAACCTGCTCGACCCGGACGTGCTGCGCTGGCTGCTGCAGCGCGCGCCCTCGCCGGAATTGCTGGCCGAGTTCACCCAGATGCGCCTGGGCATCGAACCGCAGGCGGCGGCGCAGGCCGCGCTGGCGGTGCGCGGTGGCCAGGTCGAGGTGTTGCAGCCGATCCGTGCCGCGCTGGCGCGGATGCAGGCGGCAGGCGCTGGCGCGGACGATCCGCTGGCCTCGGACATCGCCTTCCACGTGGCCATCCTGCAGGCCAGCGGCAACCGCTTCCTGCTGCAACTGCGCGAGCTGGTCGATACCGCGTTGCGCATTTCGATCCGGATGACCAACGCGCAGAAGGGCGTGGCCCTGGCCAGCGTGGACGACCATGCGCGGGTGTTGCATGCGATCGAAGTCGGCGATGCCACCGCTGCGGCGGCGGCCATGCGCGCATTGCTGGGCGAAGTGCTCGACCTGATCGAGGCCGCGCGCGACCGTTAGCGAGCACCGCCACGGCCAGCGCCTATCATGGTGCTTCCACGGACAGGCAGGAACGGAGCACGGCATGGGCGGCAGCCTGCGGATCGCGATGGCGCAGTTCGATTTCCCGGTCGGCGACGTGGCCGGCAACCGCGCGCGGATCGCGCGGATGATCGTCGAGGCGCGCGACGAGTATGCGGCCGACATCGTGCTGTTCCCGGAGCTGGCGCTGTGCGGCTATCCGCCGGAAGACCTGTTGTATCGGCCGGCGTTCCTGCGCGATTGCGAAAATGCGCTGAACGAAATCGCCGCGGACGTGCGCGGCATCGTCGCCGTGGTCGGCTGGCCGCAGGCGGCGGGCAGCGTGGTGTACAACGCCGCCAGCGTGCTGCGCGACGGCGGCATCGAGCAGACCTACCGCAAGCGCGAACTGCCGAACTACGCGGTGTTCGACGAGCGCCGCTATTTCGATGTCGATCCGGATCGCGACGATTGCGTGTTCGAGGTCAAGGGCGTCACGGTCGGCGTGGTGATCTGCGAGGACCTGTGGTTCGCCGAGCCGGTGGCCTCGACCGTGGCGAAGGGCGCGCAACTGCTGCTGGTGCCGAATGCCTCGCCGTTCGAGCGCGACAAGCATGCGCAGCGCGACCACCTGCTGGCGCAGCGCACCCGCGAGACCGGCGCGGCGATCGCCTATCTCAACGTGGTCGGCGGGCAGGATGCACTGGTGTTCGATGGCGCCTCGGTGGTGGCCGACGGCGACGGCGCGGTGCATCCGGCCGCGGCGGCATTCACCGACCAGTGGCTGGTGGTGGAGTTCGATCCGGCATCGCGCCGCTTCATGCCATTGCAGTGGATGGTGGATGGCGACGAAAGCCGCGACGCGCTGGCCTGGCGCGCGGTGGTGCGCGGCACCCGCGACTACTTCGCCAAGAACGGCTTCAGGCATGCGTGGCTGGGGCTGAGCGGCGGCATCGATTCCTCGCTGGTGCTGGCGATCGCCGCGGATGCGCTGGGCCCTGCGAACGTCACTGCGGTGCGGATGCCGTCGCGCTATACCGCCACCTTGTCGAACGACCTCGCGCAGGAGCAGTGCGATGCGATGGGCGTGAAGCTGATCGCGCTGCCGATCGAGCAGCCGTTCCAGGGCTATCTCGACACGCTGGCCGCAACATTCGCCGGCAAGCCGGTCGATACCACCGAAGAAAACCTGCAGTCGCGTGTGCGCGGCGCGCTGCTGATGGCGCTGTCCAACAAGTTCGGCGGGCTGCTGCTGACCACCGGCAACAAGAGCGAATACGCGGTCGGCTACGCCACCATCTACGGCGACATGTGCGGCGGTTACGCGCCGATCAAGGACCTGTACAAGACCGAGGTGTTCGCGCTGGCGCGCTGGCGCAACACGGTCGGCGACCAGGTGGTGCCGCAGGCGGTGATCGACCGCCCGCCCTCGGCGGAACTGCGCGACAACCAGAAAGACCAGGATTCGTTGCCGCCATACGACGTGCTGGACGCGATCCTGCTGCGACATGTGGACCAGGAACAATCGCGTGCGGAAATCGTCGCCGCCGGTTTCGATGCCGCCACCGTCGACAAGGTGCTGAAGCTGGTGCGGATCGGCGAATGGAAGCGGCATCAGGCTGCACCCGGCCCGAAGGTGAGCCGGCGCGCATTCGGGCGCGAGCGGCGCTATCCGATCAGCAACGGCTATCGGGAATGAGCCGAAACGACAAGGCCGGCGCTGCGAACGCCGGCCTTGCTTGCCGCAGCGAACTTCGACGTTACTTATTGTCGCCGCGGAACGGGTTCAGGCGGTTGTAGAAGCGCGCCTTGCGCGGCCAGCGCCCTTCGAGCCACGGATGCTGCGGGTCGTTCTGCTGCAGCACGCGCTTGGCATCGGCAGCCAGTGCGGCATTGCCCATGCGGATGTAGGACTCGCCCAGCATCGCCACCGCGTCGTTCTGGTACTGGCTCTGCGGGTAGGTTTCCAGCAGGTAGGTGGCGCGGTCGGCGGCGGACACCCAGGCACCGCGGTGCAGGTAGTACAGGCCGGTATTGAGCTCGAAGCGGGCGAATTCGTTGCGCAGGAAGATCATGCGCTGGCGGGCGTCGGCGGCGTAGCGGCTGTTCGGGTAGCGACTGGCCACCGTGTTGAAGTCGTTGTAGGCCTGCTGCGGCGAGCCCAGGTCGCGGTTGCTCATGTCGAGCTTGAACGCCTTGGACAGGAACACCGTGTTGCGGCTCATGTTGGACAGGCCGCGCAGGTAGTAGAGATAGGCGATGTTGCGGTGGGTCGGATAGGTGCGGATGAAGCGGTCGATGGTGGAAACCGCGTCGTCGTGCTTGCCGGCCTTGTACTCGGCATAGGCCTGTTCCATCAGCGCCTGCTCGGTGTACGGGCCATACGGGTACTGCGCGATCAGGCGGCCCCAGGTTTCGCTGGCGCTGCTCCAGCGCCCGTTCTCCATGTGGCCGTGGGCCTTGTCGTACAGCTGGCTGACCGGCAGGCCTTCGTTCTTGTCCTCGTCCTTGAACATGCCCTTGACCCGGGCGCAGCCACTGGTGGCGACGATGGCGACGAGCGCGAGCGCAAGAACGGGGCGCAGCAGTGAAGGACGGAAGGTCATGGGCATCGAACGGGCGCCGGGGGCATGAACACCGGATAATACCAGTCCGATCCTTGAACAATGCCCGTACGGGCTTACCGGCCCCATGATTGCAGCCGAACCACGCCAAGCCATCGTCCCCGACACCTGTGCAGGCCGCCGCCTGGACGCGGTGCTGGCCGAGTTGTTCCCCGAGTTTTCCCGTTCGCGCCTGTCGGCCTGGATCAAATCCGGCGACGTGAGCGTGGACGGGGCACCGGCGCGTGGCCGCGACCCGGTGCGCGGCGGCGAGACCGTCACCTTGAGCGCCGTGCAGGACACCCAGACCCATGCGGTCGCCGAGGACATCCCGCTCGACATCCTGTACGAGGATGCCGACGTGCTGGTGATCGACAAGCCGGCCGGGTTGGTGGTGCATCCCGGTGCGGGCAATCCCGCCGGCACCCTGGTCAATGCGCTGCTGCACCACGACCCGGCGCTGGAACTGCTGCCGCGCGCGGGCATCGTGCATCGGCTGGACAAGGACACCAGCGGCGTGATGGTGGTCGCCCGCACCCTGCCGGCGCACACCTCGCTGGTGGCGCAGTTGTCCGCGCGCGAGGTGCATCGCCAGTACCTGGCAATCGTGGTCGGGGCGCTGGTCGCCGGCGGCACCGCGCGTACCGGCATCGACCGCCACCCGCGCGACCGCATCCGCATGGCGGTGCGCGAGGACGGCAAGGACGCGGTGACCCACTACCGCCTGCGCGAACGCTTCCGCAACCACACCGCGCTGGAATGCCGGCTGGAAACCGGACGCACCCACCAGATCCGCGTGCACATGAACCACCTCAAGCACCCGATCGTCGGCGATCCGCTGTACGGCGGATCGTTCAAGCTTCCGAAGGGGGCTTCCGACGAGTTCATCGCCGCGTTGCGCGGCTTCAAGCGCCAGGCCTTGCACGCGGAAGTGCTGGAATTCGCGCATCCGCTCAGCGGCGAACCGATCCGCTGCACGGCGCCGATCCCGGCGGACATGCAGCAGCTGATGAAACTGCTGCGCGAAGATGCCGCGGCCCACGCCGAAGCCGAGCGCCAGCGTCGATGAGTGCGTGGATCGACGCCGACTGGCCGGCACCGCCGGGCGTGCGCGCGCTGACTACCACGCGGCATGGCCTGGGCGTGTCGCGACCGCCATTCGACGACTTCAACCTCGGGTCGCGTTGCGGCGACCATGCCGACGCGGTGATCGAGAATCGCCGTCAACTCGAAGCCGCATTGCAGTTGCCATCCCCGCCGCGCTGGCTGAAGCAGGTGCATGGCATCGAGGTGGTGCGCTTCGAGCTCCCTCTCCCGCTGGCGGGAGAGGGTTGGGGTGAGGGTGGTGTGCTTTCCGCGATCGAGGAGAGCACCCCTCCCCAGCCCTCCCCTGCCTTCGCAGGGGAGGGAGAAGTGCAAGCCGACGCCGCCATCACCGCCTCGCCTGGCGTGGTGCTTGCCATCCTCACCGCCGATTGCCTGCCGGTGGTGTTCGCCGCGCACGATGGCTGCGAAATCGCCGTTGCCCATGCGGGTTGGCGCGGGCTGGCCGCCGGCATGCTGGAGGCGACGGTTGCCGCAATGCGGACGCCCGCGAGCGCGTTGATGGCCTGGCTCGGCCCTGCGGCCGGCCCCGACGCCTATGAAGTCGGCGTCGAGGTCTTCGACGCGTTCGTGTCACGCGATCGCGCCGCGGAAGCGGCATTCCTGCCGACGCGACCCGGCCATTGGAACGTCGATCTGTACGCGCTTGCCAGGCGGCGACTGGCGGCGGCCGGCGTGATGCAGGTGCACGGCGGCGGCCTGTGCACGATCTCCGATCCGCAGCGTTTCTTCTCGCATCGCCGCGACGGCAGGGGCGGCCGCATCGCGACGCTGGCGTGGATGCAGGCGTCAGCCTGAAGCCGCAGCCAGCAGCCACGCCAGCTTGCGCGCCTTCGGCTGCTGCTTGAGCGCATGTTCCGCGCGCGAAGCGCTGGCGCGGTCCGGGTAGCTGCGGCTGCCGAGCACGCATTCCGGCGGATGCGCGCGGGTGTATTTCGCGCCGCGTCCGGCGGTGTGTTCGCGGAAGCGGCGTTCGACGTCGGTGCTGATGCCGGCGTACAGGCTGCCATCGCGGCAGCGCAGCAGGTACAGATGCCAGCCGGCGCTCATCGCGGCATGCGCGACAAGCGATCGATCAGCACCGCGCTGCGCAGCGACTGGCGCGGAATGCTGGCAAGGTCGAGGGATTCGCCTTCCGCATGCGCGCCACGGCCGGCCGCGCCCAGTCCGGCCAGGACATCGACATCGGCGGCGACGAAGCTGGAATCGGCCGCGCCGCGCTTCGCGGGATCCCATTCCTTCATCGCCGGCAGGCCGAGGTCGGCATTGACCTGGTTGAGCAGAACCAACAGGGCACGATTGCCTGCGGTGGGTGCCATCGGCGGATAGGACTCGTCGTACGCCAGGGTTGCGCCGGTCTTCGGCAGGTGCTGCGCCACGATCGCCTGCATCCGCGCGCGCGCGCGGGTTTCCTGTTCCGGTGCCATGGTGCGCAGGTCGCCGCGGGCAATGGCCTGCTCGGCGATGATGTTGGTCTTGCCGGCAGCACTGCCGCGCGCACCGCCCGGCTCCAGTGTGGCCGGGGTGCCGCCGACCATCAGGCCGACATTGAGGGTGAGGTCGGGCTCGGGCAGCTCGCGGCGGAAGGCATCGAGAATGCGCACCAGCTCGTAGTTCGCGCCGTAGCCGAGTTCGCTGCCGAACACGCTGCCGGAATGGCCGGTGACGCCGCTGGTGGCGAGCTCCCAGTCGGTCACCCCGCGCCGCGCCACGGTGGCGTAGTCCTGGCCATCGCGGACGATCAGCTCCTCGTATTCCAGCGCCACGTCCGCCCACTTGCCGGCCGCGACCAGGTCGGCGCGTGCAGCTGCCAGTGGCGTGCCGGCGGATTCCTCGTCGCCGGTCAGCACCACCTTGATGTCGGCATCGCGCAGGGTGCCGGCGGCGTGCATCGCGCGCAATGCGCTGACGATGATCACCACCCCGCCCTTGTCGTCGGCGATGCCGGGCCCGGTGGCGCTGTCGCCGTTGCGGACGAAGCGTTGGAACGGCGAATCCGGTTCGAACACGGTATCCAGATGGCCGATCAGCAACACGCGCTTGCCGCGGCCGTTGCCGCGGTGGGTGGCGACGAGATGGCCGGCGCGCCCGGTGGCGCGCATGTCGATCCACTGCACGTCGAAGCCCAGCGGCTCCAGTTCGGCGCGCACCATCTCGCCGACCGCGGTCACACCCGGCAGGTTCAGCGAGCCGGAGTTCTGGTTGACCAACCGCTCCAGCAGCGCGATGGCATGCGGCTGGTCGTCGGCGATGGCGGCGCGCAGGCGTTGCGTATCGCCGGTTTGCGCCATGGCCAGGCCGGGAAGCAGTGACAGGGCGAGCAGCAGGCTGCGGGCGAGGGTGCAGGAACGGATCATCGGGCAGGTTCCGGGGTGGTCAGGCGTGACCATAACCCGGCAGGAGTGTCACCGAAACGGCGCGTTCCAGCCGGTTGGAATCTTCGGCATGTGCCAGCAAGCATCGTGGTGGCAATGACTCCGATGCTCCGGTTCCACGTACTCCCGGTTGGTAGGGCTGTTGGGGGTACCGCCTGCCGTGGCAACGATGGCCGCGCGCGCAAGTTGCCGCAATGCTGCAGACTTGGTTGGCACGCCCGGCAAAGGGCCGTGGCAAGTGCGGCCGGCAGGCGCGGACATGTTGCATTCGCTTGACGGGCAGCACGATGCGCGATGACGGTTGGGTCGATACTTGCGAGAATCGCAGCGTTCCGTTGCACGGCATGCCGTGGGACGGCTGGCCTTCGAGGTGCAGGCGCGAGAATCAGGCGGCGTCTGGTCACCATTGGCGACGATGCCTTGAACCGGCCGCAACCCTAGTGCATGTGTCGCTGGATCTGGATGACAGCAAGCCTGGCAAGTCTTCCGACCTTGCTGTGCTTGACCCGGGGCAGAGTCATGTGGCTGAGGACGCCACCCTGCTGGCGCGCTTGCACATGCATGATGCGAAAGGTGCGGATTCACGCATATGAGGAATTCGGCGCGTGGGACGGTTCACGCAACGGAAGTTTCATGGTGAAGTGCGTGCCATGCCCGGGCGTGCTTTCCACTGCTATGCAGCCACTGGATTCCATGATGAGGCGATAGATCACCGCCAGTCCGATGCCGGTGTCGAGCGTCGCTGCCTTGGTGGTGAAGAACGGTTCGAATACGCGTGCAGCCACGTCCGATGGCATGCCGCAGCCATCGTCGGAGAAGCACAAGCGGACCTCGCCTTCCGCCACGCTGCTCTCGATGCGGAATGTCCCGTTGCCGGTTATCGCATCGCCGGCATTCTTGGCGAAATTGAGGACGCCAGCCTCGAAGCCGAGCCGATCCATGTGGATCCAGGCGACCTGCGGGCACAACGCCGCCTCCACGTGGATGCGCGCACCCAGCATCGACGCGATTATCGGCAGCAATTCCTCCAGTGCGGCATTGGCGTCGAAGGTTTCGCGGGCGAGCGGGCTTGCCCGGACCAGCGTCAGCAATTTATCGGTCAGCAACTGGCCGTGCTTGGTGGCGACGGCAATACCGCGAAACCGTTCTTGATCGGTATCGGCATAGTCGCGCTGGGTGGCATACCCAAGGATCACGCACAGTACGTTGTTGAAGTCATGGGCCACGCTGCCGGCCAGCTTGCCCAGTGAATCCATGCAATGCGAATGTATCAGCTGCGCCTGCGAGCGTTCCATTTCCTGGATTTGCATTTCCAGCTGGCGGCACAGTACGGCAAGATCGCGGCTGCGCTTTAGTCCGATTTCGGACTTCAGGAGCACGCGGTCCATGATCAGTGTCACGATCAGGCAGCCCATCGCCCGCTGCAGCAAATTGGAAATGGCATCACTTGCCGTCATGGTTCCGGCCACCCCGTGGCGCAGGTCGAGCCAGCTAACAATGAGCAGGATGGCGAAGTAGGTGGTTGCGGCCAGCCACAGTGCGGTACGTCCCAGCAGCAGGCCCGCGAACAATGGAGGCATGATGCCCAGCAGCAACTCCTGCTGTGCCACCAGTCCATCCTGGTAGTGGCTGCGTGCCAGCAGGCACAGCGCAAGGACAAACAGCAGGGTGGCGAGTTTGCGGGACAGGGGCATGGCGCGAGTATCGCGCGGTGGTTGACGGTTCGCATCGCCAGTGTGCCAGTGTCTGGCCGTGCTGCGGGCTCAAGCGATAGGATGTGTGCGTCGCTTGGCACTCATCCCCCGGTTCGCATGCAGGCAAAAACTGGAAAGCCCAGTGTCATGGTCGTCGAAGACGACAACGAACTGCGTGAACGCATCCTCGTCCCCGGTCTGCGGAGTGAAGGCTTCGAAGTGGACAGTTCGGATAGCGCGATGACGCTGTACCGGGCGTTGAGCCTGCGGTCCTGGGATTTGTTCGTGGTCGACATCGGCTTGCCGGACGAAAATGGCTTCGAGGTTGCGCGCCACTTGCGGCAACGTGGCGAGGCCGGGATCGTCATATTGACTGGCAGAGCCAGTGCCGAAGATCAGGTGCGCGGTTTGGACGGCGGTGCTGATGCCTATCTGTCGAAGCCGGTGGGAGTGGATGTGCTGGCGGCCGCCTTGCGCAGTGTACTGCGGCGGATCGCTCCCGGCGCACAAGTCGTGGTCCCGGTCCCAATGAGGGCCGGCTGGTGCCTGCAGCAACAGGGCTGGCAGCTGGTGTCGCCATCGGGTAGTCGAGTCGCGCTCGCCCGCGGCGAGCGTCTGCTGTTGACGCTGCTTACCAACGCCACCGGCGAAGTGGTGGAACGGGAGGTGATCATTGATCGCCTGCGGAGCGATGACCGTGAGTTCGACCCGCATCGGTTGGAGATGTTGGTGCATCGGCTGCGACGCAAGGTACGCGCGGCCAGTGGGGAGGATCTGCCGCTCAACACCGTGCGCGGTCTGGGGTATCTGCTCCTGCCATAGCGGCCAGTTCCGCAGAATTTCATTGTTTCTCACCAAATATCACCAACTTCGCCTAGCTTGTGTGAGTTTTGGTGCGTGCATTCTGTGTGCTCGGTCACTATCCTTCGAGAAGTAACAGGGGAGTTCCGGAGGCTCTGCGCTGCACCGAATCCATCGGCGCGCGTGCCCGAGTGCAATTTTCCGCCTGTTTGTCATGCCCTGCGGCGTCCTGGTGACGCTGCCGGGGCCCCCTGTCAGTACAAGCTGGGCGCGCCATGAGTGTGTATATGAGCATTGCAGGAATCGCGATTCGGACGGTTGCACGCGTGTGTGGACGGCCGCTTGACCAGCGCGCATGGCGCATGCCACGCGTGATCGCTACGGCCGCCTTCATGCTGGCGCTGGTGCCCGGGCTTGCACAGGCGCAGTTGGTGCAGCAGCACAGCTTCAACATCAATGGCGATGTGGTGATGGTGGGCAACGGCCTGCTGACCTGCAGTACCACCAGTGGCAACGGCAATAGCAACTGTGCCGGCCACCAGGGCGGCACCGGCAGCAACGGCCAGAATGCCGATCGCGACATGGTGTACATCAACACCGATCCGGTCGGTAGCGGGGCACCTGCCAATTCCTCCACCGCCACTGTCTCCATGCCTGCCGGTGCCATCGTGCGGTCGGCTGGCCTGTATTGGTCAGGTCGCTCGGGCGACAGCAACAATGCGCGTCGCAACATCCACTTCAAGGTACCCGGCGGCAGCTACCAGCAACTCACTGCCAATTCGGCGGACGTCTACACATTCACCGCGCAAGGCGACAATGGTCGACGGCCTTATACTGCCTATCGTGATGTCACCTCGCTGGTCACTGCCAGCGGCAGCTATTCGGTCGGTGGCCTGACTTCCTCCATCGGCACAGGTGACTCTCTCGGTTTGTTCGGTGGCTGGGCGCTGATCATCACCTACGAGCACAGCAGCAAGCCGTTTCGCCGGCTGATGGTGTTCAACGCCAGCAATGCGTTGCAGGTGTCCAATGGCAATCCGGCTTCGGCAACGGTCAGCGGCCTGCTCACCCCTCCCGCGGGCAGCTTCAATGCCTACATGGGTGCCCTGGTATGGGAAGGCGACGACGGCATCACTGGTGACCGTTTCAACCTGACCGGAGCCGGCGTCCTCGGTGGGGGTAGCCTGTCCGACGCGCAGAGCCCCAACAACAACTTCTGGAACAGCCGCATCAGTCATCTGGGGTCGCTGTTCACCGGCCGCAACCCGGCGTATGCCAACAACTTCGCCATCGATCTCAAGATGGTCGATATTTCCAGTGGCAGCGCCGGCCCGCGCATGGCGAACAATGCCACCACAGCCGATCTGCAGTTCACATCCACGGGTGACGTCTACTTCCCGCACGCGCTGGTGTTCATCTCCGACCTGTTCTCCCCGCTCGTGTTGCCGTCGATGCAGAAGACGGTCAGCAACGTGAGTCGGCCCGGTGCCACCAACGTGAAGCCCGGCGAGACGCTGGAGTACACCATCAAGTTCGGCAACACCGGACAGGATGGCGCGATTCGGGTGGTGTTGACCGACCCCATTCCTGCCGGCACCACCTATCTGCCCGGCTCGCTGCGCGTCCATCGCGACGACGGATTGGGAATCAGTTCGGCGACGCCGCGCAGCGATGGCAGCGGCGACGATCAGGCGGAATTCGATACAGGCAACAACCGTGTGGTGTTCAGGGTGGGTTCGGGTGCCAATGCCACCACGGGCGGCATGCTGGCCCAGAATCAGCAGGTGGATTTGCGTTTCCGGGTGACCGTGAATGCCGGTGCCGGCCCGACGCTGACAAATGTGGCCACCTTGACCCATGGTGCGCAGACTTTCCCGGACGATCCGGACAGGACCGTCACCGGTTCGGCGAATACCAATATCCCGGTGCTGTTGCCGTCGATTACGGTATCCAAGGCCGTCAACCCGGTCAGCGGCACGCCGGTGGCACCTGGCGATACATTGACCTACACCCTCACCGTGAGCGTTACCAACGGCCCGACCATGGAGCCGCTGGTGCTGACGGACACCCTGAGTGCGCAGGTGAACAACCTGCAAGTCACCAACCTGGGCAGCTTCACCCAGGGTGGCACGGCAACTGTGCCGACCTTCACCTTGCCGACAAACACCGCTAATGGCATCTACACCGTTGTCTACACGGTGGATGTGCTGGCCGCGGCGTCCGGTAATGTCGGAAACCAGGTGGTGGTGACCAGCGGTGGCGGCAATCCGCCGCCTGATTGCAGTCCCTGTTCCACCAGCAACCCGGTTGCGCCATCGGTCACGGTCGCCAAGACCGCCAACCCGGCCAGCGGTGCCGCCGTGGTCCAGGGCGATACACTCACCTACACGCTGACCGTCGTCGTGGCCAATGGCCCGACCACGGCACCCGTGGAGCTGACCGATACGCTGAGTACGCAGGTGGAAAACCTGCAGGTGACCAACCTTGGCAGCTTCACCCAGAGCGGTACGGCAACGGTCCCGGTCTTCACCTTGCCCGCGAATACCGCCAATGGCTCGTATTCCGTGACCTATACGGTGGTGGTCAAGAGTGATGCCACCGGCAGCGTGGGCAATTCGGTCGTGGTGACTAACAACGGCGGTGATCCCACCCCGAGCTGCCCGGCGGGCGCGCCTTGCACCACGACACATACGGTCAATCCGTCCAGCGCGGACATGGTGCCGGTGTTCAGCGGTCTGCCGGCGGTCCTGGAGCCGGGCGAGTTGACCACGGGCACGCTGACCTGCACCAACAATGGTCCGGGCTCTGCGGTGGGCGCGAGCTGCGTGCCGAGCG
>Ga0209476_10002557_pt1 | contig 12159 bp, 16 predicted proteins | sample KloWWTrecipitate_FD_187179 | JGI IMG/M metagenome (GOLD analysis project Ga0209476, IMG submission 187179) | Active sludge microbial communities from Klosterneuburg, Austria, studying microevolution and ecology of nitrifiers - Klosterneuburg... | ecosystem: Engineered > WWTP > Aerobic digester...
GCCTTCAGCGTCTATGGGGTCCCCGGCCCGCAGGGCAGCAAGCGGCACGTAGGCGGCGGGCGGATGATCGAGTCCAGCGCCAAGGTCAAGCCGTGGCGGGAAGCGGTGAAGTGGGCGGCCCGCGAAGCAATGGCCGGCTTCGACGGCTGGGCGGCGCTCGACGGCCCGCTGGTCGCCGTGATGGTGTTCACCCTGCCAAAGCCTGCGAGCGCGCCCAAGAGGCGGCAGACGTGGCCGGACAAGAAACCCGACCTGTCGAAGCTGATTCGCTCAACTGAGGACGCACTGACCGATGCCGGCCTTATCGCAGACGACGCGCGGATCGTGGCCTATGCCCGCGCCGCGAAGGTGTTCCCCGGCGAGGACTTGAACGCGCTGCGGTCGCCAGGCTGCTACATCGAGATTCGGAGGCTGGGCGAATGACCACCGAAGAACGCAAGCGCCTAGCCGGCGACCTCCGCGAAGCCCTATCGCTGGCCGAGCAGCGCCGATCCGCCGTGCATATGTCGCAGTTCCACGCGGGGCTGATCTTGGAACTTCTGAACGATTCCGACGAACCCAAGGGGGAACAGCAATGACGGTCAGTGTCGGCACCATCGGCCTATCCACGCCGCAGGAAATCGCAACTCGAGCCATCCATTGGGCCGACGAGGCGAACGATGCGCCGCAAACCAAGTTCGCGCTGCACCTAGGCCCGCGCCAGAAAGTGCTGGTGAGTCGGGTCAAGCGCCGGGTCGAGCCTGACGGGTGGATTGCGACATTCACCAAGCGGGCGGATCCGGATTGGCTGGCGAGCGAGATTCAGGGGGCGAGCAATGGGGCAGGTTGACACCTTCGGCGAGTACGTACGGCGCGAGCTTGACCATTGGGGGACAGAGTTCGCGCTACGGCGGGACTTTGAGTACCTCGGGCATTGCAGCAAAAACATGCTGCAGGTGCTGATCGACCACCGGGGCGAAATGCCGCCACCGAACACGGGCTACAAGCCGCTGGAAACCGATCTGCGGGCGCAGCGCATCGAGGACGTGGTGGCCGACATAGCCCGCGACCAACTGCCCATTGCGTGCGTGCTGAGGGCGTACTACTGCGGCAGCGGACGCAGGAAGGTCGAACGGCTGGAAACGGCAAACTTGCTGCTGGCGACCTCGGGCCAGCGGCTGGTCAAACTGCGCCAGTACATGAGCCTCCATGAGATCGGATTGGCTACCGTTCGTGGCGCTCTAATCGGACTTGCACGAGCCGCTTGACAGGTGCGCAAGCTAGCCCCTAAAAAGGGCGCATGGTGGGGGAACTGCCCGCTACGACCCGGCCAAGTGCCGGGTTTTTCGTTTGCCCGCCCGCAGACCGCCCCTCGGCATCCTCGTCAATGACCAACGTCTGGACGGAGGCGGGCATTTACAACAAGGCTGGGCGGGATTGCTGCAAGGCAACCGCATAACCCCGGCCTCTTACAACCAAACCCCGATTCCGGCCTCCCTCCCCGTCGAGCCGGACGCGGTGCCCCTGCTTTCCTGTCAGTTGGCAGGGGTTCTATTCGGAGCGGCAATGGACTACGGAGCGCTGGCTAACGCTGCTGGCATCCCCATGTCGCGCGCAATGCGTTGGGCCGAGCCTGTCTCGCTGGCTCTGAAGTACGCCGGGATCAAGTCGCGGAACGAAACGGCGGGCTTTCTGGCGCAGGTTGGGCACGAGTCCGGCAGCTTCCAGCACGTCCGCGAGATATGGGGGCCGACGCCTGCGCAGAAGCGCTACGAAGGCCGGCTTGACTTGGGCAACACGCAACCAGGGGACGGATCCCGCTATCGGGGTCGCGGCTTGATTCAGATTACCGGCAGGGCGAACTACACGCGCATTGCTGCCCGGCTTCGCAGGCTGGCGGCACCTGACTTCGCTGCGACACCGGAAGCGCTGGAATCGCCGCAATGGGCGGCCCTGAGCGCGGCAGACTACTGGCTTGACCGCAAGCTGTCTCAATACTTCCTGCCCGACGGCGGGGTGAAGTTCAAAGCCTTAACCAAGGCGATCAATGGCGGCCTGAACGGCTACGACGACCGATTAATGCGCTACGAGCGCGCAATGGCCGCTCTAGGGGGCGCTTGATGGAGTCAGAGGTCTATTACGCAATGGGCGGCGGCGGGCTGGCATGGCTCGCGCAGATGGTGTGGCAGCGCGTGTTCACCAGCGAGGGCAAGGCAAGTGAGCAGCTTGTTGTCCAGCTTGGGGAGCGCATCGCCGCACAGGAAGCCCGGCTGACCACGCTGGAGGCTGGCTTGGACGAAGAGCGCGGCAAGCGCCGACTGGCCGAGGACAAGGTTCACGTGTTGGAACTGTACGTGGTTGGGCTGCAAGGCGAGTTGAGGCGGCACGGTATCGACGTTCCCGGCCCGTCGCCGATGTCGCCAGGGCGTGTTGAGCCGTGACCGCAATCATCGCCCTGCTAGGCGGCCTCCGCGCCACCGTATTCGCCGGCATCGCTTTGCTGGCCCTGCTGCTGGCAGGCGCGCAGACATGGCGGCTGGATAGGGCGCAGGACGCCATTGCGGATATGTCGCTGCAGGTTGCCAAGGATCAGGCGGCACTGGCTGCGGCTCAGGTCGTGGCGAGCGAGGCAGCGCGGCAGCAGGAACAGGACAGGGCAAGGGCCGCGAACGAAGTGGCCGCCGCTTACGAGAAAGGGAGGGACGATGCGAAAGCTGCAGGTGATCGGGTTGCTGCTGACTTGCGTGCTGGCGTTAGCCGGCTGCAAGACCGCTGGCGTGGCTGTGAAACCCGTCGTGTGCCCGGCACTGCCGACGCCTCCGGCGAACCTGATGCATCCGCCATCGACCGCAACGAAAGTGCGGGCCGAATTGTTGGTGCAGCCGAACAGTGCGACGCCCAGGTGATCGGGTTGCAGGACTTCATCCGGAGTGAGCGCAAGTGAAACCCCGCTTCGACGTGTACCAAGCCAAAGACGGCTGGCGCTGGCGTCTACTGGCCGGCAACAACAAGGTCATTGCCTCGGGTGAGGCGCATACCCGCGAGCGTGATGCCAAGCGGGCTGCGGCGAACGTGTGCAATGCCTGCCGGCTGATTCACTTCGACAAGGGCTGAGACGTGAAGCGCCTGAAGTCCCTAAGCGCCGCATCCGGCGAAACGATCAAGGTCACCAACAAGTGGGCCGCCGAGGCTGAGTCTCGCGGGACGACCGTGAGCGGCAGCGCTTGGGAGTTCAGCGGCAGCGCCACGTTTGGCAGCGTCGCACTGAGCGGCACGACTGCGACATGCCTGCTGACCCCGACTTGCAGCGGCTGCCTGACCAACACGGTCACGCTGGCTAGCGGCGAGGTGTTGAAGGCTGTTCGCCAGATTGAATCCTGATAAAGAATCAAATAAATCAAATGGCAAGCGGCGGCAAACGAGAGGGCGCAGGCAGGCCAAAGGGCGCGCTTGACGGGAACAATAAGCAACTGCGGGAGATGATCCTCGCTGCTCTGGATAAGAAGGGCGGCGTCAAGTATCTGGTCGATAAGGCTGACAGCCACCCGCAGGCGTTCATGTCGCTGCTAGGCCGCGTGCTGCCGCTGTCCGTTGAAGGCGGCGACCCTGACAAGCCGCTGACGGTCACGTGGCTGAAGTAACGATCGACTACCGGCCAAGGCCGCAGTCAGTTGCCTACCACGACAGAACGCAACGCTGGGCCTGCACTGTTGCGCATCGGCGATTCGGCAAGACGGTTCGGGAGATTAACGAGCTAGTTAAGCAGGCCGTCACTTGCGACAAGCCTGACGCACGCTTTGCCTACATCGCGCCGTACTACGCGCAGGCCAAGGCAATCGCGTGGGACTACCTGAAGCGGTATGCGCGGCCATTGCTGGCTCGCCCGCCGATGGAGTCTGAGCTAACGGTTGAGCTGGTCAACGGGGCACGCATCCGCCTGTTTGGCGCTGACAACCCCGACGCCCTGCGCGGCCTGTACCTGGACGGCGTTGTTCTGGACGAATACGGCGACATGCGGCCAAGCGTGTGGGGCGAGATCATCCGGCCCCTGCTTGCCGACCGTAAGGGTTGGGCCAGCTTCATCGGCACGCCAAAGGGGAAGAATCACTTCCATGCGCTCGCGGTACAGGCGCAGGAGTCGCCGGAGACATGGTTCTACCAGCGCTTACGGGCCAGTGAGACAGGCATCGTTGACCCGCTAGAGCTTGACGACGCCCGTAAGCAAATGACGCCTGAGCAGTACGCGCAAGAGTTTGAATGCGCGTTCGATGTGCCAGCGCTGGGTGCAATTTACGCCAAGGAACTGGCAGAGGCGGCCACGGAAGGCCGTATATGTTCGGTGCCGCTAGACAGGGCGGCCATCGTGCATACCGCTTGGGACTTGGGCGTAGGCGACGACACCTGCATTTGGTTCTGGCAGGCCATCGGCAAAGAGATTCGTCTGATCGACTACTACGCCAACCGTGGGCAGCCGATCACGCATTACCTGTCAGTGGTTCGCGGCAAGGGCTACGACTACGGGCAGCACTACGTCCCGCATGACGCCGAGGCGCGCGAGCGCTGGACGGCTAACACGATGACGCAGGTAGCGCAGGAGCAGGGCTTCCAGATGGAGGTCTTGCCTCGTGAGGACGTGGAGCAGGGGATTAACGCGGCGCGCATGTTGTTTAGCCGCTGCTGGTTCGATGAGGCCAAGTGCCGCGATGGGCTGGACTCGCTCATGAATTACCGCCGCGAATACGCGGAGAAGCTGGGGCAGTTCAAGCCTACGCCATTGCACGACTGGGCGAGCCACGGCGCAGACGCCTTCCGCTATCTCGCGATGAGCGTGGATCGCAGCAGGCCGCAGGCAATCAAGTTCGACATGTCCGCTTTCACCTCGGAGTTCGCGTGAAGGAAAAACGCAATAGGGCCAAGGATGGCCCGGACGCCGATCCTATGAAGGAAATGCGGGATCGGTACGACCGCGCAGTCGAGGCGGAGATCGAGAACCGCAGGCTGGCAATCAGCGACTTCAAGTTTGTTGCCGTTCCCGGCAATCAGTGGGATGACGCCCAGAAGAAGGCGCGCAAGAATCGCCCGTGCTACGAGATTCCGATCCTGCGCAGCAACTGGCGTCAGGTGGTCAACGATCAGAAGAAGGCTCGCCCAGGTATCAAGGTGCGCCCTGTCGAGAACGGGGACGCGAAGGGTGCCGAGCTGAGGCAAGGCTTGCTGCGGAACATCGAGAGCCGGTCAAACGCAGAGCGTGCGTATGACTCCGCCTTCGAGCTGCTGACGGCTACAGGCTTCGGAGCTTGGCGCGTCAAGACCGCCTACAGCACGGAGGATGCGTGGGATCAGGACTTGGTCATTGAGTCCATCGTTGACCCGCTCAACTCTGTGTGGGTTGACCCTGACGCCAAGTCGCCGGACAGCCGCGACGCCATGTTCGGGTTCATCGAGGACACGATGAGCCGGGAGGCGTTCAAGGACAAGTATCCGGACGCCGACTGCGTTAGCTTCGAGTCCTCGGCCCAGCGCGGCATGGGGGCATGGTTCAGCGACAAGAACGTGCGCGTTGTCGAATACCTGCGAAAGAAGCCGATCAAGAAAACACTAGTCCTGCTGTCCGATGGGCGTTCCATCGACGCCAACGAGATCACGGCGGAGCTAGCGGCGCAGCTTCAGCAGCAGGGCATCACGGTTAAGAAGCAACGCGAGTTCGACACCTACAAGGTGGTTTCGTCCATTTGCTCTGGCGTCGAGGAAATCGACGGCCCGCATGACGTGGTATTTGACCGCCTGCCGATCATTACCGTGTATGCCAACCGCCACTTCATTGAGGGCAAGTGGTACTGGTGCGGGATGACGCGCCCGGCGCGCGACCCGCAGAAGCTCGCGAACTACAACATCACTACCGGGCAGGAAGCGCTCGCCAAGCAACACAAGGCGCTGCCGATTGTCACGGCGAAGATGCTGGAGGGTGATGGCGTCAAAAAGATGTGGGACGCCTCCAACTCGGTAGACATCCCCTATCTGCCGATCACGCCTGACCATGCGATGCCTGGCGGCCCTTACTTCCTGCAGCCGCCATCGGTGCACGCTAGTTTCGTGCAGATGGGTCAGATGTCCATCGACATGGTGAAGATGGCGACGGGCATCTATGACGCCTCGCTTGGCGCTCGCTCGAACGAGACCAGCGGCAAGGCGATCACCGCCCGCCAGAACGAGGGCGACACCGCCACGTTCGACTATCAGGATGCGCTCAATTTCGGCATCCAATCGACTGGCGAGATCCTCTTGCCTGCCTTCCCCAAGGTGTACGACACGCAGCGGGCCATGCGGGTCTTGGGCAAGGACGGCAGCGAGAAGATGGTGAACCTCTACGAGGAAGCGCCGGACGGCAGCAAGGCTAACGACCTGAGCATTGGCAAGTACGACGTGTCGATCTCGGTCGGCCCGAACTACGACACGATGCGCATGGAGTTCGTGGACGCGCTTACGCAGCTTGGCCAAGGCAACCCGATGGTGCAGCAGGCCACCGCTGACCTCGTGATGAAGGCTTCGGACTTCCCAGGTGCAGACGAGGCCGCTGAGCGCCTGAAGATGCTGTTGCCGCCGCAGATCCAGCAGATGCTCAACAGTGAGGACGAGTCCCCGGCTGTCATGCAGTTGAAGGCCCAGATCCAGCAGATGGAGCAACAGGCGCAGGAGCATATGCAGGCCATCCAGCAGGAGGTCTCGCAGCTTCAAGCCAAGGCCCAGAGCAAGGACGACGCGATCCTTCGCGAGATCAACGCGGACAAGGATCGGGAGCTTGCGTGGTTTGAGGCTGAGACCAACCGCATCGCCGTCCTGCAGAAGTCGAGCGCCACCAATGATGCCAACGCGATCAAGGCAGCGGGGCTTGAACACCAAGTTCACGAAGGCGAGGCCAGCAGGCAGCACGACATGACGATGGCGCAGGCCAACGCTGAGCAGTCGCAGAGCGCGCAGGCCGCAGAACAGGCGCACCAGCAAGTCATGGCCGCGCAAACCACACCCACGGAGTAAGAGATGGCACAGGCAACGGTACTGGCGTCGGGCGACACCCGCGCGACCTCTTCGGATATCACGGTTGCATCTGGCTCTAGCGTGACCGTCGGCCTATTCGTGTCGTCCGGCACGGTGCAGCCCGGTTCGCGTGCTGTCGTTTTCATCGACACGCCCGGCACTGACAACAAAGAAGTTGAGCTGGATCACCGCATCAAACAGACCGTTATCTCCGGTCCCGGCACGTTCCGGGTGATCCGCGAGGAAGGGTCATTCGGCGTTTACACGGAGTAAGCGCCGCGCAACACCGCACCAGCCGGTAGCTGGGCTATTTCGTCAAGGATGACGCATGAGTGATGTTGAAACCGCCCAGACGGGCGCTATTGCCGCACCTGTTGAAAACACTGCACCCGCGCAGGAACAGACACAGGCCAACCCGCAGGAATCGGCGCCAGCGGAACAAGCGCAAGAGGACGACCAAGCCCGTGATGAAAAGGGCCGATTCGTCCAGAAGCGCATCAATGAACTGACCAAGCGTTACCACGACGAACAACGCGCGCGCACCTCGCTGGAACAGGAGTTCAAGCAGCTACGCGAACAGTTCGACCGTGCCACGCAGGCTCCACCGCCAGACTTCAACGAAGACCCGCAAGCCTACTTCGCACACATTGCCCGCGAAGAGGCCCGGAACTACATCGCCACTGAACGTCAGACGGCAACACAGCAGCAAGAACAGCAGCGTTTCCAGTCCCTCGCGCAACAACTAAATACCCGAGAGGCGGAATACGCGGTCACGCACCCGGACTATCCGGAGGCGGCGGAAGCACTCGCAAGCGTCATGGGGCCGAACCCCATGCTGTTTGAGGTCATCGCCACCTCGGATCACGGCCCAGCGGTTGCCCACTACCTCGGCAATCACCTGGACGAAGCCGCGAACATTTCCCGGTTGCCGCCGCATCTCGCTGCCGCTGCTGTCGCAAGGCTGGAGGCCAAGGTCAGCGCACCAAAACACAAACCCGTCTCAGCAGCGCCGGCACCGGCCCCTGTTGTGACTGGCGCGTCGGTTGCTCCTCGCGGAGCGAATGACGGCCAGTCCATCGAAGACTGGATGCGAGAGCGTAATCAGCACTAAGCGGCATGGAGGCCGCTAACTCATGGCAAATACCCTACTCACCCCGACCGCAGTCACTCGCGAGAGCCTGCGAATCCTGCACCAGAAGCTTAACTTCGTGGGCAACATCACCCGCGACTACGACGACTCGTATGCCAAGTCCGGCGCGAAGATCGGCGACTCCCTGAAGATCCGCCTGCCGAACCAGTACACCGTTCGCTCCGGCGCAACGTTGGCGACCCAGGACACCACGGAATCCAGCGTGACGCTGCAGGTCGCCACCCAGAAGGGCGTCGATCTCAACTTCACCTCGGTTGACCTGACCCTGTCGCTGGACGACTTCAGCAAGCGCATCATCGAGCCGGCGATGGCCGTCCTCGCTGCGAACATCGAAGCCGACGCGCTCAACATGTACCAGGATGTGTACCAGTCCGTGTGGAACGGCGGCGCTGCTGCGACCTACAACAAGGCGCTCGATTGCCGCGTCAAGCTGCAGAACGCACTGGCTCCGCCGACCGACCGCACGATCTTGCTCGACCCGCAGTCGATGTCGGACATCGTCAAGGACACCAAGACGCTGTTCAACGATCAGTCTTCGGTGGCCAAGCAGTACCGCGAGGGCATGATGGGCCGCGCGGCTGGGCTGGACTTCGGTGAGAACACCTTGCTGCCGTCGCACACCCGTGGCGCTGGCGACGCCGCCTACGTGGTCAACACCTCGACCGGCATCACCTCGGGTACCGCCACCATCACTGTGGCGACCGGCACCGGCACCCTCGCGAAGGGCGACGTTTTCACCGTGGCGGGCGTGTTCGAGGCCCATCCGGAGACCAAGGTCAACACCGGGCGTCTGCAGCAGTTCGTGGTGACGGCGGGATATGCGGGTGGTGGCGGTGCGGTGGCGGTGTCCCCGACCCCGATCACCTCGGGCGCGCTGCAGAACATCGTTGTCGTCGGCGCTGGCGCGGGCAAGGCTGTCGTCATCGCCGGCACCCTGTCCACCGCAGTGCAGACGGGTCTCGCGTTCCAGAAGGGTGCGTTTGCCTTCGCGACCGCTGACCTCGTGTTGCCGGACGGCATGGATTGGGCGGCGCGTGAGGTCTACGACGGCCTGTCGATGCGCATCGTTCGCGGCTACGACATCAACAACGACAAGTTCCCGTGCCGTCTGGACATCCTGTACGGCTACAAGACCTTGCGTCCGCAGCTCGCGGTCCGTTACCACAACAACTAAGTGCGACACGGCGGGGCTGCCTTCTGGTGGCCCCGCTTCCTTTTGGGCCAAGGATGGCCCGCTCTTTTAGAGGCTACGGATGGCGACTGCAAGTAGCGTAATCAGGCGCGCAATGCGCCTGTGCGGGATCATTGACGCCGCCGAAGCCGTGCCTGCTGACCAGATGCAGGACGCTATCGAAGTCCTGAACCGGCTGGGCCAGCGTTGGCTTGCTTCCGGTTTGCTGGCTGCGTGGACAGATGCCACCGGCCCCACATTCTCCCTCGTTACGCCGGCAACGGCTGACGATGCGTTGTCGTATTCCCTGGCGCTGCGTCTCGGGCCGGAGTTCGGCGTCGCTGTAACGCCAGACGTTGCGACCGTTGCTGCCGATGAGCTGCGCATGTTGTGGCGCGACCGGCTGGCAACCGCTGACACGACCGTCAACGGCATCATCCTGCGCGCACTGCGCATCATCTCCACGCATGGGCCGCTGCCGGATACGGTGGGCTTTGCAGGCGCGCTGGCGACGCTCAACGCCCTATTGGCTGAGTGGCATGTCGCGGGCATTGGCCTGCCGGACTACAGCGTCACGGGGCTGGCAGACACGCTGGCGTCCGATATGGCAGACCGCGACGCGGTTGCCTATCAGCTTGCAATCCGCCTTGCGCCGGAATACGGCACGGAACTGTCCGGCCTGACGTTGCGCAGCGCCGAAGAGGCGATGAACCGCCTGCGGCTTCGCTATTTCGTGCAGGGCACGGTTGATTTTTCGGAATTGCCAACGCCGAACAGCTACGGCGGGCGCTTTGACTTCGAGTCGGGCCAGTGAAAGACAACTGGCAGCCATTCCAGCTTCCAGACGGCAGCTACAGCGACCCCACGCGCCCGTGGTCGCAACAAGACCTCGTGAACTACCTGCCGATGCAGGCAGAGATGGCGGGCACGCGCTCTGGCGTCCTGCTGCGCACTGCGCCGGGCCTGAAGCTGATTGCCACGCTGGGAACTGGCCCGATTCGCGGCATTCGCGACGTTGAGGGCACGCGCTTCATCGTCTCGGGAACGACCCTGTATCGCCTCAACGCAGACGGGTCTAGCGACGACTTGGGCACGGTTCCGGGAACGGGGCCGGTGTCCATGACGCATAACCAAGTCGCGGGCGGGAACCAGCTTGTCGTCGGCAACGGCTCCAGCGGCTACATCTACGACACCCGCGACGACTCGCTGCGTAATCCGGTGGAGCCTGAAGACGAGCCTGGCGACAACCCGACCGCTCCGGGCGGCGGCACGCCGTCCACTGGTCTCGGCCCGAATGGCGGCTATCCCGACGATGACGAGCCTGCGATCCCGCTACCGACCGTGTTCGGTACCGACTTGATCGACGGCGGCGACTTTGGTTCGCCGGGCGACTTGGACGACTGGACGGATCGGCTTGGCGACCCGCTTTCTGGCTGGTCGATTGTCTCCGGGATGGCGCACTACAACGCCATCGGCACGTCGGATGCCCTGTACGAGCCTGCGCGCTATCGCATGTCGCCGTGGCCGTTTCCGCGCTACTCGGCAACGTTGACGGCGGACGTCTCCTGTGTGGCCGGCGCAAAGGTCGCCATCGGCATGTACGTGGCATACAGCACCAACGGCGCTACTCCAACGCTGCTGTCCAGCTCCGATCCAACTGAATACCTGTCCTCGACCCCGATCACCCACACCTTCGACTTCAAGTTTGAGGACATCGGAATCACGGCGAATGGCGAGTACGTCATCCCCTACGCGATCCCGGTCATGCGCGTATTCACCGAATCCGGCACGGCAGTACAGGCCGACTTCGACAACGTGACAATGGAAATTGCGGAGGTCTCGACGCCGATGACCACGCTGTCCCCGACCAATCTCGACTTCGCCTCTGGATTGACGAGCTGGACGCAGTACCCGACACCGGGGGCTGGCTCGCCGACCTTCACCGTGTCTGCGGGCGAAGTGACGATGACGCCGGGAAGCGAAGGCACGTTCGCGCACATCGTCAACGATGACCCGCTGGCTGGCGCGGCCTACAACACCTACGTCCACATGATGGCGGAGGCGTGGAGCAACGATCCGACCTCGCAGAGCGGGTCGCCGCAGAACGGCATCGCGCTCGGCATTGCCATTCGCGGGCCTGATGGCGTCGTGGTTCTCCCCCCGCGTCTTGGTTCCTACGAGCGTGGGGATTGGACAGCCCGCGAGGCGTACTTCCGGCAAGCCTTGTCGGATGCCGCAATTGGCGATGGCTACAGCATCCATGCCTGCGTGAGTTTCCGTGCGAAGGCTGGCTTTCTGGCGAAGGTGCGCAACGTGACCGTTGAGCGCACAACCAGCCCGGTGGCGTCATGACGGACGCCTTCAGCCAAATCACCGACGACGCATTCCCGGGCGCGAAGTCGCTGGACTTCATTGGACAGCGGATCGTCTATGTCGAGCCGTTCGGGCGCTATTGGGGCTGGTCTGACCTTGTAGACGGCTCCTCGTGGAACACGCTGAATCAGGCGCAGGCGGAAACCTCGCCCGACCGCATTCAAGGCTTGATCGTCTCGCACAACGAAGTCCTGATTTTCGGCGAGCGCACCATTGAGCCGTGGGCGTCCGCGCCGACGGATACGGCGGTGTTTCAGCTTCAGGTTGGCAGCGTCATCGAGTCCGGATGCGCGGCTGGGCGGACGATCCAGCGCCTCGACAATTCGGTGTTCTATCTGACCAACAACGGCCAGATTGCACGCCTCAACGGCTACACCCCGCAAGTCGTCTCGACGGCAGCGATGGAGGCCTCCATCCGTGGCCTGAACTGGTCGCGCGCCTTCGCCTTCAC
>Ga0209476_10002558_pt1 | contig 12157 bp, 9 predicted proteins | sample KloWWTrecipitate_FD_187179 | JGI IMG/M metagenome (GOLD analysis project Ga0209476, IMG submission 187179) | Active sludge microbial communities from Klosterneuburg, Austria, studying microevolution and ecology of nitrifiers - Klosterneuburg... | ecosystem: Engineered > WWTP > Aerobic digester >...
CCCTTTCGTTTCCAGGCCGCCATCGATCGGCGCAGATCGTCGGACTCGCCGGCGCTGAAGCCGGCAGCCAGCATCGCGACCTGCATCACCTGCTCCTGAAAGATCGGCACGCCGAGCGTGCGCCCGAGTGCCTCGCGCAGCCCCGGGCCGGGAAAGTCCACCGGCTCCAGCCCCTGGCGGCGCCTGAGATACGGATGCACCATACCGCCCTGGATCGGCCCCGGACGCACGATCGCGACTTCGATCACCAGGTCATAAAAGCAGCGTGGCCGCAGCCGCGGCAACATGCTCATCTGGGCCCGGCTCTCGATCTGGAACACACCCACCGTATCGGCCGCGCAGATCATGTCGTAGGTGGCAGGGTCCTCGGCCGGGATGTCCTGCATCTGGAAGGTGTAGCCGCGCTGCACGCTGATCAGATCCAGGCAACGCCGGATCGCGCTGAGCATGCCCAGCGCCAGCACGTCGACCTTGAGCAAGCCCATGGCATCGAGATCGTCTTTCTCCCATTGGATCACCGAGCGCTCGGGCATGGACGCGTTCTCGACCGGCACCAGGCGCGTGAGTTTGCCCTGCGTCAGCACAAAGCCGCCGACATGCTGGCTCAGATGGCGCGGCAGACCCAGCAGCTGGTGCGTCAGCTCCAGCCACTGCGTGATGCGCGGATCGTCGGCCGACAGGCCGGCGTTGTCGAGTGTCTCGATCAGCGACTGTTCGAGCCGCATCACGCCGTCGAACCAGCGGTGCTGCCTGGCAAACGCGTCGACCAGCGGCTCGGGAATACCCAGCGCCTTGCCGACATCACGGATCGCGCTCTTGGGCCGGTAACTCACGACCACGCCGGTGATGGCGGCACGCTCGCGGCCGTACTTGGTGTAGATGTACTGGATCACCTCCTCGCGCCGCTGGTGTTCGAAATCGATATCGATATCGGGCGGCTCGTTGCGCTCTCGGCTGATGAAGCGCTCGAACAACACACTCATGCGCGCGGGGTCGACCTCGGTCACTCCCAGGCAATAACAGACCGCCGAGTTCGCCGCCGAGCCGCGGCCCTGGCACAGGATATGGCGTTCACGCGCGAAGCGCACGATGTCGTGAACCGTGAGGAAATACATCTCGTATTTCAGCTCGGCAATCAGCTCGAGTTCATGTTCGACCTGTGCCTGCACCTGTGCCGGAATACCCTGCGGATACCGCTGGCTCATGCCCTCGTAGGTGAACTGGCGCAGCGTCTGCGCCGCGGTCAGGCCCGGCAGCACCGTCTCGAGCGGGTACTGGTAACGCAGTTCGTCCAGGCTGAAAGTACACCGTGCCGCCACCAGACATGTCGCATGCAACAACAGCGGCGCATAGATACCGGCCAGCCGCAGTCGCGCGCGCAGATGCGCCTCGGCGTTGGGTTGCAGATCGAAACCGCATTCGGCTACCGGCCGGCCCAGCCGCACTGCGGTGATCACGTCCTGCAGCGGCTTGCGCGATCGCACATGCATGTGCACGTTGCCAGCCGCCACCAGCGGCACACCGCTGTGCATGGATATCTGCCCGAGCGTGTATTGCCACAGGTCGTCGTCGAGCCCGTGCAGCAGCTCCAGCGTCAGCCAGAGCCGACTACCGAACAGGCCCCGGGCATGGTGGCAGACACCCCACAAGGCTTCGAACACCATGCCGCGCGGCGGCACCAGCAGCATTTCGCAATCCTGCAGCGACGCAAAGTCGCTGCCGGCCCATGTCACCTGGTAGTCACCCTTGACCGCCTTGGCACGCGCCGCCGTGATGAACTCGCACAGGTTGCCCCAGCCCTCCAGGTTGTGCGGCAACACCACCAGCGTGGTGCCGGCATGGGTCTGGCTACCCGGCAGCGGCGGGGTGTCCCGCCCCTGCCGCCCCAGCGCCTCGGCCACCGACAGTGGAATCACCCGGTCCGCATCACACCGTGGCAATTCACCCTGGACCCGGAACTCGGCCCCAGGCAGCAACTGGAGGCCGCACTTCTTCGCCTCGACGTGCGCCCGGACCAGGCCGGCGACCGAGCATTCATCGGTGATCGCCAATGCCGTGTAGCCCAGCGCAGCGGCGCGCGCCACCAGTTCTTCCGGCTGCGAGGCCCCGCGCTGGAAACTGAAACTGGACAGGCAATGGAGCTCGGCGTAGGCCGGAAGGGGGGGCCACATGGCGAGATAGAGGCATGCTGGAACTGCAGCCTCCATGAATACTGTTCAAATTAACAGTATATCTCCGAAGGCCGCCATGGACACAGGTCCTGGCCTGCAGATCAGAAACACACGGACCGGTGCATGAAGGCATCTTTCCACCCGCAAGCCGCGTGTCGCTGCCGGCACACCGATGGCAATCGGTCTGGGCGTCATGCCGGACGTCGCGACCGGGGCCTCGCTACATCGCCCGCAATCGGGCATGGGCGGCGTCTGTTCCATGGCTTGCCACCACCGCTTCCAGCACCCGCCGCGTCGCGGCCAGATCATCTTCGGAGAGGCTCTTGCCCAACCGGCGCACATAGGCTGCGTGGAAGCGGCGCGCGGTCGCCAGTGCCTTGGCACCCCGGCTGGACAGACGCAGCTTCTTGATGCGACCGTCGACCGGATCGGGATGACGCTCCAGATACCCGCGTTGCTCCATCTCGTTGACGATCTTGGCAGCGCCCTGGTCGCTCATGCCCAAGCGCTCGGCCAGTTGGCGCAGATGCAGTTCCTCTGCGTCGAGTGCCCGAAAGACGTAACCGTAGGCAGTGCCGATGTCGTCGAATCCGCGGACGCGCAGATCGATTTGCAACTCATCGACAAATACCTGGTAGGCCAGGCCCAGCAGCACGCCGAAATCGACAGGACTTGTCATTTAGTCAACCTTGGTTTAACATTTATTCAACCAGAGTTCAACAACTCCGGATGAACAGATACTAAACCACGATCAAGGAAACCACCATGCCCGTCGTCCGCGCCCACCAGGCCCCGCAATTCCAGTTGCCCGGCGTCACCTTCACCGGCCTGGCCGCACCCAGCCGCGGCTCGCGTGAGAATTGCGTCTGGCGTGTATCCGTCGCCCCCGGAACCGCGGGCACGGCACACGTACTCGACCGGGAAGAGATCTTCGTCGCGTTGTCCGGTCGGGCGTTGGCCACCGTAGGCGCAGAACAATGGCCGGTCGGCCCGGGCGACACACTGATCGTGCCTGCCGGCCAGACTTTCTCGCTGGCCAACAACGGCAGCGAGTCGTTCGACGCCATCGCATTGGCGCCGCACGGCGTGCAGGTCAGGATGCTTCCCGGCGGCGCGACATTCGCGCCGCCGTGGACGCAATGACCTTGGCGGCATGCATCATCGGCGCGGACAGCGGCACCACAAACTGAATCAGCAATCGCATGTTCTTGCCCTCAGCCCCGCGACTACGTCGCCATGAATTCGACATCCAGCAGGGCTTGCGCTGGTGTCCATATGTACAGGCCCTTCATGGGGGCGAGCGACAACAGGTCGTTGTCTCCACTGATCAACCACTTTGACCCTGACACGATGGCTGCCCGCACGAAGGCATCATCATCCGGGTCGCGACTGAATTTCTGTTGTTCCATGGATTCCGGAATATCGACCCAGAATGCTGCGCCGCTGGCGTCTGCGAGCAAGCTGCGGCGCAATTCCATCGTCAGGTAGCGGTCGAACCTGGTTTTCCACAATCGGGTCTCGAGTTCGCGAAAGGTTTCCGTGCTGAAAACCGGAAGACCCTGTTGCAAAACCTGACGCACGACGGCGGCCGGTGGTCCGGACGGCGACAAGGCGGCGCTGATCCAGATATTGGTATCGAGCACCGTCTTGAATCGATGCTCAGCTTTCATCGGCCAGCAATGCGTCCAGTGCCTCTGGCGTCAAACCCTGCTGCTGCGCGAGCGCCGCGCTTTGGTTCAATGTGTGCTGCAGGCGATCGGCATAAAAGTTCCGCATGGCCTCGAAGTCCTGGGCACTGACCATCACGCCCACAATGCGGTCCCGCCGCGTCACGCGCACCGGTTCACGCTGCGCGAGATCGAGCAACTCGCCGAAATGGGTTTTGGCCTTGTTGGCAGTAAACGTCTGCATGAGTCGCCTCCTGAAGGTATGGATCCGACAATAACACGTCAATCGCCCATAAAGATTGATTTAGTCGAATCGAACGATTGAATCGAATTTCCTATCCAACGAATGTCGATGCCAGGACATTGGCGGCCTGGATGGCACCATGTTCCGTAAAGACACACGGCGGAGTTCGGGAGTACTTCAGGCTGCCGAGGTGGTCACAGTTTGTGACCACCTCGGACTTCTCGGTCGCATTGAGCCGAAACATGAAGTCAGCAGGAAATCGCCCTGCGTTGCGCTTGACCGCCTGATTGAGCGCCTTGGTCGGTACGCCATAAAGCTCGCGAAGATCGGCGTCCACGATCACCTTGTGTCCCCGGATCACCTGAATTGGGTTTCGATGCGCGGCAACAACATCGTGTTCATGTTCACTCTCCTTCTCCATTCATGGCGTACAGGCATGAACGCGTGGCTGTCGGGTTGCGCTCATCCGAAAACCCCATGCAAATACCAATGCCCCTGCGGTTTACCACTCTGCAGCCGGCCCGCCATCAACCGTTCGCGGTAGATCCAGAGCAAGCCGGCCTGTTCGCTGCGCGCCAGGAAATAGTCACGCAAGGCCAGCCGGCTCGAGGGTGGAGCATCTGAGGGCCTGGCGACGGCCGGTTCCGGCTCCGGCCTCGCCGGCGCATGGCCGGTATCCGGTGCAGCAGTGCCACGGGGGATCGTGTCTGCAATGACCGGATGGGACACATCCCACCACGCCGCCTCCAGCCGCTGCGGGCCGGCCAGCAACGTGAGCGGGCCCTGGTACAGCGGGCGGTCCTGGCGCACCGCCAGCCGCAGCGGTGTGACCAGCAACCAGGTGGGATACAAGGCATCCGATGCCGCCGGCGACACAATGGCCGCGGTCCGGCGTTGGGCTCCGCTGACACCGGCATTGGCGGCACTGCCGCTGCCATTGCCACCACGGCTGCTGTCTTTCTTCTTGTTGTTGTCACCACGCGCAGCTTGCGCCGGAGCCCGTATGCCACGACCCGGCACGGGATCACCGGCTGCCGACCGGATGGCGGACGCCACGCCCTCCGCAGGCGTCCACTCCTGCATGCATTCCGGCCGGTGGTCGCCGCGCGGCGACATCCGCAACACCCGCTGCGGGCCGAGCCGTGCGGACAGACGTTCAAGCAGCTGGATCAGGTCGTCCCCATCGGTCTGCTCGTCCGGCAACAGGCTGGCACTGGCGCCAGACAGGGCTGCCGTCTCGATCGATCGCAGGCGCAGCGTCAACACCGGTGCCGGCAAGGTGATCCGCGCCAGGTTCTCGGCCAGCAGGCGCTGCAGATGGACCATGTCGAGCGTGGGCATGGCGGTGCGTACCACCAGCGATCCCCCGGTGGCGGTATCGCGCCGCGCATCCATCTGCCAGCACAGTTCCAGCGCCAGGATTCCGCAGTGGCGCGCCTGCAGCCAGACCTGCAATGCACCGAGCAGGCGTCGCGCGGCAAACAGCAGCGCCGGGGCGGTTTCGACCTGGGCCAGCAGTTCGAGCGGCATGTCGAACACCTCGGGCAATACCAGCCAGGGATAGACCTCGGGCCTCTGGCCATACGCCCGGTCCAGCGCATCGAGCAGCGGCGCGCCAAAACGCCGCACCACACCGCCACGCGGCAAGGCGCGCAGATCGCCCCAGACCCGGCAGCCCAGCCGCTCCAGCGTCGCCAGATGGGGACGCGCATCGGCCAGGGTGTGCAGCGGCAATTGATCCGGATCGCGTTCGGCGGCGAGGTCCACCTGCAGCCGGGCCAAGGCCAGCAAGGCGGTCGGTGCCCGTGCGACCCGGATATGCGCCAGCGGGCAGCCGGACGCCAGCAGTTGGGTGATCAGCTGCCGGTGCCCGCCGAACAGGCGCTCGCTGGCCGATACCTCCAGCAACAGCGCCCCTGCCGACTCCTGCAGCGCAACCCGGGGCGTGAAACGCAGCGCCCACCAGCCCAGCGCCTGCAGATCGCCCGCCGTGACCGGCGGGTCGGGAAGGCTTGGGTCAATGCCGTCCGCCCGACCCGCTGCATCGGGCGCAGTGGCAGTAGCGTCCGGTGGCGCCCGTTCATGCAGCGGCTGCAACGCGATCCAGTGCATCGCCTGCCTTGGGAATCAGAGGAGAGGCCGCTGCGCCGGCCGGATCACCCTGTCCGCTCCGACCAGGCGCAGACACGGACACCCGGGCCGACCGGTGCAGGCCTGCCCCACCACAACCCAACAAGGCTGCCAGCCGCGCGGCACGCGCCGGCAGTTGCAAGGCTTGGGCGATCGGGGGGCCTTTGCGCTTGAGGATGTCAATCTGCACGCCATCCCCTTGCGGTTGCAGGCCGGCCAGCAGCCGCAACACGGCCGGTGACGACTCGTTCTGCGCGCGCGCAGGGCGCATCACGAACAGCAGCTTGCCATGTGCGGCGGCGGCCATCTGCAGCCGCCGCAGCTGGTCGGCCCGGGCCTGCGGCAACCAGCCCAGCACCGCCTCGACCTGGGTGCAACGCAAGGCCTGCTCGCAAGCCCACATCCGCGCGGCCGGCTCCTCGGCGCGGATCCACAACAGACGCTCCGGTGCAAGCCCCTGCGCCGACAGGCCGGGGCCAAACGGCATGTGCGGTGCACCCACCAGCACCACCGGACCGGAGCCCGAACGGGCCAGCGCCGGCAGCAACAAACGCCATTCGTTCTGCGCACTGTGGGCCTGCAGGATTTCGACCAATGCGCCCACCGGCCAGCCACCACCGGGCAACTGGGGATCGAGCGTGGCATGGCCGGTGGACAACACCCGGCCCGCCGGCTGGGCCAGGGAGTCGGCACGCCAGAGCGTGGAGTTTTCGGCAACCGGAGCCAGGCGGGACATGATGGTTCTTGGTCAATATTACTGTAATTAAACACAGTATATTCCGATCCATTGGGCGCCACAACCCGGTGCGCCCCGATCGCGGTCCATCGCCATGTTTTGCCTGCAAGGCGAACGGGTCATGGATTTGACGGGTTTGCGCGCACCCCATCCCCCGCTGCGCGCGAGAGTTTCACGCCGGCGCCGCGCACCTCGATCCGCACTTCGTCACGCACCCGCCCCTGTGCATCGACCCATTGCAACCGGTGCCGCCCAGGCCAGGGCAGCCACCATGCCGACCGGCCGCTGGCCACCCGCCGGCCGTCGATCATCCAGTACAGGCCAACGCCTTCGGCCTGCAGGCGCAGACGCTGGTGTCGCGGCGGAATGTCCGGGTCCAGCGCGATGATGGTGCCGTTGGTCGGTGCAGTGATGCGCGCAGCCTTGCCGGGTTCTGCGCGGCCATCCGTATCGGCCGGGGCGTCGATTGCAAACACCGTCTGCTGCGTACCCCGGATGAACCACTCGCTGCGCCGGGCCTCGACCGCTGGCGCGCTCCCGGCAGCATCATCAAAACGCACCAGTGTCTGCAACACGCCGGCCGGCGCTGTCGGCGCCTGGCTGGCGCGGTCGCGGTGCAGGTAGTTCATGAGCGCAGCCCAGAGCGGCGCGGCACCGGAGATGCCGCTCACATCCCACATCGGGGCGCCGCTGGCATTGCCCACCCATACACCTACGACGTAATGTTGCGACCAGCCGATCGCCCAGTTGTCGCGCATGTCCTTGCTGGTGCCGGTCTTGACCGCGCTCCAGAAACGCGTGGCCAGCACGCTGTCGGTGCCGAAGGTCCGTGCGCGCGCATTGCCGTCACTCAGGATGTCGCCGACGATGAAGGCCGCACGCGGATCCAGCGCCGGGCGCGCCGGCTCGGGCACATCATCAGGCGCTGCCGGTAGCAACGTGGTCGGACCCCAGCGCCCGCCATTGCCCAATGCCCGGTAGGCATTGGTCAGGTCGAGCAGCGACACCTCGGCACTGCCCAGCGCCAGGCTGTAGCCGTAATAGTCGCCACTCTCCTTGAGCGGCAAGCCCAGGCGCAGCAGCTGGTCGTGAAACGCCTGCGGCGACACCATCGCCAGCGTACGCACCGCCGGCACGTTGAGCGATGCCGCCAGCGCGGTGCGCACCGACACCCAGCCCTTGAACTGGCGGTCGTAGTTCTGCGGCATGTACAAGCCGCCCGCCGTCTGGATATGGGTGGGAGCGTCTTCGAGCAGCGACGCTGCGGTGATGCGCCGCTCGGCCAGCGCCTGCGCATACAGGAAGGGCTTGAGCGTGGAGCCGGGCTGGCGCAGTGCCGCCACGCCGTCGACCTCGGGCGCATCACCCAGTGCACCCGACGAACCGACCCAGGCCCGCACCGCGCCGCTGCGTTTGTCCAGCACCACCAGCGCACCGTCCTCGACATGCCGGCCCGACAACTCGCGCAGATGGCGCTGCAAGCTGGCCAGCGCGAAACGCTGCAGGCCGGCATCCAGCGTGGTCGTGATGGTGCCATTGGCGCTGCCACCTGCCGCCTGCGCATCGGCCGTGCGCAGCACCTGCCGCGCCACATGCGGTGCCAGGCCTTCGCTGGCGGCAAAATCGCGGCGCCGCAAGGCGACCTGGGTGAACATGTCCATGCCCAGGCAGTCGATGGCCGGGCGTGGGGCCTCCAGTATCCGGAACACAGCGCAGGCGCGCTCGGCCACCTGCGCCGCGCCGGCATTGGGCGAACGCACCAGCGCCGCCGCCACGGCCGCCTCGCGATGGTCCAGCCCATGGGCAGCCTTGCCGAACAGCGTCTGGCTCAGCGCGTCGATACCGACCAGCTCGCCGCGAAACGGCACCAGGTTCAGATAGGCCTCGAGGATCTGGTCCTTGCGCCAGCTGCGCTCGAGCGCGCGCGCCGCCAGCACCTGGTCGATCTTCTGCCCCACGCTGCGCCCGCCGGCACCTCGCTGCAACTCTTCATCGAGCAGACCGGCCAGCTGCATCGTGATGGTCGATGCGCCGCGGGTGCGGGTGTTCCACAGATTGGCCCATGCCGCGCTGGACACGGCACGCCAGTCCACGCCGCTGTGTTCGTAGAAACGCTTGTCTTCGCTGAGCACCAGCGCCGTGCGCAGCGCCGGCGACATATCGGCCAGGGCGATCCACGGCCCCCGGCGCACCGTGAAGTCGGTCCGTTGCCGATGCAACACGGCGCCGTGACGGTCCAGCACCAGGGTTTCGGATGGCCGGTATGCGGCACGCACGTCGGCATACCGCGGTTCGGCCGACGCCTGCGCTGAACCCAGCGCCAGCGCAAGCGCCAAAAGCGCGGCACGCTGTGGTCTCACTTCGGTGCCTCCACCGTTACCGGCGCATTCGGCGATTCGCCGAACATCTCGGGCGCATACATCGCCTCGACCCGTGACGGCGGCAGCGCAAAACTGCCGGCATTGTTCAGCCGTATCGTGTACTGCATCCGCACCACGCCCTTGGGCAGGTATTCGTAATAGCTGCGGAACGCCGCAAAGTCGCGCTCCTCGAACGCCGGCCAGGCGCCACGGCCGGTGTTTTTCTCGCCCTGGGTGGCAATCACGCTGTCGCGGCCCAGGCCACCACCGAGGATGGTGGCGCCGGCCGGTATCGGGTCGGTCACGACGGCCCATGCCATGTCGGCCGAGGCGTCAACCTCGAGCGTGACGCGCAGGATGTCACCACGCGAATAGTGCCCCGCCGGCAACGCCGGATTGGCCTGCAACACCACCGCCACCGACTTGCGGATCCGGTAACCGGCGTCGATCGGCTGCGTGCGCGGCACTGCCGCCAGCGCCTGCAGGCTGAGCCAGGGTCTGCCACTGCCCTGGTGGTCGAGTTGCAGCGTCTGCGCCGCGCCATTGGCGGGCCAGGGCAGGAACATGCCGTTGTTGCGCAACATGCCCAGCGCCGGCGGCGCACCAAAACCACGGGTCTGCGACAGCCCGCCCATGTCCGCCGCCGTCATCGGTGCAACCGCGCGCCAGTCCACCGCTGCCTGCTGCGCGCCCAGCGTGGCCCGGGTCTCGCCACTGACCGGTGTCGCCTCGAAACGTGCGGAGAACTTCTCCAGCGCCATGCCACCCCAGACATTGGCCGTCGTCGTCTGCCAGGCGCCGTTTCGCTGGCGCCCGATGAAGCCGCTGGCCAGCCGACCCATGTCGTCCTTCCAGGCCGGGTCGTCGATCACCGCCAGCATCAGCCGCGCCGCATTCACATCGGCGTTCTGCATCAGCCACCACCAGTAGTCGTCCTTCTCGCTGGAGAAACCCATCCGGCTGCCCTGGTAGTCGATGCGTGCGCGCAGGATCTGCTGCGCCTCGGCCAGGCGACGCGCGCGCTCCGGAACATCCTGCATACGGCCCAGCAGCATCAGCCAGTCGATCACCGCATGGGTCGGCCACTGGTTCGGCGCAATCGTGATGCTGTCGAGCAGCCGGGCATGGGCCTTGCCATAACGCGACAAGGCTTCGATGGCCGCGAGCTTGCGGATGTCCAGGTCGTGGCGCGGACTCCAGAAATTGCGCTGGATGCGCCCTTCGACAAAACCGGTCAGGCCACGCTCCATCGCCGTACGCACCGCTTCGTCCAGCGCAAACGCCGGGTTCAGCGCCGCCGCCTCGTGGCTGGTGGCCAGCAGGTAAGCCGTGAGTGTGTCGCTGCCCCGGGCGCCGTCGCCTTCGCGCGGCGGGAAATAGCTGGCCAGTCCGTCGGCGTCCAGGTAAGCCGGCAACTGTGCACGCAATTGCTGCCACGCTGCGGCGTCGCGCAGACCGATGGCCTTGCTGGCCTGCTGCTCCAGGCAACTGAACGGGTATCGGGCAAACCAGTCGCGCACACCCTGCAGGCCGTCAGCCAGTTTGGGCTGCAGCGTGAGCTTGAGCCCGCCACGGCCGGGCACGGCCGATGCCGGTGGCATCACCTGCACGGAATAACGGCCATCGACCTGCACCAGTGTCGCCTGCTGTACCGCCAGCGGTACCAGCGGGTCCAGCCGCTGGCGGACCTTGAGCCCATCGCGGGCGCCCGACACGGCATCGACTGCCTGGATGTCCCACTGCAATCCGTCGAGGCGGGCTGCACCGCCCTGTAGCGGTGCCGTCACCATCGAGCTGGACTCGCGCGCCTCGCCAGGCGGAATGTCGAGCGACTGCGCCGGCAGTTCCAGCAAGGGTACCCGCAGTGTCAGCGTCACCTTCATGGCTTTTGCCGTGGTGTTGCGCAGCGTGAAACGGGCTTGATAACGATCACCTTCGCGCACCAGCGGCGGCAGTCCGCTGATGATCTGCAGGTCCTGCGTCACGCGCACCTGGGTGGAGCCGGTGCCAAACAGGCCGGTGGCGGCATCGGCCACGGCGACGATGCGAAACCGCGTCAGCGCGTCGTTGAGTGGAACCGTCACGCTGGCGCGTCCGTTGGCGTCCAGCTGCACCCGCGGGTTCCACAACAGCAAGGTGTCGAGCAACTCGCGTGTGGCGCTGTGGCCACCACCACCGCCGGCGGCCACCGCCTTGCGACCGTAATGGCGCCGCCCGATGATCTCCATCTGGGCAGTCGCGGTTTCCACGCCCCAGGCACGGCGCTGCAGCATCGAACCCAGCAGGTCCCAGCTGTCGTTGGGCATCAGTTCGAGCAGGGCTTCGTCGACGGCGGCAATCGCCACCTCGGCGTTGGCCGCCGGCCGGCCATTGGGCAACTTCACCTGGATCGCCACCTGGGCCTTGCCGCGCACCGGGTAGGTTTCCTGGTCAGCCTTGACGCTGACGTCGAGCCTGTGGGCCCGGCTGCCGACCCGGATTTCGGCCACACCGAGCCGGAACGCCGGCTTGCTCAGGTCGACCATGGCGGTGGGGGCGACGTATTCGCGCCCGCCGTACCAGAACGAGGTCCACCATTCGCGCGGTGCCTGGTAACCCCAGGTGAAGAAGCTGTACCACGGCACCTCGCGCAAACGCCCGCGCACGCTGAGCACGCTGACGTAGACATTGGGCGCCCACTCGGGTTTGATCTTCAGCGCAATCGTCGGATCCTCGCCGCGCAGCTGCAGCACCTGGGTCTCGATGACGCCTTCGCGCTCCACCGCCACCAGTGCGGTTGCGTACCGGAACGGCATGCGCACCTGGAACTTCGCGGTCTCGCCGGGTTCGTAGCTTTTCTTCTCGGGCAG
>Ga0209476_10002559_pt1 | contig 12152 bp, 11 predicted proteins | sample KloWWTrecipitate_FD_187179 | JGI IMG/M metagenome (GOLD analysis project Ga0209476, IMG submission 187179) | Active sludge microbial communities from Klosterneuburg, Austria, studying microevolution and ecology of nitrifiers - Klosterneuburg... | ecosystem: Engineered > WWTP > Aerobic digester...
GTAATCAGGCGCTCAGTGCCGGAGTGACGAACATCGACATGACGGGCACCGGCTCCGGAGGCCAGCTGTGGATCTCGTTCACGACCGACGGCGGTGCCAACACGAGCCGAATCCGAGTTCCTACCAACGACACCGCGTGCGTCGGAGCGTTTGCCGCCGCCGAGTCGGAGGAGGGCACGACAGAACCCCTCACCGCCCAGTCCGAGGCTGAGACCGGGACGTCGACGCCGCCCGAGACTCCCGCGTCGGGCATCCCCGAGACTCCCGAGTCGAGCATCCCCGAGACTGACGCCTCGACGTCGCCCCAACCCACCGACCAGTAACGGCGGGCTGACCGTCACGGACCTCGCGCAGATGGTGCGGGGTCCGTGAATGTGTCCGAGGCAGCCCAAGGCAGCAGAAGGGGGGAGGATGCCGTGAAGTTCATCATTCCCATCCCTGACACGCCCTATTACCTGTGGCAGGCGCTCGTGCAGATGGCGAGCTTCCGGGAGCTGGGGTACGAGGAGGACGCGCACTACCCCGTCGTTTACTTCAACGAGCGACCCTCCGATCTGCTCTTGAGTTTCTGGGAGTCCGATGAGATCCGGGCCTCCCTGCATCTGTACCCGGATACGCGGACCGACACCTCCTACTCGGCATCGATGAAGCCCTGGCTGATGGGCAAGTTCTTCGAGCAGTTCCCCGGCGAGAGCTCCAGCGTCTACAACTACCTCGACCCCGACTGCGTGTTCACCCGACCCATGGACTTCACCCCCTTTCTGGTGGGTGACGACATGTGGTACGGCTCGGACACCCGGAACTACACGGGGGTGCGTTACATCCGTGACAAGGGCGAGCAGCTCTTCCTCGACCTGTGCGCGATCTCTGGGGTCGCCCCCGACGACGTCCTGGCGCATGACGAGAACTCGATCGGAGCGCAGTACTTCATCAAGGGCGCGGGTGCCGACTTCTGGTTCGATGTCGAACGCACGTCGGTCCTGGCCTATCACCACATGCGCGCCACCGCGGGGCTCTACCACCCGGCCGGTCATCGGTATCCCATCCAGGCGTGGTGCGCGGAGATGTACATGCAGCAGTTCGCCACCATCAAGGCCGGCTTCAAACCACTCGCGACACCCCTCATGAACTTCTCCTGGGCGAACGCCCCCATCGCTGACTGGGGTGCCAAGCCCTACTTCCACGACGCGGGGCAACCGGCGGAGAACGGCCGAGACTTCTGCAAGATCACGTGGCAGTCGTCGCCGTTCCGCAAGGAGATCGCGGTCTCACGGGAGTCGGCTTCCTGGCAGTACCTTCAGCTGATCCGGAGAACCGAAGAGATGTTTCCCGATCTGATCTGGGACTGAGCAGTACACAGACCCCGCCGCCGTCGTGACAGGCCACTCTCCTCTATGCTCAGTCTTGCAGATGACGTCAGGCAAGAGCCGAGTGCAAGACAAGCACGATTCACACAGGGAGCAAGTCCTCATGGCAGATTCATCGACACCCAAGTGGCCGAGCCGCCGAACGGTCGCCAAGGGCGCGGCGTGGGCTGTCCCCGCAATCGCGGTAGCCGTGCCGGCCGCCTCGCTGGCGGCCTCGCCGCCCGAGGAGCCGCCCGGCCCGACCTTCCAGTGGACTGCGGCGTACAAGAACCCTGGTAACTCGTGTACCAGCGCCTGTGTGCCAAAGCAGTCGTATGGTGTTCCAGCCCTGTGCGTCAGGCTGAGGTGAGACACCCCTTCTGAGTTCTTTCCCTCTGCACGGGGCGGAGAAGCGAGACACCTGATGACCATGACGTTGGCTGATGCCGCCCGCCTCGATGATGGGGTGGTGACCCCGAGAGCTGACCAGCCCAAGCGCCGGATGTTCACCGCGGAGTACAAGGCGCGGATCCTGGATGAGTACGACACGGCGGACCGGGGTGAGCGGGGCGCGATCCTGCGCCGCGAGCACCTGTACTCATCCCACATCACCGAGTGGCGCAAGGCTGCCGAGGCCGGTGCGACCGCGGCGCTGGGACCCAAGAGCCCGAAGACCCGGGACCGCCGCGACCGGGAGGTCGAGCAGCTGCGAGCCCGGGCAGAGAGGGCCGAGGCCGAGCTGGTCCGGACGAAGGCGGCGTTGGAGATCGTGGGAAAAGCACACGCGCTCTTGGAGATGCTCTCCGAGAGCACGAACCTGCCGAAGCGGCCGCGGTGATCAACCCCGCCGTCGACGAGCTCGCCGAGCAGGTCGGGGTGAAGCACGCCTGTGCGTTGCTGGGCCGGCCCCGCGGCAGCCACTACCGAGCGAAGAAGCCGCCGGCCCACGGACCGGCACCCAAGCGGCCCACGCCACCCAACGCCCTCACGCTGGCCGAGCAGGCCCAGGTGCTGGCCGTGCTGACCAGCGAACGGTTCTGTGACAAGAGCGTCTCCCAGGCCTGGGCCACGCTGCTGGACGAGGGCACCTACCTGTGCTCGATGTCCACGATGCACCGGATCCTGCGCCGCAACGACGCAGCCGGGGAACGTCGCCGGCAGGCGGTCCATCCGGCGAAGAAGAAGCCCGAACTGCTGGCCACCAAGTCCGGGCAAGTCTGGTCGTGGGACATCACCAAACTCCGCGGCCCCGGCCGTGGGATCTGGTTCCAGCTCTACGTCGTGCTCGACATCTTCTCCCGCTACGTCGTGGCTTGGACCGTCCAAGCCTGCGAGGACTCGCAGATCGCCAAGACCATGCTCGAGGAGGCATTCGGCCTGCACGGCATCCCCGACGCGGTCCACGCCGACAGAGGCACCTCGATGACCTCCAAGCCCGTCGCCCAGCTCCTGCTCGACCTGGGCGTGGACCGCTCCCACTCCCGACCACGGGTCAGCAACGACAACCCCTACAGCGAGTCGGCGTTCAAGACCTTGAAGTACGCCCCCGTGTTCCCCGACGCGTTCGGCTCTCTGGCCGACGCCCGCACGTTCTGCGAGGCGTTCTTCACCTACTACAACCACGAGCACCGACACTCCGGGATCGGACTTCATACCCCCGCGTCGGTCCACTTCGGCACCGCCGCCGAGATCCGCGCCCAGCGCCAGGCCACCCTCGACGCCGCCCACGCCACCCACCCGCACCGATTCGGCAACCGCCGACCCCAGGCACCCAAACTGCCCCAGGCCGCCTGGATCAACCAACCCTCACCGGAGGCCCTCATACAGACCGCGTAACGACACGTGTCTCAGACTGCTTGACATCTTCCGCTGCGGCGACCGCCCCCTCGTGTTGAACACGAACGGCCAGAAGTTGTGCGAGGCCCACAAGTCGCAGTTTCACGCTTGAAAGCGCTCCATCCATCCGCTCATCGGCTTGCGAGTGCGCTATCCGCGGCATGACAGGACGGGTCTCACGAGGCGCCTCCGCGGCTGAGGGCGTCAGGCAGGGTCCTTGACTACTTCCGGTCGCCGGAAGACGTATAGGCCCTCGGCGGTCGTGGCGAGAAGAACCCAGCCGTCCTTCTCCAGCACCTCGAGACACAGCGCCAAGCGCACCCCCTTCACACCTGGACCCATCGACTTCTCGTTGAGGAGTTCGGCCTCACTCAAGACCCGGTATGCCATCGAGTGGATCCCCTTCGCGTGCGCAGCGGCCCCGACGTACGTCGAGATTGACAGTGTTCCTACTGACGGCCAGACGTCAAACGGAACAGCCGGCTACGCCGTCCCTGCGCTGTATGACATCGACCCCTACGCCCATCGCATGATCGCCATTCACTATCCGCGGCAAATGAGTGCGTTCTAACCCCCAGGGTGCCGTGATGCCGTGGGTCACCGGATGGGGAAGTCCTGAACGTAGAAGACCGAGTCAACCGGCACCTTGGTGCACAGGGCAGCCCAAGCGCTGTCGTTGGATGAGCCGGTCCGCCCGTGGACCCCGGTGAGCTGCTCGTCCTCGACCATCAACCCGCTGTTGCCATTGGGCAAGGTCGAGTAGATCACCGGCCTAGGGGCTTGTTGAGCATGCTGGAATCCCTCCGCGTTCGGGAAGAGCAAACCGACGAGCTGCTCATCGTCGCCCTGTGATGTGGCCAAGACAGGGCAGCGGCCGTCGACGAAGGTCACCGTTCCTCTGACGAAGTCAGGGCCGCCGGCGTCTGGCTTCCACTCGTAGGTCGGCACCGGGAAGTAGCCCAGCTCTCCGGCGGTGCTCGGCGCGGTCGGGCCCGGCTGTGCGGGCAGCGGTGGCGAGACCGTTGACGGGGGCGATGACGGCTCATCGTTGATGACCGCTCCTTCGCGAACGTCGGTGCCGGGGCACTGGGCCAACCACTGCTTCCCGAGGTCAGACTCCGCACTCACACCGAAGCCCCCGCCATAGGAGAACTCCTGACCTTCGACAGCGAACACGCTGCCATCGGCATCCACAACGGCCCGCACCCCGTTGTCGTAGGTCACGCCGGTGGCATTGGGAAAGAACACCGCCTGAGTGACCCGGTCAGGACCCTCGCCGTTGCTCAGGAGAGTGCACCCGTCGGCGGTGAACCACAGCGTGCCGCTGACCAGGGCGTCCATGCCGCTGCCCTTGTCCCAGGCGTACGTGGGCACCTTGAAGGTGCTCACGACCGGCCCGCCGGCCGCGGGCTCGTAAGCGCGAGATCCCATCCCACAGGCGGTCGACAGCCAGGCGATCACCGCCACTGATGCCAAGCACACTGACAACCGAGCTCGCGGCCCGTGGCGTTGCGCCGATGCGCCATTGCTGCGCCCTGACATCCCACCACCTCCCAAGGTGAAGTGTGTCCCCCCGACTTCCTCGCGGGTCATCAGCCGATGGAACTGATGCACAGTCGCAACGCGCCAGGGGGGTCGTTGCCGTGCCGAAAGGACATTCCCCCCGAACGCGGCAATTGAGGAACAGACCGAGTGACTTGGCGCGTCATGCAATGGTGTCTCCGTGACGAAGGACCTCGACGAACTGGTGAGTCTCTTCATCGCAAAGTTGCGCATGGACGGCACACTGGCCCAGCCCGCGGCAGAGGGCTCCAGGAACCTGTACGTCCAATACCGAGGTCAACACCTCACCCTCGTGCTGCCAGACGATGCCCTATCCAGCATGCTGGCGGAGGGTGACGAACTCGCCCGCGACCTCTGGGGGTCAGACGTCACCGCGAAGGAGGCCGTCGCGAGGTTGATGACGGTGCACCTAGAGGAGTCGTTGGAGACATCTCCCAGCGAGGACCTCGAAGGAACGTGGTTCTACGACGGTGGCTTCTTCGTAAGGAGATGAGCCCGACGCCGCGAGGCCCCTGGTGCCGCCTTCACGACTCAGGTACGCACCGGCCGCGGCAAAGTGGTGCGCTTTCCCCCCCAGCTCGCTTCTGGCTCACGCCCGTGTCATGGTGAGCTTGGTGGCTGGCGCAGTTCTCACCGCCACGGTTCCTGGCTTCGGGAAGGTGGTCTCCCATGAGGTGTGAACGATGCCGAGCCGAGGCTACGTCGACCGGGCCAGGTGGCCAGCGGCCGTGCGACAAGCACTACAACCCGACGATGGCCGCTGCCCCCGGGATGGTCGGCACCGGCACGGCTGCTGATGCGGTCGGCGCCTTCATCGTGGCCAAGGGCGTTGGCTCCCAAGTGCATGGCGGCCACGTCCCGGTCTTGCGGCACCAGAGCCTCTCGCAGCGGGTTCGACAACGGTTCGCACGCTGAACGCCTCGGGGTTCCCATCGCCGTAGAAGAGCACCATCCGCGGCAGATCCGTTCACATCGACGAGGCCTGTTCGCCGCGAGTCCGAGCTGAGGTTCCCCACCGCCCACGGATCGCCAATGCCACCGCAGTATTTCGCGTGGGCGCGCACGACCTGACTCCGCTAGGCACGGGTCACCCGGAGGAGCCCGCCGCACGCACCTGGCGTCCGACGGGCTCCTCACGGCCTGTGCTTAGCGGCTCATGCCGAAGGCCGAGCGCGCCGTGGTGTCCTCACGCCCGATGAACCCCTCAAACAGGTCGTAGGTGTCCTTGGTGAAGTCGACGTCGAGGTCGTCGGCCGTGCCGCCGATCCGGTCAGGACCCACCCCGAACATCTGGGCGAAGTTGCCGCCGGCATCCATCAGGCTCCGCTGGCCATTGGCGTTGTCGGTGTGCCAGTTGCCGATCATGTGGCCGACCTCGTGGCTGGTCACGTTGCCCAGGCCCTGGGCCACGAAGGACAGCTTCTTGGCGCCCGGCCCGGGGTAGCTGTTCAGGGAGTACGGGGCCTGCCTGCGGTTGCCGGGCTCGCTGAGCGAGTCCAGGAGGACCAGACCGGTCTCGGTGCGGCCGAAGTTTCCCGGGTCGATCGACTCGGCGATGCCGATCGTACCGATCCCGGACTCGGCGATGGTGCCGCCCAGGATGATCCTGGTGACGCCTGGCTGCCCGGTGAGATCCGCCCCGTCCGCACTGGAGACGACGTTGAGCGCGACCGAGTCGCTCAGCCCCGCTGCTGCGAGGTCAGCCCGCAAGTTCTCCTCGAGGTTCTTCTTGATCGCCCTGACCAGCGCCGGCTCCTGGGCCTTGGTGAGGCCCCACTTGCCCATGAACGACGAAAGGGGTGACAGGTTGACGACCCCATATCCACCACCCCAGATCCGGGTGTTCACGCGGGCCCCGTCGGTGTCGAGGAAGATGGTCTGCGCGGCACCTCCCTCACCGCCGTAGCGGTACACCTCGAGCTTGCCCTGGTAGGCCCCCGAGCCTCCGCCGAACTCCACGAAGTATCGGCCGTCCTTGGCCGCCACGTAGTCGGCGTTGGCGTAGCCGGTGGCGCCGGGCAGCGGGCTGTCGAGCGGATAGATGTAGCTCGCGTCCTGAGCCGACCGGTGCGTCTCGGTGCCGGTGGGCCCGGAAACCGACACGTATCCGGGCGCGTTGAGAGTGGCTCCGAGCACGTCACCCGCCTTGAGGTTGACCGACCACACATCGCGGTCGTCCGCGCCGGCCGCCACCTTCAGCGAGTACTTGCCGGTGGTCGGGCCCTCCGGTGGGGCTCCGAAGACGGTCCAGCCGGTGGCGATGAGGTAGTAGGTGCCGGCCTTCGGGATGCTGGCGGTCAGGCGGACGTCCGTACCCGATTCGAAGAACGTGTCCGTGATGAAGTTGAGGTTCTCGTCGACGAGCACCATCACTGGCTCAAGGCTGCCGCTGGTGGCCGTCATCCTGGCGGTGAGGCGCTCGCCGCCAGCCAGGGTCATTCGGTAGAAGTCATCATCCTCGCCCGGGTCTTCCATGGCCGGGGAGTCACCACGAAAGCCAGTGGTTTTGATCCCCTTGTTCTTGTCGGAGATGCCGGTGTCGCGGGCCAGCTCGGGGGTGCTGTCGTCCTCGGTGTTGGGGGCGATCTTCTTCAGCGCCGAGTCGGGAATGACCTCGGGCGACTGGGTGCCAAGAAGCGTGGCCTGGGGGTTCTGATCCGTACCGAACCCCTCGAGGACCTCCGCGTTGGCGCGGGTGTCGTTGGAGCCACGGGTACCGGCCGGTTCGTCCTCGGTGGCCGTGATGCCGGGCAGCACCCTCTGATTCTCCCGCGCTCGGGCCTGCTTGGTGGCCTGGGAGGCCATCCGCTGGGCGGCCAGACGGGTGGACTGCTCGGCCCAGCCCTGGAAGTCGCGCGGCGTGCCGGGTGGGACCAGCGACGTCGAGGGGTTGGGCCCCACGGGTGCGACGCTCGCGTACCGGGTTGTTCGCTCACGCAGCGCGTCCCTGAACTGGGCCAGCTGCTGGTCGCTGACCGCGGCGCCCACCGAGGTGGTGGCGTCGGCGGCCTGGGCCGTCGTGCTGATCGTGGCCGTCGCGGCCACGATCGCTGCGACGAGCCCGATCGTCAGCGCCCCTGATGAGCGCCGTGTGTACCCAATGCTGGTCACGTGTGATCCCCTTCGACAGACGTCTTTGTGCTGGCCCGGGCAACGTAGCCCAAAACTCGGTGACAGGCGACAGGAACCACCGTCGGCGTGGCGTCAGCAGCGCCTCATGCGCGACCCCATTGATCCCGACACCAACGAGTTGAGAGGCCCCACGGAGGCCCTCGCCCAGCTTGACGGCGCGACCAGCGACCTGAACGCCGAGGCACTCGAGGGCCGCGCCGTTGGGCGGCATCCTGGCGGACGAGAGATGGCCCTCGGCGTGAGCACCGACGCCTTCGGGGGTCTGGTTCGCCGCATTTGCGGATGGTCTACCAGTGTTTTGCGAGTGCGACTCGCATGCGCTGATCGTGTTCCGTCACCAGCGTGATGAAAGCGTCGATCCCGGTGCAGGACGGCCCTCGCCGCCTACCCTTGAGGCATGACCTCGAGTCTGCTCGCCCACGGGGTGGGCTCCCTCCTCATCAAGGGAGTCCATGGAATCCGACGCGGCTGGCACTGGCTTCGTCATCCACCCGGGTGGTGGGACGAGATCGATGCCGTCTACGGGGGACACGAGGAGCCTGGAGCGAGCAAGTCGGCCGGTGCCGCCGGTCTAGGCGGCAACATCTCCGGAGGCCTCGGCTAGCTCAAGCCACCCGTTGTACGCAGGGTTGTGGGTACCCAGCCGTTCGGATGACCCGCTTTCGGATCCGCCACAATCTCGCAACCGCTGGCCGCCAACGCCGTGATACTGGCCCGGTGACGCAACCCGGCGACGACTTCGAGGAGTTCGTTGCCGCCCGCTGGCCTGAGCTGCACGCCGTGGCCACCATCACCACCGCGGATGCCGTGCATGCCACCAGTGCGACCGCGACCGCCTTGGCCACCGTGCAGGGACGATGGGCCGAGTTGACCAGCAGTGGCGCCCCTACCCGTGCCGCACGCACTGCGGTACTCACGGCGGCGCTTCGAGCCGCCCGCAGCACGACACCACCGTCCCTGCCTGGTGCCACCGGGCCCGCCGTTCGTGCCGCGGTGACAGCAGCCCTGGCGGGCGCGCCGGCCACTGCACGCGCCGCCCTGGCCGTCGACCACTTCTGGGGCGAGGACGACACGATGGTGGCCGCGTGCGCCCGCCGCGACCCCGCGACCGTTCACCGCGATCATGCCGCCCTGCTGACCCTGCTCGCCGCCGCTCACTCCGCCTCGCTGGGCCGCGACCAGGCCGAGCTCGCCTGGGCGTTGCCTGCCGCGATCGCTGACACCCTGACCCACCTTGCCGACAGTGCACCCACCGCGAATCCGCTGACTGAGGTCCGCGCCGCCCGCGCCCGGGCCACTCGAGGCCGCGCGCTGCGCGCCGCCGCCGCTGTGGCCTTCTCCATGGCCGCTGCCGGAGCCGTCGTGCTGGTCTGGACCGCACCCGAGCCGGTGCCCACCCTGCCGGCGGACTCGCCGGCGTGGGCCGTCGTCACCAGCTGGACCCCCCGCGGGCCGCTGGCCGGCGACTCCGATGTCGCGGCGCTGGCCGCCACCGCCACCGCGGGCGACCCCGGCGCGCACCTGCTGTACGCCGGGCCCGTCGGCGACACCACCGTCGTGCTGATGACCGCCACCAGCGATCCCGCGGTGGTCCCCGACGGCGGCCTGGGCGAGGGCTCGGACCCGACCCGGAACGTCGAGCTGAAGATGTGGACCGCCCCGGCCGGCGCAGACCCGGCCACCCTGACCGCCACCACCATCGCGGGCTCCGACTCCCATGCCGTCCCCGTCGCCGCCGACACCGTGGCCGTGTCGATCCCGCAGCGCGCACCCGCCGGCGGCCATGTGGTGCTGGTGATGACGCCACCGGCGGTCACCGAAGGGTCCGCCACCACCGGCGCCTGCCCACAGCCCGACGGCACCTTCCGCCCGCTCGTGCAGGCACTGACGCTGCGCGGCGGGGTGGCCACGTTGAGCGTGGCCCCAGGCTTCCCGGCCCTGCTGGAGGTGAACCGCTACAACGGCCTACCCGCCGGGGCCACCTACGACGGCAACTGGTTGCCGGTCCGCGGCGAGCCCGACGAACTAGCCGCCGCGCAGGTTCGCCTCCTGGCCGCCGTCGGCGGGTACGCCCCAGACACCTTGACCAGCGTCACGGTGGACGCCATGTTCGAGATGTCCGACCCGGAGATCGGCGGATCGGGCAAGGACCCAGTGCCGGTGCAGGTCGCCGTGACCACCACCGCCACCCCCGACGGCGGCTGGGTGCGAACCTCCCGCTGGGCCACCACCGACGCGAACAGGAGCGGCGCGGTCATGGAGGAGCTGGTCGCGCTCCCAGCCGACGACCACACCTACGCCCTTCTCCCGGTCAGCCTCACCGGCGCCAAGTTCGTCGCCCTGGCCGGTCAGGCCGCCACAGCCCAGCTGGTCACCACCGACGGCAAGGTGCGCGACACCGCCCCCGTCAAGGACGGCATGGCCTTACTGGGCACGACCCTGGACCCGGCGACTACTACATTCAAGCTGCGGCTGCTAGCCCATGACGGGCGAACCCTGTATGACCAAGTGCCGCCCATCGGGAACTCGCTGCGCGCTAGCTCGATCCAAGGCACGAGGAACTGACTCACGCCCTCGACGTCAAGGGGATTCATCCATGCCGCCTCCACTGTGCCGTCACAGTGCGGGCCCACACCCACACGCGACAGAAGAGAACGCTCGCTGGCAGGGCCTCGGTGCCTGTCAGCAGTACTCCAAGGTGTCGAGGGTCCAGCCGCCTACGATGCGCCGATAAGTCAGTTGCGCCCGAACGCCTCCATCGTCGAACTTTGCGAAAGCCGACTGCTCGTCTTCTCGCACGCTGACTCTTGCGGCGGGGTACCGGTCCGCAAAACCAGTGGCCTTTGCCCACTTGATGGCGTGCTCACTGATGTCAGTAACTTGCTCGACCTGCTTGGTTTGGTCCACCGTGCCGCTGTTGACGTTCCCCCCGGGGCATGACACGACGCCCGCGGTTGGCTTTGCCGATGTGGCTAGCAGCTTCCCGCCAGCGGCTGAAGCAGCTTCTCTCGCCACATTGATTGACGCCGACCGCAGGACCCACCGCTCTCCGACGACGAGGTTGCCCATGTATTCGGCGGCCTGTATGGACTGCAGCCACTGATCACGAGACTTGTCGTCAACGAACACCATCACGTGAGCTTCGACGCCGTCGATGGCGCAATCTCCCGATTCCTCGATGAGCTCATCACCGTCGGCACTTCGGACGAAGTCGGTGCACTTTGCGGCGGCCGCAAGTTCACTAGCGGAGTGGATAGCGGAAGGTGTCGGTGACGGGTCAGCTGACGTGCAGGCGGTCAGGGCCATCGCCGAGGCGACCAAGGCCACGATCAGGACCTTCACCCTTATAACCCTCCGCGAGATGTGACTTAGGCATATCGTGCCAGCCCAACCCATGCGGGCGCTGCGCCTAGCGCTGTTTCGAAGGACATCGTTCGTGCGCGCAAAGTGACGTCGAAGTCGCAAACCCTGATGGAAGGACGACCTGAGAGTCGATGGCAACGGTCCTGGCGTGAGTGCTCGCACCCGGCAGTTCAGGACCATCCGCTCATCGGCATGAGCGGATGGTCTGCTTGTTCTCACCAACCCCGCTCGCGCCACTCGTCGAGGTGTGGACGCTCAGCGCCGATGGTGCCGTCGTCACCGTGTCCCGGGTAGAACCACGTGTCGTCGTCGTGGGTGGCGAACACCCGCTCGACGACGTCGCGGTAGAGGGAGTCGAAGCTCTGGCCTGGGTTCTTGGTGTTGCCGACACCACCGGGGAAGAGCGAGTCGCCCGTGAACAGGTGCGTGTGCCCGTCAGGGTCCGACCACGACAGTGCCACCGATCCGGGGGTGTGGCCGCGCAGGTGGATGACGTCGAGCTCGAGCTCTCCGACGGTGATGACGTCGCCGTGCCTCAGGCGGACGTCCGGTGCATGGGGGAGCGCGTCGGCATCCTCGGCCCCGGCATACGTCGTCGCGCCGGTCGACCGGGCGACCTCGGCCAGGGCCCGGACGTGGTCCCAGTGCTGGTGCGTCGTCACCAGGTGCGCCAGCCGGTCGGTTCCCTCCCGCACCAGGCCCAGGCAGCGGTGGGCGTCGTCAGCAGCGTCGATGAGCACCTGCTCGCCCGTCGCGGTGCACGTGACGAGGTAGACGTTGTTGTGCATCTCGGAGACCGACATCTTGCGGATCGTGGCGCGGCCCAGCACCCGCGTGTCGGTCGGGCCCCCGGGGACCACGTGTCCGGTGTAGCTCATGATGTCCTCTCCGTTCGGATGCCGCGGGCCCGCC
>Ga0209476_10002560_pt1 | contig 12150 bp, 10 predicted proteins | sample KloWWTrecipitate_FD_187179 | JGI IMG/M metagenome (GOLD analysis project Ga0209476, IMG submission 187179) | Active sludge microbial communities from Klosterneuburg, Austria, studying microevolution and ecology of nitrifiers - Klosterneuburg... | ecosystem: Engineered > WWTP > Aerobic digester...
TTCCGATCCTCCATAATTTAATCCATTTGAGTTTAACTGAAAACTTGCACGAAGATTAATGTATTCTCCTGTGGGAAAAGTGATCTCAAGCGGAGTAAACATGTTGTGGTTAATTTGTGAAAGACCTTTTGCATCACCCCAGATCCTGACATTGTCTAATTTCCCTCTGAAGAATAATGAAGTAGCAGCACCAACCCTGTCAGCTCCGATAAAAAGTGAATCTGAATTTGTCGTAACCGGTCCTGTATTTACATAAGTGATAGTATCCAAAACTCCGTTAATGTAAATAGCTGTAGAAGTACCATTATAAGTACCTGCAATGTGAGTCCATTGATTAACCGGAATTACACCGGTTACTTTACTTCTAAGCGACGCTCCGCCTTTCGGATAAAATACAACTCTTCCTGAAACCTGAACTCCGATAAAATACGATGTCTGATAATTTTTTCCGATCACTGACATAGTGCCCGGACCTAACTGTGACGGGTTCACCCATGCTTCCAGTGTAATACCGCCGGTCGGACTTAATCCCGAAGAATTTGGAACAGCGACGTAGCTGTTAAATCCGTTGAATGTTGCAGAATAATTATTATCATACTGAGAAAATATTTTCCCAAATGGTAATAAGCATAAGAAATAAAATAAAATAATTTTTTTTAACAAAGTGTGATTCCTTTCAGAATGTTTAGTTAGTATTTTCTTAAAATATAATTCAAATTTTTCACCGATATATCCGGAAAAATCATTTGAATTATTAAACAGATGTAAAATTACTTTCAAAAAAATAATATTCCAAACTAACTTTAAAGTGTTTGTGACGGATTAAATCATGATAAAATTTGCAGTTAAGCCTGTTTTACTTCCAAAACATTCATTTATTGCATTTTATTGACAGAATAAAAATTTTAAATTGTGAAAACTTCTTTTGGATGATAAACTACAAAGCGATCAATATTTTGAAAGGTTTGACAAAAAAAGAAATATTAAGATTCGAAAAATTTTTGCTCTCACCTTTTTATAACAATAACAAAAAACTGCTTTTACTATACAATTACCTGAGGAAATTCTATCCAGAATTTGACTCTTCATCATTTACAAAGGAAAATATTTACAGACACGTTTTTGGAAATGATATATTCAGTGATGAGAATCTGAGAAAACTATTTTCAGATTTTTATAAGCTGGGAGAAAAATATCTTGTAACCCTGAATCTCGAAAAAAATAAGTTTGATTATGACAGATACTTACTTGATGAGCTTGACTGGAGAAAAATTGACAATATTTTCCTTTCTAAATTCAAAGAAAAAGAAAAGCAGTTTGAAAAATCCGAATTTAATTATCAGACCTTTTACTATGATTATTTAATGAAATGGCAGATCGTATCATTTCATCTTGACAGAGGTGAGCAATACAAAATTACGGGTGATGTGTTTGAAAGAACTGAGCAACTGATTTTTTATTTTTTATCAGATCTGTTTATAAGTCTCAACGATATAGATGTAAACAAAAATACTTTCAATTATAACCCCAAAATTAACCTGCCGGAAAAATTTATAGAACTGCTTGATCTTGAATCTCTTTATCAATATATCAGAGATAATAATTTCAAAAATAAAGATTTGTTTTCAATGTATTATAATCTGTTTCTGATGAATAAAAACAGAACCGATGAGTCATATTTTTTTGAACTGAAAGATCAATTAGAAAAGAATTTTGAAAGATTAAGCATCAGGAGTAAAATGCATTTCATTTTGAGAATGATCTCAATGTGCAACAGATATATAAATCTGAATAAGTCAACTAAATTTCATGAAATCAAACTTGATCTTTATGACAAAATACTGAAATACAAACTATATAAGACAAACCAGAATTATTTCAGATCAGATCTGTTTTTAAATTTGTTTATTGAATACATCAGCTATAAGAACACATCTGATGCGGAATTATTTTTCAAAGAAAACATAAAATCAATTAGTCCTGCACACATTTACAAACTTCAATCGTTATGCAGTGCATTATTACTGTTTGAAGAAGGTAAGTTTTTGGAGTCACTTGAGATCTGTTCCAGAATTAACACAAATTTGCTGACAGTAAAAATTATTTTAAGGAAACTTCTTTTGAAGATCTTTTATGAAGTAAAAGATTATGACGGCAATAAGGATGAGATAAAGAATTTCAGACAGTTCATATCAAACAGTAAACTTCTGAATGAAACTCACAAAAGTTCTCTTCAGAATTTTATAAAATTATTTAATGATCTGGTGAATTTAAAAAATGATCCGGAGGACGAATTTTTAAATTATACTTTGAAGAGTAATACGGAACACATTATTGATACTTCAGACAGAGATTGGTTCAGAAATAAAATATCCGAATTAAATTAGAATTAATTCATAAAATTAATTCATGTAAAATTTTTAATTACTACATTAAAAACATTTCAACACTTCACATAAATATTTAGTCTGAGATCTTCTGGAATATTTTTTATACAGATCATTTTCTATATTCAGATCACCTTTGACTTTCCAGTATTGTACTAATCCAGAAAGATATTCCGACAGACCATATTCATTATTTCTGTCAAAAGTTTTTCCCGCTTTGCATTCACTGATAATAGCCGCAGCTTCGCCGTCTTCAGGACCAATGCATACAATGGTTTTTCCTGATGCAAGATATTCGAACAGTTTACCGGTAAGGATTCCCTTGTCATTTTTTACTTCGGGAATAACCAGCAGCAGCAATGTGCTTTCGTTCAAATATTCGACTGATCTTTCATGAGAGACTGTAGGGATCACTTCGAGATTACTGCTCATTGACATTTCACGAATCCTATTCATCATAGAATCTGCGGGACTCCCAATGAATCTTAACTTTATATTTATTTCAGGATTTTCGGTTACCACTTTTTTCAATTCATCAAAGAATATCTGCGGATTATAACTTTCTGCAAGTGTACCTGTGTATGAGATAATGAAATCATTTTGAGTCTTGTCTGGCTTTTTTAAATTCTTAAAATCATCTTCATCAAAACCGTTTGGAATGATTGTGAATTTTTTTTCATCAATACTATCAGACTTTTGCAAGAACATTCTTTTGAGGTCATTGCTTACGGTAATTATTTTATCAGCATTTTCCAGAACAAGCCGTTCATATTTTTTATCAAGTTTCTCAGCAAACGGAAGATGTTTGAATTCCTTATAATAATAAATATCCGTCCACGGATCCCGGAGATCCGCAATCCAATTTATTTTATATTTTTTTTTGAGTTTAAGCCCGACAAGCTGTGCGGAATGAGGCGGGCTGGTAGTAATTACAATGTCAATCTTTTCTTTCTCGATAAGTTTACAAGCTTCTGTGAAAGCAAATTTTATCCAGCCTTTCCTTGCGTCGGGAATGAAGAAATTTCCTCTGATAAATCTGGATAGTTTCTGTATCATTCCGGGGTCGGTTTCATTTGAAAATCCGGTCGGGATACTTTTCTTCCCGATTAGTTTAGAATAAATATCGAAAGGTTCAAACGTGCCGGTTCTTATCACTTCGGCTTCGTGTGGCACTTCGGCATTCAGCGACTTATCAATAACAGGATAACTCGCCTTTTCTTCGTCCACCGTCACAACAAACGGTTGAAAACCGTTTTCCGGAAAATACTTTACAAACTTAAGAATCCTCTGCACACCTGCACCACCGCCCGGCGGCCAGTAATATGAAATGACAAGTATTTTTTTGAGGTTCAAAGTTTTTGCAGATATATATTTATATTCTGTTTTATTATTATTTGGAGAAACGGTTTTAACCGTTTCTGTAAAGTATATACTGTTGAAATTGTCTGGAACTCAGGATCTACTGACAAAACGGTTTTAACCGTTTCTGTAAAGTATATACTTTTGAAAATGTCCGGAACTCAGGATCTTCAGACAAAACGGTTTTAACCGTTACTCCACAGCACATGCAATTACCTCATCATTAGATAAAACTCCACTGTCCAGACTGCAATCAAAAAAAGTGAAAATCCTGCAGCCAATATTTTTTTATTTGTAGAAATTTCATTCAAAGATCCCCTGCCTAAAGAAAGAAACATTACCGTACCCAGTATAAAAAATGGAATCAGTACGTAATGATATCTTGCAAGTGCTATAAATACAACAACTGTGAATATCCAAATCAGTACAGAACCATATATGAAAAACTTTTTCCTTCCAAAATACATAAGCCCCCATGTACCGAGCAGCATAATAATAAAATAAGGAATATTAACAAGCAATGTAAACAACGGGCTTGCTGATCTGTAAACATCTGTAGATGTCTGTCCGGGAAGTGTTTCTGTAAAATAATTTACTATCATCCGCTCACTGGAATATAAATAGCCAATCTTTTTTATTCCCAAAATCATGTAATTTACCGGATGTGAAACTGCATAATCAAGTCCGAGCTTAAAATATTCTTTGTCTCGGTCAGCTTCATTACTATAATCACCAGGCAGCATATCATCAGGTTTAATAAAATAAGAACCGGTAGCATCCGGATTACTGCCTAACCAGAAATTTAAACCTGATGTAGTTCCCAGGCTGTACGTTCCGACCATCATTTTATTTCTGATACTCCATGGTGCAATCACTAAAATCATTCCCATAAAAAAGATCATTGAAAATATTACCGCTGATCTTACTTTAGAAGTTTTGAATATCTCTTCTCTATATGAATAAAAAAAAAGAGGTACTAATATACAAATAGGTAAATAAGCAGTGCGGATCAATACTGCTAATCCAAAAATTAGACCTGCTACAAATATCTGAATTGGTTTTCTGGAAAAGTCATCTCTTAAAAATAAATACAGCACTGCCATTGAAAAAAATCCAAACAGAGGTTCAGATAAGATAGTCTGACTGTATAAAATATTTGACGGGAAAAATGAAAATATTGCAACTGAAATAAGTGAATGCTTTATACTAAAGAATCTTCTGCTTACTCCGTAAAAAAGCAATGCCGTTCCAGCTTCAATCACTGACTGAACAAGCCTTACATAAAACTGACCTTCCCCGAAAATAAAAAATATTCCCGAAAGAAAAGCTGGGTATCCAATACCTACATAAGCAGTTGGTTTCCCATTCAACGAATATTCTCCGTTAAGTAAGCTGTTTGCCAGAGTTTGATAATCTAGACTGTCTGAACGTAAGACAGGATCGAGAAGAAACAGTAAAATTAATTTTATTAAAAATGCACAGGATAATATAAAGATCAAAACAGATCTTTCCGTTTTCAAAGGAGTGTCAGAAATTTCATTCATTTATGCTAAGGAATATTTGGAGAATCTGTTCCGGAAATTTTATCAGTGGAAAGATTAATTTTCATCCTATCAGCTATTAATAAAGAGTCTGTATCCCCAATCTCTGTAAGTTTATCTATAACAATTTTTTGTCTCTGCATAGAATGGTTTTGTGACAACTTTTCTTTACCCTCGACAGAAGATATTGCAATCCTAAATGCAACTATTCCTTTCAAAAGATTTTCAAGATATTCAGGTTTAAGATTATCCAGAGAATAAATATCTTTATCCGGTTCGAAAAGATCTACAAGCTCTTTAATAATTTCAAATTTTTCATCCCTGTCAATAATTACCTGAAGTTCACCATAAACATGCACGGACATATAATTCCATGTAGGCACTGTCTGATCTGATTCATACCAACCGGATGAAATATATTTATGCGCTCCCGGAAAAATGACGAGTACTTCCCCTGAAATATTTTGATGCTGAGGATTTGCTTTTGCAATGTGACAATACAATTCACCATACTTTTCTTTTCCTTTTTTTAATAAAAAAGGAATATGAGTAGCAGTAATTTTTGAATCATTCAGAGTTACGAGTATTCCGAAATTATTTGATTCAATAAAATCAAAAATCTCATCTTCATTTTTCATTCTGGTATGTTTCGGGATATACATCTTTATTATTTACAGAAGTTTATATTTTTTTTGAAACCATTGTAATGCCCGTACCTTCTTTATTATATGTATTGACATCAAGCCACATAAAAATCAGCACAAACCATAGCGTGAAGATATAGTACAAAGGCAGTAGCAGTATAAGAAATTTTGAAACACCGGCAATAAGTATTGGATATTTGATTCCCCATCTCCATGAAATAGTTCCGTATTTTCCGTATGTATAATCAAACGAATGAACTTCCATACCGGCTCGGTTTACTTTTTCAGAAATGTCTTCTTTAGAATATCCGATCCTTGCATGTTCTTCTATAAAACTTTCATCATCCTCTTCATGTGCATCGCTGCCGCCAAGGTTTGACGGAGTATTGACCAAAAGCATCCCGCCTTTTTTCAATGCTCTTGAAAAATTTTTAAATACAAGTTCATCCTCGACAATATGCTCCATTACATCGACACATAATATGAAATCAAACTGCCTATTATAATCAATTTTAGTAAGATCACCAACTTCAAATCTTACATTCTTAAATCCGCATTTTGAAAAAAACCTTTTGCAGTCATCTACCTGATCCTCTTTTACATCTATTGCAAGAATATCCGAATCCGGAAAACGCTTTGCCATGAAATAAGTATACTGTCCGAATCCCATACCTGCATCGAAAATATTCATAACTTTACCTTTGGGATAAAGCTCACGGACTTTTTTTCTTACATGCCATGACCTGAGAAACATTAGATCAAGAAGCCAGTAAAATATTTTTCTAAAAAAGGAGTTATCCGAAACTATGTCACCAAATACTTTTTTAACCGGATCGTATTTCAAATTAAATTATTTTTTTAAGTTTAAATTTTCTTCAATGTAAATTCAAAGTTCTATTTTCCATATAACTCTTCTATTGCTTCAGTCATTCTCCCCCATTCATACTTTTTCTTTTCATCTTTTGCGTTTTCACTGAACTTATTTTCAAGATCTTCTTTGTAAAATTTAATTACTGCTTTTGCAACCGACTTTGGGTCTTTGGGCTTTATCAGAAAACCGGTTTCACCATCATGAACTGCTTCGGACAAACCACCGACATCTGTAGCAATTACAGGCTTATCATAATAATATGCAATTTGTGTAATTCCGCTCTGAGTTGCATCTATATATGGAAGCACGACTACATCCGATGAACAGAAAAAATATCTTACCTTTTCATTTGGTATGTAATCCGATACTACATGAATATTTTTTTCAAGTCCAAGACTATTAATATGATCATGAGTTATCTTTTCATCTTCATAAAATTCACCAACGATTAGTAAAGTAACATCTATGGATTTTAATATTTCAGGCATTGCATCTATCAGATATTTCAAACCTTTATATTTTCTAATATAACCAAAAAAGAGAATGACTTTTTTACCAATCAAATCAATATTAAAATCTTTATTAATATTCTTAACCGCTTCTTCTTTACTAATCGGATCTCCAAAAATATTATATATCGGATGCGGAGTATATTTATATGGTTTACCTTTTATAAATTTCTTCAGGTCTTCCTCTACACTTTTAGAATGAATAATAAAATAATCTCCGACTTTGAAGATAAGTTTTATAAGAAAATTATCACCGGGTCTTTTTTCGTGTGGAATAACATTATCACAAATAAAAAGTATTTTAGCACCGGTTTTTTTCTTAACGTAACTACATATCCTGTAAAAAGCCGGTGCGAAAAATGGTATCCAGAATCTGAGAATTATAAGATTAGGTTCTTTTGCAGCTATCATCTTCGCTGTCTTCTGCCAGTTCAATGGATTAATCGAGTCTATGATATTTGTATTTGGAATATCCTTATTCAGAATATCATTATCGCTCGTATCCATCTGTGTCTTACCGGGAAAAAGTAATTCAGGATATTGTCTTTTAAATGAAAATATCTCAACGTCATGATCTTTTGAAAGATAATTTGCAAGTATCGCATTAAGCTGTGCCATAGCACCTCTCAACGGAAATGCAGTTCCGACGATAATTATTTTCATTTTGATAAAAATTTTAGCAAAAATAATTTAATTTGATTTTAATAACTAAGCAAAAAAAGGAGAAATTTAATACTTTGGTAACATTTAGAAAGAGATTCTTTAAAATTAAATTATTATTTTGAATTCATATTATGGCAGAAAATAATTTAGAAAAACTTATCAGCAAAAAACTTTCCCGAAGAGAAATGTTGAAGACTTCCGGAAAATCAGCAGCGGTGATAGCTTTGACTTCCATTTTTCCTGTGGGGTTTTTAAATCTCTTAAGTAAAAATGCTAATAGTTTAACAACTGATTTCTCTGTTCCGTTTATTCCAATTTTTCCATCTTCAGAGGACAAACTATTTTTGCCCAAAGAATTTGAATATACCATAATCAGAAAATGGGGTGATGAAATTGCTGACGGAGTACCTTATGGATTTAATAATGACTTTTCCGGATATGTACCGATAGATTTTCTCTCTGGAGGGAATAATTCTGAGGACGGACTTCTAATAGTAAATCAGGAATATCCATCACCTCTTTTTATAAATAATTATTCAGATGAAGATTTCAGAAACGGAAGGATTAAAACATCAGAAGAAGTAAACAAAGAAAAATTAAGTACGGGTATAAATATTTTTCACATTAAACGAATTGACGGAAAATGGAAATTCGTAAACGATAATAGATACAACAGAAGCATAAACGGAACGACAATTATAAAACTTTCAGGTAAAACTGCAGGATCTGAAGAAATGAAATTCAAAGAATTTGCTTCCGGTACTTTGGCAAACTGCAGCGGTGGTATTACTCCATGGGGAACAATGCTCAGCGGTGAAGAAAATTTTCAGGATCATTATGCATCGGACAATATCTGGGAATACAGATGGAATGATGCAGATAAGGATTTTATAATTGAGCATTACGGATGGGTAGTGGAAATCGATCCTTTTGATATTAATTCTGTACCGAAAAAGAGAACTTCTCTCGGCAGATTCAGACATGAAAATGTTACTGTCGGTATTTCATCTTCAGGAAAAGCAGTCGCTTATATGGGCGATGATAAAGTAAATGAATGTGTATATAAATTTATAAGCAAAAATAATTTTAACCCAGATAAGAGATCTGCAAATATGGATATTTTAGATGAAGGAGATCTATACGTTGCTGATTTTTTAAAAAATAAATGGCAGCTTCTTGATTTTGAAAAAAGGGACGATTTAAAAAGCATTTTCAAATCTCAGGCAGATGTGCTTGTAAACTGTGATAAAGCAGCAAAGACAGTCGGAGGGACAGAATGCAACAGACCCGAAGATATTGAAATAAATCCGAAGGACAGATCTGTTTTCATTTCATTTACAAACAATTCAAAGAAAGAAGATTATTTTGGAAGTATAGTAAGGATTATGGAAAAAGATAATGATCCGGAGAGCCTGGATTTTGAATGGGAAGTCTTTGCCAAAGGTGGCGCAGACACAGGATTTTCTTGCCCTGACAATCTTACTTTCGATAATGACGGAAATCTATGGGTGCTGTGTGATATTTCTACAAGTAAAATAAATAAGGAACCTTATTCTGAATTCAAAAATAATTCACTTTTTATGATACCGGTTTCAGGAATTGATAAAGGAAAAGCTTTTTTATTCGCTACAGGTCCTGTTGATTGTGAAATGTGCGGGGGGACATTCACACCTGATGGATCAACAATGTTTCTTTCTATTCAGCATCCGGGAGAAGGAAGTTTATATTATGATCAGCCGACAAGCCGCTGGCCAGAGTATGGAGATGATATTCCAAGACCTGCAGTTGTTGCAATTACAGGTTTTAAAAATTGAGTTATTTAATTATATTGATTATACTTTTTTTAACTTATTGATATTTAAATGGATGAAGTATATAAATTTTTTGAAACTAATAAAAATGCCTGGAATAAAAATACTGATGTGCATATTACATCGGAATTTTATGACAATGAAAATTTTATAAATGGTAAGAATTCTCTGAAGCATATTGAAATTGAAATGTTAGGAGATATTAAGGGGAAAAGTATTTTACATTTGCAATGTCATTTCGGCCAAGACACAATCTCACTTGCAAGAGCAGGAGCTGTTGTAACCGGAATAGATTTTTCAGATAATGCGATCAATAAAGCAAAGGAGCTGGTAGTGAAAACTAAGACTGATGAAAGCACTGAATTTATCTGTTCTGATTTATATGATCTGAAAAATAATTTAGATAAAAAATTTGATGTTGTATTTACCAGTTATGGAGTCATTGGCTGGCTTCCAGATCTTAAAAAATGGTCGGAAATAATTTCACATTTTCTGAAACCGGGCGGTAAATTTGTAATGGTAGAATTTCATCAGATGCTCTGGATGTTTGATGATGATTTTAATTATTTTAAATATGATTATTTTAATAGAGGTGAAGTAAAAGAAACAAGCGAAGGCAGCTATGCAGACAGAAACGCTCCCATAAAAAGCGATTACGTAATGTGGAATCACAGCTTAAGTGACGTAATAAATAATCTGATAAAAAGCGGCTTGGAAATAAATTCTTTTGAGGAATATGATTATTCGGTTTATGATTGTTTTAATAAAGCAGTAGAATATGAACAGGGCAGGTACAGAGTTAAAGGAATTGATGTTTGTTTTCCAATGATGTTTTCAGTAACTGCCTTAAAAAAATAAAGCTAATTTAACTTTACACGTCACCGGAAAGATTGTCATTAATGAAACGTTTATTGTTTCGCCAGTCTTTTCTGACTTTTACAAACAGTTCCAGATAAACTTTCCTGCCGAGAAATTTCTCAATCTCTTGTCTTGATTTATTTCCGAGATTTTTCAAACCGCTGCCGCCTTTTCCAATAATAATGATCTTCTGAGTCTCCCTTTCGACTACGATATCGGCGTTTATATAAACAAGATCTTCGGATCTTTCTTTGAATTCGGTTACATTGACAAGTATGCTGTAGGGAATTTCTTCATGATAATACCTGAGAATTTTTTCACGAATGATCTCTGATACAAAAAATTTCTCTGATTTATTAGTAAGTGTTTCTTTTCCGAAATAAAATTCACTCTCAGGAAGATATTCAAGTATTACTTTTTTCAATGAATCGAGATTATCATCATTCAATGCGGATATTGGCACTACATCATCATATCCAAAATTTTTTGAAATGGTCTCGATCATTGGCAGGAGTTTTCCTTTATCCATAAGATCGATTTTATTCAATACTATAATTCTTTTTTTATCTTTCAGAATTTCAATGAACTCTTCATCAGTTTTTTTTAATCTTTCTAAATTTAATTTTGCAGCATCTACGATATGTATAATTACGTCTGCTTCATCGAGTGAAGTTTTGATCTCTCTTAACATAAATTTCTGAAGTTCATATTTCGGCTCGAGTGTACCGGGAGTATCAATGAAAATGATCTGATAATCGTCTTCAGTCAGTATTCCAAGAATTCTATCGCGTGTAGTCTGAACTTTTTTGTTTACAATGGATAGATTAAATTTAAGCAGTGCATTAAGTAACGTTGATTTCCCTGCATTTGGTGCACCGAATATTGTAACAAAGCCTGATTTTTTTACCAAAATTTATTTTATTATTTTTATCTGATCTGATGAATTTAAAATTATCTGGGGTTTACTTCTGAATACCGATACGCTTCCGGTAATTTCCACAAGCTTATCCTTAAAACTTTCGAGATCATCGAATTCACTGAACTTACCTGAAAATACAACACCTGAAAAATCATTCTTTGGAAATTTATTACCAAAATTCAGGTAAGCTACTTTTTCTGAAATGTGAACATCGGAGACAATTCCTTTAACAGTTATTATTTCTCCTAAGTGATCTTTTACTTTTTCGGCAGTGACTGTTGATTCTGAATTACCGGAAATATCACTTTCAGTATCTTCACCGAATTCTTCATCCTCAATTTCATTTTCAGCAGTACTACTACTTTCATCAGAAAAATTTTTTATTTCAACTTTATCATTTTGTTTGTCATTTTTATTTTCATCACTACAACCACTTATAATAATCAGACATACAATTAATGTGAATTTAAATAAATTATTTAGAGCACTACAATAGATTTTTAGTCTTTTCATATTTTCCATATTTATAATAATTAAACATCATCAAATTTAAGCTAATCAAAAGATCATTTTAAGCAGACAAAATTT
>Ga0209476_10002567_pt1 | contig 12130 bp, 23 predicted proteins | sample KloWWTrecipitate_FD_187179 | JGI IMG/M metagenome (GOLD analysis project Ga0209476, IMG submission 187179) | Active sludge microbial communities from Klosterneuburg, Austria, studying microevolution and ecology of nitrifiers - Klosterneuburg... | ecosystem: Engineered > WWTP > Aerobic digester...
GCGCCAAGGCCCAACATTTCAATCAACGCGGACCTTCGCGGCTACGCCGCTCGGCCCGTTACTGCCAGCGTTGGAAGACATCAGCCGCGGCGGCTGTCTCGGCTTTCGCCGCGCTGGCGGCTTCTGATTCGGAATAACCGGTGGCTCGATTACCTGCGATTCGCCGGCCACCAGCTTGCGCATGTACGCCTGCAGTGATTCGTCGGTGAATCGCCACTCGCCGCCAACCTTGGCCCCTGGCACTTCTCGCTTACTGACCAATTCGCGCAGGGTGTAAGGCTTCATGCGCAGGAATTCGGCAGCTTCTGTCAGGATCAGGACTTTCATTGAACGTCCCATCCCCATAGTTGAGTTTTGCCACCGGATTTGCTGTTGGCGAACTCGGCCAGCATGCGCCATCCGGATTGCTGCAGGATGGTGATTTGGGCCGCATTGCCGGCGTCGACCGTGCAGGTTGCGAAGTCGTAGCCAAGGCGCTTCAGCATCTGCATCTGGAGCTCTTTGAGAACGTGGCCATGGCCGCGACCACGCATGCCGTAGCGAACGAAGAAACCATGGCAGTGCGCCATTTGCGGTTGCGATGGCGCGGGCTCGATGTGGAAGGCGCCGGCATTGTTTGAGAATCGGTTCATGCCTCACCCCCGCTTTCCGCCCATCGCATCGCCTTGTTTGCCATGAAAAAGGCTTCAGCGCATGTCATCTTGCTGGATCGGATATATAGTTCTCCATCGGCGTCATAGGCGATTATCAGCACATCCTGCATGCCGCTTTCCGCGTCGGCAAGCGCTGAATGCAGAGCTTGCGCCGGAGTCATAGTCGTATTCGGCGCCGGAGACAGCCTGATGATCGGGGTCGTCATTATTTTCTCCATCCAAATTGGAGCGGGTCGCGCAGTACCCAAAGGTGCCGCATGTTTGCCACATTCACGATGTCCCGGTCCTTCGGGTAAATCTCCACAGCCATGTAGTCGCCGAGCCCAGCCTGCCGCTTGATGTCCTGTAATTCTTCCCAAGTGATACCGTCCTTCCAGCGCCCAGATGACGTGTCGATTTCAGAGCGAGCTATGGAAAGGCGCGAAATTCCATCGTGTTCTTGGTAGCACTGGACGAGAAAGAAACGGCTTCGCAATACGGCATAGGGAATCTTCGAGGCGCCTGCCTGGTACGCCGGCCATTCCGCTATTGGAACGGGCTGAAGAACGGTCGGCAACTTGGCGTTGTCGCGCGCAAGTTTGCGGCGCTGTTCTCTTGAATAATTCATTTGTTTGCCCCCATGATCGCCGCCAGCAACTGATCTATCGCAGCAACACCGTCGCGCTCGTAGGCGGCGATGGCTTTCTTGTGCTTGCGATCAATCAGCCGAAGCGCGGCGCCGTTGTTCTTTCGATACCAGCGGCGAGAACCCCGTGCATGGACGCGCTGTCCGTTTTCGGTGTTTCGGTAGCGCTTGCACGCCTCGGCATTGGTCAGGTTTGGAAGCTCGGGCGCGTCGTCCAGTGAGCCCCATTTCCATAGGGCGGCATGGCGGCCCTTTGCTCGGCGCCAGGCGGCGATATAAACGGCTTTCTCGGGCTTGGCGTGAAGCTCTCGGATCAGGTTGCCAACAGCGCCGCGATTGCGGTCGAGTCGTTCAGCGATGTCGTCGACGGACAGCGCCGGGCTGTCCTCGCCGAGAAGGTCCGGAAGTTCTTCGAGCAGGGTCTTGGCGTGCTTGGTCATTACTTCACCATCGGCTCAAGGGTATTGGCATCGACGCCGAATGCCTTGGCAACCTCTTCGACTTCCTCGCCGAGCGATCCAGCCGGATAGAAGACGATGGCCGGCACTTCGGTTTTGGCCTGTTTTTCGGCCTGACCGTAGCATTTGACGGCGTCAACAACTTCCTCTGGTGAGTTTCCTTCCCACCCTTGATCAACGATATTTTCAGCAGGGAAAAGCAGTATCGCGTAGCCGCCATCTTCGCCTTGGTTTAGTTCGACATTTCCAAGGAACATGAGTAATTCGATGGTGCGCCACCGATCGGCATCTTTCGCCGCCTCGTCGAGTTTCGCCTGAAGCATGGATTTGTCAGAGCGAAGACCGGCTATCTCGTCGTTCAAATGCGCGATCTGCTGGCGCATGTTTGTGATCGTCAGGCCGGCGCCTTCTAGCCGTTCAACCTCATTGCACAGTTCAGCAATCGCCAAGCAGGCGGCGTCCATTGGGAACCCGTGATACCAGGCGGATTCCCATTGTTCAAGGTTGTAGTTCGCCCGGTAGCAGTGGAGGGTGTTCGCGTCCATGATCAGCGTCCAGTGCTGCCGAATCCGCCTTTGCCACGGGCTGTCTCGCCAAGCTCATCGACGAACTCGAACGAGACGCGCGGGATCGGCAGGATGCAGGCTTGGGCGATGCGGTCGCCGGGCATGACCGACATTGGCATGCCTTCGTCGCGCTCGACATCACAGGTCAGCTTTACCTTGATTTCGCCGCGGTAGTCGGAATCGATGCAGCCGACGCAATTGGCCAGGCGAGTGTCGAAATTGAAGCCGTGGCCGCTGCGCGACAGGATGAACATGCCGTAGCCTGGGGGAATTTCGAAGGCCAGGCCGGTATCGAATACGACGGGATGGCCCTCCTGTACCAGACGCGGCAGTGTGTTGATCGAGTACAGATCGAACCATCCGGAGCCATCGGTGGCATAGGTCGGCATCTTGGCAAGCGGGGAGAGTTGTTTGATGTTGATTTGCATAATTTATGATAATAGATTGATTAGGATTAGGCAAGCATTCTAGGTGCTGGCTAGAACGGGATGTCGTCGCCGAGATCGTCGAACGAGGGCTTCGGCTTGTTCTTGGCCGGGGCCGGCGCGTAATCGGTCGGTTCGCTGTCCTGGTTGCGCTGGCCGCCATCGGACTTGCTGCCGAGCATCTTCATTTCGTCGCCGCGAATCTCAGTTGTGTAGCGCTCTTGGCCGTCCTTGTCCGTCCATTTGCGGGTACGGATACTGCCCTCGACATAGACTTGCGAGCCTTTCTTCAGATACTGGCCGCAGATTTCGGCCAGCTTGCCGAAAAACGAAATGCGGTGCCATTCGGTCAGTTCCTTCTTCTCGCCGGTCGCCTTGTCCTTCCAGTTTTCGCTGGTTGCCACCGTGATGTTGCACATCGCCTCGCCGCTGGCGGTGTAACGAACTTCCGGGTCCTTGCCCAGATTTCCGACGATGATTGCCTTGTTGACGCTTGCCATCACGCACCCACTTTCTTTGTCACAAGGTCGATGATGTCGGCGACCGTCTTGCAGGGGTCGATCTCTTCGTCAGCAATGAAGATGTCGAATTCGTCCTCGATCAGCATGAATGCTTGGATCGCGTCCAGGCTGTCCATTTCCAGGCCGTCTTCGAGGGTGGTTTCCGGCTTGATGCTGTCCTCCGGGTGGCAGGATTGCTCGGCTAGTACGCGGGCGACTGCCTTGAAAATGTCCGGCATGCTATTTCCCCTTGGTGCGGCGTGGCTGGACCTGAATGGTAGGGGCGGGCAGGCCGCGCTCCATGATGGGCAACATGCTGCCCATTCCCATGATCAATGCGGTTGCAAGTGAGGCTCGGATATTTCTCATGGATCACTCCTGATTCGAGAGGAAGCCCGGGCGGGTGTAGATCACACCGATTTCGCCACGGATGGATTGTTCAAGAAGCGCGATGTCGGCGGTGGCCACGTTGTAGCGGTCTTCGGCTTGATGGCGCTTGGTCGGTTCGTCCTTGTAGCGCTCAACGGACTGTCGCATGGCTATGGCGCGTTCGCCCGCCTTGACCAGTTCGGCGGCCATCTTCTTCGGTAGCGGGAACGGGATGGCGATGAACTGGATGTCGAGCCCGGTGCGGAATTGGCTCATTTAGCCACCTTGGCGATCAGTTCTTCAACGGTAACGCCGCGCAGCTTGGCCAACTTGGCGATGGCGGCGGCCGGCGTGCCGTAGGCCAGGTCGACCACAATGCGCGTTGGCTCCGGGGCGTTGCGCCCGCCTTCGTAGCGGCTGCCGCCGGATTGGGTGACGCCGATCCGTGACCAGAATTCGGTCTGGTTCATGCGCAGTTTGGTGCGCAGGGTCTTGTAGTCGGTTTGCTTGCTGGATGCCATGTTATTTCTACTCCTTCTTTTCGATGATCTTGGTGAAATCGTGCTGGCCCTTGATGTTCTTGCCGAGGAACGATCCGATGGATTCGGAAGTCTTGAACTGCTCGAACTTCTCGGCGCTGACCCCTTTGTAGTGGTAGAGCGTGCCGCCGTGCTTGAAGCGGACGGCCATGGTGTTGGATGACGGGTCGTGTCCAATCTCGGTGATTTGCGAACTGGTGACGCTGTGCATGTGCATGGTTTGCTCCTGTGGTTATTTGGACACTTCGCCGCCAAGCGCCGCGATCAACTGCGGCATGAAGCGGGTCAGTTCGCCGGTCATCAGCGCGAAATCGGCGTCGAACTGCTCGTCGGCATATTCGGCATTCTTTTCGGCCTCTTCCTTCAGCAGGTCGAGGAAGCCATGATTACGCGGCCTTCTTGGTTGTCATGCCTACGCGCAAGGTGTGGTCGGAGATTCGCCGGCAGATGGCCGGGAAGCTCGCCTCGTTGTAGAGCTTGGCGTTCTTTTCGGTGGTCGCCTCGAAGCCGAGCGAGGCGAGGAATTCAGCCGACACCGTGTAGCCAAGGCGGGTGCAGATTTCACCGAGCTTGATCTTCGGTAGGCAAGCATCGGCAGGCAGCGCAATGCGCGCGCCGAGAACGGGCTGCGGAATTTCGTCAGCGATGGCGGCCGGTTGTTGCTCACTGGCGATAGACAAAGCCGGTTGTGTCTCAGATTTCGGCTTTTCTTCAACACAAGCGGGCTGTTCGAACCGCGTCTGGTTGGCTGCCGTCACTTGTTCTGCTGCTGCCTTGCGCTCGGCGTCCAGTTTGCGGATTTCTTCGGCGGCCCGTTCGTTCGCTTCGCGCTGTGCCTTGGCCTGTTCCTCGGCGCGGATCTTCTCGCGCTCGGCTTCCAGGCGCTTGGCTTCCTTTTCCTTGTGCTGCGACACGCGGGACATCAGCAGGGCGGTGAAATCGTCCTTGGCCTTGGCACAGACGGAAGCCAGATCGGGGAACAGGAAACGCCAGTCGAATCCTTCGCCTTGGAGGGTCTTGATGTTGTACTCGATGCGGTCGGCAATCTCGCTGGTGGCGACTTTGCAGCGGGCCAGTTCGGCGCTGACCTTTTCGCGCATGGAGTCGAGCGACTTCAAGCCTTTGACTGCGCCGCCGAAGTTGCTTTCAAAGGGGGGCATGTAGCCGCCGATACGGTCATTGAGCGCCCGCCAGTAGTCGCCCATGGCGTCAGCGCCAGCGCGCACGATGTCTTCCTTGCGCCGGTCCTTTTCCTCGGTGATCTTCTTGTCTAGCGCCTTGCGCACGTCGCCGGCCATCTTGGCGACTTCATCCAGGGCGCGATGCAGTTCGGCAATACTGGTCGTCTGATCAAGGGCGTTCTGCTTGGCGCGTTTGGCGTTGTCCTCAACGTCCTTTAGGTACTTGACGGCCGCCGATGCGTCGACAAAATCCTGATCGGTGACGAGCTCAGTCTTGATGCTGGAGATTACGGCATTGGCCGCCGCCTTGAACTCGACCAGATTGCTGTGCGTGACGCGGCCGGTGACTTCGACAACCAGGGCCGGCAGGTTGTCGATCGGATTAGCGGTCAGGATCGGCTTTGCTTCGATGACTTCCGGTTGGTAGTTGCGCACGTCTTCATCGAACTGCTTCCAGCCGGCCTTCAGTTGCGCGATGCGTTCCGGCGTTGAGCGGTAATCGCAGTAGACAAAGTTGTCGGTCGTGCCATCGCTGACCACGAAGATGATCTTCTCGAAGCCGAACACGGCGATCTGCTGATCCAGTTGCCACTTGTGCGAATCCGGAACTTCTCCGGCATCGACCATGGCGGCGAATTCGGCGTTCCACAGCTTATGCTCGAAGCCGATTTCACAGGTCATTGTCGTGCCGTCAGAACTGGCCAGCAGACGGCCTTCGTCGTCGGTGGCGACCAGCGGGTAGAGGTCTTCGCCGATGATGGCTTCGAGAATGGGGCGGGCCAGCGCTTCGGTCATGTGGCCAAGATCGAAACGGCGCTGCATGTCCGGGGTGATTTCCTCGGTGATGCCGGTCGCCTTTTCGCGGACCAGTGCCGAACGGCTCTTGTACGGGCTGACGCCCATCATGGCCGGCGCTTCGCTGGCGTTGCGGGTATTGGCGCGCAGGGCGTGCCATTCGGGAGAGCCTTGTTTCACTTCATGGATGATCATGATCAAACTCCGTAGTCGACGGCCAGGTCTTCAATGGCCAGTTTTTGATCGTCGGTCAGGACGTACTTGGTCAGCGTGGTAGCGATAATTTGCGCCACGGTCAGCTTCTTCTCAGTGACAGCCTTGCGCCACTTGGCCAACTCAGTGGTGAACTTGTCGGCCGGCATTTCGGGCAGCGCTGCAGCCGGTTTTGTTTCCGCCGGCTTCGTCTGCTTGGCTGCGCCATCCTCGGGAGCGAAGGCTTGTTCCGGCGTGGTGTCACCTTCCTTGATGGCGGTGATCAGACCGCGCAGAACAACCAGATGATCGAGCGTGATGTCGGCAGATCCTTCGACGCCCAGCTTGGCGAATACCTGTTCCTGCGTGACGCCGAAGGCAACCAGCGCCTTCAGGGCATCGGCCCGGCGGTTGGCCAGGGTCGAGAAGTCACCCATGACCACGGCGCGGGCAGCCTGGTACATATCGTCCCAGAACGCTTTCGGTACTCCCTTGAGAATAGCGTTACGCAGAGCAATGGACGAGGCCGCATTGCCGGTTACTCCGATCATGTCGGCGTTGTAGCGCTTTCCTTTGCTATCGGTAATGCGGCGCTGTACCTCATAGGTTAGGCCGACATTGCGTTCGCAGTCATAGAAAACGCCTTGCGCGGTGATGAAGTCGCCAGCATCGGAGACAACTCGGGCTCCGGCTCGGCAGTTTCCCCAAGCCGAGGCAACGACTTCGGCAAATCTGGCGCTCGGGCCTTCTATGGTCTTGTTTCCGCGGGGAAGGGCATAGATGCAGGATTCTGCAACCGACTCATTGAGCGTTACCATCTGCAGTGCTTCTTGACGGAAACGCTTGATTGAGCGCGGGAACTTGTGGGCGGTCGTTACCTGTTGTTCGATCTCGGATCGATTCAACACGGCGACGGTGCCGCTTTCCACGGAAATTCCGGCGACTTCCCGGCCTTCTTCGTATTGATCGTTCATGATTTCCTCAGAGGGTTGAGTTTTTAACGAGCTTCCCGGATCGACGAAACCCGGAAAGCTTTGAATTTCGGATCGTCCGCGATGATCTTGCGGACTTCGGCTTGATCGCGGGCGGTGACGTATTCCAGACGACGCCTTGCGCTCTCGTTCTCATTGAGACATGCCTTGCGTGACAGGGTGACTTCCCAATTGATGTTGGCGCGAAGCTTGCCGGTGAAATTACAGGTCATTCCGCATTCCTTTATGTCAGCGCCGGTTACTCTTTCCGGCATCCTCAAGCGCCCCGGCTTGTGGCCAGAGGGGATAGTTGACGGCTGATCGTGGCCTTCATCGGGCGGAACCCTTCAGGGCGTTTGCCAGCCGAGTCAAGATCAGGCCATGTGCCAGGTGCGGCGCTGGCCGGCTGGCAGGGTGGCGTTGTAATTGGAACGCAGGCGAGCCAGGTTCGTCCGGGCATTGCTCCTGGAAATATCCATGTTGCCGCGGGTGATCGGGTCGCCGTTTATTTCGTTCAGCCAGTTGAGAATCTTGGTCTGGCCCTCAATGTGGATTTCCAGCGCGTAAAGCTGGAACCACAGAATGATGCGAGTGATAGCTTTCATGTGATCGACCTCCGTTGTCGATGGGATGCAATACGCATCCCGTATGACAAGATTAGACGATTGCTAAACGGAAAGCAAGCGCGTTGATGCAAAAAAATACCGGCAACATTGTTTGCTTGCGCTACGACGCGGACATGGTGTAAATTCTGATCAACACGCGCTTATCAATATTAACCATTGCGGTTATATTGCCCTTTCATCATAAAAGATAAGCGGCAAGTAAGCAACGAATACAGTCTTCTCAATGGGCAAGCGCCGGCCAGCGCGCCTACTGTTACCGCGAGTTCCCGGTAGGCAGCCCACCCTTTTCTCAAGGTCACGAACTCGCACGAAGGAACCGCACAATGAAAGACCGACCAATACTTTTCTCGGCGCCGATGGTGCGCGCCATCCTCGAAGGCCGGAAGACGCAGACGCGGCGGGTTGTGAAGCCACAGCCAAGTCCGAGCAGCGACACCGCATTCGTTGGCACGGATGGAATATGGCGCTTTTCCCACCCAACCCTGCGCGACCCAGTAAGCCACGAAGCAGACGATGTTCGCTGCCCATACGGACAGCCTGGCGACCGGCTGTGGGTACGGGAGAAGTTTCAGCCTCTGTTTGCCGACGACATAGAAAACCATTGGGAAACCGATTGGAAGACCGGCAAGGGCTACAAGATCAGCTATCCGGCCACCGATGGGATTCAGGAATTCATTGATCTGGACGACGAACTGAGTGACGCCTGCAAGCCATCTATCCACATGCCCCGCTGGGCCTCTCGCATCCTGCTCGAGATAACCGGCGTCCGCGTTGAGCGGCTTGCTGACATAAGCAAAGACGATGCAATGGCCGAAGGAATCGTGGTCCAGCCAGATGGAGGATTTGGCCTTGCCGACTCCACGCACTATAACTTTTCAGACCCAACCGATAGCTATTGCAGTCTTTGGGAATCCATCAACGGCGACGGCTCATGGGATGCAAACCCATGGGTCTGGGTCGTCGAATTCAAGCGGGTGACGTAATGGCCAGATACCGCAAAGTCGACCCGAGAATCTGGAATGACGCGAAGTTCCGGGCCCTGAATGACCAGGGGAAATTGTCGTTCTTTTTCCTCCTGACACATCCGCACATGACCGCCATTGGCGCAATGCGCGCCTCGCTTCCTGGCCTCGCTTCTGAAATCGGATGGAGCGAGAAAGCCTTTCGGGAAGCCTTCGGAGAAGCCTCTACGAAGGGTATGGCGATGCACGATGAAAGTGCATCTTTGATCTGGCTTCCGAACTTCCTTAGATACAACCCCCCCGAGTCTCCAAACGTTGTGAAAGCATGGTCTTCGGCGCTTGATCTGCTGCCCGAGTGTGCGCTGCTAAACCGCGTCATTGCTGGCGCCGTAGCCTTTGCACAAGGTTTGAATAAAGGCTTTGCGGAAGCCTTACCGGAAGTCTTCGCCAAGGCTATGCCTTATCAGGAGCAGGAACAGGAGCAGGAATCTATCTCTAACGAGATAGATAGCGCGGCAGCAAAATCGCCGCGCTTCCATGCGCAAAAATGGTTGGAATCCAAAGGCGTCCCAAAGCAGGTGGCTGCTGACTGGATCAAGTTGCGAAAAGCCAAGCGGCTTGAGTCGACATTGACGGCTTTCGAGGGTGTTGAGGCCGAGGCGCAGAAGGCTGGCTTTCCACTGGCGACGGTTATCGCTTGCTGCGCGAAGAACAGTTGGGGGAGTTTCAAGGCGTCTTGGGATCACGGCCTTGGGGGCGAGGGTGGGGTAAGGGCTGGGCATTGGTTCATGTCTGCGCCGGGCATCGAGGAGAAGGCCAGGGCCCTTGGAATGATGCAAACGAAGGACGAGATATTCCCGAACTTCAAAGCCCGTGTCTATGCCGCAGCAGGGGTAACTGAAGCCATGGTGCGCGCCGCAAAAATCGACGCTGGCGAGCGTGTGTGATTGCCTACCCATGAGCAACCACACAACATCAAGAGCGCCGACGATGGCGCAGGCTGTCGAAATAGTCACGAACTGCATCGATCGCCGAGAGCAGGGCCGGCAACTGTCGTTCATGCGGGAAACGCAGGGCGAGGAATTCGCCCAGCAGGTCCATGACAAGGTGAAGGCGGCCGGCGGGGTGAAGAAGAAATGATCCACTACCACGGATTGCCGATAACGCCTGCGACAGCAGCTTGCGCAGCCGTGAAAGGCGGGCATGCTTTTGTGTCGTTCCGCTATGCCGACCAGTTGAGCCTGGCGATTGATGTTTGCCAGAGCTTCGCCGTGGATAACGGCGCGTTCTCGGCTTGGAAAAGCGGCAATCCGGTAACGGACTGGTCTGAATACTACGCATGGGTGGCAGAGATACACCGCGCCCCATCTTTTGACTTTGCAGTAATACCGGATGTGATCGACGGCGATGAAGAAGCAAACGATGCCCTGCTGCGTGAATGGCCTTGGCAGGCAAGACATGCCAACGTCGGCGCTCCTGTTTGGCACATGCACGAGTCCATTGCGCGACTTGAACGCCTTGCTCAAGACTGGCCCCGCGTTTGCCTCGGCAGCAGCGGCCAATACGCCACCGTTGGAAACGCCAGGTGGTGGGGCCGAATGGCCGAAGCCATGAACGCCGTAACCGACAGCGACGGATTGCCGGTAACGAAACTGCACGGCCTGCGGATGCTTAACCCGGAGGTTTTCACCCGGCTACCGTTGAGCAGCGCTGACAGCACGAATATTGCGCAAAATATCGGTATTGACTCGGCTTGGCGCGGAACATACGTGCCGACGAATAAGGACGTTCGGGCGCTGGTGATGCGCGACAAGATCGAGGTAAGCCAGAGCGCAAAAAATTGGAATCGGCAGTCCGTGCAAATGGAAATATTCGCATGAGTCGGGTAACGATCATCAAGACGGCCGCACCGATGCCAGGGGAAGAAATCTTATCTATGGTAAGAAATTTTCTCTTCGTCCTATTCGACGGATGGCGCAACGACGACAAGAAGGGCTGGCGGCGGATCTGGAAGCGTTTGATCGATCTGGAGCCTGGCGAGTTCGCGGTGATCGAGTTCGTGATACCGAGGAACGCGAAATTCCACCGCAAGTTTTTCTCAATGCTGAATTTCGCCTTCGACTCCTGGGAGCCGGGCCGAATGAGAAAGACCTACAAGGGTAAAGAGGTTTCCAAGAACTTCAAGCGATTCAGGAAAGACGTTCTGATCATGGCTGGATTCTATGACCAGACATTCGACTTGAAGGGCCGCATGAAGCTGGAAGCCCACAGCATCAGCTTCGCAAACATGGACGACGCGGAGTTTGAGCGGGTCTATTCGGCCGTCGCATCTGTGATTCTTGAGCATGTTCTGACTGGCTACTCAGGCCGCGAAGAGCTTGATCGCGTTGTCGACCAGATGATTGGGTATCTATGAAACTGCAAGATTTGACGGGTTTGCAATTTGGTCGGTTGTCGGTAATCGGCCGATCAGAAAATCATGGAAAGCACGTTCGATGGTCTTGTGTATGCGACTGCGGAAAATCCGCAACAGTTTCATCTACGCACTTGAAAACAGGCCATACGAAAAGCTGCGGATGTGTTCGCGATGAGGTTGCTTCCTGTCGAGCGAAGTCCATGGCGAAGCATGGAATGTGGAATTCTCCAGAATGGAATTCATGGAAGTCGATGAAGGATCGATGCCTTCGAAAAACTCACGACAAATACCCGCTCTATGGCGGCCGAGGAATAACTGTTTTCCAGGAATGGATTGGATCGTTCGATGCGTTCTTTGCCCATGTCGGTTGCCGGCCAAGCTCGTCGCATTCAATCGACAGAATTGATTCAAACAAGGGTTATGAGCCGGGTAATGTTCGATGGGCAGATATTAATCAACAGAACAATAACAAGCGAACCAACGTCACCGTTGACATCGATGGCGTTTTGATGACTGCCGCTCAGGTATCTCATCGCTTTGGGATAACGCATCGCGCAGCGGTTTATAGGATTCGGCGCGGTCTTCCGCTGGATGGAAAATCATGAGGATAGCCCAGGCACCAACGGCGTGCGATGCGTTCCACGCCCATAGCGACAACGGGCTGGCCGGCGGCCAGCGCAGCAAGATCATTCACTTCATCGAGACGAGCGGCGGTTCATGGTCGATCGGAGAGCTGGCCGAGGCGCTTGGGATGCAGAAAAGCACGGTCAGCGCCCGTCTGAATGAAATGTTGAACCAGTTCTGCATGCTGGTTGAAAAGCCGAAGCGCAAGGACCGATTGAGCAACATCAC
>Ga0209476_10002570_pt1 | contig 12120 bp, 8 predicted proteins | sample KloWWTrecipitate_FD_187179 | JGI IMG/M metagenome (GOLD analysis project Ga0209476, IMG submission 187179) | Active sludge microbial communities from Klosterneuburg, Austria, studying microevolution and ecology of nitrifiers - Klosterneuburg... | ecosystem: Engineered > WWTP > Aerobic digester >...
CGGTCGCATCATCGACGATGTGCGTGCCAATGGCGACGAGGCCGTGTGTCGTGCGCTGCGCGACTTCGACAAGGTGTCGCTGGAGCCTCACCAACTGCGTGCCACCGCCGGCGAGTTGGCCGACGCGCACGTCGATGCCGAGGTGGATGCTGCGATCGACGACGCAATCGCCCACCTGCGCGCCTTCAACGAACAGCTGATGTTGCGTGCAGCCGATTGGAGCTTCGAGAGCGAGCCCGGCCTCACCGTCGGTGAGAAGGTCACGCCCATCACCAGCGCCGGCCTCTTCGTGCCCAGCGGGAAGGCCAGCTACCCCAGTGTCGCCTACCAGTTGGCGGTGCCTGCCACGGTCGCGGGGGTGCCCACGCTCGCGCTGGTGGTGCCCCCCATGCCCGACGGCAGCGGTCGCATCGACCCCGCGGTCCTCGTCGTGTGCCGCAAGCTGGGCATCACCGACGTCTTCCGGGTCAACGGTCCCGCCGGCGTCGCCGCTCTGGGGTTCGGCACCGAGACCATTCCGCGAGTGCGCAAGATCGTCGGTCCCGGCAGCCCGCCGGTGGCATGTGCGCAGGTGGAGATGCAGCGCTATGGAGTGGCGACGATGATGATCCTGGGCCCCACCGAGAGCGTGGTCATCGCCGATGACAGCGCAGATGCTCGCTGGGCGGCGGCCGACTTGTTGAACGAAGCCGAGCACGGCACCGACAGCGCGGTGCTGCTCATCACGCCCAGCGCCGTGCTCGCCGACGCGATCGACGTGGAGTTGCAGCGGCAGCTCGCCACCTTGCCCGCTGCTCGCGCCGAAGCGGCTCGTGCGGCGTTGGGAAGCAACGGTGGTTGCGTGCTCGTGGGCGACCTGGATGAGGCGGCCGACGTCGCCAACCGTTGGGCACCCGAACACCTGCAGGTCGCGGTAGCTCCCGCTGCCGAGGCCGAACTGCTGGCGCGCCTGGTGAACGCCGGCGAGATCCTCATCGGGCAGCAGACGTTGTTCAGTGCCGGCAACTTCGTCATCGGCTGCCCGGCCAGCTTGCCAACCGGCGGCTTCGCTCATGTCAGCAGCGGCATCACGGCCGAGACGTTCCTGAAGCGCACGGCCATCGCCAGGGCCGATGCCGCCGCGCTGGCGCGCATGACACCCACCATCCTGGCGATGAGCTCGCACGAAGGTTTCCCGGCGCACGCCAACGCAGCCCAGCAGCGAGGCGCCGTGTGAGCGAGGTCGTCGCATCGGGAACCACAGCGGGAGCGGACGAGCGCCACGCCACCAACCTCGAGCTGTTCCTCGATCTCGTCTTCGTGTTCGCAGTCACCCAGATCGCATCGCTCATCAGTCATCACCCCACGGGTACCGGCACCGCCAAGGGCTTCCTCATCGCGCTGCTCGTGTGGTGGCAGTGGTCGCAGTTCACGTGGGCCGGCAGCGCCATCGATCTGCAGCGCACCGCCCGCACGCGAGTGCTGGTGCTCGGCTGCATCCCGGTCACGCTCATCATGACCATCAGCATCCCCGACGCCTTCGACAGCAGCGGCGTGTGGTTCGCTGCCGCCTACATGGGTGTTCAGCTGCTGGTGTTGGGCATGCAGGGAAGCGTGTCCCTCGTCGATCCGCTGCTGCGGCCCGCGTTCATCCGCTACGCGAGCTTGGCCACCGTCGCGCCGGTGGTGGTGCTCGTCGGTGCGTTCGTGCACGACCGCGCACGCGTGGCGTTGTGGGTGGGCGCTGCGCTGCTCAACTTCATCGGCGGCCTCCGTGCGGCGAGTGGCGAGTGGGCGATCAACCCGGTGCACTTCGCCGAACGCCACTCGCTGTTCGTCATCATCTCGCTCGGCGAGGTCTTGGTCGCCGCCGGCGCAGCGGCCAGTGAGATCCGTCTCGACCGACTCACCGCCTTGGCCATCATCGTGGCCGTGAGCGTCGCGTGCATGCTGTGGTGGACCTACTTCGCGTTCATACCGATCGTCGGCGAGCACCTCCTGCGCTCGCTGCAGGGAGCGCGCCGCGGCATGTTCGCTCGCGATCTGTACACGTTCGGTCACGTTCCGATCGTCTTCGGCCTCATCCTCTACGCCGTCGTGGTGAAGCATCTGGTGCCGCACCCAGAGGGGCATCTCACCGTCGACGATCGCTGGTTGCTCGCGCTGTCGATCGCGTTCTTCGTGGGGGGCCTGCTGGCCTTCCAGTATCGAGCCGTCCATCGCGTAGCCCGCGAGCGCTTCGCAGCCATCGCGGTCGCCGCCGGCCTGTGCGCCGTGGGCCACCGGCTGCCCGGGCTGGTGGTGGTCGGTTCGATCGCAGTGGTGCTGGGTGTGATGCAAGCGATCACCTGGCGACGATTCCGCGGTGGCGAGTTGGCTCACCTGATCGCGAACAGGTGAGCCACGCCCGCCGGTGGGCTGTGCGTCAGAGCAGGCCGCGTCGGTTGCCGCGCAGCGCAGCCAGCTCCGTCACCAGCAGCGCGATGTGCTCGCCTTCCTCCGCCGCCAGCTCGCGGTAGAGGGCTTGTGCTGCAGGTGCCGCCTCGTCGATGCGGTCCCGAAAGAACTGCTCGGCGCGGCGCTCGAGCGTGATCGCCATCTCCAGCAGTTCCAACGGGTCGTCGGGGGTCTCGTCGCCGCCTGCCTGCAAGACGCCGGGGTGGAGGTTCCCCTCGGCGCCGGCGGGCGGTGCCAGGTGGTATCGGCGCACGAGCGTGTCGATGTGCTCGTGCTCCATCTTCGCCAGGCGGCCGAACATGTCGTGCAGTGCCGCGTCGGTGGTGTGAGCAGCGGCGGCGGTGTAGAAGTCGCGCCCACCCAACTCGATCTCGAATGCGTGCCGTACGGCTTCGAGGGCGGCCCCGTCGAGTGCCGTGTCGTCGACTGCGCTGTCGTCGAGTGCCGTGTCGCTTGGCATTGCCTCGTCGATGACCTCGAGCACACCGCCACAAGCGGGGCAGCGGCCGTACGGGAACGCGAACCCCTCGCTGCGCTTCGAGCAACCGGTGCAACGCCACGACAGGGTGCTGCCCGCGCAGCACACACCCTCGTCGCCATCGCCGTCGCTCTCGGTGGGCCGACGGCAACGAGGGCACAACCGACCCCCGGCCGGCTCGGCGACGGTGGAGTGCGCGGCAGTGCCGGAGTCGAGGTACTCCAGCATCGCGGCGGCGGCTCGTCGCCCCGCGCCCATCGCGAGGATCACCGTCGCACCGCCGGTGACGATGTCGCCACCGGCGAACACCCCGGGCAGGTTCGTCGCCTGGCTCACCGGGTCGGCCGCCACGTAGCCGCGATCGTCGAGTGCCAAACCGGCAGTGTTGCGGGTGAGGATCGGGTTGGGATTGGTGCCCAGCGCGACCACGACCGTGTCGCAGACGATGTCGCTGATCTCGCCGGTCGACGTGGGCCGGCGCCTGCCGCGCTCGTCAGGCTCGCCCAGCTCCATGCGTTCCACGCGGAGCCCCCTCACCAGGCCGGCCTCGTCGGTGAGCACCTCCACCGGGTTGTGCAGGAAGAGGAACTGCACGCCTTCCTCCTCGGCGTGGCGCAGCTCCTCGGCCCGTGCGGGGGCCTCTGCACGGCTGCGGCGGTACACGCAGCGAACGTCGGCGCCAAGGCGTCGAGCGACGCGCATGCAATCCATCGCGGTGTTGCCGGCGCCGATGACCACCACGTCGGTGCCGATGCCCACCGGCGTGTCGATGTCGGGGAAGCGATCGCCGCCCATCAGGTTCACGCGTGTGAGGAACTCGTTGGCACTGATCACCCTGCCCGCGTTCTCACCCGGAATGCCAAGGAAGGACGGCGCGCCCGCACCCACCCCGAGGAAGACGGCATCGAAGCCGCGGCTGGTGAGCAGGTCGTGCACGGTGAACGTGCGGCCCACCACCTTGTCGGTCTCGATGTGCACGCCGAGGTCGACCAAGCCCGCGACCTCGCGATCGATGATGTCGCGTGGCAGGCGGAACGACGGAATGCCGTAGCGCAGCACGCCGCCGGCCACGTGCAGCGCCTCGATGATCGTCACGTCGACGCCAGCCCGCGCAAGGTCTGCCGCGCACGCCAGACCGGCGGGGCCGGAACCGACCACCGCCGCGCGCGTGCCGTGCGACGCAGCGATCGCGGGGGTGGCCACGGTGCCGTGGTCGCCGACGAAGCGTTCGAGCCGGCCGATGGCAACCGGCTCCATCTTGCGGGCGATCACGCACTGGCTCTCGCACTGGGTCTCCTGCGGGCAGACGCGGCCGCACACCGACGGCAGGATGTTCGCCTCGCGAATCACACTCAACGCGCCATCGATGTCCTTCACCAGCAGGTGGCGGATGAACCGCGGGATGTCGATGGCGACCGGGCAACCGCTGATGCAGGTCGGGCGGCTGCACTGCAGGCAACGTTCGGCCTCGCGTAGCGCCTCGGACAACGAGTAACCCAGCGTCACTTCGTCGAACGTGCGTGACCGCACCTCCGGGTCGCGTTCGGGCATCGGCACCTTCGTGGGTTCGATCTCGCGCAGCTTCTTGTAGGTGCGCCTGCCCTGCACGAAGAGGGTCTCCTCCACCTGGCAGCGGTGCTCGTAGTCGGCCGCGGCAGCGCGTTCCTCGCTGTCGAAGCGACGGTTGCGCAGCAGCAGTTCGTCGAAGTCGACCGCATGCGCGTCGAAGTCGGGGCCGTCGACGCAGGCGAAGCGTGTCTGGCCGTCAACAGTGACGCGACACGAACCGCACATGCCGGTGCCGTCGACCATGATCGTGTTCAGCGAGGCAACCGTGTGCACGCCCGCGGCGCGGGTGACCTCGGCACACGCGCGCATCATCACCATCGGGCCGATGGCCACGACCAGGTCTGGTAGCTGTTCTGGTCGCGCGGCGTCGACAACCGTTGCGAGTGCGGCGGTGACCAGACCGGCGCGGCCGGCGCTGCCATCGTCGGTGCACACGATCAGCTCGTCTGCCCACTGGGCCAGCCTGTCCTCCCAGAACCTGTGCTCGGCGGTGCGGAAGCCCACGATGCAGGTGGTTCGGTGACCTGCCTGCTTGAACGCCCGCAACTGAGGGAAGACCGGGGCAACACCGAGGCCGCCGCCGACCAGCACCACGTGGCGGCTGCCGGCGGGGTCGGCGGGCTCGATGTGGGTGGGCATGCCCAGCGGCCCGACGAAGTCGGCGAAGGTGTCGCCCTCGTGGTAGTGATCGCGCATCTCGCCGGTCGATCGACCCAGGGCCTGCACCACGACGGTGACCGTGCCGCGGTCCGCGTCGAAGTCGGCGATGGTGAGCGGAATGCGCTCGGCGCCGTCGTGAAGGCGCACCATCACGAACTGGCCGGGCTGCGCAGAGGCGGCCACGTCGGGAGCCTCCACCTCCCACAGGAAGGTCGAGGGCGTCAGAGCCTGATGGCGAACGATGCGAAACATCCGCTCGCGAACGTACGTGCCTTCTCGTGCGTCGGCTATGGACCTTCGGCTCTACGTCGCGAGGTGCGCCGACGCGTCTCAGCGCAGCGAGCGGCGGGGCAGCCACTCGCCATCGGTGGGCTCACCCACCTTGCGTAAGATGCGCGTCAGTGCCGCGCGGTCGGCAGCGGGCAGCGCTGCCAATGCCGCTGGCGGGGAGCTGAAGATGGCATCCAGCCGTGCCGCAACGCGCTCGCCCTTGGCAGTGAGCACCAGCTCGCGGACGCGGCGATCATCGCTGGCGTTGCGCCGAACCGCCAGGCTCAGTTCCTCCAGCCGGTCGGCCACGGCGGTGACGTACGACGCATCGCAAGCCATCGCATCGGCCAGGTCGCGCATGCGGATGGGCCCATGCCGCAGCGACATCAGCGCGTGCCCGTGCGGGGGCGTGAGGGCCAGCTTGGAGAGCTCGGCGAACAACGCATCGCGGCGGGAGAAGAACAACGACATCATGCGCTGCCACGTTTCGCTCATCTGCGGGTCTGCCGCCGGCTCTGCCACGCCAGGGAGTGTAGCGAATACATGACTTCAATAAATGATTGATGCAAGTCAATCATTGTGTAGAGTCAACCGTCATGACGGAAACGGCAATTCTCGCGGAAGACCTGCGCAAGACCTACGGCGACGTGGTGGCGGTCGACCGCATCTCGCTGGCGGTACCTCGTGCCACCGTGCTGGGGCTGCTCGGTGCCAATGGCGCCGGTAAGACCACGATGGTGCGCATGCTCACCACGGTGCTCAAGCCCGATAGCGGCAAGGGCACGGTCAACGGGTTCGATGTGCAGCATCAGCAGCAAGCGGTGCGGCGCAGCATCGGCCTCGCCGGCCAGTACGCAGCCGTCGACGAGAACCTCACCGGTCGCGAGAACCTCGTCCTGGTCGGCAGGCTCACGCACATCGGCAAGGCCGCCGCACGGCAACGCGCCGACGAGCTGCTCGACCAGTTCCACCTCACCGATGCCGGCAACCGCCCGGTGCGTACCTACTCAGGCGGCATGCGCCGCCGGCTCGACCTCGGTGCCGCGCTCGTCACGCACCCACCCGTGCTGTTCCTCGACGAACCGACCACCGGTCTCGACCCGGCCAGCCGCCTCGACCTCTGGGAGGTCATCGAGACGCTCGTCGCCGACGGCACCACGGTGCTGCTCACCACCCAGTACCTCGAGGAAGCGGATCGACTGGCCGACAACATCGTCGTCATCGACAAAGGTCTCATTGCCGCCGAAGGCACGGCCAAGCAGCTGAAGTCGCGCCTGGGCGACACGGTCATCGAGTTCGAGCTGGCCTCCCCGCAGATCGCCGTCGTGGCTGCCGAGCTGCTGGGCGGCACCGTTGCCGCCGGCACCATCGTGCGGCTCGTCATGAGCAACGGCCCCAGCACGCTGCGCGATGCGCTCAACCGGCTCAGCAGCGCCGACGTCGTTCCTGCGCACGTTGCGCTGCGCGAACCAACGCTCGACGACGTCTTCCTCACCCTCACCGGCAACAGCGGAGCCAACTCATGAACACCCCCAACGCCGCCCTCCCCACTCACGTCGCCATCTCCACTCATGCCGGCAGCGGCTTCATGTGGGCTGCGCGCGACACCATGGCCATGGTGTGGCGCAACCTCACCGTGGTGCGCCGTGTGCCGCAACTGCTGGTGTTCGCACTGGTGCAGCCACTCATCTTCGTGTTCATGTTCCGCTACGTGTTCGGCGGTGCGATCCCCAGCGGCGCAGCCGGCCTGCCGTACGTCGACTACCTGATGCCGGGCATCTTCGTGCAGACGGTCACGTTCGGCGCCATCAACACTGCAGTCGGCCTCGCAGAAGACAAGAACAAGGGCTTGCTCGAGCGGCTGAAGTCGCTCCCGATGAGTCGATCGGCGGTACTCGGGGGCCGGGTGCTTGCCGATACCACGCGCAACGTCTTCGTCGTCACCATGATGCTGTTCGTCGGTTTCCTCGTCGGTTTCAACACGCACACCAACGCGTTGAAGGTGGCGGCGGGCGTCGGCCTGATGGTGCTGTTCGGGTTCGCCATCTGCTGGATCTTCGCCCTCATCGGCCTTTCGGTCACCAACGGCGAGGCCGCGCAGGCGGCGGCATTCCCGCTCCTGGCTCCGCTCACGTTTGCCTCCAACGCCTTCGTGCCGCCCGACACCATGCCCGACTGGCTGCGCTGGTGGGCCGAGCGTCAGCCGTTGAGCATCACCGTGCGCGGGGTGCGTGCGCTCATGCTGGGCACCGAGCCGATGGACTACGTGTGGGGCTCCATCGCCTGGTCGCTGGCCATCACCGCAGTGCTCGCGCCGCTGGCCGTGCGCCGCTTCCGCAACAGCTAGATCCCCGCAACCGCGGGCCCCGGCAGCCCGCACTTCGACAGTGGGCTCAGGCGGTCGCTTCCAGCAGTGCGAGGTCGCGTTGTGCGTAGCGGTTGTGCCAGAACTCTTCCTCGAACACGGTGAAGACGCAGTCCTGCACCGAGTTCGTGCCGTTCTCCAGCACCTCGACGGGGCGGATCAGGTCGGTCGTCGCAACCACCGCGAGATGGTCGCGAACTCGTTGCGAACGATCCGCACGCACGGCGAGCGCTTCGGCGGCCGTGGGCGTGAGGGCGTAGTCGAGACCCGGCCAGGGGTAGTCGATGGAACCGGAGTTGGGCAGCCCGATCGGGTGGAAGGGCTCGGCGAGGATCGGCGCCGTGAACCACTTGTCGATCGCGAAGATGAGGTGTCTGAGGGTCTGGACGAAGGACCACTCGTCGTTGACCGACTCGTGCAGCGCGTCGTCGCCGAGGGCCGTCGCCCGGGTGATCGTCTTCGCCCACTCGCTCTCCAGGGCCGCCCACGCGGCGCGCATGCCGTCGGGGTCGGAAGGACGGAGCATCGCTCTCAGCGGGTACCACGGATCGCGCTCGTTCACGTATGCCGTCACGTCGACGCCGTTGATGACGACGTGCTCGACGAGTGCGTCGATGTCGACGTTGACCAGCGAGGCATGACTGATCGTCACGCCGCTGAGATCGACGTCGCGGAACCGGGCGCCGCTGAGATCGGCACCCCAGAACACCGCCCCCGCAAGATCACCTTCGAACTCCTCGGGCATGCTTCCTCCTCTGCGTCGCGGCCGCTCAGCGTAGGCGACCGACGCTGTGGGCGGCGTGGCTGGTGCCGCGCAACCTACGCTGGCGCGATGCGTACGACGCGTGTGCTGGTGGTGACAACGGCCGCTCTCGTCGCGCTCGCCGCGGCCGTGGCATCTGCTCAGCCCACCGACCCGGGCGAGGTCTCCACAGGCGCCGTTCGGCTGCAGCCGCCGAGCCGCACGTTCACTGTCGCCGCCGTCGGCGACTTCCTGTCCGAGGGCCTCGTCAACAACGCTGCTGCGGGCTGGGCACCTGCGGGCACCAGGTACGACTACGAGCCACTGCTGCGCCCGGTGGGGCCCATCCTGCGCGCTGCCGACCTGGCGATCTGCCACATGGAGACACCGATCGGCGCGCCCGGCGCAACGGTGGGCTTTGCCGGCAAGAGCAACTACGGCACGAACCTGATCCTGGCGGCCGCTGAGCTGCCTGCCGATCTGGTGCGGCTCGGGTTCGACCGGTGCAGCACAGCCTCCAACCACGCCAACGATGCCGGGGTCGACGGCATCCGCACCACCCTGGAGGCGCTCGACGGGGCAGGGCTGGGCCACGCCGGCACCGCCCGCAGCCCGGCGGAGGCGGCGCCGCAACTGATCTCCGTGAGCGGCGTGCAGGTGAGCCACCTCGCGTTCGCCCGCAACTCGAACACCGGCTTCCCGGCCGACTGGTGGCGGTTGCGCCAGGGCGTGACAGCCGCCAACGTGATCGACGACGTGGCCGTCGCTCGCGCCGCGGGTGCCGAGGTGGTGATCGTGTCGTTGCACGTGTACGTGGAGATGCAGAACGCACCGACCGGAGACGACCGGGCGCTGGTGCAGCAGATCACCTCTCAGGCGCACCCCGACCTCGTCATCATCCACGGCCCACACGTGGTGCAGCCGGTGGAGAGAGTGAACGGCACGCTCGTCTACTGGAGCCTGGGCAACTTCATCTCCGGCATGGGTGTGAGCGGCCGCGACAAGTACTCCGACCCTCGCACGCTCGATGGGCTGCTGGCCAGCGTGCGCTTCACCCAGCAGCCCGATGGCTCGTGGCTCACCGAGCCCTGGACAGTGCTGCTGTGCAACGTGGTCGGCAGCAGGGTGGTCTATCCGGGCCTCACCACGCTGGCCGACCCGAGCACAGCACCGGGCCTGCGCTCGCAGCTCGAGGCGTGCGTCGGCCGCAGCAGCTCAGTGGTGGCCGACCTGCGCTGAGCTGCTGGACAGCGACGTACCTGTCAGGCGGTGCGCCGTGCGACGAGCCGCAGGCTCACACCCAACGCTGCCAGTGCCATGCCGGCAACCAGCCGGCTCGTCGGATCGCCGCCCGTTGTGGGCAGCGCGCTGGAGAGCTGCGTGGTCGTCACCGGCCCCTCACTGGCAACCTGAGTCGTCGTTGCGGCCAGGGTCGTCGGCGCGACGGTGGTGGGTACCACCGTGGTGGTGGGTACCACTGTGGTGGTCGTGACCAGCGTCGTGGTGGGTACCACTGTCGTGGTCGTGACCAGCGTGGTGGTGGGTGCCACCGTGGTGGTGGTGGCCGCGATGGTGGTCGTGGTGGCCGCCGCCGTGGTGGTGGTGGCCGCCTCGGTGGTCGTGGTGGCTGCCGCCGTGGTGGTGGTGGCCGCCTCGGTGGTGGTGGTGGCTACCTCGGTGGTGGTGGTCGCTGCCGCCGTGGTGGTTGTCTCCTCGCACTCCACCCGCAGCATCGCCTCGTCGACGATGTCGAGCACCGGGCCGCCGCACCGGTTGACAGTGGCGACCCTCTCTGCGCCCTGATCGGCGCTGATGTTGGTGGCCCCGAGGAATCCCGTGGCTGCCAGGCCCAAACCGAGGACCGTGAGCCCATTCGCTAGGAACCGGTGCGACATGATGGTCATGACCGTTCCTTTCTCTTGCCTGGCGACACGGTACGGGTACCAAGTGAGTCCGCGAGTGGGCTTTGGTCACGGTGAGTGGGGACCTTGGTCGTTCCTTGAGCTGCGAAGCATCGTTCCGCGCGCCAGGGCGGCGTAGTGCAGGCCAGGCGGCGATCAGTGGGTGGTGAGCACCAGGCGCCCGTCGACGATGTCGGCCGTGACGGTGTCGCCCTCGCTGGCCGTGCCGGCGAGGATGAGCAACGATGCCGGGTCGGCGATCTCGCGTTGGATGACGCGCTTCAGCGGGCGAGCGCCGAACGACGGGTCGTACCCTTCGTGTGCGATCCATGCCAGGGCCGCGTCGGTGAGGGTGAGCGTGATGCGCCGATCGGCCATGCGCGAGCGCAGGCGCTCGACCTGGATGGTGACGATGCGCAGCAGGTCGTCTTCCGTGAGCGACCGGAAGCGGATGATGTCGTCGACGCGGTTGATGAACTCGGGCTTGAAGAAGCCGAGTGGGTCGCCCGGAAGGTTGGAGGTCATGATGAGCACCACGTTGGTGAAGTCGACCGTGCGGCCCTGCCCGTCGGTGAGCCGGCCGTCGTCGAGCACCTGCAGCAGCACGTTGAACACGTCGGGGTGCGCCTTCTCGATCTCGTCGAGCAGGATCACGCTGTAGGGCCGCCGGCGCACCGCTTCGGTGAGCTGGCCGCCTTCGTCGTAACCCACGTACCCGGGCGGTGCGCCGATGAGCCGAGTGACGGAGAACTTCTCCATGTACTCGCCCATGTCGATGCGCACCATCGACTTCTCGTCGTCGAACAGGTACTCGGCAACGGCGCGGGCCAGCTCGGTCTTGCCGACGCCGGTGGGGCCGAGGAACATGAACGAACCGATCGGGCGGTTGGGGTCGGAGAGACCCGCCCGCGACCGCCGGATGGCGTTGGCGACCGCCGTGACCGCGTCGTCCTGGCCGATGACCCGCTGGTGCAGCTGCTCTTCCAGGTGGATCAGCTTGGTCATCTCACCTTCCATGAGACGGCTGAGCGGCACGCCCGTCCACTTGCTGACGACCTCGGCGATGTCCTCCGCATCGACCTCCTCCTTCAGCATGCGGTTGCCGACCTGCAGCTCGTCGAGGTGCGCGGTGGCTTCGTGGATGCGGCGCTCGAGCTCGGGGATGCGGCCGAAGCGGATCTCGGCCGCGACGTTGAGATCAGCTTCGCGCTCGAGCTGGGTGCGCAGCTGCTCGAGCTCTTCCTTCAGCGAGCGGATCGCGTCGATGGCCTGCTTCTCGTTCTCCCAGTGCGCCTTCATGCCGTGCACCTGCACGTTGAGCGTGGCCAGCTCGTCGACGATGGTCTCCAACCGCTCCTTGGATGCTGTGTCGGTCTCCTTCGCCAGCGCAACCTCTTCGATCTCCAGCTGCAGGATGCGGCGCTGCACGACGTCGATCTCGGTGGGCAGCGAGTCGATCTCGATGCGCAGCTTCGAGGCGGCTTCGTCCATCAGGTCGATGGCCTTGTCGGGCAGGAAGCGGTTGGTGAGGTAGCGGTTGCTGAGCACCGCCGCCGACACCAGCGCACTGTCCTGGATGCGCACACCGTGGTGCACCTCGTAGCGCTCCTTCAGGCCGCGCAGGATGCCGATGGTGTCCTCCACCGACGGCTCACCCACGTACACCTGCTGGAAGCGGCGCTCGAGCGCTGGGTCTTTC
>Ga0209476_10002572_pt1 | contig 12118 bp, 10 predicted proteins | sample KloWWTrecipitate_FD_187179 | JGI IMG/M metagenome (GOLD analysis project Ga0209476, IMG submission 187179) | Active sludge microbial communities from Klosterneuburg, Austria, studying microevolution and ecology of nitrifiers - Klosterneuburg... | ecosystem: Engineered > WWTP > Aerobic digester...
CTGTTTCTTCCTGCAGTTCTCTTTTGGCGCACGCGAAAGAAACCTCACCGGCATCCAACTTACCAGCAGGAAACTCGACCATCACGCGATCAACAGGGTACCGAAACTGGCGCTCCAATACCACCCGAAGGCTGCCATCTTCTTTGTCCAGTAAAGGAATGACCATGACCGCGCCAGGATGAACAATGTATTCCCGAACCGTCGAACTGCCATCTGGAAGTTCAACGGTATCCTGAAACGCGTGAAGAAATCGACCGTTGAATACCTCTTGGCTGGATTGCTGCGTCTCAATCAAATGACGATCAGTCATGTTAAGTCCAGCAACAAGGAGACTCCATTCAACACGCTCATACGCTAAAGCACGGAAGCAGGATTTCTATTCAGGCGGGTATATTGCGAGTCAAGTACCCAGCATCCGCCGAACAGCGTTTCCACACAGCGCCAACAGTCCACCAGGTAACAGACCCAATCCCAGTATCAACGCACCATTCACACACAGGACAATGCGGACATCCAACGGCGCCACCACGCTGCTAGCGGTAATTGGACTGTCAAAATACATCACCTTGATCACTCGCAGGTAGTAGAACGCGCCTATCAGGGACATGAGCACCGCAAAAACAGCGATCGCCAGATGAATATTCTGACCAGACGCTATCAAGGCCTGCAGGACTGCAAGTTTTGCATAAAAGCCGACCAAAGGCGGAATACCGGCCAGAGACAGCAAACAAACAGCCATCACACCAGCATAAAGAGGACTGCGTTGGTTGAGCCCTGCCAAGTCCGCAATTTCTTCGCTCTCAAAGCCTTGCTGTGACAACAACAGCAAAACACCGAAACTGGCCAATGTAGTCAGCACATAGGTGACCACATAGAACATGGCTGAACTGTACGCATTGGCTGAAAACGACAAAGCGTCACCATTCACTACGCCAGACATAAGACCCAACAAAACAAAGCCCATTTGCGAAATCGTTGAATACCCCAACATGCGTTTGAAATTTGTCTGCGCAATCGCCACCAAGTTACCAACCACCAGCGAACCAATCGATAACACCAGCAGCATTTGTTGCCAATCAAAAGCCAGTGGCAACATCCCTTCGACCAGCAGACGCATGACTATGCCAAACGCAGCCAATTTGGGCGCGCCACCAATCAACAGCGTTATGGCAGTTGGGGCACCTTGATAGACATCAGGAATCCACATGTGAAAAGGCACCGCACCCAGCTTAAAGCCAAGACCTGCCACAACGAACACCAGGCCAAAAACCAACACTTGGTGACGAATCTGTCCAGAAGCAATGGCCTTGAACATGGTAGTGATGTCTAACGTACCTGTGGCGCCGTAGAGCATGGACATCCCGTACAGCAAAAAACCGGATGCCAAGGCTCCCAGTACAAAATACTTCATGGCCGCCTCAGTTGCCGTTGCATTGTCACGGCGCAAAGCCACCAGCGCATAGCTGGAAAGAGTTAACAGCTCCAGTCCCGTGTAAATTACCAGCAGGTTGTTGCCAGAAATCATGACGGACATGCCCAGCAAAGCAAACATGCTGAGAGTAAAAAATTCGCCCCCGCGAAGCATGCCACGGTGTCCGGCATAAGGTCGGCCGTACACCAACGTCACCATCACGGCCACGGTTGCAAAGCATTTGAGCCAGTTCCCCATGGGGTCACTAACCACCATGTTGCCAAAAGCATAAATGGTCGTTTCGCTCAACGCCAGGTCAGCCTGCATGTAGGCAACAACCGCCAGGGTCAACAACGTAAACACATAGGTGGTGCCGCGCATCGGACTCTTGATACCCAAGTCCAGCAAAGCAATGACACACGCCATTACCAGCAAAACAATATCGGGGTAAACAGCGATCCAACTGAGTTTGTCAATCATCGTTCATCTCTCAATTCAGTTTGATCAATTCAACTTCGAAACAGCAACATGTTTAAGCAGTTGCGCAACCGAAACGTCCATCACATCCGTGAAGGGTTTGGGGTAGACACCCATCCACAATACGGCAATTGCCAGCAATGCAAGCATGAGGAACTCACGCACATTGATATCCTTGAGTTCCTTGACATGGTCGTTGACCACCGGCCCCAGGTAAACACGCTTGAACATCCACAGGCTGTAAGCGGCGCCAAAAATCAACGCGCTTGCTGCACCGAAACCGATCCAGAAGTTGAACTTGACTGCAGCAAGAATCACCATCCACTCTCCGACGAATCCAGCAGTGCCTGGCAATCCGCAATTCGCCATTGCAAAAAACAAGGCAAAAGCTGCAAATTTGGGCATAGTGTTGACAACACCGCCGTAGCTGGAAATTTCACGGGAGTGCATCCGGTCGTACAGCACACCGATGGTAAGGAACATGGCGCCCGAGACGAAACCGTGTGCAATCATCTGCACCAGACCACCAGAAACACCCAATTCACTAAAAATAAAGAACCCCAACGTCACAAAACCCATGTGTGCCACAGACGAATAAGCAACCAGCTTCTTCATATCCTGCTGCACCATGGCCACCAGACCAACGTAAACAACTGCGATCAATGACAGTGCAATCATCAGCCAAGCCCACTCATGGGCAGCGTCGGGAGCAATCGGCAGGGAAAACCGCAAAAAACCATAGGCACCCAACTTGAGCATGATGGCCGCCAGAACAGCAGAACCACCGGTAGGCGCTTCAACGTGCACATCGGGCAACCAGGTATGAACTGGCCACATGGGAACCTTTACTGCAAACGCCGCAAAAAAGGCGAAAAACAGCAAGGTCTGCGTAGTGCCGTCCAGTTGCAAAGTCTGCCAAGTCGCAACATCAAAGCTGCCACCCGATTTGGTGTACAGGAATATCATGGCAATCAGCATCAGCAAGGAACCGAGCAAGGTGTAAAGAAAAAACTTGAACGCTGCGTAAATTTTGTTTGGCCCACCCCAGATACCAATGATCAGGTACATAGGAATCAAGGTAGCTTCAAAGAAAACGTAGAACAGCAAGCCGTCCAGAGCAGAAAATACGCCGATCATGAATCCACTCAAAATCAGAAACGCGCCCATGTATTGGTTGACTCGCCGGGTAATTACTTCCCAGCCAGCGATGACTACTATCACATTGATGAAGGCAGTCAGAAGTACGAACCACAGCGAAATTCCATCCACTCCCACGTGATATTTCACATTAAAACGTTCTATCCACGAATAATTTTCAACAAACTGCATTGCAGCTGTGGTGGTGTCGAATTGGCTGTACAAAGGTAGCGTGAGCACAAAGCTGGCGACTGCGCCAAACAAAGCGATCCAGCGCACCATTTGTACCTGCTCATCACGGCCCAATGCCAGCAATACCACGCCGAACGCAATGGGCGTCCAAATCGCAAGGCTCAACAATCCCATGTTCTTTTTCTCCTACGTGCGAAAAACGAAGTACGTCATCAACACGAATATCCCCAAAATCATGACCATCGCATAGTGGTACAGGTACCCTGTTTGCACCTTACGCACTACGCTGGAAACCACGCCAATCAGCTTCCAGGAGCCATTGACGATGCCACCATCAATGATGGCTTGATCTCCTACTTTCCAAAATGCTCTGCCCAAAGCTTGTCCACCCTTGACCACAATGTTTTCGTTGATCCAATCCATGTAGTACTTGTTTTCCAACAGGATGAAAATGGGCATGAACGTACGCTTGATCGCGGCCGGCCACTCTGGCTTGAGCATGTAAAAGACGTAGGCCAACAGCACGCCAGCCGTTGCCAACAACAAAGGCAAACTGGTAAGAGAGTGCATTGCCATCTGCATCGGGCCATGAAACGCATGTTTCAACTCTTCCATGGCCGGGTGCAATTCGGAGTTCACAAAGATCGAGTCCTTGAAGAAATCACCGAATAGCATGGGGCCAATTGCAAGATAACCAATCACCACCGATGGAATCGCCAGCAACACCAACGGCACGGTCACGACCCAGGGTGACTCATGCGGATGGTGGGCGTCGCCGTGATGGTCGTCATGACCGTCATGGTGTCCATCGTGGGCATCAGGATTTTGATCGAATCGCTCCTTGCCATGAAACACCAGAAAGTACATCCGAAAGGAGTAGAAAGCTGTAACAAACACGCCTGCCAAAACTGCAAACTGTGCGAAACCAGCCCCTGGCAGGTGACTCTCCATGACCGCTTCAATAATGCTGTCCTTGGAATAGAAACCTGCAAAAAATGGCGTACCGATCAGAGCCAACGAACCAAGCAATGAAGTGATCCAAGTAATGGGCATGTACTTGCGCAGTCCTCCCATCCAGCGAATATCCTGGTTGTGGTGAACGCCCATGATCACGGAACCAGCGGCTAGGAACAACAAGGCCTTAAAGAACGCGTGTGTCATCAAATGGAATACCGCCACCGAATAGGCAGAAGCTCCGAGTGCAACGGTCATATAACCCAATTGGGACAATGTGGAATAAGCGACCACGCGTTTGATGTCGTTCTGAACAATGCCCAAGAAGCCCATGAACAGCGCCGTAATGGAACCAATAACCATCACAAAACTCAACGCGGTATCACTCAATTCAAAGAAAGGCGACATGCGCGCCACCATAAAAATACCGGCCGTCACCATCGTCGCAGCGTGAATCAGCGCGGAAATGGGGGTTGGGCCCTCCATCGAGTCTGGCAACCATATATGCAAAGGGAACTGTGCCGATTTACCCATGGCACCAATGAAGAGGCAAATGCAGATTACGGTGACCAGCATCCAATCGGTTCCGGGCAAATTCAACGCGGACAGTTCTGCTGATTTTGCAAAAGCCTCCGCGTAGTTCAACGTGCCAGCAAAGCTTGCAATCAAGCCAATCCCGAGAATGAAACCGAAGTCCCCCACGCGATTGACCATGAAGGCCTTCATATTGGCGAATATGGCAGTAGGCTTGTTAAACCAAAAACCGATTAGCAAGTACGAAACCAAGCCTACGGCTTCCCAGCCGAAAAACAGTTGCAGCATGTTATTGCTCATAACGAGCATCAACATGGAGAAAGTGAAAAGGGAAATATAGGAAAAGAACCGGTTGTAGCCTTCGTCTTCTTCCATGTAACCGATGGTGTAGATGTGAACCATCAGGGAAACGAAGGTCACGACGCACATCATCATGGCCGTCAGACCGTCAACCAGAAATCCCACCTCCATCTTGAGACCACCCACTACCATCCACGTGTAGATGGTTTCGTTGAAGCGAGCGCCATCTTGCACCACAGATTGCAAGGTCAAGGCCGACACAATGAAGGCAATCAGCACGCCCAATATGGTTACCGTGTGACTGGCACGGCGGCCAATCACATTTCCACCAAATTTGGTGCCCAAAATACCTGCGAGAACAGAGCCCACAAGCGGTGCCAATGGCACGATCAGCAAATTGGAAACAGACAGGGTTTGGCTCATATCTTAATTAACCCTTGAGCGTGTTGAGGTCGTCCACGCTAATGCTGGAGCGATTGCGAAACAGCAGAACCAGAATGGCCAAACCAATAGCGGATTCAGCAGCTGCCACCGTCAAGATGAAGAAAACGAATATCTGCCCATTCATGTCGTGCAGGTAATGGGAGAACGCCACAAAATTGGTGTTCACAGCCAATAGCATCAACTCGATAGCCATCAACAAAACAATCAGGTTGCGTCGATTCAAGAAAATACCAATTACCGAGAGCGCAAAGAGGATCGCACCCAAAGTGAGAAAGTGCCCTAATGTCAAAGTCATTTTTGTTCCCCCTCGCTTGAGACTGCGGGCGCCGAGACTGGCGGGGCTTTGGTCGATACCATTTTCAACACTTGCAAACGATCCCGCGCCTTGACGCGTACCTGATCGTAAGGATTGACATATCGGGTGTCCTTACGCGACCGCAGTGTCAATGCAATCGCCGCAATCATGGCTACCAGCAAAATGGCAGCGGCAACCTCAAGCGGATATAGATACTGCGTGTACAGCAACTTCCCCAACTCTTTTGCATCCGACACCCTGGGCGCGCCGGGTACCATTGCAATTACTTCGTTCGGACCTTCCGTGACTCTGAAACCACCCATCAGAACGGTTGCCATTTCAAGGGCAATCAACACGCCAACCAGGGCAGCGACGGGAAAATGCTTCCAAAAACCCACACGCAACTCTTCAGTTTTGACGTCAACCATCATGACGACAAACAAAAATAGGACCATCACCGCACCGACGTACACCAAAATCAGTATGAGTGATAGAAACTCTGCCTTGAGCAGCATCCAGATCATGGAGGCTTGAAAAAAGGTTAGGACCAAAAACAAAACCGCATGAACTGGGTTGCGCGCCGTAATTACACGAAACGCAGCCACCAGCATGATGGTTGAAAACAGATAGAACAAGCCAGTCGTAACGCTCATGATTCAAATTCTTTCTTGCAGCATTTCAACGATATTTGGCGTCTGCCTGCCTGCTTGCTGCAATCTCACGTTCGTAACGATCGCCGACCGCCAGCAGCATGTCCTTTGTAAAGTAGAGATCCCCACGCTTTTCACCGTGGTACTCAAAAATATGGGTTTCGACGATGGAGTCCACTGGGCAGCTTTCTTCGCAGAATCCACAGAAAATACACTTTGTCAAATCAATGTCATACCGCGTGGTACGACGAGACCCATCTGCCCGAACATCCGACTCAATCGTGATCGCCATCGCAGGACAAACTGCTTCGCACAACTTACAAGCGATGCACCGCTCTTCACCGTTTTCGTACCGGCGCAAAGCATGCAACCCACGGAATCGCGGAGACTGTGGTGTTTTTTCTTCGGGGTATTCCAGCGTGATCTTGCTTTTAAAGGCATATTTGCCTGTGAGCGCCATCCCTTTGAATAACTCGACCAAAAGAAAACTGGAAAGAAAATCTTTCAACGAGAACTCACTCACTGCGGGTGTATTAGCAGTCGGCGTTGTTGGCATAGGCATAGGCATCTCGAATTACTTCCAAATGTTCCAAGGGGTCTGCATCCACACCCCGATAAACACCAACCAAACCAAGGTGACGGGGATGAATATTTTCCAACCCAAGCGCATGATCTGGTCGTAACGGAACCGTGGAAAAGTCACGCGGACCCAAATGAAAACCGTCATGACAAAAAAGGTTTTCAAACCAAGCCAGATCCAACCCGGGATCCAGTTAAACAGCGCACTATCAATCGGTGACATCCAGCCACCAAAAAACATCGTTGTTGTCAGGATCGAAATCAACCAAATATTCGCATATTCAGCCATCTGGAACATGGCCCATGACATGCCCGAATACTCAACCATATGCCCGGCAACGATTTCCGATTCGCCCTCGATCACGTCAAAAGGTGTTCGGTTGGTTTCGGCCAAACCCGATACAAAAAAGATGACAATTATGGGTAACAGCGGTAGCCAATTCCACGACAGGAAATTGAGGCCCATTTCAGCAAAATGGCCTTTTGCCTGCCCCGCCACGATGTCCGACATGTTGAGGCTGGAAGAAACCATCAGCACGACCAAAAAGCAAAATCCCATGGCGATTTCATAGCTCACCATCTGGGCGGAGGCACGCATGGCCCCCAGGAATGCGTATTTGGAGTTTGAAGACCATCCCGAAATAATGACCCCGTACACTTCCATCGATGCGACGGCCATCAAAAACAGTAGCCCCGCATTAAGATTGGCCACTGCCACTTCCGGACCAAAGGGAATAACGGCCCAAGCCGTCAGCGCAGGCGCCACGCACATGACGGGGCCAAGATAAAAGAGGAATTTATCTGACGCTGCAGGACGAACAATCTCCTTGGTCATCAACTTCAACGCATCAGCAATAGGTTGCAATAGCCCCCACGGACCGACACGGTTCGGGCCCAGGCGAATCTGCGCCCAACCCAACACTTTTCGTTCCCACAAGGTGGCATACGTGACGGCAGTCAAAACAACCGCCAGAACCGGCAAAATCTTGAGCAACGCCCACACAATAGGCCAAGCCAACTCCACCCACCACGCTTGCGCAGTCAGGCCCAGCCCGAAGTTATATATTGCATCAATCATGCGACCACTCCCGCTTCAGATTGCAGCTTTCCCGCTGCACGACCATCGGCCGTCAGTTGCAGCGACGTCGAACGACGAACAATGCTATCCAACTGGTAGATCGCTGCAACACAGGGCTCCCCGGTCACCGATGCGGCGTTTGACGATGCGGTCATAGCGGCGTTACTCAAACGGCTCGACGGCACATGTGTAGTGCCTTCGCCTGCGCTGCGCAAATGGGTGAGTTCCAGGATCTCTTGCGCAGACTCAAATTCAAAACCTGGAAGATTCAGGATATTGGCCAGGGTACGCAAAATCTTCCATGCAGGACGCGCTTCACCCAGTGGCTTAACGACCGCAAAGAAACTCTGCACACGCCCTTCAGCATTGACAAACGTACCAGGCGTTTCCGTAAAGGGGGCGATAGGCAGCAAAACATCGCTGAATTCCATGTTCGCTTTGAACGGACTCAATGTCACGACCATCTCGCATTGCTTCAACGCCTGTGCAGCTTTTGCGCCGGTTGCAGAATCAAATTCCGGCTCAGTGTTCAGTAAAACAAGCGCCTTGATCCCGCCGGCCAACATTTGCCCGGCGTTCAGACCACCCTCGCCAGGAATCGCATTCACCAATTGCGCCCCAACCGTGTTGGCAGCCTCAGTCAGATAACCAACCGATGCACCGGTCTGTTCAGCAATCCAATTGGCTAAAACCAGCAGCTGGGAAGCCTGCGCATGGTGCGCCGCAGCGTTACCCAAAAGAACCGCCTTGCGCTCACCGCCCATCAATGATTGGGCAATCTTCTTCGCGGCTTCTGTCGCGTTGCCCGCTTGCGGAGCGGCAACATCTTTCGCAACCCCAATAGCAGCAGCAATATCCGCCAAGGCTTGAATCCATTCTGCAGCCGGTGCCGTGACAGTGTTGCGAACGGGCATAGCCCAATTCACCGCGCCGGAACCCACCACATTGACCTCGCATCCAACACGAACGGCCTGCCGAACACGCTGCGCAAACAGAGGATGGTCCTTGCGCAGGTTGGAGCCTACAACCAGAACACGCTGCAGCGAAGACAGAGCGGCAACCGACATACCCAGCCAACGCGCACCCGATTGCGCTGGTGCAAACTCTGCATTACGCAGCCGATAGTCGATATTTTCGCTACCCAAGCCACGAACCAAAGCGCCCGTCAGATACAACTCCTCCAGCGTGCTGTGCGGGCTTACCAGCGCACCAATCGACGCAGCGCCATTCGCGGATTTGATGCACTCCACCCCATGCGCAACATATTCCAACGCAGTCTTCCAGTCGACACTGGCCCAGACACCGCCCTGCTTGATCATTGGCGTTGTCAGACGCTCATCACTGTTCAATGCTTCATAGGAAAAACGATCACGATCAGCAATCCAGCATTCGTTGACGGCCTCGTTCTCCAGGGGAACCACACGCATCACTTTGTTGCTCTTGACCTGAACAATCAAGTTGGCTCCGGTCGAGTCATGTGGACTGACCGACTTGCGGCGTGACAACTCCCAGGTACGTGCGCTATACCGGAACGGTTTGCTGGTCAACGCGCCGACTGGACAAATGTCAATCATGTTGCCCGACAACTCAGAGTCCACACTCTGGCCGACAAACGTCTCAATCGCGGCATGTTCACCGCGATTCGACATGCCGAATTCCATCACACCGCCAATTTCCTGGCCAAAACGCACACAGCGTGTGCAGTGAATGCAACGGGTCATCTCCTCCATGGAGATCAGGGGGCCGACATCCTTGTGAAATACAACACGCTTTTCTTCTTCGTAACGCGATGTGCTTGCGCCGTAGCCAACTGCGAGATCTTGCAACTGGCACTCACCACCCTGGTCACAAATAGGGCAATCCAGTGGGTGGTTGATCAGCAAGAATTCCATCACCGACTTCTGCGCCTTGACCGCCTTGTCGCTCTTGGTGCGGACCACCATACCCTGGGTTACCGGTGTTGCACACGCAGGCATTGGCTTTGGCATCTTCTCCACGTCCACCAAGCACATACGGCAACTGGCCGCAATGCTCAGCTTCTTGTGGTAACAGAAGTGGGGAATGTAGGTTCCTGCTTTCTCAGCCGCATGCATGATCATGCTGCCTTCAACAATTTCAACCTTCTTGCCGTCGAGTTCGATTTCAATCATCTTGGAGCTCACTCAAACGTAGGCTGGGACCATGCAGGTCTTATGCTCAACGTGGTACTCAAATTCGGGTCTGAAATGTTTGATCATGGCGCGCACCGGCATGGCTGCGGCATCACCCAAAGCACAAATCGTGCGCCCCATGATGTCGGACGCCACGCTGTCGAGCAGATCCATATCTGCAGGGCGACCCTGTCCATTTTCGATACGGTCCACCACGCGTGAAAGCCAACCCGTTCCTTCGCGACACGGCGTGCATTGACCACATGACTCATGCATGTAGAAGTAGCTCAGACGTTGCAGGCTTTTCACCATGCAGCGGCTGTCGTCCAGCACAATCACCGCGCCCGAACCCAGCATGGAGCCAGCTTTGGCTATCGAGTCGTAATCCATCGTGCAATCCATCATGATGGACGCAGGCAATATGGGCGAAGAAGAACCGCCAGGAATGACGGCCTTTAACTGACGTCCGGCGCGCACGCCACCCGCCAATTCCAACAACTTGGAGAAAGGTGTTCCCATGGGAACTTCAAAGTTGCCTGGCATTTCCACGTCACCACTGACCGAGTAAATCTTGGTGCCGCCGTTATTAGGCTTGCCGCACTCAAGATAGGCCTGTCCACCATTGCGAATGATCCATGGCACCGCAGCAAACGTCTCAGTGTTGTTGATGGTGGTGGGCTTTCCATATAAACCGAAACTGGCGGGGAAAGGCGGCTTGAAGCGGGGTTGGCCCTTTTTGCCTTCCAGCGATTCCAGCAATGCGGTTTCCTCGCCGCAAATGTAAGCACCAAATCCATGGGCCGCATGCAATTGGAAACTGAAGCTACTGCCCAAGATATTATCACCAAGCAACCCGGCCGCACGCGCTTCTGCAAGCGCTTCTTCGAAACGATCGTACGCCGAAAAGATTTCACCATGAATGTAGTTGTAGCCAACCGAAATACCCATGGCGTAGGCGGCAATTGCCATCCCTTCAATCACAATGTGCGGATTGAATTCCAAGATGTCGCGGTCTTTGCAAGTACCGGGTTCACCCTCGTCCGAGTTGCAAACCAGATACTTCTGGCCGGGGAACTGGCGGGGCATAAAGCTCCACTTCAAACCCGTTGGGAAACCGGCGCCACCACGTCCGCGCAGCGCGGATTCCTTGACCGTAGCGATCACTTGATCCTGGGTCATGGGCTCCGCAGCATCAATTCCCAGCACTTTGCGCAGCGCCTGATATCCACCACGCGCCACATAGTCCTTCAGGCGCCAATTCGCACCATTCAGATCAGCAAGAATTTGCGAGTTGATGTGACGGCCATGGAAACAGGTTTGCGCGCCAGTGGCGCGAAATTGGGACAGGATATGCTGCGCCGTCATCATTTGCCTCCCGCCGCTCGCAAGCCGTCGACCAACTGGTCCAATTTTTCGGGTGTCATAAAGCTGCACATGGAGCGGTCATTTACCAGCATGACGGGGGAGTCTGCACATGCACCCAAACACTCGCTTTGCTGTAGTGTGAACAGGCCATCCGGCGTGGTTTCACCCATGGAGATACCCAGCTTCTTTTCCAGATACTGCAACGTACTCACGCCATCACGCAGTTGGCAGGGCAAATTGGTACAAACATTGAGCTTGTATTTCCCAACGGGACGTTGGTTGTACATGTTGTAAAACGAAGTCACTTCGTGCACAGCTATTGGCGCCATGCCCAGGTACTCAGCAACCAAACGTTCACTATCGGAGCTCACGTGCCCCAATTCCTGTTGAACGATGGCCAAACAGGCCATGACGGCTGATTGCTTCTGATCTGCTGGGTACTTGGCTACCTCGCGGTCAAATCGCAACTTGGTTTCATTGGAAATCATCGGTCCACTTCCCCAAACACAATATCCATAGTGCCGATAATGGACACGGCATCCGCAATCATGT
>Ga0209476_10002576_pt1 | contig 12108 bp, 8 predicted proteins | sample KloWWTrecipitate_FD_187179 | JGI IMG/M metagenome (GOLD analysis project Ga0209476, IMG submission 187179) | Active sludge microbial communities from Klosterneuburg, Austria, studying microevolution and ecology of nitrifiers - Klosterneuburg... | ecosystem: Engineered > WWTP > Aerobic digester >...
AAGGCGCGCCAGCACCTGGCGGCGCACCAGGTCGTCTTCCAGCCCGGGCTCAACGAGGACCTGGCGGCCACCAGCATCTGGGGCACGCAGCAGGTGAACCTGTCGCCGAAGGCGCGCGTCGACGGCGTGTTTGCGATGTGGTACGGCAAGGGGCCCGGCGTCGACCGCTGCGGCGACGTGTTCAAGCATGCGAACGCCGCCGGAACGAGCCGCCACGGCGGCGTGCTGGTGCTGGCCGGCGACGACCACGGCGCCAAGTCGTCGACGCTGCCGCACCAGTCGGACCACATCTTCAAGGCCTGCGGCCTGCCGGTCTTCTACCCGGCGACGGTGCAGGAGTACCTCGACCTCGGCCTGCACGGCTGGGCGATGTCGCGATGGTCGGGCCTGTGGGTCGCGATGAAGACGGTGACCGAAGTCGTCGAGGCGTCGGCTTCGGTCGAGATCGACCCCGATCGCGTGGACATCGTGATCCCGGCCGACTTCGCGCTCCCGCCCGACGGCCTGAACATCCGCTGGCCGGACACGCCGCTCGCGCAGGAGGCGCGGCTGTTCGACTACAAGTGGTACGCGGCGCTCGCCTACGTGCGCGCCAACCGGCTCAACCACGTCGTGATCGACTCGCCTCGCGCCTGGTTCGGCATGGTGACCGGCGGCAAGGCGTACCTCGACACGCGCCAGGCGCTCGAGGACCTCGGGCTCGACGAGGCCGCCTGCGCGCGCATCGGCGTGCGGCTGTTCAAGTGCGGCGTGGTCTGGCCGCTGGAGGCGCAGACGGTTCGGGAGTTCGCGACCGGCCTCGACGAGATCCTGGTCGTCGAGGAAAAGCGCCAGATCATCGAGTACGCGCTCAAGGAGGAGCTCTACAACTGGCGCGACGACGTGCGCCCGCGCGTCTACGGCAAGTTCGACGAGAAGGACGACCGCGGCGGCGAGTGGGCGATGCCCAGGGGGCGCTGGCTGCTGCCGGCTCACGCCGAGCTGTCGCCGGCGCTGATCGCGAAGGCGATCGCCGCGCGCTTGCTCAACCCCGGCAAGTTCGGCTCGAAGTTCGAACTCGCCAGTGACCTGCGCGCGCAGATCGAGGCCCGCCTGGCGATCATCGACGCGAAGGAACGTGCGCTGGCGGCGCCGCACGCGGTGGTCGACCGGGTGCCGACCTTCTGTTCCGGGTGCCCGCACAACACGTCGACGCACGTTCCCGAAGGCTCGAGGGCGCTGGCCGGCATCGGCTGCCACTACATGGCCAACTGGATGCCCGAGCGCCGCACCGGCACGTTCACGCAGATGGGCGGCGAAGGCGCGCCGTGGATCGGGCAGGCCCCCTTCACCGACGAGCCGCACGTCTTCGCCAACCTCGGCGACGGGACCTACTTCCATTCCGGGATGCTGGCCATCCGCGCGGCGATCGCCGCCGGCGTCAACATCACCTACAAGATCCTCTACAACGACGCGGTCGCGATGACCGGCGGCCAGCCGATCGACGGCACGCTGACCGTCCCGCAGGTCGTCGCGCAACTCGACGCCGAAGGGGCGAAGAAGATCGTCGTGGTCACCGACGAGCCGGAGAGGTACGACGCGGTCAAGGGCCGGCCGGCGATGGCCGAGGTCGAGATCCATCACCGCGACCACCTCGACTGGGTGCAGCGCCAGCTGCGCGAGACGCCCGGCTGTACCGTGCTGATCTACGACCAGACCTGTGCCACCGAGAAGCGGCGCAGGAGAAAGAAGATCGTCGACGGCAAGCCGGGCTACCCGGATCCCGCGCGCCGCGTCGTCATCAACGAGGCGGTCTGCGAAGGCTGCGGCGATTGCAGCGTGCAGAGCTCGTGCGTGTCGGTCGAGCCGGTCGAGACCGAGTTCGGCCGAAAGCGCCGGATCAACCAGTCGTCGTGCAACAAGGACTTCTCGTGCCTGAAGGGGTTCTGCCCGAGCTTCGTGACCGTCGAGGGCGGCGCACTGCGCCGTTCGCCGAGCGGTGCTGCCGAGCCCGCAGTCACTCGCGCGAGCGAGGCGGATCCGCGCGCGGCTGAATTGCCCGAGTCCGCGCCGATGGCGATCGAGGCGTCGGGCAACCGCACCTACGGCGTGCTGGTGACCGGCGTCGGCGGGACCGGCGTGATCACGGTCGGCCAGTTGCTCGGCATGGCCGCGCACCTCGAGGGCAAGGGCGTTTCGGTGCTCGACATGGCGGGCCTTGCGCAGAAGGGCGGGGCGGTTTTCTCGCACGTGCAGATCGCGCACGCGCCGGAGCACCTGTTCGCGACGCGCATCGCCACCGGCGAGGCCGACCTGGTGATCGGCTGCGACCTGGTCGTCACCGCCGGCAACGAGGCGCTCGCCAAGATGCGCGCCGACGTCACGCGCGCAGTGGTGAACGCCGACGTGATGCCGACCTCGGAGTTCCTGCGCAATCCGGACTGGCGGCTGCCTTCGCAGCAGTTGCGACGCAACATCCTAGATGCCGCGGGCGAGCGCGACGTCGACTTCGTCGAGGCGAACACCGTGGCCGAGGCGCTGCTGGGCGACGCGATCTACACCAACCCTCTGCTGCTCGGCTACGCGTGGCAGAAGGGCTGGCTGCCGCTGCAGCGGCGCGCGATCGAGCGCGCGATCGAGTTGAACGGCGTGCAGGTCGCGATGAACCGCAGCGCGTTCGACTGGGGACGGCGGCTCGCGCACGACCCCGATGGCGTTCGCCGCCTGGTCGCACCGGCGCAGCCGGCGCGGGTCGTGGAGTTCCGGCGTCGCGACGATGCGCGGACGCCCGCCAACCCGGTGGCGGTCGCGGCCGGACTCGACGCGCTGGTCGAGCGTCGCGAGCGCGAGCTGGTGGCGTACCAGGATCGCGCCTACGCGGATCGCTACCGGCGCCTGGTCGACCGCGTGCGCGAAGCCGAGCGCGAGCGCATCGGCGTCGACGGCGGCTTCGAGTTGACCGACGCGGTCGCCCGGTACGCGTTCAAGCTGATGGCGTACAAGGACGAATACGAGGTCGCGCGGTTGCACGCGGACCCCGCGTTCGTCGCCGGCATCGCTGCGCGCTTCGAGGGCGACTGGAAGCTGAGGTTTCACCTGGCGCCGCCGCTGCTGTCGCGGGTCGATGCGAAGACCGGCCGGCCGCGCAAGATCGCCTTCGGTCCGTGGATGATCGGCGGGTTTCGTCTGCTCGCGAAGCTGAAGTTCCTGCGCTGGACCGCCTTCGACCCGTTCGGGCGCACCGAGGAACGGCGCACCGAGCGCGCGCTGGTGACGGGCTACGAGAAGCTCGTCGACGAGATCGCCTCGCGGCTCAACCGCGGCAACCACGCGATCGCGGTCGAACTCGCCGGCATACCCGAGCACATCCGCGGCTACGGACCGGTCAAGCAGCGGCACCTGAACGAGGCGCGCATCCGGCAGGCGCAGCTGCTGGCGCAGTTCCGCGGCGAACCGGCGACGGCGAACACCGCCATCCAGACGTCCGCGTCACGCGCGGCCTGAGGCGCGCGTTCCTGCCGAGCGTGCTCTGCGCGGGCGACCCGGCTCGGCGGTCGTCAGCCGCCCAGCGGCGCTTCGTTCTCGAAGCGGTCCTCGGGCGCGACCGCCGCCTCGTTCGCACCGGCGGAGAACGCGCTGCCGGGGTAGTGGCGCGCCATGTCCTCGCGCACCTGCTGCAGCGGCAGGTCCGACCAGGTTCCGTGGTCGGACAGGTACTGCATGTGCAGGCGGCCTTGCGCGTCGTGTTCCTGGTACAACGCGTCGCCGCGTCCGTCGAAGTCGGTCGGACGCACCCCGAACCGCTCGCACAGCTCGATGTTGAATGCCGGCACCGCCTTGACCCAGCGCCCGTCGAGCAGGAGCGCCGCGTAGCCGTGGTCGTAGAAGACGTCGATACCGCCCATGCGTGCCCGCAGCTTCTCGGTGTTCAGGTGGTTGACGACGTCTGCGAGGCCGATCGCCGATGCGATGCCGACGGCCCGTGCGCAGGCTGCCAGCAGGCAGGCCTTCGACACGCACCAGCCGTATCCATCCTCGACGACGCGACTGGCGTGGTAGGCGGCATCGTCGTAACGGATGCGGTACGGGTCGTATCGGATGCGGTCGCGCACCGCGTAGAACAGGCGCACGGCGCGCTCGCGCGCATCCTTCGCGTCGCCGATCGCGTCGTGCACGAAACGCTGGACCGCCGGCGTCTCGTAGTCGAGAAACGCGGTCGGCTCGAGATACGGCGCGAGATCCGGGCCCTCTGCGGTGATCCGCGGCAATCCCGGCAAGTGAACGACGCTCATCGTGATCCCTCCCTTGGGGGCATTGTAGCCGCCACCGCCCCGGGTCTCGCCGATCACGACCGCGGCGAGTGCAGCGGTTCGGGGGCAACGGGCACGCTGCGGCGGGCTCCGTGGTTTGAAGGGTTCGCTGCGATGTCCGCTACGATAGCGTCGTTCGGGAGCCGCCTGGGTACACACGCTACCGGCCGGCGTTCCCGACCCACTCCGAACACGAGGTGAACCATGGCAACGAAGAAGACCCTCCTGGCCTGCGTCGTCGCGTCGGTGGCGCTGGCCGGCTGCGAAAGCATGACCGATACCCAGAAGCGCGCCGCGATCGGCACCGGCGTCGGCGCGGTGGCGGGCGCCGCGCTGGGCAGTGCGGTCGGCGGCAGCGGCGGTGCGACGCGCACCGGCGCCGTTCTCGGCGCCGCAGCGGGCGGCATCGGCACCTACGTCTGGTCGAAGCGGATGGAGGACCAGAAGCGGGCGATGGAGCAGGCGACCGCCGGCACCGGCGTCGGCGTCTCGCAGACGGCCGACAACCAGCTCAAGCTCGACATTCCGAGCGACATCTCGTTCGACACGAACCGCGCCGACATCAAGTCGAACTTCCAGCCGGTCCTCGACCGCTTCGCGCAGACGCTGAACGCGAACCCGGCGACGACGGTGCGGATCATCGGACACACCGACAGCACCGGGTCCGACGCGATCAACGATCCGTTGTCGATCAACCGCGCGGCCAACACCCGCCAGTACCTCGCGTCGCGCGGGGTCGACGCGGGGCGGGTCGCGATCGACGGTCGCGGATCGCACGAGCCGATCGCCGACAACAACACCACCGCGGGCCGGGCGAAGAACCGCCGGGTCGAGATCTACGTGGCCGAGGCCGCGCCGCGCTGACGCGCAGACCGGAAAACGCAAGGGCGCCGCAACGAAAAAAAGGCCCGCCGAACGGCGGGCCTTTCCAGTTGCCTTGCGGCGAAGCGGCCCTCGCGGGCCGCCGCGGGACTTACATGTCCATCCCGCCCATGCCGCCCATGCCGCCCATCCCCGGGGGCATGCCGCCGGCGGCCGGCTTGTCTTCCGGCGCCTCGGCAACCATCGCCTCGGTGGTGAGCATCAGGCTCGCGACCGACGCGGCGTTCTGCAGCGCGGTGCGCGTCACCTTGGTCGGATCGACCACGCCCATGTCGAGCATGTCGCCATAGGTCGCGTTGGCCGCGTTGTAGCCGAAGCTGCCCTTGCCTTCCATCACCTTGGCCACCACCACGCTCGGCTCGTCGCCGGCGTTGGCGACGATCTGGCGCAGTGGCTCCTCGACGGCGCGCATCACGATCTTGATGCCCGCTTCCTGGTCGGCGTTGTCGCCCTTGAGCTTGATGCTGCTGCGAGCGCGCAGCAGCGCGACGCCGCCGCCGGCCACGATGCCTTCCTCGACCGCGGCACGGGTGGCGTGCAGCGCGTCTTCGACGCGGGCCTTCTTCTCCTTCATCTCGACCTCGGTGGCGGCACCGACGCGGATGACCGCCACGCCGCCGGCCAGCTTGGCCACGCGCTCCTGCAGCTTCTCGCGATCGTAGTCGCTGGTGGCCTCTTCGATCTGAGCGCGGATCGCCTTGACCCGGGCCTCGATCGTCTTGGTGTCGCCGGCGCCGTCGATCAGCGTCGTGTTCTCCTTGGCCACCTCGATGCGCTTGGCGCGGCCGAGCTCCTGCAGCGTCGCCTTCTCGAGCTGCATGCCGGTCTCTTCCGAGATCACGGTGCCGCCGGTCAGGATTGCCATGTCTTCCAGCATCGCCTTGCGACGATCGCCGAAGCCCGGCGCCTTGACCGCGACGGTCTTCAGGATGCCGCGGATGTTGTTGACCACCAGCGTGGCGAGCGCCTCGCCCTCGACTTCCTCGGCGATGATCAGCAGCGGCTTGCCGGCCTTCGCGACCTGCTCGAGCACCGGAAGCAGCTCACGAATGTTGCTGATCTTCTTGTCGTGCAGCAGCACGAACGGGTCGTCGAGCACGGCGACCTGCTTGTCCGGCTGGTTGATGAAGTACGGCGACAGGTAGCCGCGGTCGAACTGCATGCCCTCGACGATGTCGAGTTCGTTCTCGAGCGACTTGCCGTCCTCGACCGTGATCACGCCTTCCTTGCCGACCTTCTCCATCGACTCGGAGATGATGCGGCCGATCTCCTCGTCGGAGTTTGCCGAGATCGAGCCGACCTGGGCGATTTCCTTGCTGGTCGTGCACGGCTTGCTGATCTTCTTCAGCTCGTCGGTCAGCGCGTGGACGGCCTTGTCGATGCCTCGCTTGAGGTCCATCGGGTTCATTCCCGCGGCGACGTACTTCATGCCTTCGCGCACGATCGCCTGCGCCAGCACGGTCGCGGTCGTGGTGCCGTCACCGGCGAGGTCGGAGGTCTTGGAGGCGACCTCCTTGACCATCTGCGCGCCCATGTTCTCGAACTTGTCCTTCAGTTCGATCTCCTTGGCGACCGAGACACCGTCCTTGGTGACGGTCGGGGCGCCGAACGAGCGCTCGAGCACGACGTTGCGGCCCTTCGGGCCGAGCGTCACGCGGACCGCGTTCGCGAGAAGGTTGACCCCGTTCACCATCCGGCTGCGGGCGTCGTCGGCAAAGAAAACCTGCTTGGCTGCCATCTGTTCTTTCTCCTGGAATCTGTGGATTCGTGTGGCTTACTCGACCACGGCCATGATGTCTTCTTCGCGCATCACCAGCAGCTCGTCGCCTTCGACCTTGACGGTCTGGCCGCTGTACTTGCCGAAGAGCACCTTGTCGCCGACCTTGACATCGAGCGGACGGACCTTGCCGTCGTCGCCGACCTTGCCGCCACCCACGGCGAGCACTTCGCCCTGGTCCGGCTTTTCGGCGGCGTTGTCGGGGATCACGATGCCCGACGCAGTCTTGCGCTCCTGGTCCAGACGTTTGACGATCACGCGATCATGCAGCGGACGGAGTTTCATGCGAGGTAGCTCCCAAGTATTTGAAAATGCTTAGAAATCTGGAAGCCGCAGAGCGGCTTCCGGTATCCCGGCGGGCGGGTGCCCAACGCTCCGGCGTCATCCGGTCACGTTCTTGTTAGCACTCACCGCTGGCGAGTGCTAATTGTATGGGCTCCGGCGGCGGATTTCAAGGGGGCAGGTGGGCGCGGCCCGGCGAATTGCGCGGCATGCGGGGCAATCCCCGGCGTCCCTGGCGCGCAGCGCCTACGAAAACGGCCGCCCGAGGGCGGCCGTCCGGTACGAAGCCGGCAGTCCCGAAGAACCGCCGGCGTCGCGCAAGTCCGCCTTACAGCGGGCGGATCGCCGAGGCCTGCAGGCCCTTCGGGCCCTGCTTGACGGCGAACTCGACGCGCTGGGCTTCCTGCAGCGTCTTGAACCCGTTGCCCTGGATTTCCGAGAAGTGCGCGAACAGGTCCGCGCTGCCGTCATCGGGGGCGATGAAGCCGAAACCCTTGGACTCGTTGAACCACTTGACCACGCCAGTTACTCGATTGCTCATGTTGCGCTCCATTCGATACGCGTTAGGACATACACCACGGGCGAACCCGCCGCGGCGGCAGACGAATCAAGAGGCACAACCAGGTATTCGAGACGCGCTGCCCGAGGGCAGGCCGGCTTGACACGCAAAGATGAAACTCAACTTGAACAGAATGCCAGCGCACGATAACCGATCGGCTGGCACTTGTCGAGCAATTTCCGCCGGCGCGTTGGAAAGCGTGCACCGATCGCGTTCTCGCCTGGGGCCCTGCGCTATTCCGGCTCGACCCCGAGCGCAACCAGGAAGCGCGACACCATGTTGTAGGTCGCCACGGTGCCGACGAACTCGACCAGCGCGCGCGCGTCGAGCCTGCGGGCCAACGCGTCGAAGCTCGCATCGGACACCTGGACCGAGCGCGTCATCTCGACTGCGACGGCGAGCGCGGCGCGCTCGGCGTCGTCGAACAGCGCGCCGTCGGACTGCGCGCGCTGCGGGTCGCGCAGCGCGTCGAGTTGCGCAGTCGTGCCGCCCGCCTTCAGGAACTCGGGTGCGTGATGGCCGAACTCGTAGTCGGCGCCGTTGAGTACCGCCACCACGCATATCGCGAGCTCGCGCAGCTTCGGAGACAACTGCAGCCGCGTGCGGACCGCACCGAGGTAGGTGTTCCAGCCCATCGCCATCTCGGGGCTGTGCAGCAGCATGCGGTCCAGGTTGATCAGCGTGCCGCCGCGGCGGGCGCGTATCGCGTCGACGATTTCGCGCGGTTCTGCCAGGTCCGCGGGAACGTAGGGAATCCGGGGCATCGGTCTCTCCGCAGGGGTTCAGTCGGTGGGTTCGCTTCGGTCCTGGCGCGACTCCCGCTCCTGCAGGTCGCGCCACATCACCTTGCCGGTCGCCGAGCGCGGTAGCGCGTCGACGACCTCGACGATGCGCGGAACCTTGTAGGCGGCCATGTGCTCGCGGCACCAGGCCGCGATGGCCGCCGGCGCGGCGTCGGCCGCTGCGCCGGGGCGCAGCACCACCACCGCCTTGACGGTCTCGCCGCGACGTTCGTCGTGCGCCGCGATCACGCATGCCTCCTGGATTTCGGGGTGCGCGTACATCATTGCTTCGACCTCGGCGGGCCAGACCTTGAAGCCGGCCGCGTTGATCATGCGCTTGAGGCGGTCGGTGACGAAGAAGTAGCCGTCGTCGTCGTAGTGTCCGATGTCGCCGGTGCGCAGGAAGCGCTTTGCGTCGATCTCGACCAAGGCCTCGGCGGTCGCGCGCGGATCGTTCCAGTAGCCCGTGAACAGCTGCGGGCCGTGCACGACGATCTCGCCGGTCTCGTTCGGGGCGAGCTCGCGCAGCGACACCGGATCGACGACGCGCGCGTCGACGTCGAACAGCGGCACCCCGGCGCACTGGCGCTTGGCGCGATGCGGCGGGTTGATGTGGGTCGGCGCGATTGTCTCCGACAGCCCGTAGCCCTCGATGTACTCGAGTCCGGTCAGTTCCCGCAGGCGCGCGGCGATCGCGGCCGGCATCGCCGCACCGCCGCCGCCGATCCGCCGCAGGCTCGACAGGTCTCGCCGCTCGATGCCCGGCGCCGACAACAGGTCGATGGCCATCGTCGTGATGCAGCCCCACGAGGTCACGCGGTGACGCTCGATTGCCGCCGCCGCCGCGTCGCGGTCCCAGCGCTGCAGCAAGACGATCGTCGCGCCCAGCAGGATCGGCGCGTTCATGTTCGACTGCATGCCGGTGACGTGGAACAGCGGCAGCGTTGCGAGCACCACTGGCGCGTCTCCCCAGTCACCCCAGCGCGCGTGCATCAGCGCGGTCGCCATGGCGCTGCGGTGCGTGTGTACGCAGCCCTTCGGGCGGCCGGTGGTCCCGGACGAATACGGCATGACCGCGAGGTCGCCGGGGCCGGCGAGGTGCGCGTCGGGTCGTCGCCCCGCCGCCAGCGCGTCGGTCCAGCGCACGAATGCGCCCGCTGGCGACGCAGGCAGCGGCAACGGCGCAGCGCGCACCGCCTCGGGTGCTTCCGGCGACGGTGCGTCGCCGGCGCAGTCGCGGTAGGTGACGACGATCGTGCGGCGCAGGTCCGGCGGGAGTTCCGCGACGAGGTCCTGCGCGGCGAAGGCCACCGCGGCGCCGCTGTCGGCGGCGACGTGCGCGAGTTCCGCGGCGCGCAGCATCGCGTTGACCGGCACGACCATCGCGTCGGCGCGAAGAATCGCGTAGTACGCGAGGATCCACTGCGGCGAGTTCTGCAGGTACAACAGGACGCGGTCACCGCGCGCGACGCCGCAGTCGTGCTGCAGGAAGCCTGCCAGCCGGTCGACCCGATCGAGGCAGCTCGCGTAGTCGATCGACGCGCCGTGGAACACGATCATCGACCGGGTCGGGTGTCGCTGCGCGGACAGCCGAAGGTTCTCGTAGAGCGATCGCTGCGGGTAGTCGAGCGACAGCGGCCGCCCGGGCGGCCAGAAGCGGTGGTGCAGCGTGACCGCCGGCATCAGGCGATGCGCGAGTACGACGCTCCGCTCGACGATTGCGCGAGATGACGGTCGAAGGCCATCGCCACCGCGCGCACCAGCAGCCGCCCGCGCGGCAGCACTTCGACGCCGCGCTCGTCGATGCGCACGGCACCCGCGTCGATCAGCGGCGCGAGCGCCTCGACCGACCCCGCGAGCCAACGCCGGCTGTCGATGCCGCGGCGCGCGTCGAGCGCGGCCCAGTCGATCCGGAAGTCGCTCATCAGCGCGTTGATCGCGTCGCGGCGCACGAAGTCGTCGGCGTCCAGCGCGATGCCGCGCACCACCGGCAGCTCGCCGTGCTCGATGCGGCGGTAGTAGCCGTCGAGCAGCTTGTCGTTCTGCGCGTAGACGTCGCCGACCGACGAGATCGACGACACGCCGAGCGCGATCAGGTCGCCGGCGTCGTGCGAGCAGTAGCCCTGGAAGTTGCGGTGCAGGCGCCCCTCGCGCTGCGCAACCGACAGCTCGTCGTCCTCGAGGGCGAAGTGGTCGAGGCCGAGGTGCCGGTAGCCGGCGCGCGCGAACATCGCCACCGCGCTCTCGAACATCCGGGCCTTCTCCTCGGACGACGGCAGTTCGGCCTCGGCGATGCGTCGCTGCGGCTTGAACAGCGCGGGCAGGTGCGCGTAGTGGTACAGCGCGATCCGGCCGGGCGCCGCCGCGATCGTCTTGCGAAGCGTCTCCTCGAAGCCGGCATGGTGCTGCCTGGGCAGCCCGTAGATCAGGTCGACGTTGATCGAGCGGAAGCCCGCGTCGCGCGCGGCCTCGATCAGCTCGAGCGTCTGCTCGTACGGCTGGATCCGGTTCACCGCGGCCTGGACGACCGGATCGAAGTCCTGGACGCCGAGGCTGACGCGGTTGAGCCCCATCGCGCGCAGCGTGCGCACCCGCTGCGGGCTGACCGTCCGCGGGTCGATTTCGATCGAGTACTCGCCGTCGTCGCTGAACTCGAAGTTCCGGCGCAGCATGTCGATCAGCGCGCCCAGCTCGGCGTCGGGCATGAAGGTCGGCGTGCCGCCGCCGAAGTGCATGTGGCTGATCGGCTGGCCGCCGCCAGTACGGTCGGTGACCAGCCCGACCTCGCGCTCGAGCGCCGCCAGGTACGGCGTCGACTGTTCGACGTGCCGGGTGCCGATCTTGTTGCAGCCGCAGTAGTAGCAGATCGACCGGCAGAACGGGATGTGCACGTACAGGCCGAGCGGCTCTCCGCGCCGGCCGGCGCGCGCGTTCAGGGCCTGGGCGTAGCGCTCGGCGCCGACGCGCTCGTCGAAGCGGTCGGCGGTCGGGTACGACGTATAGCGAGGCCCGCGCCCGCCGAAGCGGCGCAACAGGTCTTCGTCGATGATCAGCGGTTCGCTGCCTTGAGCGCTCATCGTGGCTGCTTTTCGGAGCCCCGCGAGGGGTCGGGAGGTGGGCGGTAAAACTCTGCAATCATTGTCGCATCGGCAGCCGCCAGCGTCTAATCTGCGCGCATTGTCGACACCGTGGGAGGGACGTCGTGAACAGGTTCGTCCGCATCGGGATCGGCCTCGCGGCCGCCGGGCTCTTCGCCGGTGCGGCCCGGGCGCACGGGATGAGTTGGTCGCCGTGGCATCGCCCGCACCGTCACCGGCACCGCGGCGACGGGTATCGCCACCGCTGACACGGTCGGGTCACTTCGCGCGCACGACACCCCGGCGCGGCGACGACCGCAGCGGGAACGGGCTCCTAGGAGTTTGTCGGAGTATTGTCCGCCGCGGCGATGCGATGGCCGGTTAAGATCGAGTCATCAGCGTAGCGCATGGGGCGAGCCTTCCGATGAGCAGATTCGTGCAGATCGATCGGGAGACGGCG
>Ga0209476_10002577_pt1 | contig 12106 bp, 9 predicted proteins | sample KloWWTrecipitate_FD_187179 | JGI IMG/M metagenome (GOLD analysis project Ga0209476, IMG submission 187179) | Active sludge microbial communities from Klosterneuburg, Austria, studying microevolution and ecology of nitrifiers - Klosterneuburg... | ecosystem: Engineered > WWTP > Aerobic digester >...
TCCGAAAACTCAGGCGAGAAAGATTTCTACTTATGCCAAAGAACAATTGGATTTGTTGAAAAATCCAGTGGTTGCTGAAGAAGCGAATATTCAAGTTCCAGAATTTATTCAAGAGGATGTAGAAGAAGTGGAAACGGAAGAAGTAGTAAATTATGCCGAAATAATGCCGGCTGTTTCTAATTATACAGAGCCGATTGTAGAAAATACAGCTACTTCAACTGAAAAATTATCCAACGAATTAACGCAAGACGAACTTTTCGCCAAGCTCCAAAACTACAAGAAACTTCTCGATAACGGATTGATTTTACAAGGCGAATATGACGCTTATAAAAAAGAGATTTTGAGTTATATGTAATTATATTCAGTTTATTAATAGCAACCCCGACAGATTCCTATTTGTCGGGGTTGTTTTTTGGAATAGTTTTAATATATGACAATTATCATAGTATGGATTGTTAAGGAATATTACATTTAACCTACTAAATCTGTAGGTTTTATTCTAAAGACGGAATCAACCAATTTTTATAGGAACTAAATTCATAATCAATACTTTTTAAACATGAAAAAAATTATTTTACAATTTGGACTGGTACTTTTTTCGACTTTTGCTTTTTCGCAAGCAGGTCACATTATGCAGGGTGTTGGAGCTTTCAACATGTCTATGGGAGGAGCATCTACAGCACAACCGCTTGATATTTCTGGAGCATTGCAATGGAATCCGGCTTCGATTTCGGTATTCGATGACAAAATCATCAAGTTAGATGCGGGTTTGTTTTTCTCTTCCCCAGAATTGAGTTCCAGCTTGCCAGCTGGAATGATGGGCGCAGGTTCTCCTGCGGTTTCAGGTGTTACTAAAGACGCAAGAGACCCTTCAATAATGCCTGCATTAGCGATGGTTTGGGGAAAAGAAGGGTGCAAACATACATTTGGTGTATCTGCTTTCGGAATCAGTGGTTTTGGAGTTACTTTTCCTGAAGAATTAAATCAACCCATGAGTGCTAGTTTTGACCCAACAAAAAATTCAAATCCTATCAATTATCCACAACAAGCTGGTGGTTTTGGTAGAATTAAATCCGATTATATGTTGTTGCAAATTGGGCTTACTTGGGCTTACGAAATAACCGACAAACTTTCTGTAGGTGTAGAACCAACGTTCAATTATGGAACTTTGCAGTTAATGCCAAACCCAACTGCCAATCCTTCTATGACTGCAGGGTATCCTTCTACTGATAAAGCTACAACTTCTGGTTTTGGAGCACAACTTGGTTTGTATTATGACACAAAAATGGGTTTCAAAGCGGGTGTTTCTTATAAAACAACTCAAAACTTGAGTGATATGGAATTTGAAAATACGTATTTAGACAATACAACATCGACCAATAAATTCGATATGGATTATCCTTCAATACTTTCTTTTGGTGTAGGATATTCAAAAAGCGATTTCGATTTGGCCCTTGATTATAGAATGGTGGATTATAAAAACACCAATGGTTTTTCTGAAACTGGTTGGACAGAAACAGCTTCTGTGAAAGGATTTGGTTGGGACAATGTTTCCATTTTATCGGCAGGAATTCAATACAAAGGAATCGATAAATTGCCTTTGAGATTGGGTTATACTTATAGTTCAAATCCTATTGGTAACGATGTCACCTTCTTTAATATTCCTGCAACAGCTATTATCAAAAATGCTTTTCAGTTGGGTTTTAGTTATGCAGCAAGCAATAATATCTCTTTGGACGCAGTGTATCACCACGGAGCCAGCGACGGAAAAACTTCTGGACAAATGCTTAATCCAATGATGGTTTCAGAATCAAATCCTTATGGAGCAGTACCTGGAACTACTGTGGCTTACGAAATGACAACCGATTTAGTGATGATTGGAATTTCATATAAATTTGATAAAAAAGAAGTAAAATAATTCGATTTTTAAAGTTTAAAAAAAGCGGTTTCTAATTCAGGAACCGCTTTTTATTTTGGATTAAATTACATGGTTTGCTTCTGTTTTTCTACAAAATTATGAGCTTGGAGTTCCAATAATTCGGTGGCTTTTTGACGTTGCAAATCATATAGTTTCTTGTCTTGGGCAATGTCCTCATAGACTTTGTCGTGCATCGATGCGCTGGTTTTTACCAATAAAGTGCGTTGGTATTTGTCCTGTTCCAAAGTAGCTTTCAAAGCCGTTTCCAAATCTTCCAATTTATAATCGTATTCGCCTTTAGCGGATAATAATTTAGCGATAATTGGCGAAGTTTCGATAGCCAAAAACAGCAACATTATAAACAGCGAAGGAATCAACGGGAGTTTATTCAAGGCATTAATTCGCGCCATCAAACCATCAAAACCATCAATTATAGGTTGAGTTTCTGAAACTTTTTTGTCCAAATCCGCCTGAAGTGTAATGGCTTTTTTGTCGTTGATGGCAATTTTTGCCAAATTGGTTTTTCGGATAGAATCCAGTTCGGAGGAAGCTAAATTGTGTTTGGCAATTTTCTCTTTGAAAACAGGTCCTTTGCCTAATTTCATTGTGCCTTTTGTCCCTTCAGCTTCAGTAATATAAGTTTCGTAAAGAGAATTTACTTCTTTCTCTTTTTTTACAATTTCCGCTTTCAGATTGGCCGTTTCTGCTTTGTTTTTGTCTAAATCTGATTTGAAATAGTTGCCAACTTCCTTTTTGTTATTCAAAGCCATTGCGTTTTTTTCTTTCAACAAAACGGTATTAATTTCCTTTTCGAAAATTTTAATTTCCAAGGGTTTCGAAATCACGATGGCAATGATTATGGCCAAAATAATTCGCGGACTGGCTTGCAAGAATTCACTTTTGAAATCATCCCTTTTTCGAATGGTGGAAACGATGAATCGATCTAAATTGAAAATGAGCAATCCCCAAACTATTCCAAATCCCATAGCAATAAAAGGATTGTCAAAAACAGTAAAAAGAGCATAAGAACTGGCAATGAAAGCCATAACGGCGGTAAAGAAAACAGTGGCGCCAATACCAACATATTTGGTTTGTTCGCCTTCGGAACAACCTTCGAGGAGATTTTTGTCGGCTCCGGAACAGAGAATAAAAAATTGTTTTAACATGGTGATTGATTTTGATGATTGATGATTGCAAATTTAACGCCAAAAAAGGGATATTGGTATAAACAGCTGATATATATTTGATTGTCGGTTTTTCTTTTGCTTCAATGTTGTTTTAATATAACCAACTCTTTTTTTTAATCAGGATTCATAACGGTATGATAATTTTTAGCAAATATTAAATTAATGCTTGGTGCCTAGTTTTGCATCAAAATTATTTAAACTAAAAACAATGAAGAAAAATTATTTAGTCGTAATGTTCTTTTTGCTTGCGTTAGTTAGTTCTGCGCAAAAGGGAGTAATCTCTGGAAAAGTGTTAGACAAAGTGGACAAAATGCCGTTGCCTGGTGCTATGGTCGAAATTGTTGGAATGAACAAATACACCATTTCCGATCAAAATGGGCGATATGAATTTCTAAATGTTACCCTAGGAACTTATACTGTTCAGGTAAAATACATTGGTTACGCTTCAGCTACTGGCGAAGTTGTTTTGGCAGCAGGTGCTAACGGAATTTATAATTTCGAATTGGAAACTTCAGGAACAGAATTGAAAGAGGTTGTGGTTGGAGATATTCTAAAAGGTCAAGCCAAAGCTTTGAATCAGCAAAAACACAACAAAAATATAGGTAACGTAATTTCTTCTGACCAAGTAGGTCGTTTTCCAGATGCCAATATTGGAGATGCCTTGAAAAGAGTGCCAGGAGTTACAATGCAAAATGACCAGGGAGAAGCCAGAAATATCATTATTAGAGGTTTGGCACCATCATTAAATTCAGTTACTTTGAATGGCGACAGAATTCCATCTGCCGAAGGAGACAACCGAAATGTACAGATGGATTTGATTCCATCGGATATGATTTCTACAATTGAAGTGAGCAAAACACTAACTCCTGATATGGATGCTGATGCGATTGGAGGTTCCGTAAATTTGATTACTCGTCCAACTCCAAATGGCGAAAGAATCTCGGCTACAGTAGCTGGAGGGTATTTGCCAATACGCGAAAAGGCTTCTTACACAGCCGGTTTCGTTTACGGAAATCGATTTTTTAGCAACAAATTCGGAGCTGTATTGAGTGGTTCTTATAATAATGTAGATTACGGTTCGGATAATGTGGAAAACGAATGGGTAAAAGATGATTTTGGAAATGAATTTGTTCAGGCTTCCGAGATTAGAAAATACGATGTGCAACGTATTCGTAGAAGTGTGTCGTTGGCATTGGATTATAAATTCAACGAAAACAATACCATTTTTGCCAATGCCATTTACAATTGGAGAGACGATAGGGAAAACCGTTTCAGAACCACTTATGACGATATCGAAGCGATTTATGATGATGTGGATTTAGAAAAAATTGTTGGTTTTGAAGGTCGTGTAAAACGTCAAACCAAAGGTGGAATCGATAACGACAGAAACAAAAGCAGAAGATTAGAAGATCAGCGAGTGCAAAATTTTTCACTTCGTGGGGAACATTTAATCAGTTCTAAATTAGACTTGGATTGGGCGACCAATTATTCTACCGCTAGCGAATACCGTCCGGACGAGCGTTATATCGAATACCGCCAAAAAGGTTTGGATATGACGCAAGATTTATCGGATCCTTATTTTCCTTTGGTAACAACCACTGGAGAATCATTAGATAAATTCAAATTTGATTCTGTTACCGAAAATACTAATGATACCGAGGAAAGTGAATTTGGAGCCAAAGTAAATATCCGTATTCCTTTCACCATTATTCCAGAGGAAAAAGGACGCATCAGAACCGGTCTTCGCCTTCGAATGAAAGAAAAATCAAGAAACAATAATTTCTTTGCTTACGAACCAATCAACGGTGATATGGATTTATTGTCTCAAATTCCGACCAGTTATTTTGATGGAAAAGATTTTAATCCGGGAAGTCAATTTGTGCCGGGAACTTTTGCATCGGCCAACTTTTTAGGAAACCTAGATTTGAATAATGCTTCTTTATTCGATAAAGAATCCGATCCAGCAGAATTTTTAGCGGTAAACTATAATGCCAAAGAAAATATTTATGCGGCTTATGTAAGATGGGATCAGGATTTTAACGAAAAATGGTCAATGGTTGTCGGTTTCCGTGTCGAAAACACACACATTGATTATACAGGAAATCGCGTTTTGGACGAAGAAGAATTGGAGAGCGAAATCAATACGACCAACACTTATACCAATGTTATGCCAAGTCTTACTTTGCAATACAAGGCCACCAAAGATTTGATTTTGAGAGCGGCTGCCACTACAGCTTTGGCTAGACCCAATTATTATGCCTTGGCACCTTATGTAAATAACGTTGCTTCGGATATGGAAATTACCGCTGGAAATCCAGATCTTGACGCCACTTATTCGTATAACTATGACTTTATGGCTGAGAATTATTTCAAGTCGGTTGGATTAATTTCTGGAGGTGTTTTCTATAAAAAATTACACGATTTCATTTATAACTATAGCGATAGTCAATACACGACTGCCGATTTTGCTGCTGATTTTCCGGATCAAGACAACCCAATTCCAGTAGGAGAAAATTGGACATTCGTTCAGCCGAAAAACGGAGATACAGTTGATGTTTATGGTTTTGAAGTCGCTTTTCAACGTCAGTTGGATTTCTTCGAAAGTAAATTCTTGAAAGGATTCGGGATCTATTTAAATTATACTTATACCAACTCGGAGGCCAAAGGAATCGCCGATGAAGACGGAAACGAAAGAAAAAATATTAGCCTTCCAGGAACTGCTCCACACATGTTCAACGGTTCATTGTCGTGGGAAAATAAACGTTTCTCCGCTAGAGTTTCTACTAATTTCACTTCGGATTATTTAGACGAATTGGGGTCGGAAGAATACAACGACAGCTATTATGACAAACAGTTTTTTGTGGATGCCAATGCAGCTTATAAAATCACCAAGAACATCCGTATTTTTGCTGAGGCCAATAACTTGACTAACCAACCGTTGCGTTATTATCAAGGTGTTGAATCGCATACTAAACAAGTAGAATACTATCAAGCACGATACAATTTGGGATTGAAGTTTGACTTTTAATAATTGAAGTGGGAAGTTGGGAGTGGGAAGTTAGAAGTTAGAATTTTTTGTAATGAAAAACTCAATTACTTCCAACTTCCCTCTTCTGGCTTCCAATCAAAAAAATATACAAATGAAAAATAAAATTATAATAGCATTAATTCTGGGGAATCTGGCACTTACATCTTGTAGCAATAAGTTGGCTCCTATTCGCAAAGATGCTGTAAAACCAACCATAGTAACCCAAGCTTTGCCTCACGACACCGATGATCCCGCTATCTGGATAAATCCTGCCGATGCTACCAAAAGCATAATTATTGGTACCGATAAAGATACCGACGGCGGTTTGTATGCTTTTGATTTGAATGGAAAAATCATTGCCAAATCAGAAGTTTTAAAGAGACCCAACAATGTGGATATCGCTTATGGTTTGCTAATCGATGGCAAAAAAGTGGACGTTGCCGTAACGACAGAACGTGAAAATAATCGAATCAGAATTTTCAGTTTGCCTGATTTAAAACCAATTGACAATGGCGGAATTGCTGTTTTTGATGGGGAATTAGAACGTGACCCAATGGGAATTGCTTTGTACACTCGCTCTAGTGATAATGCAATTTTTGCCATCGTTGGCAGAAAAAGTGGTCCTTCCGAAACCTATTTGTGGCAATACCAATTGACCGATGCTGGCAATGGAAAAGCAAGAGCGAATGTGGTTCGAAAATTCGGAAAATACAGTGGCAAAAAAGAAATCGAAGCCATTGCTGTGGATAATGAATTGGGTGTTCTTTATTATTGCGACGAACAATTCGGAATCCGTAAATACAAAGCCGATCCAGCCTTAAATGACAATTCGGAATTGGCTCTTTTTGGTCAAAAGAATTTCAAAGCCGATAATGAAGGAATTGCTATTTACAAAACAACAGCTACTACGGGTTATATTTTGGTGTCCAATCAGCAAGCGAATACTTTTATGGTGTATCCAAGAGAAGGAGCCAATGGCAATGCCAATGAATATCCGTTATTAGCCGAAATCCCAACTTCAACGATAGAATGTGACGGAGCAGATGTTACGGCATTAAATCTTGGCGGAGCATTTCAAAAAGGAATGTTTGTAGCGATGAGCAACGGAATGACTTTTCATTTTTACAACTGGGAAGATTTTCAAAACCGAATTGATTCCGCTAAAAAATAATTTCTATTCTTTCTATAAATAACAAAAGAGCTGTTCGTTATCGAGCTGCTCTTTTGGTTAAATTATATTCTTTTTTTTAAGAAGATTAACCAATAATACTCCCCAAGCCGATATTAAAAGCAATCCACCAATAGGAGTGATGAATCCTATGGTTTTAAAATCAAAAGGAATAAAATGACCGTTTGTAGCCAATAAATAAATCGAGCCTGAGAAGAAGATTACTCCAATAACAACTAGAAAATAAATTGTTTTCTTAGCTTTTTCCGAAAGGCCTGATAGTCCAATGAAGAGGAGAAACAAGGCGTGATACATTTGGTATTTCACTCCGGTTTCAAAAGTGGTAAGCTGTTCGAGTGACAAAACTTTTTTTAAGGCGTGGGCACCAAAAGCACCTAAAATGATGGCCAGCATTCCGAAAATTGCTCCCGTGGAAATTATTTTTTTATCCATTTTGTGATTTTTTAATGATGCAAAAGTATCTCTTTCCCATCAAAGGCTACTCTTTTTAACGATACTTTTTGTTTATTAGATTTATATTTTTTTTGGTTTTATATTATGTGTTGTTTGTTATGAATATAACAATTATATATATTTGTGTTAAATACGTATCAATATGAGAACAGTTTTAATCATTGGAGCCGGAAGATCAGCTTCATCCTTGATTCAATATCTTTTAAACAAGTCGGTTGAGGAGGATTTGCATCTCATTATTGGAGATTTATCGTTAGCATCTGCGCAAAACAAAACGAATAATCACCCTAACGCAACCGCGGTTTCATTAGATATTTTCGACCAAAATCAAAGAAAAGAAGCCATTCAAAAAGCCGATATTGTAATTTCGATGTTGCCGGCACATCTTCATATTGAAGTTGCCCGAGATTGTATTGTTTATAAAAAAAACATGGTTACGGCTTCTTACATCAGCGATGCAATGCAGGAATTGGATGTTTTGGCCAAGGAAAATAATTTGATTTTTATGAATGAGATTGGTCTTGATCCCGGAATTGACCATATGAGTGCGATGAAAGTGATTCATGAAATCAAGGATAAAGGAGGAAAGATGCTTTTGTTTGAATCCTTTTGCGGTGGTTTGGTTGCGCCAGAATCGGATACGAATTTGTGGAATTATAAATTTACTTGGGCGCCACGAAATGTGGTTCTTGCCGGACAAGGCGGAGCAGCAAAATTCATTCAAGAAGGAACTTATAAATATATCCCGTATTGGAATTTATTCCGCAGAACTGAATTTCTGGAAGTGGAAGGTTATGGTAAGTTTGAAGCCTATTCGAACCGAGATTCCCTAAAATATCTCGATGTTTATGGATTGAATGATGTATTGACTTTGTTCAGAGGAACCATTCGAAGAGTGGGTTTTTCCAAAGCTTGGAATATGTTTGTGCAACTCGGAATGACCGACGATAGTTATATTATGGAAGATTCTGAAAATATGAGTTACCGACAATTCGTGAATTCTTTCTTGCCCTATCATCCAACGGATTCTGTTGAAATTAAAATGCGTTTGATTTTAAAAATCGATCAAGACGATAGTATGTGGGACAAATTATTGGAATTGGATTTGTTCAATCCCAATAAAAAAGTAGGTTTAAAAGATGCCACACCAGCCCAAATTCTCGAAAAAATATTGAAAGATAGCTGGACATTACAACCCAAAGACAAAGATATGATTGTGATGTATCATAAATTTGGCTACGAATTGAACGAAAAAAAAGAGCAAATAGATTCGAAAATGGTTTGCATTGGCGAAGACCAAACCTATACAGCAATGGCTAAAACAGTTGGTTTGCCTGTTGCCATGGCGACTTTATTAATCCTCAATGGAAAAATAAAAACTCCCGGTGTTCAACTTCCTATTCGAGAAGAAGTGTATTTGCCTATTTTGAAAGAACTGGAAGAATATGGAGTTGTTTTTAAGGAGCAAATTGTGCCTTATTTGGGGTATAATATTTGACTAAAAACTTAACCGCAGATTCGCAGATTATAAAATAGCATTTCTAATTTGCGAATCTGCGGTTATTTTTTTGGTGATTATTTTGCTTGTATTGCTATTGGTAGTGAAAATTTCATTCTAACTTCTTTGTTTTCTTCTTTTCCAGGAATCCATTTTGGAGATAATTTCAATACTCTTATGGCTTCTTCACCTGTTCCAAAACCTAAATCTCGAAGCACCTGAAATTCGGATAATGAACCGTCTGTTTCTACCATAAACGAAATGTATACTTTTCCATTTCCTTTGAAATCTGTGGGTATTTTGTAATTTTCACTAATGAATTTGTAGAATTCTTGCATTCCGCCTTGGTATTGAGGCAATGTTTTTTCTGTTTTTAGATTAATGTTTTCTACTACCTTAACAGTTTCTTTCTCTTCAACTAATTTTTCGAAATTATTGGTTTTATCCCATTTGTCTTTGCAGTTTATGGTACTTATGATTTCTTTTCCTTCAAATTTTTTCCATGAGTTTTTTAAATTTTTATCAAAATAATCTTTGGTGTAAAAGTGGTATTGAAAAGGTTGTGGAATTTTTTTGCTTCTAGCATTATTCTTAACTGGACTTCCTGTGAAGTAAACAATTTCTTCTGGTCTAAAATCATTCAATTTTTTATTAGAAACGTGTTTTTCGTTAACCCAAATGGCGTATTTTTTTGAATCTTTAAAACTTTCAAATTCCTTTTTGTTTGGTGATTTTTCTACAAAAGGTTTCGGAACATAAAAAAAGTGGTTGTTTTTTTCCTCTAAAGTTAGTTCTTCATATATTTTATCAATAATGGTTTTTTTGTTGCAATCTTTAAAAATAAAACGCACTCCAGCATAGTATTCATCTCTTCTTTCATTAGATGTTTGTTCTTTTACAGATTTTTTGACTTCGGAAATAGTCGTTTTTTCCTGAGCAATTGTTTCAAAACATAAAAAATAAATTAGTCCAAAAATAAATGGAATGACAGCGATTTTTTTTAAAATTGCTTTGGATTGTGATGTGGTTTTTGTCATCATGATAAGGCGTTTTTTTGTTAAGGAATAGTTTAAATTACTGGTTAAATAGTATGTTGGAGTGCTGTTAGCCTTTGAAAGTAGTAAGTTTTGGTAAAATGAAACATTATTATAAGTTGCTATAACTTTTTCATCGGCAAGGAATTCGTGATTGAGTTGTATGGCTTTTTTGTAAAAAATAAAAATAGGATTGAACCAGAATATGGTTTTCAATAGTTCTATAAACAAAACATCGAAAGTGTGTTTTTGGACAACATGAGTCAATTCGTGTGAAAATAATTCGGTCTCAATTTTTCGATTGTTGTAATCGGTTTCATTGATAAAAATAAAATTTAGAAAAGTATGTGGGAGTACTTTTTCTTCCAATAAAATCAGTTTTGCATTTTTATAATCGACACTTTTATTCGAATTTATTTTAGAGATTATTTTTAAAAGATTACTCAAAAATCGAATAATAAAAAGAGTAGTAATTAATCCATAAATACTCCAAAGTATAATGGGTAAATAGTTGGTTTTTTGAACAATAACAAAGTTTCCCTGATTGATTTGAATTGGGCTGTTTTGTATGATTGGCGTTGTTATTTTCTCAATAATTTCTATTGTTATAAACGGAACTACAAGCGAAAAAACAAGTCCAAACAACAAGTAAAACCGGTTGAATTGGTGCATTTTTTCTTTTTCCAATAGTAGGTGATATAACGCTAATAATACTAATAATGGCAATGTCGATTTGATTAGAAAGTCGGTCATTTTTTCTTTTTTTGAAGTTCAACATCGATGATTTTTTTCAATTCTTCTAATTCTGTTTCTGATAAATTGGTTTCTTTTGTGAAAAATGAAGCAAATTGTGAAGCTGAATTGTTAAAGAAATTACTAATCAATCCGTTGACGTGCTTCGAAAAATAATCAGTTTTTTTTACCAAAGGATAATATTCTCTTGAGTTTCCAAATTCAGTGTAAGCCACAAAATTTTTATCAATCATTCTTTTTAAAAGCGTTGCAACGGTAGTTGTTGCTGGTTTAGGTTCTGGATAGGCTTCGAGCAAGTCTTTCATAAAGGCTTTTTCGAGTTGCCAAAGGTGTTCCATTAATTGTTCTTCGGAGTTGGATAGTTGCATGTTTATTTATTGTATTTCGGTTTCGGATTTTAATTCTCCGTTTTCATATTTTTTTAGTAAAATTAATTCCCCTTTGTTATTATAATATTTCCATTCGCCAAAGTAAAACCAATGGGCTTCATTTTCAGAATTTTCTATTTTTGTTTGCCCTTTTAAGATTATTTTTTTGTTTTCTCCGAAATAAGTTACTTCACAAAATAGTTTTTTATGTTTTTCTTTTTTATAAATCTTGTTGTTTTTATATGTTTTCCAAGTTTTTACTTCTTTCCCTTTATTGTAATTTTCAACATATTTATACATATTATTTGATATAGAATCTGTTGTTATCCATTTACCATCTCTTAAGCCATTTGATTTTTGGTTGATTTTGCAACTAGAGAAAATTAAGATTAGCAGTAATAAATAATATTTTTTCATTCTACAACATTAGAATTAACTCTACAAATGTAGAACAAAAAATTTAATATCCAAATTTTTTCCAAAAAAAATTCGTTCAATCGATTAAGAATGAACGAGTTTTAATTTTTTTTTCTTTGCGGCTTCGTGCTTTTGCGGTAAGCCTTATTTCGACATCTCCACAAAATACTTATAGAACAACGGAATTGTAACTATTCCTTTCAAGTAATTGAAAATAACCTAAGAAGCTTTATAAAACAACAAAAAAAGCCTCAACTATTT
>Ga0209476_10002578_pt1 | contig 12102 bp, 13 predicted proteins | sample KloWWTrecipitate_FD_187179 | JGI IMG/M metagenome (GOLD analysis project Ga0209476, IMG submission 187179) | Active sludge microbial communities from Klosterneuburg, Austria, studying microevolution and ecology of nitrifiers - Klosterneuburg... | ecosystem: Engineered > WWTP > Aerobic digester...
CGCGATTCATTCCACTCGCGGCACATCGAGCGAAACCCGCGGGTAGTGCTGTTATTCAGCGACCGGCGAGGGCGCCGCACGCGCCGGGTCCTGCGCGTCACGGGCACGGCCGCGCTGGAGCCGAAGGAGAGCCTGACGCGCCGCCGCCAGTTCCGGATGGCGGTCCGTTACTACCTGCCGCCGGCGCTGGCGTGGGACCGGCTCCGCAACTGGCGGCGCTGGGCGACGCTCGGTCGCTACCACGCCGAACGGCCGGATATCGCGACCGTGGTCATCCAGATGGATTCGGCCGAATTCCTCGAGCAGCCGGTGCCCTGACGGGCGGCAGGACCTATGCGGGCTTTTTCGCGCGGAAGCGGAAGGCGCCGTTGCCGGGGCGGACGGCGACATCGGTGAAGCCGGCGGCTTCGAGGCGCTTCGCGAAGGAACCGGGATCGATCACGACCATCGTGTCGAACAGGTGGTACAGCCGGAACTTGAGGTTCACGGTGCTATCGGAACCGACGAAGACGCCCCCGGGCGTGAGCACGCGGAAGGCCTCGGCGAGCAGGCGGTCCTGCAGTCCGGCCGAGGGCACGTGGTGCAGCATGGTCATCGAGATCGCACCTGAGAACGAGCCGTCCGCGAAGGGCATCGCTGTCGCGTCGCCCTGTTCCACGGCCACGTTCGTGCCGGCCATGCGCTCCTTCAGCGAGGAAGCCAGCTTCTCGTCGATTTCGATGCACGTGAGCTTCGCGTACCGCTGGCGGAGCAGGTCCGTGGCAAGGCCCGGCCCCGGCCCGATTTCGAGCACGTCGGCGCCAAGCTCATAATCACGGATGACCCAGGGGAGGACGGTCTCCTCCATCTGCCGGGCCCATTTCGCGGAGCGGCAATACCAGCGGTGATACAGGTTCATCGACGGAGTCTACCCGCGAGAGCGCCGTATCAGAAGATCGGATTGACGATGACCGCCTGCTCGCGCGATGGCCCCACCGAGATGAGGTCCACCGGGCATTCCAGCAGCTCCTCCACGCGCTTGATGAACGCCTGCGCCTGGGGCGGCAGGTCATCGAAGCTCCGCACGTGTTCCGTCGGCGTCTGCCAGCCCGGCAGCTCCTCATACACGGGGCGCACCTTGTTGAGCACCGATTCGCGAGCGGGGAGCGTATCGATGATCTGGCCATCGAGTTCGTAGGCGGTGCAGATCTTGATGGTCGGCATGCTATCCAGCACATCGAGCCGCGTGAGCGCCAGTGCAGCGAGCCCGTTGAAGCGCACGCTGTAGCGTGCGGCAACCGCATCGAGCCAGCCGATACGCCTCGGGCGGCCGGTGGTGGTGCCGTATTCGCCGCGGCCGAATTCCTTGCCGTGGTCGCGGAGCTGGTCGGCGACCACGTCGAAGAGCTCGGTCGGGAACGGCCCGTTGCCTACCCGGGTCGAATAGCTCTTGAACACGCCCACCACCCGCGAGATGTCGGTCGGGCCGATGCCCACGCCGAGGGCCGCTCCCGAGCTGGAGCTGCTGGGCACGCTCGAGGTGACATACGGGTAAGTGCCGTGATCGAGGTCAAGCAGCGAGCCCTGGGCGCCCTCAAGGAGGACGTGGTCGCCGCGCCGGTGAGCATCGAGCACGATTTCCTGCACGTCGCCGACGAAGGGGGCAAGCCGCTTACCGTACTCGATGTAGGTATCAAAACAGTCATCGAAGCGGATCGGGTCGGCGCCGTAGACGCCGGTGATCACGCGGTTCTGATATTCGAGGACCGCCTTTATGCGGGGGACCAGGTCCTCGGCGCGCAGCAGGTCGGCCACCCGGATCCCGCGCCTCGCCACCTTATCCGTGAAGCACGGCCCAACGCCCTTGCCCGTGGTGCCAATTGCGGCATCGCCGCGCTGCTTCTCATCCAGCTGGTCGATCAGCCGGTGCCACGGCATGATCACGTTCGCCCGGTCGCTCAATACCAGCTTGCTCGTGTCGATCTGCTTGGCCTGCAGCCCTTCGATTTCGCCAAGCAATACCTCGGGGTCCACGGCCACGCCGTTCCCGATGACGCACGTCTTTTCCGGATAGAAAATCCCCGCGGGAACGAGGTGCAGCTTGAACTCACCGCGGTCATTCACAATCGTGTGACCCGCGTTGTTGCCCGCACTGTAGCGGGCCACCACCCTGGCTTTGCGGGCCAGCAGATCGACGATGCGGCCTTTGCCCTCGTCGCCCCACTGCCCGCCGACAACGACGACGATAGGCATGGCAGACACAACTCCGGGCCCCCGTTTCACGGAGGCCCGTTGGGTGAGTTTACACAACCGGATGCTCACCGGCTATTCCGGCACCCCGGCGCGCCCCCGTGCTCCACTTCCCCGATGGCGGCACGCCCCGGGGCCGCCGAAGATGCCCCAGATGAACGTCTTCCGGCGCAGGCTACCTCCTATCGAACCGCCCATAGAGCCAGCCCGCCCTACCTTCGGCGAGTGGCTGCTCCGCCAGTTCACCGCCGGCCACGCTTCCAGCGATATGCCCTTCTCCCGGCTCGAACGCATCTGCAGCAACGCCGCCCTGCTCCTCTGCGGCGCCGTCTTCGCCCGCCCCGAGCACTTCCTCAACCCCGCCGCCGAATCTGGCCCGCTCGCTCGTGAGGGCTCCGTCATCGCACGCCGTACTGCCGATGGCTTCAAGGCCTCGCTCGCCGATAGAAAAAACACGGTGATGGCCTGGCCCTGGGATCACATGGCCACCTCCGTCGCCTGGACAGCCACCCGCACCGGCGACCTTTCCGAGGAAGCCATCGGCCGGGCCCTCACCGACCTCGGCGTCGCCTACTCCCTCAGCCAGCGTGACCAACTTGCCGCCGTCATCGACCTCTGGACCCAGGTCACCGCCGGCCTCAATGCGCAATCGCCCCCGCCCGATATCCAGGCGATGGCCTGCGACATGCTCACCGCCTACCAGGCGGCCGCCGGAGCGGGCGAACGTTCCTAGTCCGGCCCCGGCAGCGGGAATTGCAGGTCATCACCACCCTCGCGCAGCTGGTCCAGGAGCTGCTTCGCCATCTCATCCATCTGGTCAGGCGTCACACCCATCCTCTCCAGCGTTGATCGCATCAGCCGCTGGACCTCCTCCATATCCTGCCGGATGAGCGCATCGGCCAGCTCGAGCTGGGTCTCGATCGCCATGAACCGCTCCCGCCGCTCTGTCTCGTTCTCCGTCGAAAGTATCGTCGACATCAGCCGCGTGAAGAGCGTGGTCGTCCGCGCTATCCGGATCCGGTCATCGTGGTGCGGCGGGAAGTCCCCGGTGACTGCCACTTCCAGCCCGGTCCGCTTATCGGTTGCCGCGTATTGTTCTGCCACCTGCCATCAGAATACGGTAAGAGTTGGCCCCACGCCCGCCATTCTGCTGGCGTCCCCGGGCCGGGAGAGTGTACAACGTGTACATGGAGTGTTTTCTCGCGATGGTTGAGAAATAGCCGTGCAGGAATCCGTCTCCCTTCACGGGCTGCGCGAATCCGAGGGACGCCATGCCGCCCTCCTCGATCAGCTCGCCGCGCGCGCCGCGGAAGGCGACCGTGCCGCCTTCGAAGAGATCTACAACCTCCTCGTCGATGACCTCTACGCCTACGTCCGCGGCCAGGTCCGCAACGACACCGTCGCCGAAGACCTCGTCGCCAATGTCTTCCTCAAAGCATGGCGCTCTGCACGCGGTTACCGGTCCGATTCCAGCTCGTTCCGCCGCTGGATCTTCTCCATCGCCCGCAACGAAGTTCGCGATCACTGGCGCACCGCACACCGCAACCTTCCCCTTGCCGATTTCGATCTTTCCGACGATGTACCCATTAGTGCTGGTTCCGATGCCGCCGATGCCCGCCGCGTCATCCAGGCGGCACTTACCTCGCTTAACGAAGAACAGCGCCAGGTTGTGCTCCTGCGCTATTTTGGTAACAAATCGCACGAGGAGATCGCCGAGATCCTCGGCAAACGTGAAGGTGCGGTCCGTGCACAGCTCATGCGCGCGCTGCGCCAGATGCGGAAGGTGATGGGCGATGCTGAGACGTAGGCCCGACAACACCTTTGAGTACCGCGATATCGAGCGCGCGCTCTACGCGCACGCCCCGCGCCCCCTCTCGGCCGATCGCCGCGACGCCCTCCGCTCCCGCGTCTTCGCCAACCTCGGCGCCCAGGATGCCCCGGCCCGCCCGCTCTTCGCCCGCCCCGCTGCCGAACGCTGGGTGGCCATCCCGGTCGGAGCAGGCATCGCCGCCACCGTCATCGCCGCGACCAACTACCTCATCGAGCAGGACCGCACCGCTGGCGGAGATTCCGCCCGGACAGCGGTAGCCGGCGGCTCGGTCACCGTCGATGGAGTCGCTGGCGCCCGCGCGCGCGCCGGCCAGGTTATCGCTGCCACCAGCCCCTCCTGGGTCGCGATCGGCGAAACCGTCAGCGTCGGCCTCGAAGCCGGCTCCTCCTTCTCCTTCGGCTATTCGGGCGATAGGCTCGCGCTCCTGCTCAACAGCGGCAACCACCACATCCTCTCCACCCAGGCCTTCCTCGAAGTCCATGGCGATGGCTGGACTGCCCGCATGGCCGGCCCCGGAGCGCTCGATGTCAGCATCCGCCAGTGGATGACCTCGCTCCAGGCTATAGAAGGCGAAACGCTCGTCTACTTCAACGGCGAGGTCCGCACCCTGCGCCCCGGCGATCCGCCCTTGCTCATCCTCAACACCCCCGCCGATACCCCGCCATCCGGCCCCGGCGGTTCCCCCGGCCAGGGCGGCTCGAACCAGCAGGGCCCCTCGGGCTCCGGCCAGCAGCCCTCTCAGTCTTCCCCCGCCGGCGATTCCGCCACGGACGACCGCTCCCCCGGCAAGCCCATCCCGGCCAGCGGAGGCCCGGCCAACCCGCCAGCCGGCGCCAGCGAAGGCGGCCCCGCCACCTCCTCCAGCGCCCCCGGCCAGGCAACCCCGGGCGGCGATTCGGGCTACGGAAGCGAGAACAGCGGCGCCGGCGCGGGCGCCGGCGGCGATTCCTCGCCCGGCAATAGCGGCGAAAGCAGCGCCGGTGGGAACAGCGGCGAAAACGCCAACCCCAATAGCAACGCCGGCGGCAACAGCGCCGATGGCACGCCCGGCTACAGCGACCAGAGCAACGCTGGCGGGAACAGCGCCGAAAATGCCAACCCCAATAGCAACGCCGGTGGCAACAACGGTGATGGCTCTCCCGGCAACAGCGGCGAAAGCAACGCGGGCGGTAACAACGGCGAGGGCACGCCCGGCAACAGCGGCGAAAGCAACGCCGGCGGTAACAACGGCGAGGGCACGCCCGGCAACAGCGGCGAAAGCAACGCCGGTGGCAACAACGGCGATGGTGGCAGCTCGCCTGGCAATAGCGGCGAAAGCAATGCCGGCGGCAATAGTGGCGAAAACGCCAACCCGAACAGCAACGCCGGCGGCAACAGCGCCGATGGCACGCCCGGCAATAGCGATCAGAGCAACGCTGGCGGCAATAGCGGCGAAAACGCCAACCCGGACAGCAACGCTGGAGGCAACGGGGGCAACAAGTAGCCTCGCCTCCCGGCCCGGCTCACCAGCCCAGCGCCCGCTCCACCCCTTCGATAGTCGCCGCGCACTTCGTGATCTGTGGCGTGTATTGCGCGATCGCCGTATCCGGGTCCTTCAGGCCGTTCCCCGTCAGGATCGCGACAGCCCGGCCCCCGCTTGAGCGGCCCTCGCGCCCCAGTTTGAGCAGCCCGGCCACGCTCGCCGCGCTGGCCGGCTCGACGAAAAGCCCCTCGCGGCCCGCAAGCAGCCGGTACGCCTCCAGGATTTCATCGTCCGTCACCGCCTCGATGGCGCCGCCGCTCTCATCGCGCGCACCAATTGCGGCACTCCAGCTCGCCGGGTTTCCAATCCGGATGGCCGTTGCCACCGTCTGCGGATCGGCCACCGGCTGCCCGCTCACGAGCGGCGCCGCGCCAGCCGCCTGGAACCCCAGCATCCGCGGGTGCCGCGCCGCCCGCCCGGTCTCGGCGCACTCGCCGAAGCCCTTCCAGTAGGCTGTGATGTTGCCCGCATTCCCCACCGGTATCGCCAGGATATCGGGAGCATCGCCGAGCGATTCGCAGATCTCGTATGAAGCGGTCTTCTGCCCCTGGATGCGGAACGGGTTCACCGAGTTCACCAGCGCCACCGGGTATTTCGCAGTCAGCTCGCGCGCCGCATTCAGCGCGTCATCGAAGTTGCCATCCACTTCCAGGATGCGGCTGCCATAGGCTACCGCCTGTGCCATCTTCCCTGCCGCCACCTTCCCCCCCGGCACGAGCACATAGCAATCGAGCCCGCACTTCGCCGCATAGGCCGCCGCGCTCGCACTCGTATTGCCCGTGCTCGCGCACATGATCGCCTGCGCGCCCGCCTCCATCGCCTTCGCCACCGCCATCACCATCCCGCGGTCCTTGAACGATCCCGTTGGGTTGCAGCTCTCCAGCTTGAACCACAGCTCATCCAGCCCGCATTCCCGTTCGAGCCAGGCAGAGCGGACGAGCGGCGTATCGCCCTCTCCGAGCGTGATCCGCGGCGTCGCGGCGGTCAATGGCAGTACGCCCGCCCAGCGGTGGAGCACCCCGCGGGGCGCCGGCACAGGTATCGTCACGGTTCCTCCGGCGGCCGGAAGGCATGGAATTTCATCTCCCTGAGCTCCTGCTCGAGCACCTGGATCTGCTTCCGCCGCTGTTTCTCTAGCATGCTGTTGTACTTGTTGAATTCTTCGCGCACGTGGTCCACCACCTCCGCGATATCCCGCCTCATGTTCGCCACGCGCTCGCCGAGCCCCGAATGCCGCCCTTCCAACAGGGCAATCTCCCCGTGCATCTTGTCCAGCTGCACCAGCACCTTGTCCGCGGTCTCTTCCAGCACGTTCAGCCGGCCATCGATCCGGTTGTGCTCTTCGCGCCACACCGAAAGCTCGTTGATGAGCTCCTGCCTCATGCTCCGCTCGTTTGTCACTCCCGCGATCAGGTCCTCGTTCCGCTTCACCATTTCGCCAACCACCTGGAGCCGCTCGAACACCACCTCGAAGCGGTCGTCCAGGTCGCCCAGGACTACTTCCTTTATCCGCTCTTCCAGGTCCCGGTTCACCTCAATCGAACGATCGAGCCGCAGGCCGAACTGCTCCAGCCGCGCCTCCACCTCCCGCTGCCGCTCGATCAGCGTTTGCACCGTCTGGCTCACCTGCGATGTGTGCTGTTGCATCTGCCCCACATCGGCGAGCACCAGGCCAAGCTGGCTCGTTGCCGTATCGATCCGCCGGATCGCTTCGCCCCGCTCCTGCCGGTCGTAGTCCGCTTCCGCCCTCAGCAGCCGCAGCGCGTTCTCCATCTCCGCCTTGTTCGCGCTTAGCGCCTGGCGCAGGTGCTCTCCGCCTTCGTCAAGCGAACGGATCTTTTCGGGCAGCCCTTTGAATGGCACAAGCTTCGGGTCGATCTCGCGGACTGCCCGCTCCGCCGCGTCCATCTGCTCGCTCAGGTCATGGATTTGCCGGCGCAGCTGATCGAGGTACACAACCTGGCGCGCCTGCTCATCACGGTTCGCCCGCTGCTGCTGCTCCAGCCATGTGATGATCTCGCCGAGCGCCTGGGATTGCGGCTCTCCCGCCATGTCAGCCCTCCACGCGGAGGAACGACGAAACCTGCACCACCACCGGCAGCGCTTCGATGTCCCGCAGCGCCGCCTGCATCGCCCCTTCCCTGGCCCGGTGCGTCATGATCACCAGCTCCGCCGTCTGCGTCCCCGTGTCCGATTCCTTCTGGCTCACCGCCGCGATGCTCACGTCGTGATCCCCCAGTGTCCGCGCGATCTGGGCGAGCACCCCCGGCCGGTCGCTGACGTTCACCCGGACATAGTACCGCGTCTCCAGGTGCTCCACGCCGAGCACCGGCACATCGCCTTCGGGGCCCCAGTACTTCCGCTCCCGCGCACCCAGCACGATCGCATGCGAAAGATCGAGCAGGTCGGCAACCACCGCCGAGCTGGTCGGCTCCGCGCCCGCGCCGCGCCCCTGAAACAGCACCGTTCCCGTCAGATCTCCCACGATCTGAACGGCGTTGTACACGCCATCCACCTTCGCCAGCGGCTCCAGCTGCGGAATGAACGCCGGCGCCACCCGCGCAACAATCCCCGCGTCCGAACGCTCCGCAATCGCCAGCAGCTTGATGACGTACCCCAGCTCGCGCGCGTACTGGAAGTCGCTCGCCGTCAGCCGGGTGATGCCCTCGGTGTGGATCTGTCCCGGCCGCACCCGCGTGCGAAACCCGAGCGTCGCCATGATCGCCAGCTTGTAGGCCGCGTCATAGCCCTCCACATCATTCGTCGGATCGGGCTCGGCATAGCCCAGCTCCTGCGCCGCGGCCAGCGCCTCGGCATAGCCCCCGCCCGCGGGCTCGATTCCCTGCCGCCGCAGCGCGTCGGCCGCGGCGCCCGCGTTCGCCATACTCGTCAGGATGTAGTTCGTGGTCCCGTTGATGATCGCCCGGATCGACGTGATCCGGTTCGCCAGCAGGTCCCGCCGGAGCGGCGCAATCAGCGGAATTCCCCCGCCCACGCTCGCCTCGAACATGATGTCCAGGCCGCGTGTGTGCGCTTCGCCCAGCAGTTCCGGCCCCGATTTCGCCATCAGTTCCTTGTTCGCCGTGACAACGTGCTTGCCCGCCGCCAGCGCCTGCCGGATGAACGTCCCCGCTGGCTCCTCGCCGCCGATAACCTCGACCACGATGTCCACGCCGGGATCGGTGATCACCTCATCGACGCTGGTCGTCAATGTCCCCGCCGGCAGGTCAACGGTCCGCGGCTTGGTCACATCACGCACGGCCGCGCGCCGCACGGTGATCGAAGCGCCAACCTGCCGAGCGAAATAGTCCCGCCGCTCGATGAGCGCGCGCGCCACTCCTCCGCCGACGACACCCAGCCCGATCAGCCCGACCCCGATCTCCCGCGGCGCCTGCTCAGTCAGCGTTCTTCTCCGCCCACTCCAGGGATGAAGCCGAAAGATCCCGTTTGATGGTCACCGCGGCGCGCTTCGCCGCAAGCTCCTCATCGAGCTTGATATCGGCCAGCTGCGATTTCTGCACTTCCGTTGGCGTCGCCTGCGGGTCGCGCTTCTCGATCCGGAAGACCCAGAAGTTCCCGGCCACTTCGACCGGCCCGAAAACCTCCGAGCCCGCATCCTTGCCCTCGATCGCCGCCCGGATGCCCTCCGGCAACAGGCCTGGCGGCTCTGGCTCCATCACCCCATCGAGCTGCCGCGAATCCAGGTCCGCCGAAGCAGTCTGCGCAATCGTGCCCATGTCCTCACCGGACTTGATCCGTTCGATGACCTTCTCGGCCTCTTCCTTCGATGGCAACACCACTGTGCGCAGCGTCACCATCTCTCCCGTTTCGCCCATCTCCGCGATATAGGCATCGAGCAGCCGGTCGCGATAGACCGTCGCCTCGATCTGCCGCCGGTAGTTGGCATCGCTCATCGTCAGCGACTTCAACCGCTGCCGGTAGAGCGTATCGAACGAGCTGCCCGCGCCGCCAACGGGCACGCCCAGCTGGGCAGCGATCTCGTTCGTGATGTCCTGATCGTTGATGGTGATGCCCTTGTCCTGGGCCAGCAGCCTCACCAGCGCCTCTTCTTCGAGCACACCCATCAGGGCCTGCTCCACGATACCGAGGCTCACCCCGGCCGAAACCTGCGCCTGTGCGTAGGGGAACAGCCGGTCTGCGTAGTAGTTCAGCCGGAACTTCTCTTCGCCAACCTGCAAAACAACCCGCTCGGGCATGCGCTGCGTCTGGTCGTACCAGCGCCAGCCAATGAGCCCAAGCACCAGCGCGAGCAGCACTGCCGCTCCGCCGAGGATGGCGAGCCTTGTCGTCTGCTCGGTCAGGGCAATGCCCGCAACCGTGCGTTCCTGGTGTGCCGCCGGGCGCACGCGGGGGCGGGGAAGCCCCGTGGTTCGATCGCGTCGAGCCATGGTTATCCTTCCGGGGCGCACCGGGCGCCCGCCTCAGCCTAGCCGCGCGAGGGGAAGATCCCCGTCTGGCGGACGTGTCCCAGCGTATACGGCAGGAACGCCAGGTGCCGCGCCCGCTTGATCGCCGTGCACACCAGCCGCTGGTGCTTCAGGCAAGTGCCTGTCTTCCGCCGCGGCTCGATCTTCCCGCGGTCACTCACATACATCCGCAAACGCGAGATGTCCTTGTAATCTACGCCCTTCACCTTATCCACACAGAACCGGCACACCTTGCGCCGGCTGCCAAAACGGGGGCGCTGCGGCCGCGATGGCCGTTCCCCATCGCCCGATGATCCGTGGCTACGTTCTTCTGAAGACATGTTCCTGGTTCCTCCCGATGGGTTTGTCCTCCTCTGCGAAGGACCGGGGCCGCGGCGGGAAACCCCGCCGCGGATGCTGGGTGTTATTCGAAGGGCAGATCGTCCGGGTCGGTCTCTGCCGCCCGGTTGCCACCGCCGCCGCGCGGGCGGCTGTAGCTCGAACTCCCATTCCATTCATCTCCGCCGCCACCCGGGCTACCGCCTTCACGGCTCCCCAGCAGCTGCACAGTCTGCGCGATCACTTCCGTCCGGTAGTGCTTCTGACCCTGGTCATCGTCCCACGAACGGGTCTGCAGCCGGCCTTCGATGAAGACAGGCTTCCCTTTGGTGATGTACTGCGAAACCCGCTCCGCAGTATCGCCCCAGATGACGATGTTGAACCACTCGGTCTGATCTTCCCACTCCCCCGATTGCTGGTTCTTCCGGCGGTTATTCACCGCCAGGCTGAACTGGCATTGCGGCGTCCCCGAGGCGATGTAGCGCAGCTCCGCATCCCGCCCCGCATTGCCGATCAACATGACCTTGTTCAGGCTCGCCATCTAAGTCCTCCTGGCCTATTCGCCCTTCGCCTCGTCCGTCGCGGCGTCCTCCGCCGGAACTTCCTCCGCCGGAGCCTCCGCAGCCGGGGCTTCCTCGGCGGCTGCTTCTGCGGCCGGGGTTTCTGCAGCCGGCGCTTCATCAGCCGAAGCTTCCACAACCGGAGCCTCCGCAACCGGAGCATCTTCAGCTGCCGCTGCAGATGCCACGGCCGGGGCCACGGCCGGGGCCTCTTCAGTCGCGGCTTCCGCACCTGGGGCTTCCGCGGCCGGCGCCGGGGCAGGCGCGGGATTGCGCGGCTCGCGCGGCGGCATCGGAGCAGGCAGCTCATCCGCCCGTACGATCAGGTGGCGATACACCCGCTCATCGATCCGCAGCGCGCTTTCCAGCGCGTTCACACTACCGGGGTCGAGCTCGACCCGGCTCACAACGTAGTCCGCATCGATGGAGTGCTTGATCGGATACGCCATCCGCCGGCGGCCCCAGTGGTCCACTTTCAGCACTTTTCCGCCGCGGCCTTCCACAACCTGCGTAAGGCGCTGTGGCCCGGCATCCGGCCCGCCAGCCTCGGCGACGGAAAGGTCATAGACCACCGTCAGTTCATATTCCCTCATGAAACCTCAGTCCGGGCGATGGGTTTGTCCTCCACGGCGAAGGACCGGGCTCCCGGCACGAACAGTGAAGGTACCACGCAGCGTCGTTTGCCTCAATGCGCCCGCCCCGCCCGCACACTACCAGCCCCGGGTCGCCAGCAATTCCTTTTCCGAAAGCGATGAGACGCTGATCCCCGGCATCGCCTTCCCCAGCCCACGGCTTACCCGCGCGAGCGCTTCCGGGTCCCGGAAGTGCGTCGTCGCTTCGACAATTGCCTTCGCAACCAGTGGCGGGTTTTCGGATTTGAAGATTCCCGAGCCCACGAACACGCCATCGGCGCCCAACCGCATCATCAGCGCCGCATCGGCCGGGGTAGCCACGCCGCCCGCGGCGAAGTTCACCACCGGCAGCCGCCCTTCGCGCTTCACCTGTTGCACCAGCTCCAGCGGCGCCGCCAGCTCCTTCGCCGCCGTGTAGATCTCATCGTCGGCCAGCGTCTGCAACCGCCGGATCTCGTCCTGCACCGTTCGCATGTGCCGCACCGCCTCGACGATGTCCCCGGTCCCGGCCTCGCCCTTCGTCCGGATCATCGCCGCGCCTTCGGCGATCCGCCGCAGCGCC
>Ga0209476_10002579_pt1 | contig 12101 bp, 7 predicted proteins | sample KloWWTrecipitate_FD_187179 | JGI IMG/M metagenome (GOLD analysis project Ga0209476, IMG submission 187179) | Active sludge microbial communities from Klosterneuburg, Austria, studying microevolution and ecology of nitrifiers - Klosterneuburg... | ecosystem: Engineered > WWTP > Aerobic digester >...
TGCGACGGCTTTTGCCAATTTGTTGGAAGACAAGCCTGTGAGTCCTCTGCCGCTTTTAAACAATTTGGTTATCCTATTTGTGCTGGGTTATACGATGGGAGCGATACTACTGATATTTTCCTCTAAGAAAGCGATTGCTCTGGGTATTAGTATCCCATTGATATACATTTTTATTGCACATTATTTATTCAAAGAGACAGTAATTCTTTTGCCGGTAATTATTCCGTTATTACAAGTTATATTGGCTTTTATGCTGGCTTGGATAATAAAAAATTTTACACTTGAGATTTTTATTGGTAATTCCAGACCTGACAATGATCTGGATGAAATTATCAAAAATAACAACGGAAGATTTTCTGGTCCTTGCCTTACAACGGATATTGAGGGCTATACGACATTATCTGAATTAATCGATCCCTCCAGTCTTGAAAAGTTAATGATTAATTATCGCGCTGAATTAAGAAATGCAATCATTCAGCATGCTGGCAGAGTCATGGATACCACAGGTGATTCATCGCTTTCCATATGGGTAAATAAACCAGTAAATTCAGTTGTGCACCTTTGCCTCAAATTGATTAACAAGCCTACAAATTCAACCATGCGACTACAGGCTTGTTTAGCAGTATTGAGTTTAAAAAATGCAATTGAGCATTTTAATGAATCGAGCAACCCGCCATTTCCGACCAGAATCGGCTTGCATTATGGAGATATGTCTTTAAGCGAAAGAGATGCTACCTATACAGTGACTGGTGATGTGGTAAATACTGCCAATCGAATTCAGGGAGCAAATAAAACGCTCAGAACTCGCATGTTGCTGTCAGAAGAAGTCATTGATGGATTGGATGATTTTCTGATTCGCCCATTGGGAAAGTTTTTATTGCCCGGAAGAACAAAACCGGTAAAACTATTTGAACTCATCACTTATCGGCAATCAGCCAATAAAGAGCAATTATGGTTATGTGAAACCTTTACTCACGCCTTGAGCGATTATCAATCTCAAAGATGGGCTGATGCCATTCAAGGCTTTCAAGAAATTCTTAAGATTTTTCCTACAGATGGCCCGGCACAATTCTTTCTTTTGTTGTGTTTACGATACAAAGACGAGCCACCGGGAGATCCTTGGCCAATTTCGAGAATTAATACTAAATAATTAGAATATTTACTAATAAATATTCTAATAAACATATAGATAAAGAATCTTAAGAATGTATATGTGATTTTTCTCACATACAAAAAATGGCTTAATGATTAATCTCTTAATCATATTTGGTAAATATCAAATTCCCTAGCTAGCTACAGGGTCATCAATTTCGTATAATCAATCAACTTACGATCCAAGTTATTTAATATTTGATCCTTTTTGGCATATTAATAGTAAATCAGTGCTCGCTACTTGAGCTGTTGAAAGCAAAGAAAGATTGATAATGAAGATATGCTGTGCAGATACGATTTATTTTTTTCAAAGAAAGCTTTCAATAGTGATAATCACAGTGATTTGTTGGGTAGCACCAATAGAAAATTCTTATGCAGCAACGACTTGTAAATTGGAAGTCGCAAGAATTGTATCAATACAAGGCATCATCGAATTGCGTCGAGTCCAACAAACTATCTGGCAGTCAGTGAGTCTGAACACAACACTTTGCGCAGGCGATATGATTCGTACTCGCTCACAAAGTCGGGCAGCCTTGCGATTAAACAACGAAAGTATGCTGCGTATTGATCAAAAGACAAGCATTACATTTCCTGAACTGCAAGAAGAAAAAAGTACTTCTCTACTGGATTTATTCGAGGGTGCGATTCACATCATCACGCGTACTCCCAGACCCTTTAAAGTAAGAACGCCCTTTGTCAATGCAAGTGTAGAAGGGACAGAATTTTTTGTCGGTCTGAATGGCGACACTGCAAAAGTAATGGTTTATGAAGGTAGAGTATCGGCGAGTAACGATCTTGGTAACATTGTCCTTAATGATCATGAAGCTGCCGTAACCGTCAAGGACCAAGCACCGCGTAAAGAAATTATCATACGCCCGACTGACGCGGTGCAATGGGCGCTGTATTATCCTGCCATCTCAGATTACTGGTTGCGTGATACAAATCAGAAAGAAGCGGAACAAAGTGTTTTGATCCAACAGGCAGGTTATTCGCTAACAGTTGGTCAGGTTGACGAATCCAAAAGAAAGATTGAGCAAGTGCTGGAACTTGAACCCGATAACAGTGATGCACATGCACTGCTTGCCATCATTGCTGTAGTGCAGAATGATAAGGACCAAGCGCTGGTTTTTGCGAACAAAGCAGTTACACAAAATCCAGAATCAGCTGCTGCGTATCTGGCTCTGTCATATACCCAGCAAGCTCATTTTGAGATTGAAGCAGCACTTGATAGCGTAAAAAAAGTGATCTCGCTGGATGCCAAGAATGTGCTAGCGTGGGCAAGACTAGCGGAATTGCAGATGTCGCTAGGCGATCTCGATCATGCGCTGGATGCGGCGCTGTATGCAGTAAATTTGAATCCAGGATTAAGTAAGACTCAAACTTTATTGGGTTTTGCGCACTTATTACAAATTGATATCCAGACTGCAAAAGATAATTTTTATCAAGCGATTGCACTGGATCAAGCCGATCCAATGCCGCGACTTGGTTTGGGGCTTGCCTTGATTCGCGAAGGCAATCTTGAAGCTGGCCGCATCGAACTGGAAATTGCCGCCAGTTTGGATCCCGGTAACTCGCTAATCCGAAGCTATCTGGGCAAAGCTTATTTTGAGGAAAAGCGATATTCACTTTCCAGCACTCAATTCGAACTTGCCAAAGAGCGTGACCCCAAAGACCCAACACCATGGTTTTATGATGCCATTCAAAAACAAACTCAGAATCGCCCAATAGAAGCTTTACAGGAAATACAAAAATCAATTGAACTGAATGATAACCGTGCCGTGTATCGATCAAAATTTTTACTCGATCGAGATGAGGCCGCTCGTGGATCAAGCTTGGCAAGGATTTTTGATAATCTGGGTTTTGAAAAGCGTGCTTTGATAGAGACAGCGAAATCACTAAGTCTCGATCCCGGCAATCACTCGGCACATAGATTTCAGTCAGATGCATATATCAATATTCCACGCCATGAAGATGCTCGAGTCAGCGAATTACTACAGGCTCAGCTTCTGCAACCGATCAACGTAAATCCGGTACAACCTCATTTAACCGTTGCTGATCTTAATATTATTACTGGTACAGGCCCATCAGCAGCAGGTTTTAATGAATTTACGCCGCTAATGGAGCGCAACAAAACTCAATTGGTGGCTTCTGGTATTGCTGGTGGTAATAGTAGTTTTGGAAATGAGGCAGTGCTATCAGCTATGCATGATCGTGCTTCAGTTAGTTTGGGACAGTATCATTTCCAATCTGAAGGTTTTCGTCAAAATAATGACCAAAAACAAAATATCTATACTGCATTTGTACAGTATGCACTAACACCTAAACTAAATGTTCAAGCTGAATTTCGCCGACGAGATACAGAAAATGGTGATTTGTCGCAAGACTATCGTGGTATAGGCGGAAATCGAAATACTAGCAGGCAAGAATTAGAGCAGGATACAGCGCGCATAGGTGCGCGATATGTATTATCGCCACGGCAAGAATTTATTGTATCGTCGATATATGTGGACCGAGATATATCATTAGCTCCTGCTGGAACCCGGGTTAATTCAGATCGAAACAAAAATTATCAAGTAGAGGCACAATATTTGTTTCGAGAGAATTTTTTTAATTTTGTTATCGGAGGAGGTGTTTATAGAGGTGATACAACGAGTAGTCTGCAATTCAAATCAGGAATATGTCCACCTATTTTTACTTGCGGTACCTCAGAATCAACCCAACAGCATGATAAGATTTATTTTTATTCAAACTGGAATTTTCCCAGAAATATAACTCCAACACTTGGTTTTAGCTACAATTCGCATAGCGCTAGTGATAATTTGCTAAATAAGAATCTGGATTTCAATGAGATCTATCCAAAACTGGGCTTGCAGTGGGATATCACTAGTAATTCACGGTTGCGTCTGGCCTGGTTTGAAACTGCAACAGCTGAATCGACCGCAAGACAAACAATCGAGCCAGCGCAAGTCGCCGGCTTTATTCAGATTTTTGATGATCCAACAGGAAGTAGGTCTCAACGCAAGGGGGTTGGCTTAGATACTCGGATTACAAAAAACATATATCATGGTCTTGAAGCTTCAGAGCGCAATTTGAAAGTTCCAGCTTTTAATTCTGAATATTTGGATAAATCTAACGAACAGCTTTATCGCATGTACTTGTATTGGCTACTGGATTCAAAATGGGCAATAAGGGCGGAAACCCAGTTTGAAAAATTTAATCGTAAAAGAAATGATGCAATTGGATTTGAGCCTTATCGAACTGAGACACTGTCAACTCCACTTAGCCTAAATTATTTTAATCCAAACGGTTTTTTTGCGAGTGTTACTGGAACTTATGTGAGGCAAGACGTGAAAAGATCAGATCCTGCTAATTTAATAGACCCAAGTGACTTAGTTTCTGGTTTTAAATATGAAGGTCTTAGTAGTTTCTTTTTACTTGACGTAGCTGGCGGATATCGACTACCTAGTAGAAGAGGGTTGATCAGTATCGAAGCTCGAAATCTTTTCGATCAAGATTTCGATTATAGGCAACCTCATTTTTATTCATCTGAACCTATTCGGATTCGTTATTTCCCTGATCGCACAGTATTTGCTCGGCTTACTTTTAATTTTTAAAGGAGATAGACATGTTTGAATCAATCTTTACAAAAAGAAATTTTGGAATTGGCGGCATTATTATTTCAATGATACTAGCAGTCTTTGCTTTGATCTTAATAACTAAGTTATTGTTAGTTAAGGTTCCAATCGCAACATTTGTTGATAGTAGCATACAAGAATTTCCTCATGATCTACTAACTAAAGAAGTTGCAACAACTATAAAATTGAATGACGTATCAGCTATTCTTATTGCTAAAAAAGACGGTAGTGTCCAATTACTTACTTCTAGTAAGATTATTACACATTCGGAACAATATTCAATGGAAGAGCTATTACAGCTCGCTAGTGACAGTACTGATGCATACGCGAACCATATGCATTGCATAGCTAGTCAGAGGGAATATTGTTTTACTGGCATGTACAATGGAAGATATTATTCCAACGTATGTTGGTGTGAGTAGTGAAATGAGTATCTGACAGATGAGGCATAGTTTAACAACAATGCAAAATGGACAATGTCATTAATGGGCACAACAACTATCCCATTTGATCGCGCTATTGGTATGCTTTCGAACATCAAGGAATTTAAAAGCTTATCTTTGGCGGATCTGGAAGCTATAGCACATGTTTGTCATTGGCATCGCTATGAGGAGGGTGAGGAGATTGTTAGGTATCATGATGATTCGAATAGTCTCTTTTTTATTACACAAGGTGAGATGCGTGTAACTTTTTATTCAATGTCAGGCAAGGAAGTCATTTTGTGTTATTTGCCTGCTGGGGAAATATTTGGTGAATTGACTGCTATTGATGGTCAATCCCGCTCGGCAACGGTTGTTGCTGAAACCAGTTCATTAGTGGCATCTATTTCATCATCGGCTTTTCAGGAGCTTATTTTCAATAATCGACAGATTGCACTTGCTATTTTGCAGCGATTAACGGGTCAAATACGTCGACTGACGGAGCGTGTTTTTGAATCCAGTACCTTGACTGTGCGCAATCGAATATATGCTGAGTTACTGCGTCTTGCAAAAAAACATCCGATGGAAGCTAATAGAGTGGTTATTTCACCCGCTCCGATTCAGGCGGATTTAGCCAGTCTTATTGGTACGGTGCGTGAAACGGTATCGCGAGAATTGGCTGATCTGGAAAGAGAGCAGGTAATTCTGCAACAAGATCATGAGATACATATTCTCGATATGGCAAAGCTAACCGAAATGGTTGAGAATGTTCGTGGCAATTTGTAGCTTAAATTCTATTTTTACATAGCATCAGACTTCTGATGTTTGCAACAAACAATAAAAAAAGCACATCAGAAAACTGATGTGCTTTTTCAAATCCCTTAACCCTTAAGTGAGATTTATTACAAGAGTGGAATAATCAATAATGCCACGATGTTAATAATCTTGATTAATGGATTGATCGCTGGACCAGCGGTGTCTTTGTAAGGATCACCAACGGTATCACCCGTAACCGATGCTTTATGAGCATCGCTGCCTTTGCCGCCAAAGTGTCCATCTTCGATATATTTCTTCGCATTATCCCAAGCGCCACCACCGGTGGTCATGGAGATTGCAACAAACAGACCAGTAACGATAGAGCCCATCAATACGCCGCCTAAAGCTTGCGGGCCTAAAATCACGCCCACTAACAAAGGGATCAATACAGGCAATAACGAAGGAACCATCATTTCTTTAATAGCTGCTTGGGTCAGCATATCCACTGCGCGTGAATAGTCAGGTTTGGCTGTACCTTCCATAATGCCAGGAATTTCCTTGAATTGACGACGCACCTCAATCACCACAGATCCGGCAGCTCGCCCAACCGCTTCCATCGACATGGCGCCAAATAAATAGGGAATCATACCGCCAATAAACAGGCCGATAATAACCATATGATTGGATAAGTCAAAAGTGATTGAATGTCCGGCATGTTCAAGCGCATGTGTGTAGTCGGCAAACAATACCAAAGCAGCCAAGCCAGCAGAACCGATTGCATAGCCTTTGGTTACAGCTTTTGTGGTATTACCGACAGCATCCAAAGGATCGGTAATCGCGCGCACTGAATCAGGCATTTCAGACATTTCAGCAATACCGCCAGCATTATCAGTAATTGGACCGTAAGCATCCAGTGCAACGATAATACCTGTCATGGATAACATCGCAGTTGCTGCAATAGCAATGCCGTATAAGCCAGCTAATGAGTAGGCTATTAAAATACTGATACAAACAGCCAGCACAGGTGCTGCCGTTGCACGCATTGAAACACCTAAGCCAGCAATAATGTTGGTTGCATGCCCTGTGGTTGAAGCTTCCGCAACATGTTGGACAGGCGGAAAATCTGTTGATGTGTAATACTCAGTAATGACAACCATTAATCCTGTAAGTATCAGACCAATCGTTGCCGCCAGGAATATACGCATAACCAGCATACCACCAGCCACTTCTGTACCATCAATGGTCAGCGACATGTCGCCCATGAACCATACAGTGACAGGAAGATAAGCAAATAAAGCGATACCGCCAGCTACAGCCAATCCACGATACAGCGCGTTCATGATCTTGCCGCCTTCGCGCATCTTGACATAGTAACAACCAATAATCGATGCGATGATGGAAACAGCACCCAACATTAATGGATAAACCACAGCATCAAGAGCATTGGTTGAAAACAGTAGCGCGCCCAGAATCATGGTTGCGATGATCGTTACCGCGTAGGTTTCAAACAGGTCGGCAGCCATACCTGCACAGTCACCTACATTATCACCCACATTGTCAGCAATAACTGCAGGATTACGTGGATCATCTTCTGGAATTCCGGCTTCTACTTTTCCCACCAGATCAGCACCTACGTCTGCACCTTTAGTGAAAATACCGCCACCTAAACGAGCAAAAATAGAAATCAATGATCCGCCAAATGCGAAGCCGATTAAAGGTTTGATAACATCGCTGACCGATTGATTAGGATCAGCACCATCAAACAACATGGCGCAATATCCGGCAACACCCAGTAAGCCTAAACCAACAACCAGCATGCCCGTTACCGCACCACCACGAAAAGCAATGGCTAGCGCTTCATTCAATCCAACAGTGGCAGCCTGAGCAGTGCGTACATTTGACTGTACTGACACATTCATACCCAGAAAACCGGCTGCTCCAGAGAGGAAAGCACCTAAAGCAAAGCCAACGGCTGTATCCCAGCTAAGTGCTATCCACAGAGCAAAAAATAAAACGAGACCCACGACGCCGATCGTCATGTACTGGCGTTTCAGGTATGCAGATGCACCCTCTTGTATAGCGGTAGCAATTTCTTGCATGCGCTGGTTACCAGTCGATTGAATATAGATACCCCTAATCCATATGCCACTGAATATCAGGGCTATAATCGCACTACCAATCGCGATAATTAAACCATTAGCCATAAAGAACTCCAATTAAAGTCAGACCACACAAAATCATATGCAGAATCTTGGCCTAAAAATTCCACATTATTAAACACTTGTTCAAAACCTAAATTAAATCAGAACGTATTTTATATGTTCTTGTTGCTAGAATGCATCAAATATTAATGAATTTTAGATTGCAGTTATGACTTGGGTTAGCATCGTTTGACTTCATTACAACACTAAAGCAATTGCAATCTGAATGGTTCTTAAATTTTGAATTCACCCAATTTTTTTGCAACTGCAATATTTTTGAGCCGGACATAATCAGGCAATCCATTTTTATAAGGTGGATAATCTTCACCTTCGATGAGCGGTGCCAGATATTCGCGGCATGCCTGACTAATACCAAATCCATCTTCACTAATAAAATCAGCCGGCATCATTTTTTCGACATTGGCAACATTGGCAAGCTGAGCCATGCCTACCTTCCAGCGATAAGGTGAATTCGATTCGCGGACAATTGTGGGCATTACTGAATTGTGTCCGGCGATGGCATATTCCACAGCAGCCTTACCCATTGCATATGCTTGTTCCACATCAGTTTTAGAAGCGATGTGACGTGCAGCGCGTTGCAGATAATCAGCGACACCCCAATGATATTTCAATCCCAAGCCATCCTTGATGATGTTTGCCACCACTGGTGCAACACCACCCAATTGAGCGTGACCAAAAGCATCGCGCAACCCTTGATCTGAAAGGAAATTACCGTCCTCTCCTTTAACCCCTTCTGATACTACGACTGAGCAATATCCATATTCCTTGACGTAACGATCAACTTTGGCAAGAAACTTTTCTTTGTTGAATGTAATTTCCGGAAACAGAATGACGACTGGAATTTCGCAATCTGGACTTGAGGCCAATCCGCCTGCCGCTGCAATCCATCCAGCATGCCGACCCATGACTTCCAGAATGAAAACTTTGGTCGATGTCTTTGCCATGCTAGCCACATCAAAGCTCGCTTCGCGGGTGGAAACTGCAATATATTTAGCCACTGAGCCGAAACCCGGGCAGCAATCGGTAATAGGCAAATCGTTATCAACTGTTTTGGGAACGTGGATCGCTTGAATCGGATAACCCAGTGTGTCAGCTAATTGTGAAACTTTGAGGCAAGTATCTGCAGAATCACCGCCGCCGTTATAAAAGAAATACCCGATATTATGTGCTTTAAATATTTCAATCAGACGTTCGTATTCACGCCGATTTTGTTCCAAGCTTTTTAATTTGTAGCGACAAGAGCCAAAAGCACCGGACGGGGTATGACGTAGTGCGGCAACAGCTGCTGCCGATTCAGCGTTGGTGTCAATCAAATCCTCGGTCAGTGCACCGATGATTCCATTGCGACCTGCATAGATATTGCCGATTTTATCGGAATGTTGACGTGCTGTTTCGAGGACACCCGCAGCAGAAGCGTTGATTACAGCCGTAACGCCACCGGACTGGGCATAAAATGCATTTTTAATTGCCATATTTTTCTCCTAATTAATCAAATGGTAAGTAATTATTTGTTGTCTACTAATCTGTACATACAAAAGCTCAGGCGCGGCTCATCGCTATCCTGAGTTTCGAATTCTGTGTGACATGAACCAATAATAAGGTTGGTTGATTTATTTCAATGCTGCAAAAATTTGATCACGTATTTCTTCAACAGTACCTACACCGGCTATTTTGGTATAGCGAGGTGCGCCATTTCCGCCGCTAACTGACCACTTTGAATAATAGTCGATTAGGGGTTCGGTTTGTTCATGGTAGACTTCCAATCGTTTTCTGACAGTTTCTTCCTTATCGTCATCACGCTGTATCAGCGACTCACCAGTAACATCATCCTTGCCATCCACTTTGGGTGGATTAAAATCGATATGATACGTGCGCCCCGATGCGGTGTGTACTCTGCGGCCTGACATGCGCTTAACAATTTCAGCGTCTGCGACATCGATCTCGACCACAAAATCAATGGGTACACCGGCTGCTTTCATAGCATCAGCTTGCGGGATAGTCCGTGGAAAACCATCAAACAAAAAACCATTGGCGCAGTCGGGTTGCGCAATCCGCTCTTTGACTAAATTAATGATAATTTCATCAGAAACCAATCCGCCGGCATCCATAATCTTTTTGGCCATCACACCTAATTCAGTGCCTGCTTTAACAGCACTGCGCAGCATGTCCCCAGTTGAAATTTGTGGAATACCAAAATGTTCCTTAATATAATTGGCCTGAGTACCTTTCCCAGCACCAGGGCCGCCTAATAAAATGACTCGGATAGTTATTCTCCTTCTATTACCAATTAAAATTCACTGACTGCAGTGACGAAATTATGTCTGCCACTTCAACGACATCATGTAATTATATCGCAGGCAAGCTAGATACTCGAGTTTTTACTATGGTAATTTTTGTGAAATTAAACGATTTCGTAGCAAGTTAAGTTTATGCTGTGCAGGTTATGCGATAATTTGATTGACTCTTAACAGGAAAAATCATGGACGAAAACAGAAGTAAAGCGCTTGATGTTGCTCTAGCCCAAATTGAGAAACAGTTTGGCAAAGGTTCAATCATGCGATTGGGCGCTAATGATGTCGCCTATGATATACAAGTGGTTTCTACCGGTTCGCTGGGGCTTGATATAGCGTTGGGTGTAGGAGGGTTGCCACGAGGTCGGATTATCGAGATTTACGGCCCTGAATCTTCTGGAAAAACCACGCTGACATTACAAGTCATTGCGGAAATGCAAAAGTTGGGTGGAACCGCCGCTTTTATTGATGCGGAACATGCTTTGGATCCCCAGTATGCACAGAAAATTGGCGTTAATGTCAAGGATTTGCTGATATCCCAACCGGATAATGGCGAGCAAGCCCTGGAAATAGCTGACATGTTGGTGCGTTCCGGTTCAGTCGACATCATTGTCGTGGATTCCGTAGCCGCACTTACGCCGCGTGCTGAAATCGAGGGCGATATGGGCGATCCTCAAATGGGATTGCAAGCACGATTGATGTCGCAAGCGTTACGCAAACTGACGGCCAATATCAAGCGCAGTAATACCATGGTTATTTTCATTAATCAGATTCGTATGAAAATCGGTGTCATGTTCGGCAATCCTGAAACCACGACGGGGGGTAACGCATTAAAATTTTATGCTTCGGTACGCCTTGATATTCGCCGTACCGGTTCAATCAAAAAAGGCGAAGAGACGATTGGTAATGAAACGCGTGTGAAAGTGGTTAAAAATAAAATAGCACCACCGTTCAAACAAGCAGACTTCGATATTTTGTATGGCGAGGGTATTTCCCGTGAAAGTGAAATCATTGAACTGGGCGTATTACACAAACTGATCGATAAATCAGGCGCTTGGTATGCTTATAACGGTGAGAAAATCGGCCAGGGCAAAGATAATGTGCGCGAATACCTGAAAGAGCACAAAAGCATCGCGCAGGAAATTGAACAAAAGATTCGGTCGATTGTAGGTATCGCTGATCAAGCCAAACCTGCAAAAGAGAAAACCGAAAAAGAAAAAATAGATAAAGAGAAATAGTTTTGTGGACGTACGGTCGCTTCTGGAAATACGCGCCTTACGATATCTGGCGCAACGTGAATATTCGCGCTTGGAACTGGAGCAAAAATTATCTGTTTACGCCCGTTCATTACCGTCAGAAGATTTGTCTAGCATATTAGATCAGTTGGAGCGGAGAGGTTTGTTATCAGCTGAGCGTGTTGTTGAGCAGATTGTGCGTACTCGCAGAGCCCGGTTCGGTAACAGACGCATTCTCCATGAACTCAAAGAAAAAGGTATTGATGAACATTTGATTCACAGCATATTACCGTCTCTTAAAGAGACAGAGTTGGAGGCAGCTATGCGCATTTGGCAAAAAAAATTCGGCCTATCACCTAATAATAGAGAAGAGCGTAGCAAGCAAATCAGG
>Ga0209476_10002582_pt1 | contig 12096 bp, 11 predicted proteins | sample KloWWTrecipitate_FD_187179 | JGI IMG/M metagenome (GOLD analysis project Ga0209476, IMG submission 187179) | Active sludge microbial communities from Klosterneuburg, Austria, studying microevolution and ecology of nitrifiers - Klosterneuburg... | ecosystem: Engineered > WWTP > Aerobic digester...
GCTAGCTGGCCAGTTGCTGCCAGAGGTAACCAGCGAGAGACGCGACCTCGTGTATGTGGAGCCATCGATGATCATCGAATCGACGACGACGGGATTGTTATCGTCAATCCGAAAGTAGTGGACGATTTTGGCCGTCGGCTGGACCGTAACAACATCGTCCTTCGAACCTTCGACCTGGTCTGTGCCCCACGTGATGTTGGTTGCGGCAAAGGTGGCTGTGAAAGGCTTGTGAGCACCGGCGTCGATCCAGTTGTTGTGATCGATCCCGAGTGCCCCATGACCCAGCTCGTGAAGCAGCGTCGAAATGACGTAGCTCGTGTAAGGTTGCGGTGCCGAGTTGTGGCCGGCGAGATCACAAGGACCCCAGCAGTTTCCTTCCATAGCGATGCGTTCATTCCAAATTCTGACTGCGTACTCCACGTCGCGAGCGATCGCGAGCTGCGCTCCAGAGTCTAGACATACCCCAATCGTCAGCGGACCCCCAGCACCCGTGTACGTTTGCGGATGAACAATCACTTCAGGGAAATAGCTCGCATTCGTTGAGTAGATGAAGACCCCTGCTTCCACCGCTTCGGAGAGGGTCAGAAAGAGGAGGGCGAAGCCGAGGAGCGCTCTCATCGTGTCACCTTGCTTGCCAGGCGCTTTGCTTCATAGGTTTCGAGAAGCTGAGCTAGCGCCTTGAATTCCCGCACCGTGGGAAAGCGCTTTGCGAGGTTCTGCGGCTCGCCCAGAGTGATCCGCCTATGGACCGAGATTTCTTTCCCCTTGGCGGGCGGAATCTCTCGAAGGAAGAACTCGAGTACAAAGACCGGTGAATCTAGGCTCGCGCCCCTGGCGCTCGGCTCCAGCCTAGCCAGTTCCTCATACTTCCCTTCAATTACCTTCTGATCGTATTCCTGCAAATCTGCGTTCACGATCGTCGACAGAATGGATTCCAGCTCGTCGTAGGAGAAGGGCACCACCTCGGCCTGCCCCGTTGGCGTTCCATTAAAGCTGGATTCGAGCACTGCAGTTCCGCTGGCATATTGCTGGAGCGAGAGCAGATATGGGGTACTGCCGCCGCCGTAACCCATCTGAAGAAATGGGCGACCTTCTGGGTCATCGAACTCATAGCGCGTTCCACTCGGAGCGCTCTGCGCAGCAAACACCGCTGCAATGAAGACTGCCAAGAAGAGCGAGATCTCTTTCCACCTCAAAGTACGTTTCATCGGCGTTCCTCCTGCCATACTTAGCACATGCGGCTCGTCCTTCAGCCGCGCTCTGCGCGGCCGATTCGCGGCGAACAGGGGCGTGTCTATGCCATCGGCATCTTGCACGGGAAAGCCCTCTCATTCCATCGCTTCGCGCCTGTGGGGGGCTTAGGCAGCGGAAGCCGTCGGGGCGCTTCCGTTCGTTCTGGACCTTGAGGTGATCCGCGTCCTTCTGAACCTCGAACAGCATTCGGTCGAGGAGGTCGAGAAGGAGTGGGCCCGAATAGCCCGACTGGGCGGCTTACGCCGTCGTGAAGTAGGCGCTCTAGGCCTGCGCTGCGGCGAAAAGGCCATCCCACTCCGGCTGGTCCAGGGTCTTCGGAGCTGCGGCGCCCATGACGCACGAAGGTTCACCCACGGTTAACTTTCTTGCGAACCATCGGAGGCCGCTCAACGATTCGTCGGCCGCTGCCCGATGTGCGTCGGCGACGGCCTAAGGTGCAGGCCGGAGGAAGAGTCCGCCAGCCTTACCTCCGGGTAATATTCGATGACGCTCCGCAGGTAGCCGAGGAACCGCTTCTTGAAATGCCGGGGGTTGGCGTAGCCGCACCCGAACTGGAGCGCCAGCGAGGCCCACGGGATGGTGACCGGCTTTCGAAGGCGGAAGAAGCGCCAGGTCAGCCAGACATAGATGTCGATCTCAAACGGCGACCGGAGCGCGCGAAGGACCCGAAGGTCGAGCGGGACCGGCGCTTCGGTCGCCTCTCGATAGAAGCGGTCCGAGAGAACGACATGAGACCCCCACGCTGCTTCGCTCTTCCTCGGCCGCGGGTCCCACCAGAGCTCCCGCTTCTCGGCGATGAGAAAGCCGTCGCCGGCGTGTCTCCCCTGACTCTCGTCGTGGAAGATGCACTGGAAGGTCGAGGCGAAGAGGCGCTGGAGCTGGTCGCGGAGCTGCGGCAAGGATCCACGCGGTCCCGTGGTCGGCGGAATCCCGAGGGCGGCGCAGAAGTGCGAAAAGTGGCTGCCGAGCTCGAGGTCCGGGCTCTTGCGGCGCACCGCCTCGGTGGTGAGGTAGGCGAGGACCAGGCGCGGATACCGGCCGTAGGGCAGCCCGACGTCCTTCGGGACAAGGATGGACAGGGTGAAGTGTCCGTTCCGCCGGACGAACTCGTTGGCCTTCGGGTCGCTGTGCGGGAGTGTCGCCTGCACGAGCGCCCGGGCCAGGAAACCGACCTCGCCGGCGGCGTAGGCGTCCTCCTGGTCGAGGTAGAGCGCCTGCCGGATCAGGCTGCTAGCGCGCCTGGACTTGCGGGATCCGATCTCAACATCTGTAGGATGAAACTGTGACGCCGGGGCGCCGGGGAGGACCAACGAGAGCTGCGGGGTCGCGGACTTCCAAACCATACTGCCCCTCCGCTCCGCTGCCTTGCAGCGGATACCAGAGAGGGACGCCGGCCCCGGCGAGGCGCCTTGTCGGGCGCCTCCGGAGACGGCGTACGGAACCCGGAGACAGGCCTTCCAACGGCATCGACGTCATGCCGCCTGCCTCATTGCCGCGACCTCCCGAAGCCAGAGAATCAGGGTGTTCGAACTTCCTGGGGTGTTCGAACTCAGAGTGATTTGGTCCACCATTTCAGGAGTTTGCAGGTCCTCGCGAGGCCCTCAGGTCCACGGCCCACCCGCCGGCCAGACCTGCTCGAAGGGCTCCTTTCGGCCGACAGCGATAAGTACCGGTCCAGCGAATCTAGCGATCACCTGAAGGACCGTCACAAGATCCGTGGGTACTGTAACGGTCGGCAGACGGCGCACGAACGCCTTCCACTGAGACGCCTTTCCTTCGACGGCAGCGAAATCCCGGGTCAGGGCGAGCGGGAGCTCCGAAGGCACACCGGTCCGCCGGCGTTCGAATGTCGCAGCGATGGCGCGAGCCAACTCCGCCCCGTCGAATCGCTCGTGCAGCGCCAGGGCCGAAACGTCGAAAAAGTCACGCATGCGGCTGTTCTTGGAGCCGAGCTCGACCATTGCGTGGAGCTTCTCGGCAATCGCGGTTTCCGGCCGATAGCCCCGGAGCCACGGCCGCGGCAGATCGAGCAAGCTCGGGTAGTCGATCCATCGCGGTTCCGGGACAACGGCGTCGCCGATGCCGATGTCGACCTGGACCCGAAGCCGCGCCGATCCGAGATGAGCGACGAGCTCGATCCGCTGGCCGCCGTATGCGTCCTCGAATCGGATCGGCGCGACCCTGATGGAGGCACCATCGAAGAGGAGCCCGTCGGGCTCGACCGGCAGAGTGCAGATCTCGGTGAAAATCTCTCCGAGCGATCGGGCATCCATTGCCCCGAAGCCGAGGAGATCCGCGTCGCGCGTCGGCCGGATCGTCTCGCCGAGCCAGACGACCAACATCAGGGCGCCCTTCAGTACGAATCGCTCCGCGTACGCCGAGCGCGAAAGACGATAGAGGAGACGCTCGGCGGCAAAGCGGGCGAGCACCAGGTTGGGATCGACGCCGAGCGAATGCGCATGCCGGACGAGTCGCGCCTTGACCGATTGCGCGAGCCTCTCAGTCATGCCGAGATCGCTTCGACGTAGGGGCGCATCACACGCTCGACGCGGCAAGCTCGCGCCGCTCGGTCCAGCTCCGCCATCGTAAAGCGGCGCGCTCGCCAGGCCTCGCGCAGCGCTTCCATCGCGACATCGAGCCCTACTTGATGGCGCGCCTTGAACAGGTCGGCGATCGTTTTCGCTACCGAGTAGACCTTTACCCGCCGCGCCTCGAGCTCGTGAATCTCGATCCCCTCGCTGAAGGCGGCGCCGCTGTAGCGCACGACACGGAGCCTGGGGTACGGGAGCTTGGGCTCGCGGCGGCCGCGGGCGATCGCGATCCAAACCTCGGCGGGAAGCTGGGTCCCGATGGCGTGAAAGGAGAGTGCCGAGAGCAGGCAGATCACCGCTCCCGGCACAGCCGCCGAGGCGACGACGAGGCCGTGGTGCTGCGTCACCTCGGAACCGGCGATCCGATAGAGCCCGCGCCGCACGCGCTCGAGCGTTCCGTCAGCTACGAGCACCGTCAGGTGCTGACTGTGGATCCCTGCTCGCGCCACTTCCTGGGCTGAAAGCCAGCCCCGCCTGCGGGCCAGAGCGAGCAGGCGCTCGCGATCGGGTCGACTCATTCTGTGCAAGTGTAGTCACTTATCACTATCTGTCAACAGTTTTACAGATACTTCGCCGCCGCACCTCCACCTCGTGCCAAGGGAAAGCCGGAAGCCGAGCGCGGCGATCTCGCGAAGATCGCCACCCGCGCGAGAGCAACTCGCCTGGCACCTGTACCGGTCGGTGGATCGCCGGCGGGGTGTGAAGGGTTCCACTTGCCAGCCGCAGAGCCGCATCTACTCTTGTCGGATCTCTGAGGAGCTGCACCATGGTCCGATCGTCGCCGATCCCGTTATTTCTCTGTCTCGTCGGCTCCGCGCTGGCGGCGATTCCCGTCGTCGCCCAACCGGCTTCGTGCAACGCCGTGGTCGGGGTCTGGCCGCTCGGTCCCTCCTACGCCGTGGCGCTCGACGGCACCACCGCCCTGCTCGGCCGCGGTCGCGAGCTCACCCTCGTCAACGTCGCCACCCCCAACGTCTCGCCGCTGCCGATCGTCGGCCGGGTTACGCTGCCGGGGCAGGTCCGCAAGATCGCCCTCTCCGGCACCGTGCCGGGCCTCGCGGCGGTGGCCATGGACGCCGAAGGCGTGGCTCTGGTCGACTACTCGACGCCTTCGGCCCCGGTCATGACCCACCACTTCGCGGTCGGCGGCCCGGCCTACGGGCTCGCCTTCGGTCCCACCGACGGTGGGCTCTTCCTCCCTCCGGTCGAGCGGCTGTTCGTGGCCCGCGGCCTTGGCGGGATTCAGATCGTCGAGTACGACAACCCGGGCGGACCGGTCCTGCGCGGCAGCTTCGTGCACGGGAGCCCGCACCAGAGCAATTCGGTCGACGTCGTGGTCGAGCGCTTCGACCTCGGCTTCCCGAACTACGCCTACCGTGCCTTCGTCGCCGACCAGAACACCGGTGTCACCGCGCTCGACGTGGCGAGCGCCGACTCCCCGTTCCTCGCCGGCGGCCCGTACGTTCTCAGCGGACCGGCCGGGGCCAGAACGCTCCTGCTGCACCGCGACCCGGCGCTGCCGGCGGCGCAGGCCGACCGGCTCTTCGTCGGCGCGGGCACGAGCGGCCTCCGCGCCTTCAATATCCTGAGCGGCACGATCAGCTCGCAGTACACCCTGACGCTCCCCAACGCGCCGTTCGACGTCGAGGACCTTTCGCGCGACGGCATGCGCCTGTTCCTGGCAGCGAGCTACGGCGGGATGCGCGTCGTCGACATCACCGATCTCGGCTCGATGTCGCAGCTCGCGACCTCCGGCAGCACCCTGGGCCGCGCCCACGGCGTGGCGGCATCCCCGACCGGATACGCCTACCTCGCCGGCGAGCAGGGGGGGCTGCTCGTGTACCAGATCCAGACCGGCCCGCCGATGACGACGACCTGGCGGAACACGCTCCTGACGACCGGCACCGCTTACGACGCGGCCGGCACCGACCGTTTCGCCTACGTCGCCGACTTCAGCTACGGGCTCGACATCGTCGACCTGCTCGCACCGGGCGGGCCGACCCTCGTCTCGCCGCCCGCCTCGTTCTTCTTCCAAGGCACCTCGGTGGCGCTCGCCGGCCCGCTGGCGATCGTCGGGGATTTCTCCGGCTTCGTCCGCGTCCTCGACGTGTCGGATCCGGCGGCTCCAATCGAGCTCGGTGCGGTCTTCGTGACCGCGGCCAGCATCAGCTCGATCGCGGTGGCGGGAACGCGGGCCTATGTCTCGACCTCGTATGGCCAGCTGTTCGCCGTCGTCGACTTCTCGGCCCCGGCGACCCCGGTCGTCCAGGACACCGTGGCGCTCGGCTTCACCAGCGAAGGCGTGGCCCTCGCGGGCAGCTACGCCTACGTCGCTTCGTCGAACACGCCCCAGTTGGCGGTGATCGACATCTCCGACCCGGGCAACCTGGTGCTCGCCAACACGGTCTCGACCGGCTTCAACGCCGCGAGCGACGTGGCCGTCGGCGGCGGGGTCGGGCTGCTGGCGCGCGGGAGCGAGCTGGTCACTCTCGACCTCTCCACGCCGACCGCCCCCGGCGAGCTCGGCGGCGCCGTCGTCGCCACCGGGGCCAGCACCGCCTCGGTCGCGTCGACCGCGGGCTACGCCCACCTGGTCGGCATCGCCGTCGACGCAGCCTCCGGCGGGGCGATCGGGCGGGCCTTCGCCGTCGATGTGCAAACGCCGGCCACTCCGGTCACCGTTGGCTCGATCCGGGTGCCGGGGCCCCGCGCCATTGCTCCCGCCGGCGACCGGCTGATGATTGCCAGCGGCGACCTGGGGGTCACCGTGATCACCGATTGCACGATCCTCCTGCGCGACGGCTTCGAGGACGGCGTCGCGCTGCCCGGGCGGTGGTCGGCCTACGTCGGGCCCTAGCCCGCATTTCTCACCAGCGTTCGTAGCGAGGCGCCGCAGATGCCTGCGACTGCAAGGCCGATCTTGTGCCTCGTGGCGAGCAGGTATTACACTCATTCGAGAAGTAATACTTGGAGCTGCCGATGACGAGCACCATGACCAGCAAAGGCCAGGTCACCGTACCGAAGCGACTGCGAGTCCACCTGGGCCTCGAGCCGGGTGCGGAAGTCGAGTTCGAGCTTCGACCCGACGGCGAGGTCGTGGTCCGTCCGGCGCGCCCGAGTGCGCGGAGACGGCGAGCCGCCGGGCGCTTCACCAAGCTCCGCGGAACGCTTCCGACTGGCAGGACGACCGACGAGCTCATGCGCCTGCTGCGCGGCTACGAGGATGACGCCAAGGATCCGGGATTGCGTTGATTCTGGTCGACACCTGCATCCTTCTGGACATCGTGCAGCCCGACCCATCCTGGGGGAACTGGTCTCTGGCCCAACTCGAGCACGCGGCCGACCGCGGGCCGTTGCTGATCAATCCGATCATCTATGCCGAGTTCGCTGCGGGCTACCCGAGCATCGAGTCCGCCGAGCTCGCGCTGACCGACTTTGGCGCTCACCTCGAAGAGATCCCGCGAGAGGCGCTGTTTCTGGCTGGGAAGGCCTACCGCCAATACCGAGCGCGGAAGGGCACCCGAACCGGCGTGCTCGCCGACTTCTTCATCGGCGCCCACGCCGCAGTGCGCGAGATACCTGTACTGACGCGAGATACTGCCCGGATTCGAGCCTATTTTCCTACCGTCGCCTTGATCTCGCCAGTTGAAGGCTGAAGGCTGCCAGAGCTGGCGGTGGCCGCGCTTTGGACGGCCAGGAGGTTTCACGCATGTTGCGCCCAGGTGAAGCACTGGACGACGCCGAGCCTCGTCGCCCGCAGCGGAATCCGGGCGCCGGCATGGCTCGCCGGGCGCTCGGCGCGGTGGCGCTCGCACTTCTCGCGGCGGCCTGCGGCACGAAAACGACCGAGCCCTCGCCTGGAGTTGCGACATCGCATGCGGGTCCAGCAACCGCCGCGCGGGCAGAGCGGACGAACCTCGTGCTCTATGTCGTCGACACGCTCCGCGCCGATCACCTGGGTTGCTACGGCTACGGTCGGCCGACCTCGCCGCGGCTCGACGAATTCGCGCGCGAGGCCGTGCGCTTCGCCGAGGCGCGGGCGCAGAGCTCATGGACCAAGCCGGCGATGGCGACGCTCCTCACCGGCCTCCACCCGGTCACGCACGGCGCGGAGCGACGCAACCAGGGGATCGCGCCCGAAGTGCGCACGCTCGCCGAGCGTCTCTCCGCGGCGGGCTACGAAACCGCGATGTTCACCACCAACCCGACGGTGGTCGAGAAGTTCGGTTTCGGCCGCGGTTTCGACCGCTTCGAGTACGTGCACCAGCTCCGGGGACGGAAGCGCCGGAGCGTCGATTCCGCGGAGATGCATCGCGCGGCGACCGCCTGGCTCGACGGGCGCGCCGCGCCGGCGCGCCCGTTCTTCCTCGTCGTCCACACCCTCGATCCGCACGATCCGTACCGGCCGCAGGAGCCCTACCGCAGCCGCTTCGCCCCCGGCGTCGACGTCGCGTCGGCCTGCTGCTTCCGCGGCGAGCAGCTCACGGCGCTGTCGGCAGAGCAGGCGGCGACCCGGCGGCGCGATTCGCTGGCGCTCTACGACGGCGAGATCGCCCAGAACGACGCGAGCTTCGGCCGCCTGGTGGACGACCTGCGCGCCCGCGGACTTCTCGACCGCTCGGCGGTCGTCTTCACCGCCGACCACGGCGAGGAGTTCCACGAGCACGGCGGCTGGCGGCACGCCGAGTCGCTGTTCGAAGAGGTGCTGCGAGTGCCGCTGGTCGTGCGGCTGCCGGGTGGCGCTCCGGCGGGTGCGACCGTCGCGGACCCGGCCGACCAGATCGACCTCGCCCCGACGCTGCTGGATCTGGCCGGCGTCGCCGTGCCGCCGGAGCTCCCGGGCGCGAGCCTGCTGCCGGTGATCGGCGGCGGACCTGCGCCGCCGCGCGAGTCCCTCGCCTGGCTCCGGCACCCGGCGTTCGAGGTCACGGCGATCCGCGACGGCAGTTGGAAGTGGCTGCGGCACGACGGTCCGCCGCGCGCTGCGACCTCCGGGGTCGCCGGGGGCGCCGGGCTCGCTGGGATCGCCGAGCCGGCGGAGGCGCTCTACGACCTCACGGCCGACCCCGGCGAGCTGAGGAACCTCCTCGCGACCGAGCCCGACCGCCGCCGCGCACTCGCGCTGCGGGTCAAAGCGGCGCGCGCCCGCCTGGCCCGCGTCGACCGCGGCGAGGAGGCCGGGGAGGTCGAGATCGACCCCGAGCTCGACGCCGAGCTGCGCGCCCTCGGCTATCTGCGGTAGGCGGCGGCAAGACGCCCCGTTCAGGTCTTCACGCGCGCCTGAGTCAGGGCCTCTACCAGCGCTCGGCCGATGCGGCAGACTGTGGTCGTGGTCGAAACCGTCTCGCCCGGCAGCGGCTTGGGGCCCCGGCCGTTCACGACTAGAATGGCCGGCCTAACCAAGTGGGGGTCGCGCGATGTCTCTGTTCGCTAAGTTCAATCTCATCCTGCTCGCGGTATTCACGGCGGCTCTGGTTCCCGCCGCGTTCTTCGCGCGCAGTGCGATGGAGCGAAACGCGCAGCAACAGGTTCTCGAAAACGCCGGGATCCTGATGCAGACGGCTCTGGCGACGCGGACCTACACCAGCAAGCAGATCAGTCCGCTGCTCAGGCCGATGCTGGAGGAGAACTTCATCCCGCAGTCGGTTCCGGCCTATTCGGCGACCGAGATCTTCAACTACGTTCGCGAGAGCCATCCCGAATACTCCTACAAGGAGGCGACGCTCAACCCCACCAACCCGCGCGACCGCGCGGTCGATTGGGAGGCGGACGTGATCCAGGCCTTCCGCGACGACGCGGGACTGAAAGAGATCGTCGGCCAGCGCGACGGCGCTCTCGGGCGCTCGCTCTACCTTGGACGCCCGATCCGCATCACCGACCCGGCCTGCCTCTCCTGCCATACCAGTCCCGAAAGCTCGCCCGCCTCCGTCGTTCGGATGTACGGCCCCAACGCCGGCTTCGGCTGGAAGCTCAACGAAGTGATCGGCGCGCAGATCGTCTCGGTGCCGACCTCGGTGCCGATGGCGACGGCCCGGTTGGCGTTCCGCACCCTGCTCTTCTCGCTCATCGGGTCCTTCCTGTTGATCATGCTGATCCTCAACCTGCTCCTCTGGGCGGTCGTCATCCGGCCTCTCCGTCGCCTGTCGGCCATGGCCGACAGGGTGAGCACCGGCGACTTCGACACTCCGGAAGTGGCGATCGCCGGACGCGACGAGGTGGCGGTGCTCGCGAGCTCGTTCCAGCGGATGCGCATCAGCCTCGGCAAGGCCCTGAGCATGCTCGAGGAAGTTTGATTCGGTGAGCGCAACCCCGCACGACCCGTTGGAACCGGGAAGCTGGTTCGGCGACTACCAGATTCTCGACCTCCTGGGAGTGGGAGGGATGGGCAACGTCTACCGGGCAAGAGAGAAGATGCTGGACAGACTGGTCGCCCTGAAGACGCTCTCGCCGGAGCTCGGCTACGAACCGAGCTTCGTAGAGCGCTTCTCCAAGGAGGCACGCGCCGTCGCTCGCCTCAATCATCCGAACATCGTGCAGGTCTTCGCTTTCGGAGAAGTCCAGGGGATCTACTACCTGGCGATGGAACTGCTCGAAGGTCTTTCCCTCGGGCACTACCTCCGAGCCAATGGGCGCTGGAGTGAGTACGAGGCCATCTCGATCGTGCGCTACCTCTGTCGCGCACTCTCCGTCGCACACGCTCAGGGCCTCGTGCACCGCGACATCAAACCCGACAACGTCATCCTCACTCGCGCAGGGGAAGTGAAGCTCGTCGACCTCGGAATCGCCAAGCAGATGGGCGAAGAGAATTCGATGACCCAGACCGGGACGGCGATCGGGACGCCGAACTACATCGCACCGGAGCAGATCCTGGGCCAGCGCGATATCGATGGACGCGCCGACATCTATTCGCTGGGCGCGACGCTCTACCACCTGGTGACGGGCCGCGTCCCCTTCCAGGGATCGTCCGGCCCGCACGTGATGTCGATGCATCTCGTGGAGCCGTTCCCCGATCCACGCAATTTCCAGCCGTCGATCTCGGAAGGCTTCTGCCTCGTGCTGCGCAAGATGATGGCGCGCGACCGCGACGAGCGCTACCCGGATGTCATGAGCCTCGACGCCGACCTCTACCGCCTCCAGACGGGCGCCACCCCGGAGGCGCAGGAGCCGGCAGCAACACTGGTGTCGAGTGAGTTCCAGCTGCCGGGCGTCGGTGCCGGGCAGGCGTCGCGTCCAGGCGCGGCTGCCGAAGGGCAGAGGACCTCGATCACTCCGGCGACCTTCGACTCGGGAATCCTTCGGCGCATCGAGGAGCACCTTTCGGTGCAGATCGGTCCGATGGCGAAAGTGCTCGTGCGTCGCACGGCATCGGCCTCGCCTTCGCTCACCGCGCTCTGCGACGAGCTCGCCAAGCAGATTCCACCCGGACCTGGCCGCGAGACCTTCCGCGCCCACTGCATGGCCGGCGGCGGCGCGACTTCAACGGCCTTCTCGCCGGCGCCGAGCACCGCGAGCGGAGTCGGGACGAGGCCGCAAGGGCCGCTCCAGGACGAGGCGCTGGCGCGGGTCGAAAGCGAGCTCGCGCGCCGCATCGGACCCCTGGCGCGCGTGCTGGTGCGGCGGAACCGGCACGCCCGCAACCTCGAAGACCTGGTGACCCTCCTCGAGACGCACATTCCCGACGAAGCGGGCCGCGTGGCCTTCAGGCGAGCCCTGCTCGGCGCCTGAGCTGCGGCGCGGCCGTCCGAGGCGCGAAGAGAATCCCCCGTACCTGCCGACACCCGGACCTCGAGGTGCCTGGCACCGAGAATGCAAAGACCCTCGCAAACAACCGCTATTCAGTTTCACAACAGATCTGCGAGGGAGTTCACAATGTCGCAACCGGTCGTTCGCCGCTCGAAGAACCTGCAGTTCTCGCACGCCGCCGCCGCGATGGGCGCCTTCTGGGCAGGCGCGCGAAAGAACGAAACGCACCGCATCGAGAAGTTGCGCCAACTGCTCGTCGAGGGGAGCAGGAGCGTCGTCGCCGCAGCTCCAGAGTTCTCGGCTGCCGGCGCCTCGTTGCGCCGATCCTGACCCGGGTCGTCGTGCCGCAGAGAGTTTGGCGGCCACCCGGCCGGGCGTACGAAAGCCGGTCTCCCCTCTGAACCACTCGGCGAGCGCTCCCCCCTAGGAGATTCCCGGCGGCCGCTCGATGGATCGTGCCGGTGGATCCTGAATCGGCGCAGGAGGGTCTTCCGCCGGCGGCAGCGGC
>Ga0209476_10002583_pt1 | contig 12094 bp, 9 predicted proteins | sample KloWWTrecipitate_FD_187179 | JGI IMG/M metagenome (GOLD analysis project Ga0209476, IMG submission 187179) | Active sludge microbial communities from Klosterneuburg, Austria, studying microevolution and ecology of nitrifiers - Klosterneuburg... | ecosystem: Engineered > WWTP > Aerobic digester >...
AACCTACGACGCCCAGGAGGCCAAGGCCATGCAGGGTGAGATGCCAGATGTCTTCAAGGACTTTTCCTTTTAAGGATCGGCAGTGGAAGCTCCTTGGACCCACGCCACCGTATTGTTGAACGAGGCAGTGGATGCGTTGTTCGGCAATGACTCGGACCCTGATAGCGCGCAGGCGGATGGCACCTACGTGGACGCTACCTTCGGGCGCGGCGGTCATTCCCGCCTAATTCTGTCGCATCTGTCGCCCGTGGGGCGGTTGATCGCCTTTGACCGAGACCCGGAAGCGGTAGCCCAGGCCAACGCCATTGCAGACGAACGATTTTCCATTCGGCATGAAAGTTTTTCGCATTTGGCGGACCTCGCAGGCGCCAGCGTGGACGGGGTTCTGATGGACCTGGGCGTGAGCTCGCCACAAATCGACAACCCGATGCGGGGCTTCAGCTTCCGTTTTGAAGGACCGCTGGACATGCGCATGGACACCACGCGTGGCGAGAGTGTGGCCCAGTGGCTGGAAACAGCTGATACCAATCAAATCGCGGAGGTGATACGTGACTATGGTGAAGAACGGTTTGCTGGCCCCATTGCAAAGGCGATTGTTGCTCGCCGACAGGAACGGGGCCCAATTTCAACCACCACCGAACTGGCCCAACTCGTGGCTGACGCGGTCAAAACCCGCGAGCCGGGCAAGGACCCTGCAACGCGCACATTTCAGGCTCTTCGGATTTTCATCAACGCCGAGCTTGAGGAGTTGCAACAAGCGCTAGAAGCCTGTCTGCATGTGCTCAAACCAGGTGGACGTCTGGCGGTGATCAGTTTCCACTCGCTGGAAGATCGCATCGTCAAACAATTTATTGCGCAGCATGCGCGCGATGTTTATGACCGCCGCGCGCCCTTTGCTGCGCCCAAGGTCATGAAACTCAAGGCCCTGGACCGCATCAAGCCAACGGCAGACGAGGTGGCAGCCAACGCCCGCTCGCGCAGCGCCATCATGCGCGTGGCGCAGAGGACCACAGCGTGAACGCCGCCGGGCCGTCCCAAGGCGTGGGGGCACCCTCTGGGGCCAGCGCAGCACTTGCGGAATCGGCTGCCGCCGATTCCGGGGCAGTGGCAAGCGTGGGGGGCGCATTCTCATGATGCGGCTCAATCTGGTCCTGCTGTTTGCCGTAATGGCCAGCGCCATGTACCTGGTGGGCGTGCAGTACGACTCGCGTCGCATCTTCACCGAACTGGACAAGGCGCGTAGTGAGGCGCATCGTCTGGAGTTGGAAAACGAGCGCCTGCAGGTCGAAAAGCGCGCACAGACCACGCCGGCCCGTGTCGAGAGGCTGGCCCGTGAAAAACTGCAAATGCGCCAGGCCAAGCCTGGCATCACCACTTATGTAACTTATTCGGAGCCGGCTGCACCATGAGCCGAAGCATCCAATACACCTCCAGTCCTTTGCTGGCCAGCCCCACACCGGTGTGGCGCAGCAAGTTGGTGGTGGGCGCCATTGCACTGGCTTTTAGTGGCCTGGCCGCGCGTGCCGCCTACATCCAGGTGGTGGCCAATGACTTTTTTCAGCACCAGGGCGAAGTTCGTTTTGCCCGCACCCTGGACCTGCCTGCCAACCGTGGACGCATTTTGGACCGCAATGGCCTGATTCTGGCCTCCAGTGTGCCGTCACCCAGCATCTGGGCCATCCCGGAAGATGTAGAGATCGACAGGCCCAAGTTACAACAATTGGCCAAGTTGCTCGAGATGCCCGTTGCCGATCTGGCCAAAAAGCTTGAAGACGAGGACAAGACCTTCGTCTGGGTCAAACGCCAGGTGGATGAGGATGTTGGACGCCAGATCGCTGCACTCAACATCAAGGGGCTCTACCAGCGGAAGGAATATAAGCGCCAGCACCCCGAAGGCGAGTCTGCCGCACATGTGGTGGGCTTCACCAATGTGGAAGACAAGGGCCAGGAAGGCGTTGAGCTGACGTTTAACAAGGAATTGGGTGGCCGCAATGGGTCGCGCCGAGTGATCAAGGACCGCCTGGGCCAGGTCGTGGAAGATGTGGGCAACCAGATCCCGCCGGTGGATGGCAAGGACATCCAGCTCAGCATTGACAGCAAGGTCCAGTTCTTTGCCTATCAAAAACTGAAGGAAGCCGTGCTGGAGCACAAAGCCAAGGCCGGCAGCGTGGTAGTGCTGGATACCATCACCGGCGAAGTGCTGGCACTGGCCAACTACCCCAGTTACAGCCCTGACAATCGACGCAACCTCACGGGTGAGCAATTGCGCAACCGTGCCCTGACGGATACCTTTGAGCCGGGTTCGGTGATGAAGCCGTTCACTATCGGCCTGGGGCTGGAAACCGGGCGTGTCACGCCGCAAACCCTCATCGACACCACGCCGGGACGTATCACCATAACTGGCTCCACCATCTCGGATTCGCACCCCAACGGTGTGTTGACGGTCGAAGGCGTGATCCAAAAGTCCAGCAACGTTGGAACCACCAAGATCGCGATGCGGATGCAGCCGCATGAAATGTGGGACCTGTTTACCCAGGCTGGATTTGGGCAAAAGCCCCAAATCGCCTTTCCCGGCGCCGTGTCCGGGCGCCTGCGCCCTTACAAAACCTGGCGCCCCATCGAGCAGGCCACCATGTCCTACGGCTACGGCCTCTCGGCTTCCCTGTTTCAGATGGCACGCTCCTACACGGTGTTCTCGCACGACGGTCAAATTATTCCTGTCACTCTGACCAAGAGCACTGAGCCCGCTGTCGGCGTGCAGGTGTTGTCAGCTCGCACGGCCGCGCAGGTGCGCAAGATGTTGCAAATGGCCGCTGGCCCCGGTGGAACCGGGCAAAAGGCGCAGACCATCGGCTATTCGGTGGGTGGCAAATCGGGCACGGCATATAAGCTCATTGGCAAGAGCTACGGAACGGACAAAAATCACAAGTACCGTGGCTGGTTTGTGGGAATGGCGCCCATTGACAGCCCCCGCATTGTGGTGGGCGTGATGATCGACGAGCCCAGTGCTGGCAAGTACTATGGCGGCGAGGTAGCCGCACCGGTTTTCAGCGAAACCGTGCAGCAGACCCTGCGCATCATGGGTATCCAACCCGATCTGGCGGTGCGCCCCCAGATCGTGGCGCACGCTGTGGAAGAGAGCTTCTGATGCAAGAACTCCGCACCACCGCACAAGCTGCCCAATGGTTGCTCCAGCACGTAACCGGCACCCTGCGCGCAGACAGCCGTAAGCTGGCGCCGGGTGACGGCTTCGTCGCATGGCCGGGTGCTGCGGTAGATGCCCGACAGTTTGTGCCCAAGGCGCTAGAGCAGGGCGCTACCGCCTGCCTGGTGGAGCACGACGGTGCAGATGTCTATGGACTGGACGGCGATCGCGTTGCCAGTTATACCGGACTGAAGGCCGATACCGCGCGCATCGCCGCCGCGTTTTTTGGGGAACCTTCGGCGGCGCTGGATGTGGTGGCCGTCACCGGGACCAATGGCAAGACCTCCACCGTCTGGTGGTTGGCGCAGGCGCTGTCGGCCCTGCCGGCCGCGAAGGCATTGCCGTGCGCAATGGTGGGTACGCTGGGTGTGGGGCAACCCACATCCACGGTTATGTCTACCGGTTTGACCACGCCAGACCCGGTGTTGCTGCAGCACGCGCTGCGTCGATTTGTCGACGAAGGCTTACGGGCTTGCGCCATTGAAGCGTCCTCGATTGGTATTGAAGAAAACCGCCTGGATGGCACGCAGATTCGTGTGGCCATCTTCACCAACTTGACCCAAGACCATCTGGACTACCACGGCAGCATGCAGGCCTACTGGCAATCCAAGCAACGGCTGTTTGCATGGCCCGGCCTGCGCAGCGCCGTGATCAACGTGGACGACGAATACGGTGCGGCACTCGCCCAGACGCTGAGCGGCAATGCGGCCCTCGATGTCTGGACCGTATCCTGCCGCCAGCCGGCACGTCTGCTGGCGCGGTCAATCGGCTATGACGCGCAAGGTCTTCGCTGTGAAGTGGTTGAAGGCAGTGAATCTCACCTATTGAAGACCCGCGCCATTGGCGCCTACAACGTCTCCAATTTGCTCGGTGTGCTGGGTGCCATGCGCGCCCTGTGTGTCTCACTTCGGGATGCTGTGCAAGCCTGTGCCGATCTGCAACCCGTGCCGGGTCGGATGGAATGTTTGGGTGGATCGGGTGAGCCGCTGGTGGTGGTGGACTATGCCCATTCGCCTGATGCGCTGGCCCAGGCCTTGACGGCGTTGCGTCCGTTGGCAAATCAACGCGGCGGACGTCTGTGGTGTGTCTTTGGCTGTGGTGGCGACCGCGATGCATCCAAGCGTCCGTTGATGGGTGCCATCGCCTCCCAAAAAGCGGACCAGGTGGTGGTCACCAGCGACAACCCCCGTAGCGAAAAGCCTGAAGCCATCGTGGCGCACATCCTGCTGGGACTGACCCAAAGCAAGGCAGTGGATGTGCAGACCGACCGCGCCCTTGCCATTGCGGATGCCGTGTCCCGTGCTGGCGCTACGGATGTGGTGCTGGTGGCTGGCAAGGGTCATGAATCCACACAAGAAATTGCCGGCGTTCAGCACCCCTTCTGTGATCAGGAACACGCAGCCCGGGCATTGCGCCAGCGCAGGGCACCAATGACGGAGGCCCCGCGATGAGCAACTTGATGATGACCGCCAACCAGGCCGCCCAGTGGCTGCCCGGATCACGCCTGGAAGGGCAAGGCCAAGCCGCTATCCTGCGGGTGAACACCGACACCCGTACCATCGAAGCCGGTGACTTGTTTGTGGCCCTCAAAGGTGAGCACTACAACGCAAACGACTTTTTGTTGGAGGCCCAGCAGCGCGGCGCGGTGGTGGCGATCTGTCACCCGGACGCAGACCGCAGCGGCCTGACCACTATGGCCTGCATTGTGGTACCTGACACACGGGCGGCTCTGGGTAGTTTGGCGCATAGCTGGCGCATGCAATTCAGCCTGCCCATGATTGCGGTGACAGGAAGCAACGGCAAGACTACGGTGACACAAATGCTGGCATCGATCCTGCTGGCCTGGTATCCCGACGGGGGCTCGTTGGCCACGCGAGGCAATTTCAACAACGACATCGGCGTACCCATGACCCTGCTGCGCCTGAGGGCCAAGCACCGGATCGCTGTGATTGAAATGGGTATGAACCACCCCGGCGAGATTGCCCGTCTGGCGGCCATGGTGTATCCCACTGTGGCCTTGATCAACAACGCCCAGCGGGAGCACCTGGAATTCATGCATACAGTGCGTGCCGTCGCGCTGGAAAATGGTTCGGTTATTACACCCGTTGGATCGCAGGGTGTGGTGGTCTTCCCCCGTGACGACGAATTTGCGCCACTGTGGCAAACGCTGGCTGGCAAGCGCCGCCAGGTCAGCTTTGCGCTCGATACAAAAGATGGTCCCAACGCGTTGGCCTGTTTGCAGGCCCAGTGGAGCGGTGGTGCCTGGCAGGTCCATGCCCGTGGAATGGGCCAGGATTTGCATTACCAGTTGGCCATTGCCGGTCGCCACAACGTCAAAAACTCGCTTGCTGCCGCTGCCGCAGCACTCTCGGCCGGCGTCAGTGCACAGGCAGTGATAGCTGGCCTGAAGGCGTTCTCGCCAGTCAAAGGCCGCTCCCGCGCATTGACGTTAGCGGTGCGGGGTCGTTCAGTGACTTTGGTGGATGACACCTACAACGCGAACCCCGATTCCGTGCGTGCCGCTATCGATGTGTTGGCAGATCTACCCGGGCCCCACCTGCTGGTGTTGGGCGACATGGGTGAAGTGGGTCATCAAGGTCCCATGTTTCATGCCGAGGCAGGCCACTATGCGCAAGCCAAGGGCATTGAACATCTGTGCACTCTGGGCGAATTGGCTGCAGTTGCAGCTACCGCCTATGGGGGCGCGCAGCACCAAGCCAGTATGGAAGACCTGATTCGCACCGTGCAAGACATCCTGCCACAGGTGCGCAGCGTGCTGGTCAAGGGTTCGCGGTTCATGCGGATGGAGCGGGTGGTTGATGCTTTGGCGCCTTTGGTGACCAGCACGCAAGCACAGGAGGAGCGTCGTCATGCAGGTTAAGACGATCCGGGGAGTGATTCCATGCTGTTGAGTCTGGCTCAGTGGCTGCAGGCCCTGTCGCCGGAGTTCGGCTACTTTCGGGTGTTCCAGTACCTGACCTTCCGCGCAGTGATGGCGGCGCTGACCGCACTGTTGATCGGTTTGGTGGCCGGACCTTCGGTGATCCGGCGTTTGCGTGAACTCAAGATCGGCCAGCCCATCCGTGGCTATGCCATGGAGACCCACTTGGCCAAGAGTGGTACGCCGACTATGGGCGGTGTGCTCATTCTCATGTCCATTGCGGTGTCCACCCTATTGTGGATGGATCTGAGCAACCGGTTCGTCTGGATCGTACTACTGGTTACGCTGGGTTTTGGCGCCATCGGATGGGCAGATGACTGGCGCAAAGTGGTGCACAAGGACCCCGAAGGCATGCGTTCGCGCGAAAAGTATTTCTGGCAGTCGGTCATTGGCCTGCTCGCGGCGCTGTACCTGGTTTTCAGCATTTCGGAGAGTTCCAATTTGCGCGTGCTAGAGCTGTTTTTCAACTGGGTGCGTTCGGGCTTTGACGTGAACCTGCCGCCCAAGGCCGGGCTCCTGTTGCCGTTTATGAAAGAGGTGAGCTACCCATTGGGTGTGTTCGGCTTTGTCGTCCTGACCTACCTGGTGATTGTCGGCTCCAGCAACGCGGTAAACCTGACCGATGGTCTGGATGGTCTGGCCATCATGCCGGTGGTGCTGGTGGGTTCGGCCCTGGGCATTTTTGCCTACGTAACCGGCAGTGCCGTGTACTCCAAGTACCTGTTCTTTCCGCACATTCCCGGTTCGGGCGAGTTGATGGTGTACTGCGCTGCCATGGCCGGTGCCGGGCTGGCCTTTTTATGGTTCAACACGCATCCCGCGCAGGTCTTCATGGGCGATGTGGGCGCGTTGGCCCTGGGGGCATCGCTGGGTACCATCGCCGTCATCGTGCGCCAGGAAATCGTGCTGTCCATCATGGGCGGCATCTTTGTGGTGGAAGCCCTGTCGGTCATGCTGCAGGTGAGCTACTTCAAGTACACCAAGAAGCGCTTTGGTGCAGGACGGCGCTTGCTGAAGATGGCACCGCTGCACCACCATTTTGAAAAGCAGGGATGGAAGGAGACGCAGGTTGTAGTGCGCTTCTGGATCATCACCATGTTGCTGTGTCTGGTTGGGTTATCCACCCTGAAGTTGCGATGAACCCGGTCGAATCCACCATTCCCGCTGATCCCACCGCGACGCCTACCGTGGACGCTGGGATGGCGCACGCCTTGCCCGCCACCTTGACTGCCGCGAGCGATGCGGCCGCTTTCGTAGCCCAGATTTTTGCAGCCACCCAGGCCGAAAAGGATGGTAATGCCGACAAGGATGCAAAGGAGCCACTTCAAGCCACAGACGAACTAGTGGACCGTGGCAGCGACACCGCTCCCGCTCTGGGCCCTTTTGCCCCATTGCAGCCGTTGCAGGGCCAAACCGTTCTGATCCTGGGCTTGGGTGCCTCGGGTCTTGCCATGGCCCGCTGGTGCGTACGCGCTGGGGCTACCAGTGTGATCGTGGCCGATACGCGCTCTGCTCCGCCGCAACTGGCGGCGCTGCAGCAGGAGTTGCCCCAAGTGCGATTTGTCGCCGGTGACTTCCATGCTGGTTTGGTTGAGGGCCAGCATCTGGACGCAGTGTACCGTTCACCTGGTTTGAGTCCTTATGCAATTGCTCCTGTTTTAGTAGCTGCTCATGTAACGGGTACGAGGGCTAGCGGTGAATTAGGCTTGTATGTTCAGGCGCTTGACGCCCTGCGCACGGCCCGCGGCTATGCCCCGGCGGTGCTGGCCATCACCGGCACCAACGGCAAAACCACGGTGACCTCGCTCACCGGTCAACTGATTGAACATGCCGGTAAAAGCGTGGCAGTGGCAGGCAATATCGGGCCGACGCTGCTGGATACCTTGTCTGCGCATCTGGATTCCAACACCTTGCCCGAGGTCTGGGTGTTGGAACTCTCCAGCTTTCAGCTCGATGCGGTTAACGCCTTCGAGCCCACTGCTGCCGTGGTGCTCAACGTCACGCAAGACCATCTGGACTGGCACGGCACCATGGCTGCTTACGCTGCGGCCAAGTCCCGTATCTTCGGCCAACACGGCCTGATGGTGCTCAACCGGGATGACCCGGCTGTTATGGCAATGCTGCCAGAGCCGGTGAAAGTCAAGCTGCAGCGTCCACAGGTGCGCGCCCACATCACCTTTGGCACCGACATGCCCCAGCGCCCTGGCGACTTCGGTATCGAAGAAGTCAATGGCATGGTCTGGCTGGTGCGTGCGCTGGAAGCCGATGAAACCCGCCGTAAGAAGAAAGACGAAGCCGAGGAACTGTATTTCCAGCGGCTGATGCCGGCCGACGCCCTGCGCATCCGTGGGCGCCACAACGCCAGCAACGCGCTGGCCGCGCTGGCTTTGTGCGCATCAGCAGGTTGCGCCCTGGGCCCCTTGCTGTTTGGCTTGCGCGAATACCGGGGTGAGCCGCACCGGGTGGAACCGGTTGCCATTGTCAACGGCGTGGAATTTTTTGACGACAGCAAGGGGACCAATGTAGGCGCCACCGTAGCGGCCCTGCAGGGGTTGGGCGCGGACCGTCAAGTCGTGCTGATTCTGGGCGGCGAGGGCAAGGGGCAGGACTTCTTGCCTCTGGCGGCGCCCATTGCCCGCTACGCCCGGGCTGTGGTGTTGATCGGGCGCGATGCGCCCCTGATCCGTCAGGTCGTGGAGGGTGTCGATGTGCCACTGTTGGATGCGGACACGATGGAAGCTGCCGTGCAGATGGCCAACCAACGTGCCCATGCCGGCGACGCGGTGCTGATGTCACCAGCCTGCGCCAGCTTTGACATGTTCGACAACTATGAGCACCGCGCCCGCGTCTTTTGCGGTGCAGTGCAAGAACTGGCCCAAGCCAGTGGTGTTGACATGGGAGGCTCCCTATGAGCGCCTGGGGTCAGACCCTGTCAGGATGGTTCTCCAGCCGCACTGCGTCGGCCGGTGCGGCGCTGCCGGTGCGCCTGGGTGGGCGTGGTTCGTTTGCCGCGACCACCGACATACCCCAGGTGCGCGGTTTTGATCAACCTCTTGCCTGGGTTGTGGTGACCTTGCTGCTCTTTGGGCTGTTGATGGTGTATTCGGCCACGATCGCCATGCCGGACAACCCCCGTTTCACCAAGTACACCCACACCTACTTTTTGGTGCGACACACGATGTGGTTGGCCACCTCGTTTGTGGCTGCCCTCATGGCCTTCCAGGTGCCGATATCGACCTGGGAGAAGTACGCGCCCTGGTTGTTCGTGGCCTCATTGGTGCTGCTGATTGCCGTGCTGATTCCCGGTGTTGGCAAGGTTGTTTATGGTGCGCGACGCTGGATTTCTCTGGGGCCGTTGAGTTTTCAGCCGTCAGAGCTGGCCAAGTTTGCCGTGCTGATCTACGCGGCTGATTACATGGTGCGCAAAATGGCGGTCAAAGAGCGCTTCTTTCGCGCCGTCATGCCCATGGCGCTTGCTGTGGCCATTATCGGCCTGCTGCTGCTGGCAGAACCCGACATGGGCGGCTTCATGGTGATTGCGGTGATTGCCATGGGAATTTTGTTCCTGGGCGGTGTGAATGCCCGCATGTTTTTTCTGATTGCAACCGTGTTGGTGGTGGCGTTCAGCCTGATGATTGCGCTGTCCGAATGGCGGCGCGAGCGGATTTTTGCCTACCTCAATCCCTGGGACGAGAAGTACGCGTTGGGCAAAGGCTACCAGCTCTCGCATTCCCTGATCGCCATCGGGCGGGGCGAGATTTTTGGCGTCGGCCTGGGTGGCAGCGTCGAAAAGCTGCATTGGCTGCCAGAAGCCCATACCGATTTTCTGCTGGCCGTGATTGGCGAGGAATTCGGCTTGATTGGTGTGCTGGTGGTGATCGGCCTCTTCTTGTGGTTGACGCGGCGCATCATGCATATTGGCCGTCAGGCCATTGCCCTGGACCGGGTCTTTGCCGGCCTGGTGGCGCAGGGTGTCGGCATCTGGATGGGTTTCCAGTCCTTCATCAACATGGGCGTGAATCTGGGTGCTCTGCCCACCAAGGGTCTGACCTTGCCGTTGATGAGCTACGGTGGTTCGGCCATCCTGGTCAACATGGTGGCAATCGCTGTGGTCTTGCGCATCGACTATGAAAACAGACAGCTGATGCACGGAGTCCGCGTATGAACGCGACCCAAAAATGCGCGCTGATCATGGCTGGCGGTACCGGTGGCCATATCTTCCCGGGGCTGGCCGTGGCCCAGGCCCTGCGCGAACGTGGCTGGCGCGTGCACTGGCTAGGCGCCCCGAATAGCATGGAAAGTCGTCTGGTGCCGCCCAAAGGCTTCACGCTGGAGACCATTGATTTCTCCGGCGTGCGCGGCAAGGGTCTGCGCACCCTGCTAGCCCTACCGTTGCGACTCTTGCGTGCCCTGGGGCAGAGTCGCCAGGTTCTGCGCCGGGTTCAGCCCGACGTGCTGGTGGGGCTGGGCGGTTACATCACCTTGCCCGGTGGCCTGATGGGTGCGTTGATGGGCAAGCCCCTGGTGCTACATGAGCAAAATTCCGTGGCCGGTATGGCCAACCGGGTGCTGGCCAAGCTGGCGCGTCGGGTCTTCACCGCGTTCCCCAATGTACTGGCGAAGGGGCAGTGGGTGGGTAACCCGCTGCGCTCTGAATTCTTGGTGCAGCCGGCACCCGAGCAGCGCTTTGCCGCGCGCACCGGCCCCCTGCAGTTGCTGGTGGTGGGTGGCAGCCTGGGCGCCAAAGCGCTCAACACCATCGTGCCTCAGGCGTTGGCGCTGATTGCGCCTGGGCTGCGCCCCCTCGTGACGCACCAAAGTGGCGAAAAGCAAATCGACGAACTGCGTGCCAACTACGCCGCCGCCGGGGTAGAGGCCACCCTCACACCCTTTATTGACAACACGGCCAAAGCGTTTGCCGATGCCGATCTCGTGGTCTGCCGTGCTGGCGCCAGCACCGTTACCGAAATTGCCGCCGTGGGTGCCCCAGCCTTGTTTGTGCCGTTCCCCTCAGCTGTAGACGACCACCAGACCCACAACGCCCGATTCCTGGTGGATCAGGGCGGCGGCTGGCTGATTCCTCAAAGCGAGCTGACACCCCGACTGTTGGCCGATATGCTACAAAAAACAGAGCGACCTACGCTGTTTTCACGAGGGCTACAGGCTCAAAAGTTGCGAAAAATTCTGGCTACCGACGCGATCGTGGCCGCCTGTGAGGAGCTTTGCCCATGAAACACGCCATCAAACATATTCATTTTGTCGGCGTGGGCGGTTCGGGCATGTCCGGCATTGCCGAGGTGCTGTGCAACCTGGGTTACACCATTTCCGGTTCTGACCTGGCAGACAGCGCCACGCTCAAGCGCCTGGCATCTTTGGGCATTCGCACTTATGTGGGCCATGCGCCAGAGCATGTGGCGGGTGCTGATGCTGTCGTTACCTCTACCGCCGTGCAAGCCGACAACCCCGAGGTCGTCAGGGCCCGTGAAATGAAGGTGCCCATTGTGCCCCGCGCCCTGATGTTGGCTGAGCTGATGCGCCTCAAGCAAGGCATTGCCATTGCCGGAACCCACGGCAAAACAACTACCACCAGCCTGGTGGCCAGCGTGCTGGCAGAAGCCGGACTGGACCCCACCTTTGTGATTGGCGGGCGGCTCAACAGTGTCGGTGCCAATGCGCGTTTGGGTAGCGGCGACTACATCGTGGTGGAGGCTGACGAGTCGGACGCATCGTTCCTGAATCTGCTGCCAGTGATGGCGGTGGTGACCAATATTGACGCCGACCACATGGAAACCTATGGCCAGGACTTTGGCCGACTCAAGAAGGCGTTTGTCGACTTCTTGCACCGCATGCCGTTTTATGGTGTCGCCATTTTGTGCACGGACGATGCTGCGGTGCGCGAGATCGTGGACCAGGTGACTTGCCCGGTTACCAGCTACGGCTTCAACGAG
>Ga0209476_10002584_pt1 | contig 12093 bp, 8 predicted proteins | sample KloWWTrecipitate_FD_187179 | JGI IMG/M metagenome (GOLD analysis project Ga0209476, IMG submission 187179) | Active sludge microbial communities from Klosterneuburg, Austria, studying microevolution and ecology of nitrifiers - Klosterneuburg... | ecosystem: Engineered > WWTP > Aerobic digester >...
ACCCCCATGCCCTGCGGGACTTCCACGTCACGGGCAACTTCCTTGAGGCGCCGGCGGTCGCCCGCGTCGGTGATCTTGCGGGAAATGCCGCCGCCGCGCGCCGTGTTCGGCATGAGAACGCAATAGCGTCCGGCGAGCGAGAGATAGGTTGTGAGCGCCGCACCCTTGTTGCCGCGTTCCTCCTTGACCACCTGCACGAGGATGATCTGGCGGCGTTTGATGACTTCCTGGATCTTGTACTGGCGGCGCGGCGCCCGGCGCTGGCGTCTTGGCACTTCTTCCAGCGCGTCTTCCGCGCCGATGGATTCGACCTTCTGGCTTTCGGCGTCTTCTTCCACCGTCTCGACGCCGACCCCAACCTCGCCGATGGCCGGCGCTTCCTGCGCCTGCACGTCCGGCTCGGAAGAAGCCTCGTCGTCGACCGGGTGGCCTGCTTCGGCCTCTTCTACGTCTACAACCTCTGATGCAAGCTGCGGCTCTTCGGAAGCCTGCATGGCCTGCGCCTCGCCTGATGGCTCGGGTTCATTAACTGTGTTATCATCGTCGTCATTATCGTCTTCGTGTTCCTCGGCATCGTCTTCCTCCTGCTCGCGCAGCAGGGCCTGACGGTCGGCCACTGGAATTTGGTAGTAGTCGGGATGGATTTCCGAGAAGGCCAGGAAGCCGTGGCGGTTGCCGCCATATTCCACGAAGGCTGCCTGCAGTGACGGCTCGACCCGCGTCACCTTGGCCAGGTAGATGTTGCCTTTTAGCTGCTTGCGGGCAGCGCTTTCAAAGTCGAATTCCTCGATGCGGTTTCCGCGAACCACGACAACGCGTGTTTCCTCGGCATGCGTGGCATCGACGAGCATTTTGCTGCCCATGGTCTTGTATCCTCTGCGGCAGCTGGCGGTGAGGCTTCGAAGGTCCCATGTCCGGACTTGAGAAACCAGACGGCCCGACGGGCCAGCCTGCGCGAAATGGGCCAAATCCATGTCACGACGTTTTGCGATGCGAACGGCTCCCTGCTGGCTGTGTTTCCAGCGGCTGGAGGCGCAATCGAAAAGTCCTGGATCATGGCCCTCATTGATCTTTGCTCAAGCCACCATGGCCTGAACGGTTAAACTCATCGGCGTGCCCGGGCGGATGTCCTTTGCCCGGGAAGCCCACAAGGCCCCCGACTTGGGAACCTTACCTAGACGCGGCACGAAGGAGTGAACCAGCAGGTTCTCCGGACCTCTCTGCCGCGAAATTTTTGCTCTTGCAACCCAAACGATTGAATCGAGTCTGCCGAAGAGACCCCTTATCTTTAGGGAGAAGGGCCCCCAATTGCAAGGTCGCTCATCCCACCCAGCCAAATCTGCCCGCGGAAACCTTCGGTTAACCACGGCGCCGCTAACCTTCCCGCGATTGGGCCAAAACACGATGATTGCACCGCACAACGCACTGGAAAGGGGAAGAATGAGGCAGTTTATGCGCCTCCTGTTGATCCCGGTTGTGTGCATTGTTGCCATGTTTTTCATTGGCTTCCCGCAATCCTATGCGGCGGGAGATGCCGTTGCCACCGGAACTCGGGTAGGCGGCAATGAGACCCGCACCCGCTTCGTCGCCGATATCTCCAAAACCGTGAATTTCAGCGTGTATGTGCTCCCCGATCCTTACCGGGTTGTTATCGACCTGCCGGATGTGACGTTCGACCTGCCGCCCGGCATTGGCCATAAGGTGCGGGGGCTGGTATCTCAGTACCGCTACGGCCTGGTTGAAGCGGGAAAATCCCGCATCGTCATTGACACCCACGGACCCGTTCTGATTGAAAAATCGTTTCTGGTGGAGCCGCAAACCGGCCAGCCAGCCCGTCTCGTCGTCGACCTGGTGAAAACCACGGAGCAGGCTTTCGTCAAGTCTTACAACGCCGAGCAGGCGAAAATCCAGAAGGACATGGCTGCCCTGTCGGTCCCTCCGGCTGATACGGCGGTCCCGGAAAAGAAAAAAATTCTGGGCATCAAGCGTGGCAAGAAAACCATCGTCCTCGATCCCGGCCATGGCGGCATTGATCCCGGCGCCATCAGCCGTGCCGGCACGAAAGAGAAGGATGTGGTGCTTTCTTTCGCTAATGTCCTGCGCCAGGCCCTGCTGGCCAGCGGCAAATACAACGTCGTGATGACGCGCAGCGATGACCGTTTTGTAAGCCTGAAAAACCGGGTGACTGTTGCCCGGGAAAAAAACGCCGACCTGTTTCTCGCCATTCACGCCGATACCGTCAGGGGCCGGGATGCCCGCGGTGTTACGATCTACACCCTGTCCGACAAGGCTTCGGACGCCGAAGCGGAAGCCCTGGCCAAGCGCGAAAACCGCGCTGACATTATAGGCGGCCTCGATCTTGAGGCCGAAACCGAGGAAATCACTGACATCCTCATCGATCTCGCCCAGCGCGAGTCAAAGAACCATGCCATGTTCTTTTCCAAGAAGGCGGTCGCCCAGCTGCGGCCGCTGACCCTGATGACCGGAAAGCCATTGCGCTCCGCAGGCTTCATGGTCCTGAAGGCGCCCGATGTTCCATCGGTGCTGCTTGAACTCGGTTTTCTGTCCAGCAAGTCCGATGAAAAGCTGCTGACCTCCACCGTCTGGCAATCAAAAATCGCCAAGGCCTTTGCCACGGCGATTGACAGCTACTTTGCTACGGAAGTGGCCTCCACCGCCAATTGAGCTAAGCCACGACAGGTCGGAGGAACGTGCGCTCCTCGCTCAGGATGAAGCGTTCGCGCTGGGCAAAGGCAAAATTCGCCAGGCTTTCTTCGTCCACATGAAGCTGCATCCGGTAAGCTTCATAAGCCGCCAGACTGTCGCACGAGATCAGAGCCCAGGCGATATTGTTGGTACCTTCATGCGGCATGAAATACCCCAGCAGGTCGCCGCCGCAGCGCGGTATGATACTGCTCCAGGCCCGAGCGTAGCGCTCGAATGCGTCCCGCTTGAACGGGTCGATCATATAGCGGATTTGAACGGTTACGGTCATCGAGGGTTTTCCTTCATGAGTTTGTTGATCTCGGCGGAAGGGAAAGCGTCCCTGGCAAAATCGAAGGTGCCGAAGTTCCTCATCTCGCGGGCGGCCCCTGCGACAGCGGCCAGTGCCAGCCGGCTCAGGGAGGAACCGACACTGACACGTTTCACCCCCGCATCTTCCAATTGCTTGAGTGAAAACGCAGGCCCGCTCAATCCAGCCACCACATTCACCGGGCGGCTGACTGCTGAACAGACTTCGCGGATTGCGTCAAGGCTTGGCAGGCCCGGCGCATAAAGCACGTCGGCCCCGGCCTTTTCGAAAGCCTGCAGGCGTTCGATTGTGTCATCAAGGTCAGGCCGTCCATGCAGGAAATTCTCAGCCCGCGCCGTCAGCGTGAAGTGAATGTTCTGCGCACAGGCAGCTTCCACCGCCGCTGAAATCCGTTCTGCCGCCAGATTGAGATCATAGATTGGCTTGTCTCGGTCTCCGCTCGCGTCCTCGATTGACCCGCCAACAAGTCCGGCGGAAGCAGCAAGCTGAATTGTTTCGGCAACTTTGTCAGGGGAATGCCCAAATCCGTTTTCCAGATCAGCTGAAACTGGAAGATGAGTAGCCTGCACAATGGCGCGGGCGTTCGCCAGGGTTTCTTCGCGGCTGGCGGCTCCATCATTGCGGCCCAGGGCGAATGCCAGCCCTGCACTGGTCGTTGCCAGTGCTTCAAATCCCAAATGCGTCAGGATTTTAGCGGTGCCCGCATCCCAGGGGTTGGGAATGAGAAAGGCACCGGAGCGGGTGTGAAGGGCGCGGAATGCAAGGGCTTTGCTGGCTTGGTCGGACATGGGGCAGGCTCCTCAAAATGTTGAAGTGTTCTATTCCCGGCGAACCTCTTAATGCTACGGTGATGACCGTAGCATGCACGATGGATGACGTGTTACGGCTGTAGAAATCTGGTGGAGAAAGCCCCATGGCTCATATTGTCAGCATAGCGGAAATTGCTGCCCTGGTCGGGGATCCGGCCCGGGCAAATATGCTGGAAGCGATGCTGGACCGCCGGGCGCTCACCGCAAGGGAACTGGCATTGCGCGCCGGCATCGCGCCGCAAACTGCCAGCGGACATCTTTCCAAAATGATCACCGCGGGACTCATCACAATGGAACGGCATGGCCGCCATCACTACCACTCATTGGCCTCATCCGAGATCGCACGCATGCTCGAAGGCCTGCAGCAGGTGGCTTCAACCCAGAACATCAAGCACGCCGGGCGCACCATGCGCACCGGTCCGCGCGATGCCGCCATGCGTGTCGCCCGCGGATGCTACGATCACATGGCCGGCCACCTCGCGGTGAGCGTCAGCGATGCAATGCTGGGCCGGGGGCAGATTGAATTCGAAGGCGATGGCGGCAGAGTAACTGAATCCGGCAAATTGTTTCTCGACAGGTTCGGCATCGATCTTGCCGGCACAAGACACTCGAAGCGCGTCTTCTGCAGGCCCTGCCTCGACTGGAGCGAAAGACGCTATCATCTCGCAGGTGCTGTGGGCGCTGCCCTGCTGCACCGGACCCTGGAGCTGAAATGGGTGAAACGCCAGGACAACACCAGGGCGCTGGCCATTACCCGGGCCGGGCAAGAAGGCTTCCGCAAGACTTTTGGCATAGAACTGGCCATTTAGCAGGTGCTTTGCGCCTGCCTATCCTTGGCCATATTCCAAGCCTAGCAAGGGCCACATGGCATGTGCTATCGCCAGCAGGAGATAGTGACGGAATCGGATCAATAATTCTGCGATGTTAAGATTTTTAGGATGGCTCTTCGGAGCTGGGTTCATGATTTTCCTGGGCCTCTCGGGGGCTCTGGCTTATGTGATTTGGGATGTGTCCAAAGGCCTTCCGGATTACAAGCAACTGGCCTCCTATGAGCCCCCCGTCATGTCGCGCATCCATGCCGCCGATGGTTCGCTGCTTGCCGAATATGCAAATGAGCGGCGCCTGTTCATCCCTATCAATTCCGTCCCCAAGAGGCTGATCCAGGCCTACATTTCTGCGGAAGACAAAACCTTTTTCACTCACGGCGGCCTTGACTGGCGCGGCATTGCGGCCGCCGGCCTGCGCTACTTCCAGGTCAAGCTGACCGGCAAGGGACAGATCGTCGGGGCATCCACCATTACCCAGCAGGTGGCCAAGAACTTTCTCCTCAGCAATGAGCAGACGATCGAACGCAAGCTGCGCGAGGCCATCATCGTCCAGCGTATTGAAGCCGCCTTTACCAAGGATCAGATTATAGAGCTTTATCTGAACGACATATTCCTTGGCCTGAACTCCTACGGCATTGCCGCGGCCTCGCTGAATTATTTCGGCAAGTCGCTGACCGAGCTTTCCCTGGATGAAATGGCTTATCTAGCGGCCTTGCCCAAGGGTCCCAACAACTATCACCCGTTCCGGCACAAGGATCGCGCCATCGAGCGGCGCAACTGGGTGCTCCAGCAGATGCTGGAAAATGACTACATCACCCAAGCTGAATTTGACGATGCCACCAAGAAGCCGCTGGTCGTCAGCCCGCGCCCTTTTGGCGCCCAGCTCTTTGCCGCTGAATCCTTTGCCGAGGAAGTGCGCCGCGAACTGGCCCAGATGTACGGCAAGGACACGCTTGGCAAGGGCGGGCTTTCGGTTCGCACTACCCTTGATCCAAAACTGCAGATCTATGCCAGGCAGGCCCTGGCGAGAGGCCTCATTGCCTTCGACCGCAGGCGCGGATTTCGCGGGCCGGTCAAGAAAGTCGAAGTTCAGGGCGACTGGGGTCTTCTCCTTGCAAAGCCCCGGGTTCCCGCCGACGTGGCGCCTTGGCGTCTGGCGGTTGTCACCGAGGTGAATGAGCAGCAGGCAACCATTGGCCTGCAGCCAAAACTGCTGCCCGATGGCAAGCTGGAAGAGGCGCGCGAAACCGGCACGGTTCCCGCAGCGCTCCTGGGCTGGGCCCGGGCCTATGTGGATGGTACGGAGCTCGGTCCCAAAGTCGAAAAGGCAACTGAAGTTCTGGCGGTGGGCGACGTTGTCTATGTGGCTCCAAGCAGTCAGGAAGGCCAATGGCATCTGGTGCAGATGCCTGATGTGGAGGGCGCCCTTGTCGCAATGGACCCACATACTGGCCGCGTGCTTTCCATGGTCGGCGGCTTCTCCTACGGCAATAGCCAGTTCAACCGCGCTGTTCAGGCCATGCGCCAGCCGGGTTCTGCCTTTAAGCCGGTTGCTTATGCCGCAGCACTGGATAACGGCTATACGCCGTCGTCCGTCGTGCTCGATGCCGCTGTTGAATACCAGCTGCCGAATGGCGAAGTGTGGAAGCCAAAGAATTATCAGGACAAGTTTTTCGGCCCCTCGACGCTGCGCCGCGGTATTGAGCAATCGCGCAACGTGATGACCGTGCGCCTCGCCGATGATCTCGGCATGACCAAGATCGTTGACCTTGCCCAGCGCCTGGGCCTCTACGACAAGATGCCCCTGCAACTGTCCATGGCCCTGGGGGCGGGCGAAACGACCCTGATGAAAATGACCACCGCCTACAGCATCTTCGCGAACGGCGGCAAGAAGGTTCAGGCAACCCTGATCGACCGCGTGCAGGACCGTTACGGCCGCACGATTTTCCGATATGACAAAAGGGATTGCAGTTTCTGCCAGCAGGAATCCTATACCGCAAACAGCGCCGAACCCGAACTCATCGACGTCCGTGAACAGGTCATGAGCCCCTATACGGCCTATCAGATTACCTCGATGATGGAAGGCGTTGTCCAGCGCGGAACCGGCAAGAAACTTCAAATCGTGGGCAAGCCCGTGGCCGGAAAGACCGGCACCTCCAATGAGGAAAAGGACGCGTGGTTCATTGGCTATACGCCTGATCTCGCGGTGGGTGTGTATGTGGGCTACGACACGCCCAAGCCCATGGGCAAAAGGCGCACCGGCGGCGAATTGGCCGCTCCCATCGTCGCCGATTTCATGCGCCTGGCCCTCCGCGAACAGCCGGCCACGCCCTTCCGCGTACCGCGCGCCATTGAGCTCATTCCGATTGATGCCAATACGGGACAGCGGGCGATCTATGGCGAGGAGGGCGTCATTCTCGAGGCCTTCAAGCCCGGTGAGGAGCCCGCCGGTTCGACGACAATCATCGGCGAGGATTTGGCCTCTGTCACGACCGAGTCCATCTATGGCGCCGGCCAGCAGCTCGTGCCGCCCGCCGATAGCGAACAGTCCGTGGAAGAAGGCGGGTTGACGACAGGCACCGGCGGCCTCTATTGAGCCCCACCAAACCAATCTGAAAGCTGTTCACTTATGCGCGCTGAAACCGTCAAAGTCGTCGAAGAGATGAAGCAGTCCATTGGATTGCTGAGGAGGCATCTTTGACTGGGATTCCGCGATTCGCCAGCTCGCCGAGCTGAACGCCCGGTCGGAAGATCCCAATCTTTGGAACGACCCGCAGAAGGCCCAGGAAGTGATGCGCAAGCGCCAGGACCTGGATGCGCGCATTTCATCCGTTTTGCGCCTCGAGCAAACCATTGAAGACAATGTGGGCCTGATTGAACTTGGTGAATTAGAAGGTGACCACGCCATCGTCAGCGAGGCGGAGAAATCCCTCACCAAACTCCAGTTGGAAGTGGCCGAGCAGGAACTTGAAACACTTCTTTCCGGCGAGGCGGATGGCAACGACAGCTACTTGCAGATCAATGCCGGCGCTGGCGGCACCGAAAGCCAGGACTGGGCTTCGATGCTGATGCGCATGTATACGCGCTGGGCCAACCAGAACAAGTTCAAGGTCTCCGTGCTCGACGAGCACGCCGGGGAAGAGGCGGGCATCAAGTCATGCACTCTCGAAATCAAGGGCCACAATGCATATGGAAAATTGAAAACCGAATCCGGCGTACATCGTCTGGTCCGCATCTCGCCCTATGATTCGAACGCCAGGCGCCACACCTCTTTCGCCTCCGTCTGGGCCTATCCGGTAATCGACGACAATATCGATATCCAGGTCAACGAGAGTGAATGCAAGATCGACACCTACCGCGCCTCGGGGGCCGGCGGCCAGCACGTCAATACAACTGACTCGGCGGTGCGCATTACTCATTTACCCACCGGCATTGTCGTGGCCTGCCAGGCCGAGCGGTCCCAGCACAAGAACCGGGCCACCGCCTGGAAAATGCTGAAGGCTCGTCTTTACGAGCGCGAATTGCAGATGCAGCAGGAGAAGATCGACGCAGTCAACGCCAAGAAAACCGATATTGGCTGGGGCCACCAGATCCGCTCATATGTTCTGCAACCCTATCAGTTGGTCAAGGATTTGCGCACCGGCTACACCAGCACCAATCCCGCCGCCGTGCTGGATGGCGGTCTTGACGACTTCATCCAGGCCTCATTGGCCAAGCGCGTGCAAGGCCTGGATTCCGAAGTCATTGAAGATATTGATTAGCGCCGGAATTTAAACCGGCCTGACAACCTTGAGGGGCCGGAAAGGCTCGTCCGGGTTTTCGGCGAAGTAATTGACCTGGCCTATGGCCAGATTCGGGGCAGGGCGCGCCTTGTCGTCGGCTGTAGGTGGCTCCTGATGCGCTTGCCCGTCGGCCAGGGGATTTTCCGCCCGGCTGATCATGCCGTAAATATTGGCGCCATTCTCGATGGAAATCGTCTCGTTAAGAATATCGCCTTCCACCTGCGCGCCCGCATACAGATTGACATGAAGACCGCGGATCGGCCCCATCACCCGGCCGCGAATGAAAATCTCTTCCGCCACCAGCTCACCCTGGACAAAGCCGTTCATGTCGACCACGCAGGATTTTGCCCGCACCGCACCAAAAACCGTGCCGTCAATATGAAGCTCTCCGGCCGCCGTGATATTGCCCTCGATGGTCACATCCTGGGCAACGATCGACGGTCCCGAATTCGAAGGGGCGGCGGTTCCGTTAGTTGAGGGTTTCGAGCGCTTGAAGATCATGTTGTGTTCGCCAAAAATCTTGAGGATCAATCACACGGCCATTTACACGGGTTTCGTAGTGCAAGTGAGGCCCTGTGCTCCGCCCCGTGCTTCCCATCCAGCCAACCAAGTCGCCACGGCTGATTTTTTGGCCCAGCGAAACGTTAACGGACTTGAGATGACCATACCGGGTTGAGACGCCGTTGTCATGAAAGATTTCAACAAGGTTACCATAGGGCCCGTGCGGCCCGGCCCATGTTACCTGGCCGTTCGATGTGGCAAGGACCGGCGCGGCATAGATACCCTTGAAATCAATGCCGCCATGAAACGCCAGCGACAGCCGCAACGGGTCTTTGCGGTAACCAAAGGAACTGGAAATCCCGGTAATCTGCGTCATCGGCTTGACGAGCGGCAAATCCGCGACCGCCTGGCGGACCTTGGTCTCCTGTTCCAGCGTGGCATGCACGGTCTCAATGCCCTCAGCAATTTCATATTCACGCTGAGTTCGCTTGGGCACGCTGAGAAATGGCCCTCCCATCCCCATGGCCGCAGCATCACCTTTAACAAGATTAACGGTGACGGGAGGCCGGATGCCCAATCTGCTCAGGAGCACGCTCGTCGTCTGTAGTTTGCGCTGGGAATAGGCCTGAGCATCTTTCAGCAGTGCCAATTGCTGTTTGTGGAGGCCAGTGAAACGGGCGTTCATTTCATCGAGTGGCTTGACGGCTTCCAGGCGTGACCGGAAGTCAGACGCATAGCGTTGCGCGAAGGTGCCTTCCAGTGCGCCATCCACTTGAAATTTTTCGGGCGCGGCGCTTTCCTTGAGCGGAAACCAGCCCTCTTTGAAAAAGTTCTCCATGGTTTTCTGCTGCGCCGCCAGGCTGCTGAATTCGGCTTTCACCTCATCCACTTTCTTCAGATAGCCTTGTTGGTCCAGCAGCAACCGGTCGTTGACCCGCTCAATCGAGGCCCGGAGCTCTGACAGGCGGTTTTCATAGTCCAGCCGGGCCTCGAACAGCTTCTGCTGCTTGAGTTCCAGCAACTGGTCCTTGAAGACGATGTTGACGCTGGCGAAGGCCATCCACAGAAAGCCAATCAGGAAGATGATGAGCAGGCAAACCTGGGAAATTGGCGAAACCGTGATGAACTGCACATCGCCGTTGCTGCGCACGTAGATCTGGCGTGTCTGCAAGAAGCCACGCAGCGGCGAACGCCGCTTCATTAACCACTCGTTTTTGATCTGATGGCGTTTGGCCACCAACCTGGTCCCAGCCATGAACCTGCCTAGGATTTTGCCTCGATTTCTCAAATTTGCCAGTTTTGCGCCTGAACGCAAGTCCTATGTACAGGCCTGGGAAGTGTGGGCAAATTGCCCTCAAATCCTGCCATTGTTTAGCCTAGCTTTACTGGCCAATGGCGTTAGAATTGTGCCGCAGGTATTATAATGCTGGTTCTAATTGGCTGATTCTGTTTGGAAATGATGACATTTTAGAGCGATAACTTAGGGCAGTTAAGAATTGCGCCATCGGCTGGCTAAAATAACCGTACTTGTCTTGCTATCGATTACCGCAATTCTGGTCATCGTCGGGGCAGCCTTTTTCTGGCGCCTGTCGCAAGGCCCGGTTTCCCTGGATTTCATGACCGAACGGATCGAACGGGAAATCAACAAGTCACTTTCGGGGATGACGGTTGATGTCGCCGGCGCGGTCTTTGAAATGGACAGCAGGACCAATGTTCCCCATTTTCGCCTGCGCGATCTGGTGCTGCTTGATGCATCCGGCAATCTCATTGCGAAATCGCAGCGGGCCGCCATCAGCTTTGAAGGCTCTTCCATTTTCACCGGTTCGCTTGTGCCGCGGGGCATCGAGCTCATCGGCACCCGCATTCTCGTCAAGCGTCAGCTTGACGGCGGCCTGGTACTGGGGTTTGGCACGCCGGCGGCACCCGAAAGCGAATCGGCGACCATGGATGTGGCAGGGGTCGAAATCACCGACCCAAAAGCCAGCCGCGAAGAACAGACCGCGCTCCTGCCAGAGGCCACGGCACAGTCGCTGATCGATGTTTTGTCCGGGAATAGCGGTGATTCACGCGGAACATCGCTGCAGGACATTCGGATCACCGGCGCCTCGATCCAGCTTTTCGACGAGGCGAATCAGGCCAATTGGTTTGCGCCGCAGGCCGACTTGACCTTCAAGAAGATGTCCTATGGCTTTGTGGTTTTTGCCAAGGCGTCCGTGGCCAGCGGCGGAACGCCGTGGCGCACCGAAGTGTCGGCGACTTACCGGGCCGAGTCCCGCTCCTTCGCGGTCAGCGCCCGCATTGAGGATTTGGTTCCGGCAAATGTTTCCGACGAAATATTCGCCCTGGCGCAGTTCGCCAAGGTTGACGTGCCGCTGTCGGGCCACGCCGAAATCGAAATCAGCGATGCTGGCGTAATCACCAGCGCTTCAGCGGAATTTGCCGCCGCAGCCGGAGTTGTGGGTCTGCCAGGCTACATCGCCCAGCCCATTGTTATTGATGAAGGAGCCCTGCGGGTTGACTATGACGCGCCCACTGGCGGCTTCAAGATTATCGACTCGATTATTTTGGTGGGCGGCTCACGCGCCGAACTCACCGGGCGTCTTGATCCCGTGCGGGCCCGCGATGGCCGCCTGACGGATCTCAAGATTGACCTCAAGGCCACCAATGTCAGCGTCGATACGCAAGGCACCGTGAAATATCCGGTCCTCGTCGACCGCATCGAATTCCTCGGCAAGGCTTCGGTCGAAGGCGCCGTGATGGATATCGAGGATCTTGTGGTGATGTCGGGCAATGCCGGCGTCCGCTTGCGCGGAACTATCACCGGCGGGGACGAGTCCGCAGGCATTCGGTTGAGTGGCCGGGTACGCGATCTCTCGGCTGACTTCCTCAAGAAACTGTGGCCGCCCATCGTCGTTCCGAAATCCCGGAATTGGGTGACCGAGAATGTTCAAACCGGCCGCATCACCGAAGGTGCCTTTAACGTGGATATTCCGGTGAATGGCCTGGCCGCCGCGTTGCGCCAGAAGCTGTTGCCAAATGAAACCATCGATTTCCGCTTTTCCATGGCCGATGTCACATCCACCTACTTCAAATCCCTGCCGCCGCTGCTAGGTGCTTCTGGGCATGCCCGCTTGCAGGGT
>Ga0209476_10002586_pt1 | contig 12086 bp, 11 predicted proteins | sample KloWWTrecipitate_FD_187179 | JGI IMG/M metagenome (GOLD analysis project Ga0209476, IMG submission 187179) | Active sludge microbial communities from Klosterneuburg, Austria, studying microevolution and ecology of nitrifiers - Klosterneuburg... | ecosystem: Engineered > WWTP > Aerobic digester...
TGGGCGCGCTTGCACCGGGGCGATTGCGAGCCCTGGCCGAGGGACGCGGCCGTGCAGGAAGCCTGGCGCGCCTACCACCGGGGCGACTTCGCCGAGGCCGTGGCCCTGGGGATCGAGGCGGGCGGCGCCGGCATCACCGTGGCCAACAAGGCGCGCTCGATCTACGCCAACGGGCTCGAGAAGAAGGCCGCCGCGCGCATGGCGCTCTTCGAGGAGTCGATGGCGCAGGCCGAGGCCCAGGTCGCCGCGGAGCCGAAGAACCCCAACGCCCACTACCAGTTCGCCTACGCGGCCGGCCGCTACAGCCAGGGCATCTCCGTGGCCAAGGCGCTCGCGCAAGGGCTCGGGGGTCGGATCAAGGCCGCGCTCGAGGCCACGCTCAAGCTCGCCCCGAAGCACGCCGAGGCCCACACGGCGATGGGCACCTACCATGCCGAGGTGATCGACAAGGTCGGCGCGCTCGTCGGCGGCCTCACCTACGGGGCGAGCAAGGCGGCGGGGGAGGAGCACTTCCGCACCGCGCTCAAGCTCGCGCCCGACTCGGCCATTGCCCACGCGGAGTTCGCCAACGGGCTGGTGATGATGCACGGCAAGAAGGCGCTCGCCGACGCCTCCGCCCTCTACCAGAAGGCCGCGCAGGCCGAGCCTCGCGACGCGATGGAGCGCCTGGACGTCGAGGCGGCGAAGGCGGAACTCGCGTGACGCGGGCATGCGCGACGCCCGTTGTTGCGTGCGGGCGACGCGGCGCGCGCGAAAGCGCGTTTTCAGAGTGAAAATCCATTGACAAACGGTTTTGGGCGTGGGCATTCTCTCGCCTGTCACGCCTCTCACGGGCGAGATCCAGCTGAAGCAAACGTCACTATCTGATTGGAGGATCCCGAATGGCAGCGAAGAAAGCCAAGAAACCCGCCGCGAAGAAGCCGGCGGCCAAGAAGCCCGCCGCGAAGAAGCCGGCGGCCAAGAAGCCCGCCGCCAAGAAGCCGGCGGCCAAGAAGGCTGCTCCGAAGAAATCGGGCGCCAAGCGCAAGCCCAACGCCGCTTTCATGAAGCCCCTCACGCCGAGCGCCGAGCTCGCCGCCGTGATCGGCGCCGCCGCCCAGCCGCGCACCGAGGTCACGAGCAAGCTGTGGGCCTACATCAAGAAGAACGGCCTGCAGGACAAGGTCAACAAGCGCAACATCAACGCGGACGACAAGCTGCGCGCCGTCTTCGGTGGCAAGAAGACCGTCTCGATGTTCGAGATGACGAAGCTCGTCTCCAAGCACCTGAAGTAGCGGGCACTGCCGGCCACCGTGCCGGCAGGGCAATCCCGGAAGGGCCGGCGCCAGCCGGCCCTTTTTCGTTGGCGCGCGCCGCTCAGAGGTTGCGGAAGCGCTTCGGCACGACGGCTGCGGCCGGCTCGCCCGCGGCCTTGGCGGGTCGGGCCGCGCGGGGCTTGCGCGGTGCCTTCCCGGGGGCGGGCGCGGCATCCGCCTCGCCTTCCCACGGCGACATGAGCGTGAGCCACATCAGCTTGTCGAACTCGTCCGTGAATCGGCCGACGATGCGGTCGGGGTCGGGCACGAGGCCCGCGTCGGCGATGAGCCCGAACTGGATGCGGCCGTCGTAGGAAAGGATGGACACACCCATCCCGATGCCGCCGGACTGCGGCACCCAGAAGTTGAGTTCCTCGATGCGCCGCCCGGCGAACCACACCGGGTGCTGCGGGCCGGGGACGTTGGTCATCACGGCCGAGGCGTTCTGCGAAAGCAGCCCCGTGATCTGCTCCTGCAGGATGCGCGGGCCGTAGCCCACGGCGTGCAGCAGCCCGAGGACGATGAGCGGCTGGAAGGAACCCTTGAGCGCCTGCATGTGCGCGCGCACCTCGCGCAGCCGCTGCAGCGGGTCCTCGGTGCCGATGGGCAGGTCGAGGAACACGAGGCCGAACCGGTTGCCCAGCTCGCGGGCCTGGCCCTCGGGCCGCAGGTTGACGGGCACGATGGCCCGGATGCCGAGCCCGTCGACGGGGTCGCCCCGGGACGAGAGGTACTCGCGCAGGGCGCCGGTGGCCATCGCCAGGAGGACGTCGTTGATGGAGCAGCCGAGGGCCTTGCCCATCACCTTCACCTCGTCGAGCGGCAGGGGCTCGGCCCAGGCCACGCGCTTCCTCGCGCCGAGCCGGCCCTTGAACCGCGTGGGCGAGTCGTTGCCCATGAGGGCGAGCTTCGCGAGCTCGCCGGCGAAATCCATCCCCTTGCGCGTGGCGCCCTCGAGGACCTCCTGGGCCGCGCCCGGGTTGGCCGCCAGCTCGCGTCCCTGGTCGAGGAGGTTGCGGCCGACGCGCGTGGCGCCCTCGAGCGCGCCGGCGACGGGCTTGAGGACCTGCTCCCAGAAGGCCGCGTCGCCCGAGTCGCCGGCGTCGAAGCGCTGGGCGGGGAGGGCGAGGCTTGCGCGGGCGCTCTTCTCCGTCATGGACAGCATCACCTGCACGAGCGCTATGCCGTCGGCGTAGCAGTGGTGGATGCGCATCACCAGGGCGCTTCCGCCGTCGAAGTTGTCGACCAGGTGGAACTGCCACAGCGGCTTGGTCGCGTCGAGGGGCGTCGAGGCGAGGTCGCTCACGTACGCCTGCAGCTCGGCCTTCCCGGCCTTGCCGGGAAGGGCCACCTGGTGCACGTGGGAGTCGATGTCGAAGTCGGCGTCGTCCTCCCACCAGGCGCCGGTGGGATCCTGCACGGCCTTCTGGCGGAAGCGCCGGTAGGCGAGGAAGCGCCGCTCGAGCGTGCGCTTCACCCGGGCGGGCTCGAGCCGCCCCTCGAACATGAGCACGCCCACGATCACCATCAGGTTCGTGGGCATGTCCATGCGGAGCCAGGCGGTGTCCACGCCGGAGATTCGCTCCCTGCGGGCTTCGGCCATGCGTCGTCCTCCTCGTTGTTGTCGTTGTCGGGCATGCCGCCATTGCGGCGGCCGCGGGCTTTCGGCTAACTTTAGCACCACCCCATGGGGGCCAACGACCGAGGAGAGGTCCGATGTCGGCAGTGAAGAAGCAGTTCGAGGCGGCAGCCGCCGCCGTGCTCAAGGCGAAGAAGGACCCCGGCAACGACCTGAAGCTCAAGCTCTACGCGCACTACAAGCAGGCCACCGAGGGCGACGTGGCCGGCGACAAGCCCGGCTTCACCGACTTCGTGAACCGCGCCAAGTACGAGGCGTGGGCGAAGCTCAAGGGGATGGGCGCCGAGGACGCGATGAAGGCCTACGTGAAGCTGGTCGAGCGCGTCACGCGGGAATAAGAAAAGGCCCGCGAGTCACCCCGCGGGCCTTGAACATCCTTCGGTCCCCGGCAGGCGCCGGGGCTCGGACAAGGATGGAGGAGGAGCCTCGGGCGGGAAGGGCAGGGCCCTCCCCGCTTCAATTCACTTCGCCGCGCGCCGGGCCGGCTTCTTCGCGGCGGCCTTGCGCCGCGGGGTCGCCTTGCGGGCGCGCTTCGGGGCGGCGCCGCCCATCAGGGCGCGCACGCTCTCGTTCAGGTCGGCCACCTGGCGGGCGAGCTCATCCACGTCCTTGCTCGTGAGGACGCCCAGCCGGTTGAGGGAGCGCGACACGCGGTCCTCGAACACCTGTTCGAGCTTGTCCCACTTGCCCTGTGCCGTCGACAGCGTCGCGTCGGCCTGGGCGCGGACGTTCTTCATGGCCTGGTCGGCCGCCTTCTCGCTGCGGGAGCGCAGCGTCTTGCCCTGCTCGACCAGCACGTCGAACAGCTTGTCGCCCTCGGTGCGGGCGCGCGCGAACGCGCCGAGCCCCGCGAGCCAGATCTTCTGCGCCGACTGGGTGACCGCCTGCGCCAGCTGGTTGTCGGCGAGGGGCTTGCCCGGCTTGGCGCGGGCCTTCGATTTGCGGGTTGCCATGGCTTCCTCCGGATCGTGCGGCCCCGCCCGGATGGGCGGATCGCCGTTTTCGATGGTCGCAGTCTAGGCCGGAGGATTAGAGCAATCACACTATTCTTCGCCGGACGGGCCGTGAGGTAGACTTGGCGCGCCGACGCGAGGGGATGCCCGGACGCGGCGCCCGCAAACGATGCCGGGGACCACGAGCCCCGGGACGCCGAGAGGAGAGCATGGAAAGACCCTGGATCCGTTCGTACCCGCCCGGCGTGGCCGCCGACATCGACCTCGGCACCTACTCGAGCATCCGCGACATCCTCGAGTCGAGCTGCGGGCGCTTCGCGGACCTGCCGGCGTTCACCTGCATGGGCGCGACCATCACCTACCGGGAACTCGACCGGCTTTCCGCGGATTTCGGCAGCTGGCTGCAGAACGCGGCCGGCCTCGGCAAGGGCGCCCGCGTGGCGCTGATGATGCCCAACCTGCTCCAGTACCCGGTGGCGATCTTCGGCGTGCTGCGCGCCGGGCTCATCGGGGTGAACTGCAACCCGCTCTACACGCCGCGCGAGCTGGAGCACCAGCTGAACGACTCGGGGGCGGAGGCGATCGTCATCCTGGAGAACTTCGCCAAGACGCTCGAGGAAGTGATCGGGCGCACGAAGGTGAAGACGGTCGTGACGACCCAGATCGGCGACATGCTGGGCTTCCCCAAGTCGCTCCTCGTGAACTTCGCCGTGAAGCGCGTGAAGAAGCTGGTGCCGCCGTTCAGCCTGCCGGGCGCGGTGCCCTTCCGCGCCGCGCTCTCGGCCGGCGCCTCCCACCGCCTGGCGCCGCCGCCGCTTTCGCACGACGACATCGCCTTCCTGCAGTACACCGGGGGCACGACCGGGGTCTCCAAGGGCGCGATGCTCACGCACGGCAACCTCGTCGCGAACCTCCTGCAGGTCTCGACCTGGGTCGGCACCGGCCTGGAGGAGGGCAAGGAGACGGTGGTCACCGCGCTGCCGCTCTACCACATCTTCGCGCTCACCGGGAACTGCCTCACCTTCATGAAGATCGGCGCGAAGAACGTCCTCATCCCCAACCCGCGCGACATGCCCGGGTTCGTGGCCGAGCTCGGCAAGCACCACTTCACGGCGATCACCGGGGTGAACACGCTTTTCAACGCCCTCATGAACACGCCCGGATTCTCGAGCCTGGACTTTTCTGGCCTCAAGATGACGCTGGGCGGCGGCATGGCGGTGCAGCGCGCCGTGGCCGAGCGCTGGCTGGAGGTGACCAAGACGCCGCTCGTCGAGGCCTACGGCCTCACGGAGACCTCCCCGGGCGCCTGCATCAACCCGCTGGTGAAGGGAGCGCGCTACAACGGCTTCGCCGGGCTGCCGCTGCCCTCCACCGTCGTCACCATCCGCGACGACGAGGGCCGCATCCTCCCCACGGGAGAGACGGGCGAGATCTGCATCGCCGGGCCGCAGGTGATGAAGGGCTACTGGAACCGCCCGGACGAGACCTCGAAGGTGATGTTCGCCGACGGGGCCTTCCGCACCGGCGACATCGGCCTCATGGACGAGCGCGGCTACGTGAAGATCGTCGACCGCAAGAAGGACATGATCCTCGTCTCGGGCTTCAACGTGTACCCGAACGAGGTCGAGGACGTCGTGGCCATGATGCCGGGCGTGCTCGAGGTGTGCGCCGTGGCGGCACCCGACGAGAAGTCCGGCGAAGTGGTCCGCCTCGTCATCGTCAGGAAGGACCCGGCGCTCACGAAGGAGGCGGTGCTGGAGCACTGCCGGAAGCACCTCACGGGCTACAAGCTGCCGCGGATCGTGGAGTTCTGGAAGGAGCTTCCCAAGACCAACGTCGGCAAGGTCCTGCGCCGCGAGGTCAAGAACGCCCCGGCGCAGGCGGCCTAGCGGCAGCTCCCAGGGCCTCGCCGATCCGCGCGACGGCCCAATCCACTTCCTCCTCGGCGATCACGAGCGGCGGCGCGAGCCGCACGACGGTGCCGTGCGTGTCCCGGCTGAGCACCCCTCGCTCGAGCATCGCGTCGACCACCGCGCGCGCCGTGGCGCGGGAGGGGTCGATCTCCAGCCCGGCCAGCAGGCCCAGGCCGCGCACCTCCCGGACGAGCGGCGAGCCCAGCGCGCGCAGCCCCGCGGCCAGGCGCTCGCCGAGCGCCGCCGCCCGGTCGGCGAGCCTCTCGTCGACGAGAGTGTCCAGCGACTCGATGCCCACCGCCGCGGCGAGCGCGTTGCCGCCGAAGGTGCTGCCGTGGTCGCCCGGTTCCAGCACGCCCATCACGTCCTCGCGGGCGAGGAACGCGGAAACGGGCAGGAGCCCGCCGCCCAGCGCCTTGCCGAGGACGAGACCGTCGGGCCGCACGCCCTCGTGGTCGCAGGCGAGCAGGCGACCCGTCCTGCCGAGCCCCGTCTGCACCTCGTCGGCGACGAGAAGCACCCCGTGCCGGCGGCAGACGGCCGCGCACTCGGCGAGATAACCGCGAGGGGGCACCACGATCCCCGCCTCGCCCTGCACCGGCTCGACGAGAAATGCCGCGGTGTCGGGGCAGATCGCCGCCTCCAGCGCGCGCGCATCGCCGAAGGGCACGTGGTCGAATCCCGGCCCGAAGGGGCCGAAGCCGCGGCGGTAGGCCAGCTCCGAGGAGAACCCCACGATCGTGGAGGTACGGCCGTGGAAGTTCGCCTCGCAGACGACGATTCGCTGGCGCCCGTCGGGCACGCCTTTCGCCACATGTGCCCACTTGCGGGCGACCTTGATCGCGGTCTCGACGGCCTCGGCGCCGGTGTTCATGGGCAGCGCGCGGTCCATGCCCGTGAGCGAGCACAGGCGCGCGAGGAAGGGTGGCAGCCGGTCGTTGTGAAAGGCGCGCGAGGTCACGGCGAGCCGCGCGGCCTGGCGGGAGAGCGCCGCCACGAGACGCGGGTGCGCGTGCCCGAAGCTCGCGGCCGAGTACGCCGAAAGCATGTCGAGGTAGCGGCGCCCGGCCTCGTCGCGGACCCACGCGCCCTCGCCCTCGGTGAGGACGACGGGCAGCGGATCGTAGTTGCGCGCCGAGTAGCGACGCTCGAGAGCGATCATGTCGCCCATGGCGAGTTCCTTTCCCGCTCGTGGCAAGGGGGAGCGCCGGGCCAGTATATCGGGCTGCGGCGGCCGGGCGCCGCGGCCTAGGAAGGGCGACTGGCGAGTTCGGCGGCGAGAGCCTCGGCCATCCGCGCGGCGATCGCGTAGATCGACAGCTGCGGATTGGCGCCGATGCTCGTGGGAAACAGCGAGCCGTCGTGGACCGACAGGTTGGCCACGTGGTGGTGGCGGCCCCGCTCGTCGACGACGGCGGTGCGCGGTTCCGGCCCCATCGGGCACCCGCCCATCACGTGCGCGCTCACCACGCGGGCATGCAGGGGCGCCAGCGGCAACGCGGCGATGGCCTCGCGCGCCTGCGCCCAGGTCGCGGCGGGGCTCGCGTCCTCGTGCAGCGGAAGCACCGTCTGCGCGCCGGCTGCGAACTGGATCTCGGCCATGGTGAGGTAGGCGCGGCGCACGCCGTCCCACAGGAAGCTGCCCAGCGGGTAGTCGAGCACCGGCGAGCCGTCGTCGCGCAGGATGACCCGCCCGCCGGGCGACTGCGGATGGAACCCGTCGCGAAGGAGCGCGATCACCACCTGCAGGTTGGCGAAGGACTTCATCCACCCCGCGTGCGCCGCCCCGAACCCCGGCAGCGTGATTCCCGCGAGGATCGGATGCAGGGGCGGGGCCTCCAGCTTGAAGCCCATCGGGCCGTCGACAGCGAGGCTGTCCAGGAAGTGGTCGGAGTAGATCGTCTGCGGGGCGCCCTCGTAACCTCTCACCGGTTCCGGCATGACGGCGGCCGATACCACGGTCGGGTGCAGGAAGGTGCGCCGGCCCACGAGCCCGTGGGGATCGGGCAGGGCGCTTCGCAGGAGCACGGCTGGGCTGCCTATCGCGCCCGCCGCGAGGACGAAGTGGCGCGCGCGCAGGCGAACGAGCGCATTGCCCGGCAACGCCCCTGGCCCGGCCACGCCACGCGCCTCGGCGGCGACCAGGCGGTCGCCGGCGGCCACGAGGCGTTCCAGCCGCGCGCGATGGACGAGCGTCGCGCCGGCGCCCAGCGCCGCCGGAATCGTCGTCACCAGCATCGACTGCTTGGCGTTGGTGGGGCAGCCCATGCCGCAGTAGCCGAGGTTCCAGCAGCCCTTCACGTTGCGGCGGATGGCGGCCGCGGGGATGCCCAGCCTCTCGCAGCCGCGCCGCAGGATGTCGTTGTTCTCGTTGGGGGGAACCGGCCACGGTGCGATCGAGAGGCGCTCCTCCATGCGCGCGAACCACGGCGCGAGGTCCGCCTCGCCCGTCGTGGCGAGCCCGTGCGCCGCGCGCCAGTGGGCGAGCGTCCGGGGCGGGGTGCGGAAGCTCGAGGTCCAGTTGACCGTGGTCGAGCCGCCGACGCAGCGCCCCTGCAGGATGGTGATGGCCTTGTCCTTCGTCTGCCGCCCGGCCGACTCCTGGTAGAGCTGCGGGTAGGCCTCGCGCTCGCGCATGCGGAAGTCGGCCGAGGACTTGAGCGGGCCTTCCTCCACGATCGCCACGCGCAGGCCGGCCTGCGCGAGGATCTCCGCGGTGACGCCGCCGCCGGCGCCGCTGCCGACGACGACCACGTCGGCCTCGATCTCGAGATCGCGCTCGAGGGCGGCCGCATCGATCGCCTTCCAGCCGGCGGCGAGACCTTCGCGGACGGGATCGGCGATCACGCGGGCCTGCTTTCGAGCGACGGGGGGCCCGGATAGCCGATGCGCTCCCAGGAGGCGGGGTTGCCGTACCACGCCGCCTGGATGAGTTGCGTGAGCGCCTGGTAGCCCGCGCGCAGCAGCCCGAAACGGCTCTCCCGCCAGCGCCTCAGGAAGGCGTGCAACTCCTCGGGCGTGGCCTCGTGCCACTCCGAGCGCACGCCCGCCACGATGAAGCGGCCGGCGGCGAGCCCGAGCAGCGAGAAGAGCTGCGCGATCTCCTCCTGGACGGCGGGCGAGAGGCCGGAGATGGCGCGGTCGAAAGCGGCCGTGGCTTCCCCGATCGCCTGCTTGCGGGCGGCCGGGGCCTCGGGAAGCGCGCCTTCCAGCACCGCGGGAACGATGGCCGTCACGATTCGGGCCGCGCGCGCGTCAAGCCACCCGTAGCCCGTCGCGGGCGCGCGCCCCCTGCGCAGCGCGAGCCAACCCGCGCCCGCGAGGACGGCGCCCGAGGCGAGGCCGACCTTGAGGAACTGCCGGCGGGTGGGCATCAGCCCAGGAGCAGGCGCACGAGGCTCTCGAAGCGCCGGCCATAGGGGGGGCGAAAGAGCTTCAGGCCGTTCAAGCGCGGCTGCCGGAAGACCGCCTTCATCTGGGAGAAGGCCTCGAATCCTTCGCGGCCGTGGTACCGCCCCATGCCGGAGGCGCCGACGCCGCCGAAGGGGAGGTCGTCCTGCGCGATGTGCAGGATCGTCTCGTTCACGGTGACGCCGCCGGAGACCGTGCGCTCGATCACGCGGCGAACGGCGTCGTCGTCGTGCTCGAAAACGTAGAGCGCGAGCGGCCGTGGCCGCGCGTTCACGAAGGCGATGGCCTCGTCCAGGTCCCGGTAGGCGACGACGGGCAGCAGCGGGCCGAAGATCTCCTCGCGCATGACCGCCATCGAACCGTCGACGCCGGTGAGGAGCGTGGGCGCGCGCTTGCCGGCGGCGGCGACGTCCTCGCCCGCGGGATTCACCTCGATCGCGCGCGCGCCCTTGCCCACGGCATCCTCCAGCAACCGGGCGAGCCGGTCGCGGTGGCGCACGTCGACGATGGCGGTGAAATCGGGGTTGGCCGCGAGGGTCGGGTAGAGGGCGGAAATCGCCGCGCGGGCCGCCTCGACGAAGGCATCGACGCTCTCCTCCGGCACGAGCGCGTAGTCGGGAGCGATGCAGGTCTGCCCGGCGTTGAGGCACTTGCCGTAGGCGATGCGCCCGGCCGCCTCGGCCACGGGGAAGCCCCGGCCGACGATCGCGGGCGACTTGCCGCCCAGTTCTAGCGTCACCGGCGTGAGGTTCTCGGCGGCGGCGCGCATTACGTGGTGCCCGACAGTGGTGGAACCGGTGAAGAGGAGGTGGTCGAAGGGCAGGCGGCAGAAGGCCTGGGCCACCTCCGGGCCGCCGTTGACCACGCGCACCTCGCCGCCGGGAAAGTGGCGTTCGGCCAGCCGCTCGAGCAGCTCGCCCGTGGCGGGCGTGGACTCGGACATCTTCACCAGGGCGCGATTGCCCGCGGCGATCGCCGGCACGAGGGGACCGATGGCCAGGTAGAGCGGGTAGTTCCACGGCACGACGATGCCCGCCACGCCCAGCGGCTGCGGGACGACGGAAGAACGCCCGGGCAGGAACCACAGGCTCGTCGAACGCCGCCGCGGCTTCATCCAGCGGCGCAGGTGGCGCCGCGCGTGGCGGATGGCCTCGAGAGACGGGAAGATCTCCAGCAGCTGCGTCTCGTGGCGCGATCGGCCGCCGAAGTCGCGCGAGATCGCCTCGGCCCACTCGGGCGCGTGGTCCTTCACGAGCGCCTCGAGCCGGTCGAGGAGGTCGATACGCGCGCCGGCCGCGGGATAGGGGTCGGCCGCGAAGGCGTCGCGTTGCTGCCGGAAGAGGGCTTCGGTGTCGGGGGGCAAGGGGAAGGGGCGTTGACGCGGATTCAAACGCTCGTTTCAATCACTCGTTAGAATAGCGTCGCCCCCCGCCCGAGGCAACCGCGAGGCCATGACCCTTTCAGCCCATGCCGCGCCCGAATCCCTGCGCCGCAACCTCGAGCGGCTGCGCGAGATGCGCGGCCGCGAGGCGGGCGGGCACGCGCCCCCGAGGCTCGCGGACGTGAAGGCGTGGCAGGCGCGGCGCCTCGCGCAGACCTACGCCGACCTCGCGGCCGACCCGCGGTACGCCAAGGCGACCGCCTTCTTCCTCGAGGACCTCTACGGGGACAAGGACTTCAGCCACCGCGACGAGGCGATGCTGCGCATCTATCCCGTGATGGTGCGCACGCTTCCCGACAGCGCCGTCGCGACGGCGGCGCTCGCCATCGAGGTCGACGCGCTCTCCGAGGAACTGGACCGGCGCCTGGCCGCCGTCCTCGCGCCGGGGCCCGTCACGGAAGCGAGCTACGCCCGGGCCTACCGGGAGGCGGGAACGCGCGCCGAACGCGAGCGGCAGATCGCCCTCATCGACGAGGTGGGGCGAAGGCTCGACATGCTCGTGGTGAAGCCCTTCATCCACGCGACGCTCAAGCTCATGCGCCGCCCGGCGAAGATGCTGGGGATGGAGGACCTGCAGGCGTTCCTCGAGCATGGCTTCGAGGCGTTCCGGCACATGGGCGGCGCCGAGCATTTCCTCGCGACCATCGGCGGCCGCGAGACGGCGATCCTCAACCGGCTTTTTTCCGGCCACCCGAGCCCGATTTCGGGCTGACGGGCTTCTTCGCCGGTGGCCTCGCCGCCGCGACCTTCGTCGCGCCCTTGGAGGCGAAGAGGCTGTCGAGTTCCTCGTGGACAGCGCGCTCGATGGAGCCGCGCAGGGCCTTGAGGAGGAATCCCAGGGTGACGGTGAGGTGCAGGTCCTTCTCGGTGAGGGCGAGCTTGCCCGTCACCCCCGGCCGGTCGAAGTGCAGGATGTCGCCCTCCCACCGGCCGGCGAGGCCGAACTTCCGGCCGAGGTCGGCGGCCATCTCGTCGGCGGCATGGCGCGCGGCCTTCATGCCGAGGTGGTGGACGCGCTTGAGGTCGATGTCTGCCATGGGGATCCTCCGCGGCGCGGGCCGGATCAGTGGCCCGGCCCCATCAGCGTATCAGGGAGCCAGGTGGCGATGCCGGGGAAGAAGCAGAGCAGCACCATGAACCCGATCATGATGAAGACGTAGGGGACCGAGCCGCGCAGCACGACGCCCAGCGGGACCTCGGGCGCCACGCCCCGCAGCACGTAGAGGTTGAGCCCCACCGGCGGCGTGATGAGCCCCACCTCCAGGTTGATCGTGAGCAGCACCGCGAACCAGATGAGGTCGAAGTCGTTGGCCTCCAGCACCGGCGTGAGGATGGGCATCACCATGAGGATGATGGCCACCGGCGGCAGGAAGCACCCCATGAGGAGCAGGAAGACGTTGATCGCCGCGAGCAGCACCCACTTGTTGAGCTTGA
>Ga0209476_10002588_pt1 | contig 12084 bp, 11 predicted proteins | sample KloWWTrecipitate_FD_187179 | JGI IMG/M metagenome (GOLD analysis project Ga0209476, IMG submission 187179) | Active sludge microbial communities from Klosterneuburg, Austria, studying microevolution and ecology of nitrifiers - Klosterneuburg... | ecosystem: Engineered > WWTP > Aerobic digester...
GCGGGTGGGACCTGCACGTCCACCCCGATCGCGTCCAGGTACTTGGCGAAGGTGCGCACCGCGCCCAGGCGCATGCCCCACCAGCGCGGGTCCGCGTCGACGGGAAGGCGCGCCCAGGTGAGGGCGTCAGCGCTGGTGAACGTCGACTCCTTGCCCTGGGCGGTCAGCCAGGTGCAGAACTGCCCGGCGAGGTGCTCGAGCTTGTCCAGGTCGTACCCCAGGGCGCGGCGCATCGACAGGTACTCGGTCAGGTGCTGCTCCAGGGTGCTCATGGGCCGGGCACCTTCCCCCACGTCGGGGCCAGCACGCGCAGCGCGACCAGGTCGGTGCGGGCGTAGACCATCGTGGTGTCGGTGCGTGCGTGCCCGAGCAGCTCACGGGCCTCGACGAGCGAGCCGCCAGCGGCCAGCACCGCAGTCGCGGCGGTGTGCCGCAGAGCGTGAGCGTGCACCGTGCCCATCCCGGCCACCGCAGCCAGGTGCGCAACGACGTTGGAGATGCCCTGCCTGCTCAGAGCGACCAGCGGCGGGCGGAGCCGGATGAAGACGGCCCGGTCCGCGGCCGCACGCCCGCCGCGTAGGTAGTCCACCAGCGCCTGCCCGACGTCGGTCGGGATCGGCAGGGCCAGGACCCGCCCGCCCTTGCCGTGAACCACCAGCGTGCCGGCGTGCCAGTTCAGGTCATCCAGCCCCAGGGTGGCGACCTCCCCGGCGCGTAGCCCAAGCCGACTGATCAAGACCACGATCGCCCGGTCCCGCAGACCCGCGGGCGTGCCCGCGTCAGCGGCGGTGATCAGCGCCTGCACCTGCACCGAGCTCAGCGCTCGGGGCAGGGCGGGCGCGGCCGGTGTCGCCGGGGCCAGGATCCCGGCGGACACCGACCGCTTCACCCGCCCGGTCACGAAGGCCCAGTCCAGCAGGCCCCGCATCGACGAGACCAGGTGACGGCGCGAGGACAGCGAATACCCCTGGCCCCGTCGGCTCACGTACCGGTTCACCGCGGCCGCGTCGACGCCGTCCCAGACCACCTGCCCGTCGGCGTGCACAGCCAGCTCGGCCACGAAGCCTTCGACCCACCCACCGACCTCGCGCGCCCACCCCGGGCTGACACCGAGCCCGGTGCGCAGGTGCCCGGTGAAGTCGTGCAGGAGCTGTTCCACCGGCGTGGGCGCCGCAGGCGGTGGAGGTGATGGTGGTGGGGCCAACAGGGCTGTGGCCACGAAGAACTTGCGTACCGTGACGATCCGTCGCGCCGAGGAGGGGTGCCGGCGCGGCCCCCGCGACTGCGACGCGGCGAACCGGGCCAGGACAGCGTCGTCGAGGTCCTGCACGCCCAGGCGCTGCCGAGCCATCCAACAGCTCAGCCGTGCCGCCGTGCACGCGACAGGCCCGACGGTGCCGGCCGCGTACCCCTGCTCCTTCATCCACGCCACCAGATCCAGCACGACCTGGCCCAGCGGGCCACCCTGCAGGCGTGGTCGACCATCACGACGACGACTCACCGCCGCACGCGGCACCAGCACGCCCTGCGCTGCGAGGAACCGCTTGACCAGCGGCAGATACTGGGCAGCGGCCGGGACCCTGCTGCCCGACCTCACCTGCTCGGCACGCACGTACTCATCGATGAGGTCCTCGTCCAGGTCCCCAGCGACCAGCCCGCGGCCGGTCACCCAGACCGAGAACCGGCCGAATGCCAGCACCGCCCGCCGGGACCGTTCCAGTGAAATATCCGAGGCCCTGAGCCAAGCCTCCAACGGCTCAGCCCAAGCCTGCATCAGGTCCGCACGATTGACATCCACATCGGCCATGGCCGCCTCCTCGGGTAGGGAACCCCGAGCATCGCGCCGCCGACGACTATGCCGACCTTCCCGGCCTCGCCAGCGCCCTGACCAGCACGTTCACCCCAGAGGTCGGCATAACCGGGAGGTCGGCATAACCGATCTTCCACCACACCAAAGACGCGATCGAGGCACACCTGACCATCGTGTTCGCGGCGCTGGCCATCTCCCGGCGGCTCCAGGACCAGACCGGGATGAGTATCAAGAAGGTCGTGCGCGCGCTCCGCCCGATCCAGCAGATCACCCTCACCATCGGCGGCCACCCCCACACCGCGGCCGACCCACTCACCGACACCGCCAGAGACATCCTCACCGCCAGCGGCCACGATCCCGCGACACACTAAATTGGCACGACTCGGGTCTGACCAACCACTCGTGGCGGCTACATCACTTTGGCAATTTCCATCGAAGCTACACCTCTGCCAGCTTCGCAATGAGCGCATGAAGCTGTACATGTTCCGTTACGACATCCGCCAGCGCTTCTGGTCCTCGCAGTTCCGCTGCCCAGAATGAAGTCAGCGCCTCCATGCCGACATCGTTCAGGGTCCAGCGTGACATGTTTGCTTTGCCCGATTTGGCGGCCAAGCCTTGGCCTACAAGAATCTCCCACGCCTTCGAGTCCCTTGACTCGTCGACACTCATGATCGAAGTGATTCCACGACCGTTACGTCGTCGCATCGGTTTGATTAGTCGACTTAACCGTTGGATGCCATCGTTGACGTCAACCTGGCGTACTCGTGGTCTTTCGAACCCCTGGCCTTCCACTTTCAAGCCCTGTATTGACTCGTCAAATTCTGCGAGCCAGAGATGCTCGCAGTAGCTGACAACGCCCCCGTGCCCATGAATCCGATGGAAAGTCCAACCACTGAAATCGTATCGACTGAGATAGAGTCCCGAGAATGAGACGGAGTCGAACACTCTATCGCCAAGAAGTCTCGATAAGGTATTGCCCCGTTCCACGGGGCTTCCTGCCCGGGCTTGATCTTCAACCGCGGCCAACGCGATCGCGAGAAGATTCCTCTTTAGAAGAGGTCCGTATTCGGCGTCACTCCCCGCGACAGACCACGCTCCCGCCAGCATAGGGAGGCGAATGAAGCGAGCGGCAAATTCAACCACGTCACTATCGAGGCGCTTCGAACGAAGTGACGCTCTGACAGACTCGAAGCCGAATTCAGACCATGCTTGGACGATCGCCCGAGCCGTAAACAATGCTTCGAACTCCCTATATTTGAAGCCAAGGCTCTCCCCTGAGTACATCAATAGTGCATGTGGGTTGTCGACAACGCGAGCCATTGGGTCCCTCTTGTCAACCCCGAGACTTTCCAAGAGTCCTGACGAGCTCATGTCACCCCCTAGGTGCAGCCACTCGGCAATTTGGGTCAGCATTGCCATTTGCTCGTCGCCAGAGAGCCCCAGGCGTTGCGAGTCGCGCTCACAGAAGAGCTCAAGAAGTCGCCAGAGCATCAATGACCGGGAGCCTGGAGCCGCATCCATTGGCGAACTGTCCAGATCGACCGCCTTCGCCAGCAGTAGGAAGAGCGGAATATTTCGTGCAGTACCGCTCAACGTCTGTACTAGCGCGCGCGCCCGCGCGGATTCCGTCCCACGCTTCTCGAGTAGCTCCACCCCAGCCGAATCCGATATTGGCTCGAGAGTTGCGCGCTCGTCTTCTGCGAAACGCTTGCTTATCGCTGCGCGGCACGTGGAATGGCCCTTTCGGGAAGTTACAACTAGTCGAGCTCCGTCAGCGACTGCTCTCCTCCACTCGAGCACGCCTGCATCGACCATCTCAGAATCACCGCTCACTTCGTCCAAGCCATCCAGCAAAAGAATCAGGCGACGCTGGATCAAGAGTTCTCGCAGAAAGGTCCCGGATGTTATTGCTGGTAGGGCCACGTCTGAGTCGCGGCTGAAGGGCTGGGAAAGGGCATGTGCTATATAGTCAAGACTGAGTGACTTGAAATCGCGGAGCGAGACGCGAAGGGCAATAGGAGGAAGTTCAACCAGCGGGTTTCCATTGAGAGCAGATTTGTACATTGTGGAATATCTCCACTCATGCCATTTCAGCAGCTCGCTCTTTCCGAGACCAGCATCAGCCTCTACGGCAAGGCACGATGCTGAGTCGGGAAGCCCGAACTCAAGTGCCCTGTGGTCTGGAATCTTGATGCTGCCAAAGCTCAGTGATTGCGGGACATGACGACCGTTCGGGTCGGTCACTGGCGCATCCATCTCGAGTTCCACGTCACTGGACGCTGCATCGCGGTCTGCTCGATGCAGCGCACGCGCAGCGTCCCAGACTTCGTCAACGAATCTTGAGTAGGTGCTAACCGAGTTTGGTAGTCCTAAGTCATCCATTACCCCGACTAAACGGTCATACTGGTCGCGTGGAGCAAAGTCTTCTACAATAATTCGAGACGGTCTCGTACGATATACCTCTGTCTCGGAAATGGTTCGGGAACTTCCGGCTATCCAGACATAGCGCGTCGGCATGAATGCCGGTTCCACGGCCTCAAGGGTAAAGCGGTGTGCTTGTGTGCTCCATCCCCGTGCGCGCACGAGCCTAGACAGGCGCTCCGCAAGTACAGATGCGTCGGCCATCAGTGCGCCTCCCGCATGAGGACCGCTGGCAAGAGGCGTTGATCCGGCACCTCTATGAGCCAGCGTTGGGCATCTTCGGAGCGCCTGGACTCCGCTGCTAGTCGTGAAAGCACGGCGGTGCTCGATTCTGAGTAGATCCGGTGTAATGCGACTGATGAAAACGGCTGCATTTCGTACGTGGCGGCTAGCCTAACGAGCCCAAGAAGAGCGGTCGCTCGAATTACTAAGTCATCGCTAACATCAAGGCAGTGGTCGAGCAGATTACATGCGCGGAGGGCGGCATCGACCGGCAGTGGCGTTTCGAGAGAGTCTACATAGGCTGACAGGACGGTACGAAGTTGGCCGACATGGCCTTCCAGCAGTCTGTCAAGAATTTCGTATGGAATGCGCGAGAAGATGCCCTGAAGGAGGCTGAAGTCATCCTCGTTGGCGACCAGCATGTTGGCCAGGGCGTCTAGTGGTTGCGGATCCGCAATGTCGGCGGCCGCCGCCTGGACGGCGGCTCGCGCTCGGTCGAGGGGGCGCATCAAACTGCTGGACGACCCGGCGAGGAGACCGATCTCTGATTGTAGTTGTTGGACGGAATGATAGCGCGCACTGGGATCGCTGCTGGTGGCCACGCGGATGCAATGGCTCAGGGCGGGGTAGGCTGACGCAAAATCTGTTCGGCGAATGAAGCAGTACTCGAACATTCGGCCTAGGGAAAATACATCGGCAGTTTCGTCGGCTTCTCTGAAGCCGTTCCACTGCTCCGGTGCGGAGAACCAGCGGCTCCCGAACGCCTCACCAGTCGCAGTCTGGAATGTCTCCGGATCGCGTGTGAAACGCCTGCTGAGTCCAAAGTCTGCTATTCGCGCCTCGCCCGGACCTCCAAGAGGAGCTTCAAAGATCAAGATGTTCGTCGGCTTTAGATCTCTATGCAGAACGTGGTTTCCGGGCTCTTCCCAATCGAGGGTGTAGGACCTGACTTCGCCGTGGTCGGCGCGTCGGTGCGGGGATAGGCGTCGAGGCCTTCGCAGGATAGAAGTTCTGACACTGCCCACCTGGAAGACCTCGACGTGCCTGACGCTACCTTCACCAGCCCTGATTTGACCACGTTCGCCCGCCTTGACGAGCTCGGCCTCGAGGCGGTGGGGCAGCGGGTGGAGCCTGACCGGGCGGTCATCGCGTGCAGGGTCGTGGAGCCGGACCAGTGGTGCCGGCGCTGCGGCTGCGAGGGCGCCCCGCGGGACACGGTTACCAGGGAGTTGGCGCACGAACCGTTCGGGTGGCGCCCCACGACGCTCGTGGTCACCGTCCGCCGGTATCGGTGTGCGCACTGCGGACACGTGTGGCGCCAAGACACCACCGCCGCGGCGGAGCCGCGGTCCAAGCTCTCGCGGCGTGGGCTGCGGTGGGCTTTGGAGGCGATCGTGTTGGCGCACCTGACGGTGGCCCGGGTCGCTGAAGGGCTGGCGGTCGCGTGGGATACCGCCAATGACGCCGTCCTGGCCGAGGGCAAACGCGCCCTGATCGACGACCCGGGACGCTTCGACGGCGTCACCGCGATCGGCGTCGACGAGCACGTGTGGCGCCACACCCGGGCCGGTGACAAGTACGTCACCGTGATCATCGACCTGACCGGCATCCGCGACGGCACCGGCCCAGCCCGGCTGCTCGACATGGTCGAGGGCCGCTCCAAGGCCGCGTTCAAGACCTGGCTCGCCGACCGCCCCCAAGCCTGGCGTGACGCTGTGGAGGTCGTCGCGATGGACGGGTTCACCGGGTTCAAGACCGCCACCGCCGAGGAACTACCCGACGCGGTCACCGTCATGGATCCCTTTCACGTCGTTCGCCTGGCCGGGGACGCCCTGGACACCTGCCGGCGCCGCGTCCAACAAGACCTGCACGGCCACCGCGGCCGCAAGAGCGACCCGCTCTACCGGGCCCGGCGGACCCTGCACACCGGCGCTGACCTGCTCACCGACACACAGGCCGAGCGGCTCACCGCCCTGTTCACCCCAGACGAGCACGTGCAGGTCGAGGCGACCTGGGGCATCTACCAGAGAATGATCGCCGCCTACCGGCACGAAGACCGCGCGACAGGACGTGAGCTGATGGTCAAGCTCATCGAATCCGTCAGCACCGGTGTGCCCGCCGCGCTGGTCGAGGTCACCAAACTCGGCCGGACCCTCAAGACCCGAGCCGCTGACGTCTTGGCCTACTTCGACCGCCCCGGCACCAGCAACGGACCCACCGAAGCCATCAACGGACGACTCGAACACCTACGCGGCTCCGCCCTCGGGTTCCGCAACCTCACCAACTACATCGCCAGATGCCTCCTCGAATCCGGCGGCTTCAGACCCCAACTCCTACACCCTCGATTGGGATGAGCCGGTTTGGGTCGCGACGTCGAGGACCCGCCAGCGTGTCGCCCATCCACTGAAGTATGGCAGCGGGCGCCGTTTGTGCATCCTCGATGCTCTTATCGAAGCTCGTGCGTGCGAGCGGTAGGGCAACCCATGGCGGTGTGCTCGACAGGTCAAAGTCGAGAACCTCGACGATGTTCGGGTGCTGCAGGGTGCTCTGGACTTTGACCTCTCGCCGGAAACGGTCCAGAACCCGTCCCTCGGTGGAGGACGGGATCTTCAGTGCCACTGGCTGATCGCCCGGACCCAACGCTTCCCAGACGCTCCCGAAGCCACCCTCGCCCAGCTGGCGCATGAGGCGATATCCTTTAGGACCTTCAGGGTGGTTCATCTGACCTCGCTTACTTGTTGGCGATGTTCCCTGCACGCTAACAGCGTCGCGACTGGTAGCGGTGGAGGTCGCGCATCAAGCACCTACCGCCGACAACAGGAACGGCTCCGTGCTCGATGTTCATCACGATCGGTGGATGTGGACGCTGTGCAGGAACCTGAGCGTTTGGAGGCAAATGCGCGTTATCCAACGCCCATCTCTTATGCTCACCGGGGGCGGGGACGGTGGCCCAAGCGCTCATGGGCTAGCCTCGGCGCTTCACGATTGAGGACCTGACACGCCCCCGGAATGCACCAAAGTGCCTGTCCTGCAACGAGATACTTGACTTGCGAAGGTCCAAGAATCACGTGCGGGAAGGCACCTGGTAAGTGAAGAGTACAGCGTGGTCTGCAGGGTTGGTCGTGTCCGGGGACGGCACCGGCGTGGTGGCGCACGCGGGGAGCGTGGCGGTGCGGATGCTGGCCGACCGCACCGGCCTGACCGATGCGTTGTCGGCATCGTTGGCGCGGCGGGGTTTCACCCCAGGTCATGACCGTGGGCGGGTTCTGGTGGACCTGGCCACGATGGTCACCGCTGGTGGGGAGGCCATCGCCGACATCGACACGCTGCGCCACCAGCAGGGGGTGCTGGGGTCGGTCGCGTCCCCACCCACGGCATGGCGGGCGCTGGACGAGCTGACGCCGGCAGCGTTGAAGCGGATCGCCACGGCGAGGGCGAAGACCCGCACCAGGGTGTGGGGCCTGATCCCTGGCGGTGTGCCCGCCTCGAAGGTGGCCGGGGCGGCCCTGCCTACTGACGTCATCGTGCTGGACGTGGACGCCACGATCGTGCGGGTGCACTCAGAGAAGGAGAACGCCGCCGCGACGTTCAAACGAACGTTCGGGTACCACCCCTTGGCGGTGTGGTGCGACAACACCCAGGAGTTCCTCGCCGCGGTGCTGCGCCCGGGCAGTGCCGGGTCCAACACCGCCGCCGATCACATCGCAGTCCTGACCGAGGCCATCAACCAGGTCCCGGTGGCGCACCGGCGGAAGATGCTGGTGCGCGCTGACGGCGCCGGCGCCTCCCACGACCTGGTGGACTGGCTGACCTCGCTCAACACCGCCCGCCGGCACGGGCGGCGGGGCCGGGCCGTGGAGTACTCCGTGGGATTCGCGATCACCCAGGCCGTGCGGGACGCGATCTCCTTGGTGCCCAAGGACGCGTGGTCGGTCGCGCTGGACGCTGACGGTGGCGTACGTGAACACGCTGACGTCGTGGAGATCACCGGCCTCCTGCCCGACAGCATCCGTGACGCGTGGCCGGCTGACATGCGCGTCATCATCCGCCGTGAACACCCCCACCCCGGGGCGCAACTGTCCCTGTTCGAAGCCGAGCACGGGTGGCGCTACCAAGCGTTCGCGACCAACACCACCACCGGGCAGGTCGCCTTCCTCGAAGCCCGCCACCGCGCCCACGCCCGAGTCGAAGACCGGATTCGGGTCGCCAAGGACATGGGCCTGGGGCGGTTCCCCTCCCGCGAGTACGCCATCAACACCGCCTGGTTGGTCGTCGTCGGACTCGCCGCCGACCTCACCGCCTGGCTACGGCTGCTCGCCCTCCCAGACCGACTGAAGGCCTGCGAACCCAAGGCGCTGCGGTACCGGTTCCTGCACGTGCCCGCCCGCCTCACCAGCGGAGCACGGCGGCGACACCTACGACTGCCGAAGTCCTGGCCGTGGGTCACCGACGCCATCACCACCTTCGCCAACGTTATGGCCATCCCGCTGCGGACCTGACCCCGGGCAACCTCGCCTGACCACCCACAACCAGCACCACCCGGAGACCCGCACCGCAGCGCCACGCGGCCATCAACCACGCCCGAAACCAGTGAACCCGGCCAGATCACCCGACAAACTCACCGCCGCCGAGGCCCTGGGCCCCATGAAAGAGGGAGGCTAGGCCGCCAAGGCTTGGTTGCTTGACCCCGAGTGCGCTCTTCGCGTCTTCGCGCGACGCTGGAACTCCCGACCGCCGACCGACCAGCCGTGTGACTCGCACGTTCGGGAGCGGCGTGTCGATCGAGGGCTGCGGTCCCCCTGCGGTGCCGTGCCAAGCGGCATCCGCACCTGAGCAGCCGGTCTGATCGGTGTGACCGAATGGGTTAGCCAGTGCCCCCGTGGTGGAGTTCGACCAGATCGCGCTCTACCTCAACTTGGACATGATCCGGTGCTGTTCACCGGCGCCAAGCAGATAGAGACGGCGGAGCAGCCGTCCATATGGGGTGGCACCACGGGTGCGCAGTTCGACCCGTGCTACGACCTGGTCTGCGACACGATCGCCAACTACGACGCGCACGCGTTGGAGGTCAACGCGGATGCCGGGGGGTTCGCCGTGTTCACCTACGCCGCCTCGACCGAGGGCGTCAACGGTGTTCAGGGTGCCAGCATCCCGGGCAACTTCACCGTCTCTGCCCCGGCTGGCCCGGAGCACACCTTCGCCGGCCCGCTGGGTGGCGACGACCACGGTCATGAGCATGACCACGACCGCGTCAGCGAGTGAGCTGACCTGAGGGACGCGAGGGGTGGGTAGACGGCAACGTCCGCCCACCCCTCGCTGTGGTTCGGGTTCGTGATCGAAGGGGAAGCGGATGCCGTGTGGTCGGGTATTGAGCGTTCGCAGACCCGCTGCTCACTGGGCCTGCGGGCAAGATGAGTTGGCCGGCAAGCCGAGCGCCTTGAGAACGTCGTGGAGGGTGCCATATTCCTCCTTGGTGGCACCCTGGCGGTCCAGAATGTTGCTGCTGTTGCTCTCCGAAATACACAGGTCTTGGTTCATCTCGGCCACGCTTGCTTTCGACAGCTGCCATGCGTCTGAGTTCGTGTCGGGTTTGAGGGGAGAAATATCCAGCCAGGGGACGGCGTGCCTGAGCGACCAGGAGGTCGGTGTAGGTGTCGAATCCGAGGGTGAGCAAGACGAACGGTTCGAGCGGTGGTGCTGCTGGTGGGAGGAAGCCGAAGCGGCATCTGCCGGCGAGCGAGAAGTACGAGTTGTGGGTTTCGGTGCTGACAGGGCAGGCCACGCAGCGCGAGGCCGCGGACAAGTACAGGGTCGACCGGTCCACGGTGGTGACGGTGTGCCGGACCGCGAAGCAGGGAGCGCTCGACGCGCTGGCTGCGGCGCGCCCGGGGCGCCCTGGTCAGAGCCCGGAGCAAGCCGAGTTGGCCCAGGCCCGAGAAGAGATCGCACGGTTGCGGGCGACGGTGACCGAGCAGGCTGTGGCGTTGCATCTGCACGAGGGAAAAGCGCGTTGGGACTGAGTGCCGGCCCAGTCCCGACCCGAGTCGAGCCGGCAACCAAGGCCGGGCTGCTTGAGCTCGTCGACCACGCCGTGGAGCACGGCTGGGACCGACGCCGGGCGTGCCGACTGCTGGATCTACAGGAGCGACGCGAGCTGCGGTGGCGCACCCGCCAAGCCCTCGGCGGGATGGACGGGCTGGTCGACCAAGCCCCTGGTGGCGCACCGTTGCACGGGCTGCTCGACCACGAGCGCGAGGCGATCCTGGAGCTGTTCGAGGCGTGGGGAGAGGTCGACCGCTCCCACCGCAAGCTGGCCCATCGCGGGTCCCGACTGTCGTTGGTCCACGTCAGCGAGTCCACCGTTCGTCGTGTTCTTGCAGATCACGGGCTTGCCCTGGCCGGGCCGGCACCGAGGGAGCCGGCCGAGAAGCGGCCGTGGCCGCACTGGTTGGAGTGGAAGCCACTGAGGATCTGGGCCTACGACTTCACCCACTTCACCCGCGCGAAGCGGTGCGCGGTCGCGGTGCTCGACATGGTCTCGCGCAAGTGGGTCGCCACCTTGGTCAGTGCCGAGGAGACCTCCACGCAGGTCGAGGTCTGCTTCCTCGCTGCGTTGGAGGCCGAAGGGTTGCTGGAGGTCATCGACCAGCGAGACACCGAGCGGCTGCGCCGCGCGCTGCTGTCCGGACACCCCGAACAGATCGAGGCCGCGGTCGATGGCGGGCAGGTGCCGCTACTGCTCGCCGTCAGCGACAACGGGCCGCAGATGCGGTCGCACTCGACCCGGGAGTTCCTCGCCGGGGTGCACATCGCCCAACACTTCGGACGACCGCACACCCCGACCGACCAGGCGTGGATCGAGACCCTGTTCGGGCACGTCAAGGGCGAGTGGCCCCACCTAGAGAAGATCGTCGACCCCGGCGACCTCGAGGCCGAGCTAGAGCACGTCCGTCAGCAGTACAACGGCGTCCGCCTGCATGCATCGATCGGCTACGTCACCCCTGACGACGAACACGAAGGCCGCGGCGACGCCATCCGCAAGGCGCGCAGAGACGGGCTCGACCGAGCCCGCCAACAACGCCTCGACCACCACCGAGCGAGTCGAGGACAATGAGAACAACAACCACGAACGCACGACCATCCTGGTTGGGTATTTATCCCGCTACGCCCGACATTTACTCAGACACACCTCAGCCACACACCCTGCGCCGGGTCGATGCCGGTGAGGAGGCGCTGGCCGAACTGAAGGTGCTGGTTGGGTTCGACGACGACCTGGCCGGTGAGGCGACCCGGCTGTCGAACCGGATCCGTGGCCTGCTCACCCAGGTGCACCCGGCCTTGGAACGCGTACTCGGAGCCAGGTAGGCCACCAAACAGGTGCTCACTCTGATCAAGGCCCACGGCGGACCCCAAGGCATGACCAAGGCCGGCAAGGCGCGGCTGCTGCACACCGCGACCAAGGCCAACCCGCGCCGCGCCGGCGAGCTGGTCGACGCAATCGGCAAGGCACTTGGCGAACAGACCGTCACCGTGCCCGGCACCGCCGCGGCCGAGACCATCCTGCCCAAGCTGGCCGCCACCCTGGCCACCGTCCTGGACCAGCGCGCGGAGATCGCCGCCCAAGTCGAACA
>Ga0209476_10002589_pt1 | contig 12083 bp, 2 predicted proteins | sample KloWWTrecipitate_FD_187179 | JGI IMG/M metagenome (GOLD analysis project Ga0209476, IMG submission 187179) | Active sludge microbial communities from Klosterneuburg, Austria, studying microevolution and ecology of nitrifiers - Klosterneuburg... | ecosystem: Engineered > WWTP > Aerobic digester >...
AATCTTCGTCGGGTTATTAGTTTTGATAACCGAACCAGTGACGATGGAGCCTACATTGAGAATGGACGTTTTCAAACGGAGCCCACGACGACGACTGCTTTTTTGCCGAGTACATACATCCAGGCAGTGCTAGTCCGGGACGAAAGCGGCCGTATACAAGCATACCGAGACGGTGCCTTGAGAATCGATCAGGTCGATACCGATTTTGTTATCAGTCCGGCAAACGTGTTGAGTTTTTTTCAGGACGATGCCGTGCCAATAATTCCTGATGCCTCTGCCGGAAATGTCGCAAGAATAAGGCTCTACGACGGCCCGCTGTCGACTTCCCAGGTTCGATCCTTGGATCGTCTGCCTAATGTAGGCGGCGGCGAACAGTCGTTACTGTTTGTCAGCGGACGTGACGGATTCAATGAAATTTACACAATGAACGCCGACGGCGGCAATCAACAGCGGCTGACAGATAACGAACTGTCGGAAGTGTCTCCCAAATGGTCGTCCAACAGACTGAAAATAACATTCAACAGACGTGAAAATGCCTCTGTGCCAACTCAAATATGGGTCATGAATGCCGACGGAACCGGGCAGGTCAATATTTCTAATTCGAATAGCACCGACCAAGAATCCTCGTGGAGACCTGACGGCGCAAAGATAATGTTTTCCCGTTGTGATCCCAGCGGAGTTTGCGATATATACACCATGAATCCCGACGGTACCGGGCAGACTCCGTTGACTGGTGTGAATACAACCGGAGACGAATACTCGCCAGCCTTCTCGCGAGATGGAACGAAGATCATTTTTATCAGGCAGAGTGCTACCTTTACTAATCCAAACATCTTTACCGCGAACGTCGATGGCTCCAACGTTCAGCAACTAACGTCCACGGCTTCTCCGGTCAGCTATGCATCCCCAACCTTCTCGCCGAACGGTACTCAGGTTGCGGTCTCACGATCATCCACCGCGGCCTCGACTTCCGCCGAGATCTTTACCATGACTTCGACCGGGGGGAGCCAAACAAATATAACCAACAATGCCGTGTCTGATAGTTCACCACAGTGGTCGCCGGACGGCACCAGAATCTTCTTTTCGAGTTTACGAGACACTATTTCGGAGACATACGTAATGAACTCAAACGGCACTTCTCCCGTTCGATTGACGGTAAATTCCTCTACCGATGGTGCATCTGATTGGGCATTGGCGCCAGCAGGAGCATGTCCAACCGCATTTATTGGGGTCGGCCAAACATACCCTGGGTTGATGGATGCAGGTACCTGCTTAATCAGCACGGATCGAACTGACCTCTTTGCCTTCACGGGAACCGCCGGCCAGCAGGTTGCGATCTCGATGGAGACATCGCAGTTCTTTTCGAAGATCGAGCTTTTGAATCCGTCAGGAACGGTCATACAAACGGCGGGAGGAGTAAATGGGGTGAATAATGCTCGGTTGCCGGCGACGGGGTATTTCCCCTTGCCGGTGGCGGGGACGTATACGATCCGGGCTATCGCGGCGTTTGGGGGGAGTGGGAATTATACGATCTCGCTGTATGAGGCCCCGGTACAGTCTTGTACATATTCAGCATCGCCCGCTGCGGCGGATTTTTCCGTCTTGGGCGGTCTGTATAGTTTTGATGTGATAACCCAGCCCGGATGTCCGCCGGCGACGGCTCCGCCTGCGACCGGGGCGGCGTATACGGGACTAACTTACGGCGGCGGCCGCGTGAGCCTCACTGTTACACCGAATCCAGGTGGGTTCCGATTTGAGAACATAAGCGTGGGCGGCTCGACGTTTCAGATAAATCAATGCGGACAAGGAGCTCCGGGTAACGATAACTTCGCTAATGCTTATCCCATCTCGGGTACAGATAGTCCGCCTAATGCGATCGACATAACGAGCAATACCCTCGCAACCGCCGAGAATGCAGAGCCGGCCCATGCGGGCAATCCAGCCACGAAGTCGGTGTGGTTCGCGTGGACGACGCCGGCTTTGAGTTCGGGGCTGTACAGCTTTTCGACGTCGGGGTCGAGCTTTGACACGGTGATGGCGATCTATGCGTGCCCGGGGCCGCTGAGCGGCTGCACGTTCGGGAATATTACTCCGGTTGGGACTAATGATGATACGACCTTTTATGATGTGACAAGTAAGGTGAATTTCCGTGCCGATGCGGGACGGACCTACATGATCGCGGTCGACGGCAAGAATGGAGCTTCGGGAACGATCGAGTTGTCGTGGCGGCGGTACTCGAGGCTGTTTCGTCTATACCTGCAAAACTATAACGGTAACCAGTCACCGCTGGTCCCTGACACTGTCACGGCAAGCAACGGCTCGAATACAGTCATTCCGACGCTCGTCTCATTAGGTGTGTATGAGTTCAATCTGCCGGCCGATAACACAACGTACACGGTGACTATCACAGGCCCGACGGGTATTGTCTGGGACCCGAACAACTTTCCGCTGGATACGTCGTTCCGCTATCTCGATGAACTGATGCGAGGTGACAGCCCTGACGGGGCGACGGGCGGGCAGAACACGGTGTCGAACGCCCAGAACCAGACGCCGAGATACATCTACGGCTATATCAGAAACATCACACAGCCCGAACTGAACGGCCTCTCAGTGATCATCGGTTCGTCGAGAGGGCCCAACCCGCGTGAGGAATTCCCGTGCTCGCCGCTTGGGTTCCAATCGATCGCAGCGGTACCGTATGCGACCTACCAATGCCTGTCACAGCCGAATACGCTGCACGACATCGTACCAAACAAGGCGGGAAAGAACTTCACGATCTCGGTGCTCTCGTTCGATGTGCCGATAACGACGCAGTACAACGGCACACCGGGCAGCAGTTTTATCGCCTCGAATGTACCGACCTATGACCTTACCGGCCGGGTACTTGCAGGAGGAGCGGGAACGCGGGTCGATCTGACATATACCCCAACGGGTAATACGCAGCCGATCTCACTGCGAGCGACCACGACGGGGGACGGCTCGTTTGCCTTTCCGAATCTGGTTGCGAACACCTACCGGCTGAAGGCGACCCGAACTGGCTTTGTCTTTACGGATCCGGATCCGGTTAACCTGCAGTCTAACCAAACGGTAGATATAACTCCTGAATCCGCGTGCAGTTACACGCCGGCAAATATCACATCGATCCCGGTGGGCGGCGGCCTCGCCCAGTTTAGTGTTACAACCAATCAGCCAACATGTGAATGGCTGGCGGCGAGCGATGTTCCGTGGATCACGATCAATTCAGGAGCGATAGTGGGCAACGGCCCGGTACACTTCACGGCCCAGGCAAATACTGGAGCCGGCCGGATCGGGTCGGTCAGGATCCAGGGGAGAACGGACCCGATCCTGGTGCAGCAGGCAACGACGAACCCGACCTTCGGTACGATCGCAGGCCGGGTCTTAACCCCGTCGGGGATCGCGCTGAGAAACGCCGTGGTGACGATCATCGACTCAGCGGGCCAAAGACAGACAGCCGCGACAAGCTCGTTCGGGGTCTATAACTTCACAAATGTCCAACTCGGCCAGATCTACACGGCAACGGTCACGTCCAAACGATACCGCTTCACCGCCAGAACCCTTCCGTTCACGACAAACCTGAACGGCGTTGACTTTGTGGGTCTTGAGTAAATCGATCGAAGGAATGTAGTTCGCCGAGTAGAAGCTTGGCAAGAAGAAAAATGAGAAAACAAGCGTTCCTGATCAAGAAATTCACGATCTGTTCACACAAACTCCGAGTGCGAACCGACTTCTTCAATTTCCTAAACCGTACCACCTACGGCATCCCCGTAAGAATCCTAGAGTCCCAGGGATTCGGCAAAGCGGTAAACACGGCTCCGCACGGACGGCAGAAGTTTTCGCTTAAATATGAATTTTCGCCGCCAAGCTGCGTGTGCGGCAATTGGTCGAGTGACGGAGATATGCCTGGTACTCGGGCAAATAAACTGGAGATCTCATTTGCAGGATCAGTTTTCATGCAAAGCCGGAGAGAGAATGTTGTTTAGTAAATCGCGACATCAACGTGGATTCCCATTATTTCTGTTGATTTTCTTCACCGGGTGCTTCGCCGCCCTTTCGGTTTATTTCGGAGTACGTGCCGGGGCTCAGCCGGGCGTTGACACGAATCGGCCATTTGCGACGCTGACGGTTACGAATACTAACGACAGCGGAGCAGGAAGTCTGCGGCAGACGGTGATTGACGCGCTACCCGGCGATACGATCGTTTTTGGCGGCGGGGTTACCGGAGCCATTACGCTTTCGAGCGGTGAGATCCTGATCAACAAGAACCTGACCATAGACGGCCCCGGTGCAGCTGCTCTGGCTATATCGGGTAACAATTCGAGCCGCATTTTCAATTTTGGCGGGGCGGCCGTAACTGTGGAAGGTCTGACAATTCGCAATGGACGTTCCGCCGGCGGCGCGGCGATGCAAGCATTAGGTACGACACTTACCTTCAATGATCTGGTCATTACGAACAACGTCGGTACCGGGGATGCGGGGGTGATGGTTACCAGTGCTGCGACCTTAAACATCAATCGCTCGACAATATCAAATAATACCGCGCTACAAATATCTGCCCTCTATTTGAGTTCTTCCACAACGACGATCACGGATTCAACATTCACGGGCAATTCGGGAAATAACGGTGACGTCATCAGGAATGAGGGGTCGACCTCGACATTGATCAATACGACTATTAGCGGCAACACCAGCAACAACCGGACCTCGGGTATTCGAAACAATCCGGCTGGAGGGGTTTCAGTCTTAAATCTGACGAATTGCACGATAACGAATAACACAACGGCAAATGCCGGCCAAAGGGGGGCGATCTGGCTGGAAGCAACCGGAACGAATGTCGTGACAATCAGAAATTCGATCGTCTCCGGCAACACGTCCGGCGGTGTGCCATTTGATATCGAGGGAACTGTCAGCCCATCGAGTTCATTTAACCTGATCGGGACCGGCGGCGGGCTGACTAATGGCGTAAACAGCAACATTGTCGGTGTAAATAATCCCCAGCTCGCGCCCCTCGGAGCGAATGGAGGTGCGACTCAGACGCATGCGTTGCTTGGGGCCAGTTCCGCGATCGACCAGGGCAGCAGTTTTGGTTCGACCACCGATCAACGAGGATCACCGCGGCCAATCGATCTTCCCCAGCCAAATGCCGTGGGTGGCGATGGTGCCGACATCGGGGCTTTCGAGTCCCAGGCAGGCGGCCAATCGACACTTACGGTGACAAACACGAATGACAGCGGCGTCGGCAGTTTGCGGCAGGCGGTGGCCGATGCGGCGCCCGGCGATACGATCGTATTTGGCGGTGGCGTGACGGGTACGATCGCATTGACGACGGCCCCGATCGCTTTCACCAAAAATGTAACCATTAATGGTCCCGGCGCGAATGTTCTCTCCGTGTCGGGTAACCTCGAACGCCGGGTCTTTGTCATGACCGGCACCCTTGGCATCACCGTCGTCGTGAATGGGCTGACGATAACCGGAGGTAGGGGCACGGGCGACGGGGCGGGCATCAACACGTTTGTTGATCTGACGCTGAACGACTGTGTTGTTTCAAACAATATTGCGACCGGCAATGGGGGCGGGATCCATAACCGCGGAATACTGACGATCAACCGCTCATCCGTTTCAAACAATACAGCTGGCCAGGGCGGCGGGATCTTCAATTTTGCGGCAAGCCCCGGGGCCGGCCGAACAACGATCGTTAACACCACGGTGTATGGGAATACGGCAAATCTGGAGGCCGGCGGCGGGATCGCAAACATTGGATTTAGCGGTACGGCTGCCGCTGAGCTTTCATTGACAAATGCTACGGTAGCGGCGAACGTGAGCCCGCTCACTGGCGGAATTCATACCGAGGATTTCGGCGCGCCGGCCGTTACGTCGATCCGGAACACGATCATTGCAAATAGCTCTTTGCCTAACCTTTCGAGAACAGGGACCGCCGCAACTTTTCAATCGCTGGGCTACAACCTGACAGGCGACGCGGGCAGCGGACTGCTTATTGGTAAGGGGGATATCGTCAATGCCGACCCGCTACTTGGCCCGTCCTCGTCTGGGGGTAATTCTACAGGTGTTTACACGTTGCTCTTCGGAAGTCCGGCGATAGATAAGGGGAGCAGTTTCGGTTCCACGACCGACCAGCGCGGGCCGGGCTTTGGTCGACCGATAGATCTGACAGGGATACCGAATGCCGCTGGAGGCGACGGCTCCGACATTGGAGCATTCGAGGCTCAGACGGCCCCATCCGGGGCGGCTGGAAATCCGCAGATCTTATTTACATCTAATCGCGACGGCAACACCGAGGTTTACAAGATGGATGCCGACGGAACGAACCAGACGCGTCTGACGAACACACCGGAAAATGAGGCTGGTGGGTATTGGTCACCTAATGGTCAGAAAATACTCTACGGGAAAACGGTCAGTACAAATAATATTCAGATCTGGACGATGAACGCCGACGGCACCGGGCAGACGATGATATCTGAGGCGACTGAGCGGAATACTTCTTCTATTTGGTCGCCCGACGGGCAGAAGGTGCTTTTTGCTCGCGGCCCGACGAACATCACGGAGCGAATCTGGGTGATGAACGCTGACGGGTCGAACAAAGCTCAGCTAACAAATCCGCCCGCTCTCGACAAATCACCGGCCTGGTCTCCGGATGGTACGCGGATCGTGTTTTCAAGATGCAATGCGTCGTTCGTTTGCGACGTCTACACAATGTTCGCCGATGGTTCGAACCAGATCAACCTCACCGCGAGCAATCCGAACGACGACGACAACGCCGTATTCACGCCTGATGGCAGTAAGCTAGTTTTCGGCGGCCAGACGACGCCAGACGACTACAACGCTTTCGTCATGAATGCCGACGGCACTGGCCGTCAGGCGTTAACGAATTCCGCACCGCCGCCAAGTTTTGCGACCGCGGGCAGGACAGCAATGTCTCCAATTGGTGCTGTCGTGGCTCTAGCGTTTCGTGATGGCGTGGCGGTAAATGGTACCGATCTTGAAATCTACTCGGTCGCCGCGAACGGCACAGGTTTAACGAACCTTACAAACAATTCAGTGCTCGAATTGTTCGGCGATTGGTCGCCCGACGGATCAAAAATCGCCTTCATGAGCCGTCGCGATGTGGCGGTGAATGAGATATACACGATGAACGCCAACGGGACCGGCGTGGTTCGGCTGACAAATAATAATGCGATCGACACGGTTACCGACTGGTTCACGCCGCCGGTTGGATTTTGTTCAACCAGAAATATTTCAATCGGCTCCAGCGAGGCTAGTTCGATAAATGGGGCGACATGTGTGATCGGGGCAGATAGGACCGAAACGTTCACGTTTTCCGGTAATGCCAATCGGCAGATCGCGATCTCGATGGAGACATCGCAGTTCTTTTCGAAGATCGAGTTCGTGAATCCGTCGGGGGCTGTTATCGCGACGGTGGGTGGTGTGAATGGAGTTAACAATTCGCGGCTGCCCGCTTCGGGGTATTTTACGCTGCCGGTGACGGGAACGTATACGATACGGGCTATCGCGGCGTTTGGGGGGAGTGGGAATTATACGATCTCGCTTTATGAAGCTCCTGTTCAGGCTTGTACATATTCATTGTCGCCGACGCGGACTGATGTGCAGTCTTCGGGTGGCACTTTCTCGTTCGATGTGGTCACGCAGCCCGGTTGTCCGCCCGCTACTGCCCCCTCCGCTGCAGGAACGTTCTATACGAACGCGAGCTACGCAGGCGGGCGTGTGACGTTCACAGTTCCCGCGTTCGGCGGAACGACCGATCGGCAGGAAGTGATGACAGTAGCCGGACAGAGCCACACGATATTTCAATACTGCACGTGCCCGCCGACGAATGACTTTGTCGATAACCCGAACCTTATTACCGGCATCAACAGCCCGCCGAACGCCCCGGAACGCGGCTCGAATACGAATGCGAGTGCCCAGAACGGAGAGCCCGCTCATGCGGGCAATCCGGCGTCGAAGTCCGTCTGGTACGCCTGGACGACGCCTGCTTTGAGTTCGGGGCTGTACAGTTTCTCGACCTCAGGCTCTAGTTTCGACACGGTGATGGCGATCTATGCCTGTCCTACGCCCGCCAGCGGGTGTACGTTCGCCAACATGACCCTAGTTGGATCGAATGACGATACGACGTTCTATGATGTGACGAGTAAGGTGAACTTCCGTGCGACGGCGGGGACAACATATCTGATCGCCATCGACGGGAAGAACGGAGCTTCGGGCACGATCGAGCTGTCGTGGCGGCAGTACCAGAGGCTGTTCAGGCTTTATTTGCAGAACTACAACGGTAACCAGTCACCGTTGGTCCCTGACACTGTCACGGCAAGCAACGGCACGAATACGGTCATCCCGACGCTCGTCTCATTAGGGGTGTACGAGTTCAACCTGCCGGCCGACAACACAACGTACACGGTGACGATCACCGGCCCGACCGGGATCGTTTGGGACCCGAACAACTTCCCGCTCGATTCGTCGTTCCGGTACCTCGACGAACTGATGCGAGGTGAAAGTCCTGATGGAGCGACGGGCGGGCAGAACACGGTGTCGAACGCCCAGAACCAGACGCCGAGATACATCTACGGCTATATCAGAAACATCACACAGCCTGAGCTTTCGGGCCTATCAGTGATCATCGGTTCGTCGAGAGGGCCCAACCCGCGAGAGGAATTCCCGTGCTCGCCGCTTGGGTTCCAGTCGATAGCAGCGGTGCCGTACGCGACCTACCAGTGCCTGTCGCAGCCCAATACGCTGCACGACATCGTGCCGAACAAGGCGGGAAAGAACTTTACGATCTCGGTGCTCTCGTTCGATGTGCCGATAACGACGCAGTACAACGGTACACCGGGCAGCAGCTTTATCGCCTCGAATGTGCCGACCTATGATCTCACCGGCCGTGTGCTCGCTGGCGGAGCGGGAACGCGGGTCGATCTGACATATACCCCAACGGGCAATACGCAGCCGATCTCGCTGCGAGCGACAACGGCAGCGGATGGTTCCTTTGCCTTCCTGAACCTGGTCGCCAATACCTACCGGCTGAAAGCGACCCGGACCGGCTTTGTCTTTACGGATCCGGATCCGGTCAACCTGCAATCGAACCAAACGGTAGATATAACTCCTGAATCCGCGTGCAGTTACACGCCGGGGAATATCACATCGATCCCGGTGGGCGGCGGCCTCGCCCAGTTCACGGTGACGACCAATCAACCAACATGTGAATGGCTGGCGGCGAGCGATGTGCCGTGGATCACGATCAACTCAGGAGCGATAGTGGGCAACGGCCCGGTACACTTCACGGCCCAGGCAAATACGGGAGCCGGCCGGATCGGTTCGGTCCGGATCCAGGGGAGAACGGACCCGATCCTGGTGCAGCAGGCAACGACGAACCCGACCTTCGGCACGATCTCAGGCCGGGTGCTGACCCCCAACCTCACCGCTCTGAGAAATGCCATCGTGACGATCATCGATTCGACCGGGAACCGCCAAACGACGACCACCAGCTCCTTCGGCGTCTACAACTTCACGAACGTCCAGCTCGGCCAGATCTACACCGCCACGGTCACATCCAAACGCTTCCGCTTCAGCCCAAAGACGATCCAGTTCACCGCGAGCTTGAGCGGTATCGAGTTTGTTGGACTGGAGTAACAAAACGGCGATTTTCGCCAATAGTAAATAAGATGAGTTAAGTTGGAAACTAAACCATAAAAATGAAATATCTCAAGGTGCGGCATCGGCGGTTTTACGGGCGGACAGGAGTGTCCACGCTCCGGTAGGAGAGCGGAAAATCTTATCCCTTGTGTGGTTTCGCTCTCTACGCTATCTTCGCTGCTCAGGTATTCGTGAATAGGGGCAATAAATTTGGTCAGCGCCTTTTGGCCCGAGAGCGAGTGCAGAATATCTGTTCGAATAGCGGTGTTTAAAAAACGAATCCGGAAGTATTTTGAGCCGTTATAGTGACAGTTGTCGCGCTGTACTTATTATAGGGGAATAAAACCTAAGGGAGATCACAAAATAATGAGATTTGGTGACGTTCGTCGCATTACTGGTATCATCGGGGCTTCAAAAATTCGATTCCTCAGGAACCTTTGCCTGCTGGCTACAGTCGGCCTGTCCCTCTTTGCCCTCGATCACGGCGACCCCACTAGAGCCCAGGAACAACCAGAGTTTCCATCATCCTCCTTTGCAACGTTCACCGTCATCAACACAAATGACAGCGGAGCGGGGAGCCTTCGACAGGCGATCATCGACGCCAATAACGCTGTGGGGCTGGACACTATCAATTTTAATATTCCCGGTGCAGGGTTGCATACGATAACGCCGTTGTCATCCCTTCCCTTCGTTACCAGTTCTGTCACGATTGACGCTACCACGCAACTGGGGTTTGCAGGATCGCCGATCATCGAATTGGACGGTACAAGTGCGGGATCCAACACCAGCGGTCTAATCATAACCGCTGGCAACAGTCGGATCAAAGGATTGATCATTAATAGGTTCAGTGGGATCGGTATTGAACTCTTCAATTGCTCAAACAGCACGATCGAAGGAAACTATATCGGCACGAACGCTGCCGGAACAGTCGCACTTCCTAATGTAAATTATGGAATTATTATCGGATACAACAATTCGAACAATAATGTAATCGGAGGATTAACTGCGGCCTCTCGAAATGTAATTTCTGGTAATCATCAAGCTGGTATTGGTATTAGCGGCTCCTCAAATAATCAGATTTTGGGTAATTACATCGGTACGAATCCTGCGGGTTCCGCAGCGATTCCAAATGACTATGGGATCTTCATCGCTAACACCGCTTTAAACAATGTCGTAGGGGGAACTGCTTCCGGATCAAGGAATATTATTTCGGGTAACCTCTTCGACGGAATATTAATTCTACAACAATTGGATTCGACAGGTAATCAGATAGTTGGGAACTATATCGGTACAGATGTGTCCGGTGGCTCAGCGATACCGAACGTCCGAGGTATTAGCTCGACGGCGAGCAACAACCTAATAGGTGGAAGCGGTGCAAACGCTGGGAACGTGATCGCTTTTAATAGCGGGCTTGGAATCCGAGTCTATTCAACATCTGATACGGGAGTTAGCGATAGTATCTTGGGAAACTCGATCTTCTCAAATGGAGGTCTCGGCATTGACCTCGCGGACAATGGAGTTACGCTTAACGACATTGGCGACGGAGATTCGGGGTCGAACAACCTTCAGAACTTCCCCGTTCTTACCGCTGCTACATCGATCGGCGGTGGCAGTGCCAGCATTCAGGGTACCCTCAACTCAGTGGCAAATACCTCGTTCCGGATCGAATTCTTTTCCAATCCGTCTTGCGACGCATCGGGGAATGGTGAGGGAAAGACTTATCTCGGAACGACAAACGTGACAACGAATGCGAACGGTGATGCGGCGATCAATGCAACTGTAACGGCGCCATCGGTGGGGTATTCAGTCACCTCGACTGCCACAAGACTCTTAGCGGGTAATCCGACTGACACATCCGAGTTTTCTGCGTGTCGGCCATATTCGGCGGGATCTCTTCAGTTCAGTGCCCCAGCATATTTTACATTAGAAAGCGGCAATGTTTTCTTCGGCGTAAACGTTACCCGAACGGGCGGCAATGCGGGCTCCGTGAGCACCGGGGTTTATTCATGTGAACCCTTTAGCGGGTCTCCTTACGCAACGCCTGGACAGGATTATTCTCTTTTATCGGGCGGTGTGGGCTTTGGCGATGGCGATGCAAATCCGCAATTTGTTCCCATCCAGTTGATAGACGATGCGATATTTGAAAGTTCAGAGACCATTCAACTTTGTTTGGCGAACCCGTCCGGCGGAGCGGTCATTGGTTCGCCCAGCGTGACGCAGGTTATCCTGAATGAAAATGATCCGCCGCCGACCCTTACGATCAATAATATTACCGCAAACGAAGGAAACAGCGGAACGACGGCGTTCCTATTTACAGTCACAAAAACCGGTGCGACGAGTGTAAATGCGGCGGTCAACGCCGCTACGCAAAATGGTACCGCGACAACAGCAGGTGGTGATTATCA
>Ga0209476_10002593_pt1 | contig 12076 bp, 9 predicted proteins | sample KloWWTrecipitate_FD_187179 | JGI IMG/M metagenome (GOLD analysis project Ga0209476, IMG submission 187179) | Active sludge microbial communities from Klosterneuburg, Austria, studying microevolution and ecology of nitrifiers - Klosterneuburg... | ecosystem: Engineered > WWTP > Aerobic digester >...
AAGCCCGACATCCAGCGCTACAAGGGCCTGGGGGAGATGGACGCCGACCAGCTGGCCGAGACGACCATGGACCCGCGCCACCGCACGCTGCGCCGGGTGACCGCCGACCACGCCGCCGCCGCCGAGCACGTCTTCGAGCTGCTCATGGGCTCCGAGGTCGCGCCGCGCCGCGACTTCATCGTCGCCGGCGCCGGGCAGCTCGACCGGGCCCACATCGACGCGTGAGCCCGCGCACCCCACGGTCCCCGGCGCCCCGCCGATCGCCTAGGTTGGTCCCGTGAGCACGCCAGAGCCGATCGCCGTCCGGGCCGATGCGCCCGCGGTGCTCGACCTGCCGCCGGCCCACCTCGAGCTCACCTGGCGACCGCTCCAGGCGCGCGACGCCGAGGAGCTCTTCGCCCTCATCCAGGCGGTCGAGGACGCAGACCGGGCCCCGCAGCGCACCTCGGCCGCCGAGGTCGCCGAGATGTTCGAGGGCAGCTGGAAGGACCTCCAGGCCGACACCCTCGGTGGCTACGACGCCGCCGGCACCCTGCGGGCCTACGCGTTCGTCGAGGTGAGGCCGGGCGACAGCCGCACGGTCCGCGCCTTCCTGTCCGGCGGGGTCCACCCCGCGTGGCGCGGTCGTGGCCTGGGCCGGGCGGTGCTGGCCTGGACCGAGGGTCGCGGGCGCCAGAAGCTCGCCGAGTCGGGCAAGGACCTCCCGGCCCGCCTGGCGACGTTCGTCGACGAGCAGGCGCGCGACCACCGCCGGCTCTACGCCGCAGCGGGCTTCAGTCCCATCCGCTGGTACACCGACATGCGGCGCGACCTCGCGCTCGAGGTGCCGCGGATCGCCGTGCCCCGCGGCGTGCAGGTGGTCCGCTGGACCCCGGAGCTCGACGACGCCACCCGCGCGGCGCACAACGCCGCCTTCACCGACCACTGGGGGACCGAGCCGCAGACCGCCGAGTCGTGGCGCCACGAGGCGCACTTCGCGCCCTCGTGGAGCTTCGTCGCCCTGGACCGCAGCGCGGCAGAGCCGACGGTCGTCGGATACCTGCTGTCCTCGCGCTACGAGCAGGACTGGGCCGTCCAGGGCTACACCTGCGGGTACACGGACCTGCTGGGCGTGCGCCGCGAGTGGCGCGGCCAGGGGCTCGCCGGGGTGCTGCTCGCACGGGCGATGAACGCGTACAAGCGCAGCCGCATGCAGTACGCGTGCCTCGGGGTCGACACCGCCAACCCGACCGGCGCGCACGGCCTGTACAGCCGGATGGGCTACGAGGCCACGCACGGCTCGGTGCTCTACAGCGTCGAGATCTGACCCGCAGGCCCCGTGGGCACCGTCAGCCGACGGCGTGCACCGGTGCCGCGAGCGGGGTCCCCGAGCCGTCCCGGCGCGGGTCGGCCGGCGGCAGGTCGATCCGCTGGCCGGCCGAGCCGGCGGCCCTGGCGGGGGCCGGACCCACCCAGGCCAGCAGCAGCGAGTCCTCCCCGCGCAGGAAGCGCTGGGCACGCACGCCGCCGGTCGCGCGGCCCTTGCCGGGGTAGACGGCGAACGGCGAGACCTTGGCCGAGCCCGGCTGGGTGCCCGGCAGCGCATCCCCAGCGCCGGCGATCGTCACGACCACCGCGCCGCCCGGCGCGCCGTCCGCCGTCGCGGCGATCACGGCGGGCAGGGAGCCGAAGAACACCGCACGCGCACCCGCCGCGAGGCTGATCCCCGCCATGCCGCCGGCCGGGCGGCCCTGCGGGCGCACGGCCGAGGCGGGGAAGTGCAGCAGCTGGGCGTCGGAGGAGACGAAGACGAGCTCGTCGTCCTCGGCAACGCTCACCGCGCCGACCACCTCGTCGCCGGCCTTGAGCCCGATGACCTCCCAGGCGTCCCGGTTCGGCGCGGCCTCGGCCGCGACGCGCTTGACCACGCCGCCGGCCGTTCCCAGCGCGAGCGTCGGGGCGTCGGCGCCCAGTCCCACCAGGGCCAGCACGCGCTCACCCGGCTCCAGGGCGAGGACCTCGCCGAGCGGTACGCCCCCGGACAGGCTGGGCGGACCGTCGGTGGGCGGCAGGGTGGGCAGGTCGAGCACCGGCAGGCGCAGCACGCGGCCGCGCGACGTCACGGCGCCGATCTCCGCGCGCGTGGACGTCGCGAGCGTCGAGGCGACGACGTCGTGCGCCGAGCGCCGCCCGTCCCGCAGGGGTGCGACGTCGTCGGACGTGCGGGCCAGCAGCCCCGTGCCGGACAGCAGCGCCCAGCAGGGCGCGTCGACGATCTCCAGTGGGGTTGCCCCCGCCCGGGGCGCCGGGGCACCCACCACGCCGGCACCGCCCGCATGCTCCAGCAGGATGGTGCGCCGGGGCGTCCCGAAGGTGCGCGCGACGTCCGCCATCTCCTCGCTGACGACGGAACGCAGGCGCGCGTCGTCGCCCAGCACGGCCTCGAGCTCCGCGATCTGCGCGCGCAGCTCCTCCGACTCCTTCTCCAGCTCGATCCGGGAGAACTTGGTCAGCCGGCGCAGGCGTAGCTCGAGGATGTACTCGGCCTGGACCTGCGACAGGTCGAAGACGGTCTGCAGCCGCTCGCGAGCCGTCTCCGCGGTGTCCGACGCCCGGATCACCTGGATGACCTCGTCGATGTCGACGATCGCCACGAGCAGGCCCTCGACGAGGTGCAGCCGGGCGCGGCGCTGGGCCAGGCGGTGCTCGGAGCGGCGGCGGACCACCGTGAGCCGGTGCTCCACCCACACGACGAGCAGCTCGCGCAGGCCAAGGGTGCGGGGCTGTCCGTCGACGAGCGCCACGTTGTTGATGCCGAACGAGTCCTCCATCGGCGTGTAGCGGTAGAGCTGCTCGAGCACGGCGTCGGGGTTGAAGCCCGTCTTGACCTCGATGACCAGGCGCAGCCCGTGCTCGCGGTCCGTGAGGTCGAGCGCGTCGGAGATCCCGGAGAGCTTCTTGGACTGCACGCCCTCCTTGATCTTCTCGATGACCTTCTCCGGGCCCACGAGGTAGGGCAGCTCCGTGATGACGATGCCCTTGCGCTTGGCCGTGACGTTCTCCACCCGCGCCGTCGCCCGGGTGCGGAACGAGCCGCGCCCGGTGCGGTAGGCGTCCCGCACCCCGTCCAGCCCGACGATCTTCCCGCCGGTCGGCAGGTCGGGCCCGGGGACGAACCGCATGAGGTCCTCGAGCGTCGCGTCCGGGTGGGCCACCAGGTGCCGGGCCGCCGCGACGACCTCGACGAGGTTGTGCGGGGCCATGTTCGTCGCCATGCCCACGGCGATGCCGCTGGCGCCGTTGACCAGCAGGTTGGGGATCGCCGCCGGCAGCACCTCGGGCTGGGTGAGCTTGTTGTCGTAGTTCGGCACCAGGTCGACGACGTCCTCGTCGAGGCTCGCCACCATGGCCATCGCGGCGGCTGCGAGGCGGGCCTCGGTGTACCGGGGGGCCGCCGGGCCGTCGTCGAGCGAGCCGAAGTTGCCGTGGCCGTCGACCATCGGCAGCCGCAGCGAGAACGGCTGGGCCATCCGCACCATGGCGTCGTAGATGGCGGTGTCGCCGTGGGGGTGCAGCTTGCCCATCACCTCGCCGACCACGCGCGCGCACTTGACGTGGCTGCGGTCGGGCCGCAGGCCCATGTCGGCCATCTGGTAGAGGATCCGGCGCTGCACGGGCTTGAGGCCGTCCCGGGCGTCCGGCAGGGCGCGGGCGTAGATGACCGAGTACGCGTACTGGAGGAAGGAGCCCTCCATCTCCGCCGCGACGTCGATGTCGACGATCGTCTCGTGGACCTCCTCGGGGACCTCGGTGGGTCCGGTGCGGCGGGCCATCGGCGGGTGCGCTCCTCGGGATCGGTCTGCGGCGGGCGGCCCCGCCGTCCGCGGGGGCGCTCCATTGTCCCCGTCGGCCGCCGCCGGACCGCGGCGACGCGCCAGCGGCCGCCCGGCGGCACCCGCCCGCCGGCGGGCGGGCCGATAGCCTGGGCCGGTGGCTCCCGACGAGACCGTGAGCGGCTATCCCACCCGGTGGGAGGCCGACGTCGTCCTGCGCGACGGTGCCACGCTCCACGTGCGCCCCATCCGGCCCGGCGACGCCGCAGCGCTCCAGGAGTTCCACGTCGGCCAGTCGGAGCGCTCGATCTACTTCCGGTTCTTCGCGCCGCTCGAGCGCCTGCCGGACCGGGACCTCGCCCACTTCACGCACGTCGACCACGACGACCGCGTCGCTCTCGTTGCGGTCTCTGGCGACGAGGTCGAGCGGATCATCGCGGTGGGTCGGTACGACCGCACGGTGCCAGGCGAGGCCGAGGTCGCCTTCAACGTCGGCGACGAGCACCACGGGCGGGGGATCGGCTCGGTGCTGCTGGAGCACCTCGTCGCGGCCGCCCGTGAGCGCGGGATCCGCCGGTTCACCGCCGAGGTGCTGCCCTACAACTCGGCGATGATCGGCGTGTTCCGGGAGGCGGGCTTCGCCGTCAGCCAGGTCCTCGAGGACGGCATCCTCACGGTCTCGTTCGACATCGACCCCACCGAGCGGTCGTTGGCCGTCATGGCGGACCGGGAGCAGCGGGCCGAGGCGCGCAGCGTGCACGGGCTGCTGACCCCGCGCTCGGTGCTCGTCGTCGCCGAGGGCGGCGGCCAGCACCTCGAGCTGGCGCGGGCGGCCGCCACCCACCTCGCCGCTCGCCCGGACCCGGCCGGTGGTCCCCGGCCGCACGACGGCGGCCCCGTGGTGCACGCCGTCGGCCTCGAGGTCGACGGCGTCACGACGTGGCCGGACCTCTCCGCCGTCCCCGGCCCCGTCGACCTGGCGGTGCTCGCGGTCCCGGCGCACCACGGTGCCGCGGTGGTCCGTCGGTGCGCCGCTCTGGGCGCGCGCGCCGTCGTCGTGCTCTCGAGCGGGTTCGCCGAGACGGGGCCCGTGGGGCTGGCGCACCAGCGTGACCTCGTGCGCGCGGCCCACGCCGCCGGGATGCGCGTGCTCGGCCCGGCCACCTACGGGTTCCTGCGCCGGGGCACGGAGGACGAGCCCACCGTCAACGCCTCGCTCGCGGCCACGATGCCCCCGCCGGGCCGGCTGGCGCTGTTCTGCCAGTCCGCGCCGCTGGCGGTCGGGCTGCTGGCCTCGGCGCGCCGCCGCGGGCTGGGCCTGTCGACCTTCGTCTCCTCGGGCAACCGCGCGGACGTCTCCGGCAACGACGTCATGCAGTTCTGGGGGCAGGACGAGGCCACCGACGTCGTGGGGCTGTACGTCGAGTCGATCGGCAACCCGCGCAAGTTCGCCCGCGTGGCGCGCCGGCTGGCGACGACCAAGCCCGTCGTGGTGCTCACCGCCGGGCGCTCGGGCCACGTCATCCCCGCCGGGCACGCGGTGCGGCTGACCCGCGTGCCGCGCCGCGCCCTGGACGAGATGCTGCGCCAGTCCGGCGTCATCCGCGTGGAGAGCCAGCACCAGCTGCTCGACGTCGCCCAGCTGCTGGTCCACCAGCCGTTGCCGACGGGGCGCCGCGTCACCGTGCTCGCGGGGTCGGAGCCGCTGGCGGCGCTCGCGGCCGAGGCCAGCGTGTCCGCCGGGCTCACGGTGGGCGACCAGCGCGCGATCCTGCCCGAGGGCGGGCACACCGACGCCGACCTGGAGCGGCTCGACGCCGAGCTCGCGGCCGTCTACGCGGACCCCTCGTGCGACGCCGTCGTCGTGGTGCACGTGCCGACCGTCGGCGAGCCGGACGAGCGTGTCGCCCGGGCCGTGGCGCGCGCCGCCGCGGCGTCGGGGCGGACCACCGTCGCGTGCATCCTGGGCCTCAGCGGCGTCACCGACGAGCTCACCGCCCCCGACGGCCTCGGCCGACAACGGACGGTCCCCGCGTACGCTGCGCCCGAGGACGGCGTCCTCGCGCTCGCGGCCGCGGTGCGCTACGCCGCGTGGCGGGCGGCCGACCACGGGCACCCGCTGGCGCCCGATGGCATCGACCGCGCGCGGGCCCGGCGCCTGGTGCGCGCCGTGCTGGGCCCGGCACCCGCGCCCGGCTCGTCGGCCCCGGAGCCCGCGGCCGCCGGCGAGGCTGCAGACCCGTCGGTGCGTCCCCCCGTGGGGGTCACGCTCACGGCCGAGCGCGCCGCGGCGCTGCTCGCCTGCTACGGGATCACGGTGTGGCCCACCGTCACCGTGCACGACGCCATCGACGCCACCCGTGCGGCCGAGCTGCTCGGCTGGCCCGTGGTGCTCAAGACCTCCGCACCCGCGCTGCGCCACCGGATCGACCTGGGCGGGGTGCGCCTGGACCTGGGCGGCCGGGAGGCGCTGCTCGAGGCCATGGTCCAGATGCGCCAGCAGCACGGTGGCGACGCCGGGCCGTACGAGGTCCAGCGCATGGCACCGGCTGGGGTCGCCTGCGTCATCCGCTCCAGCGAGGACCCGCGGTTCGGGCCGGTGGTCTCCTTCGGTCTCGCCGGGGACGCCGTCGACCTGCTCGGCGACGTCAGCCACGGGGTGGCACCGCTCACGGACGTCGACGTCGCGGAGATGGTCCGCTCGGTGCGCGCCGGGTCGCGCCTGTTCGGCTACCGGGACCAGCCCGCGATGGACGTCGCGGCGCTCGAGGACGTGCTCGGCCGGGTGGCGGTCATGGCCGACGACCTGCCGGAGCTGCGCAGCCTCTCCCTGCACCCGGTGGTGGTCGGCGAGCACGGCGCGGCGGTGCTGGGGGCGGAGGTCGAGCTCGCCGAGGCCGGCCGGGTGGACGGCGCCCGGCGCGTGCTGCCCCAGTAGGCGCGCCGCCCGGGTGCCACCGGGCACGTCGCGCCGGGACCGCACGGCCCGCGATGGCGCCCGGTACGGCGATCGGTGGAAGGATGTCCCGGTGCCCGGAACGACGAAAGACCTGCGACGCAGCCTGCACCACGCGGGGTACTACCCCGAGCTCGTCAGCGACGTCCTCGACGTCGCCCTGGCCGGCGAGGACGTGCTCGCACACCTCGTCCACCCGGAGACGACCTTCGACACCGAGCTGCGTCGCCACGTCACGGTCCTCGTGCTGACGCCGTCGCGCCTGGTCCTCGCGCACGTCGACGACCACCCGGCCGACAGCGAGCACCCCTCGGCGAGCGCCTCGGCGACCACGGAGTCCGTCCCGCTGCGCCACCTGCACACCGTCGCGCTGACGCACGTCGTCCCGGTCCCGGCGCAGCACCGCGCCGGTGCCGTCCCCGTGGAGCTGACCCTGGCCCTCGGCTGGGGGGCGGTCCGCCGGATCGACCTCGAGCCCGCGGCGTGCGGCGACCCCGCGTGCGACGCCGACCACGGACTCACGGGCACCTCGGCGCCGGACGACGTCGTCGTGCGCGTCTCCGCCGAGGCCGAGGGCGCCGAGGCCGTGCGCGCCGCGGTCGCCTTCGCCCGCACGCTGTCCGCCGCGACCGCCCAGGCCCGGTGACCGGCGCGCTCGCCCATGCCGTGGCGGCCGCCGGACTGGTCGTCCCGGACTACGGGGGACGGTGCCTGGACCGCGTGCTGCCCGCGGTCGCCGACGCCGTCGGCGCAGCGCTGCCCGAGCCCCTCGCCGCCGAGGCGGCCGCCGCGCGCGCCCGGCTGGGACTGCCCGCGGCCCGCCGCGTGTGCGTGGTCCTCGTCGACGGCCTCGGCGACCGGATGCTGCGCGAACGGCTCGGCCATGCGCCGTTCCTGCGCCGCGCGCTCGAGACCTCCCGTGTGCTCACCGCCGGCTACCCGTCGACCACGGCGACCTCGATGGGCCTGTTCGGCACGGGCTGCGGGGCCGGCCGCACCGGCCTCGCGGGCTACACCGTCCGCAACCCGCAGACGGGCGCCCTCGCCAACCTCGTCAGCTGGGACGGCGCGGGTGCCCCCGAGGCGTGGCAGCGGGAGCCCACCTGGTTCGCCCGGATCGCCGCGACCGGCGTGCCCGTCACGTCGGTCGGCCCGCCCACGTTCGACGGGTCGGGCCTGACCCGCGCCGCGCTGAGCGGCGGCACCTACGTCGCCGCGGAGCGCCTCGAGGACCGCGTCGACGCCGCGCTGTTCGAGCTCTCGGCCCCCGGGGTCGTCTACCTCTACTGGGGCGACGTCGACAAGACCGGCCACCAGCTCGGCTGGCAGTCGCGCGAGTGGTCCGACGCGCTGGCCCACACCGACCGCGAGCTGGGCCGCCTGGCACGCTCGCTGCCGCGCGACACGCTGCTGCTCGTCACGGCCGACCACGGCATGGTCGACGTGGACCCGGCCCTGCTGGTCGACGTCGCGACGACGACCACCCTGCGCCGCGGCGTCGAGCTCATCTCCGGCGAGCCGCGCGCCACCCATGTGCACGTCGCCGCCGGGCAGACCGACGCCGTCGCCCAGCGGTGGCGTGCGCGGCTGGGCGACGATGCCGTCGTGGCGACCAGGGCCGAGGCGATCGAGGCGGGCTGGTTCGGGCCGGTGAGCGCGCACGTGGAGCCCGTCATCGGCGACCTCGTCGTCGCGGCGACGGGGCGGGCGGGCGTCGTGGACTCGCGCACCCAGACCCCGCACTCCATCGCGCTGCGCGGGATGCACGGTTCGCTCACCCCGGGGGAGATGCTCGTGCCCCTCGTCGTCGTCGCCTGAGGGAGGCCGTCATGGCGGAGCTGGTGTTCTTCAGCGGGACGATGGACTGCGGCAAGTCCACGCTCGCGCTGCAGATGGACCACAACCACGCGGTGCGCGGCCGCGGCGGGGTGCTGTTCACCCGCAACGACCGGGCCGGCGTCGACGTGCTGTCCTCGCGGCTCGGCCTGCGGCACGCCGCGGTGGAGGTCACCGACGGCACCGACTTCTGGGACGACGTCGTCCAGCGCCGCACGCGCGGGGAGCGCGTGGACTACCTCGTGTGCGACGAGGCCCAGTTCTACAGCACGGCCCAGGTGGAGCAGCTCGCGCAGCTGGTCGACGAGATGGGCGTGGACGTCTACGCCTTCGGCATCACCGCCGACTTCCGCACCCGGCTGTTCCCTGGCTCGGCCCGCCTCATCGAGCTCGCCGACCGCGTGGAGGTGCTCCAGGTCCAGGCCCTGTGCTGGTGCGGTGCGCGCGCCACGCACAACGCACGCACCGTGCACGGGCAGATGGTCGTCGAGGGCGAGCAGGTGGTGGTCGGGGACACGAACGCCGCGCAGGCCGTCGGCTACGAGGTGCTGTGCCGGCGCCACCACATGCGCCGGATGACCGTGGCCGTGGCACGGGCAACGGCCTCCAGCCCCGACACGCTGTGGTCCGAGGCCGGCGGGCGCTGAGGCGCGTCGGCAGGCGTCGAGCAAGACCCGCCGGGCGGTGGCGGGGGAGGGGTCGCTACTCCGGCTTGGCGCCGAAGACGATCTCGTCCCAGCTCGGCACGCTGGCCCGGCCCTTGCGGGGCTTGGCCCTTGCCGGGGCGGCGGTCTCCAGCGCCGTCACGGCGACGGGGCCGGACGCGGCGGGGACGTCGTCGTGGACGGTCGCCGGTGCGCCACGGTGCGACCGGTCGGTCGGCATGGTGAGCACCTGTGCGTCGGTCGCCAGGTCCGGCCGGGAGGCCGGCGGGTGGGCCGCGGGGATCGCGGCGGGCGTGGTCAGTCCCGGGAGGTCGAAGTCGAAGGCGTGCTGGGGGCCGAAGCCCTCGAACTCCTCGCCGTCCTCGTCGTCGTCGGACTCCTCGAGCGGCTGGCGCACGCCGCGACGGTCGGCGAGGTCGTCCAGCAGGGCGTGCGTTGCCTCGTCCGGGTCGGGCTCAGGGGCGGCCTGCAGGGCGGGCTGGTCGACCGACGCGAGCACCGGCCGCAGCGCGTCGTCGACCTCGACGTCGAAGACGGTGCTGCGCACGGCGGCGAGGTGCCGGCGCGGGATGGGCTCGTCGGACAGGTCGGTCTCGGACAGCCACCGCGCCTCGTCGTCGTTCGCCCGCACCGAGCGGTTGGCCTGGTCGAAGGTCCAGCGCGCCGAGCGCTCGTCGTCGCCGACCTCGAAGGTCACCTCGACGGTCCACGGGCCCGACATGCCGCGGGACGCGTCCCACCCGACGGTCGATGGCGCGACGCCACGCGTGGCGAGGCGGTCGGTGACGAGGTCGCCGAGCGACGGCGCGCCGGGGTCGCGACCGATCCGGGTGGCGCGCGCCTGGGTGGCGACCCACGCGCGCTCGGCGAGCACGGGACCCTCGTAGCGGCGCACGATCTCGACGGGCACCCCGCTCTCGGCCGCGACGTCCTCGGCGCTGGCACCCGCTCGGATGCGCGACTGGATCTCGCGCGGCGGCAGCACCCCGGTGACCTCGGCGCGCACCTGTTCGAGCTGGGGGCGGTCGCGGCGCACGGCCGCGCGCAGGGAGTCGTCGATGGGCAGGCGGAACCGCTGCCCGTCCGCCCCCTCCAGGACCACGTGCTCCCGGTCGTCGTGCAGCCCCACCAGCTTGAGCTCGCTCATCGGCACCTCCTCACGGCTGGGACGAGCGTGCCACCTCGGCCCGCGCCCGCCCGGGAGGCGCCCCGGTGTGCCGCGCACCAGGTGCGGCAGGATGGTGCCGTGACCGCACCCAGCCCGCTCGGCAGCCCCGAGCTCGTCCTCGCCCTGCAGGACCTCGCCGAGCGGATGGCGCGCCGGGCCGGCGCCCTGGTCCGCGACGGCCGACCGGACCGCGTGGCCGTCGCGGCGACCAAGTCCAGCGCCGTCGACGTCGTCACGGCGATGGACCTGGCGGCCGAGGAGCTGCTGCGCGCGATGATCACCGCCGAGCGGCCGGACGACGCCGTGCTCGGCGAGGAGGGCGGCCTGACGGGCGGCACCAGCGGCGTCACCTGGGTGCTCGACCCGATCGACGGCACGGTCAACTACCTCTACGGGATCCCGGCCTACTCCGTGAGCGTCGCCGCCGTCACCGGGCAGCCCGACCCGGCCACGTGGACCGTCCTGGCAGCGTGCGTGCACGCCGTGGCCGACGGGCGCACGTGGACCGCCGGCCGCGGCACCGGGGCCTTCCTCGACGGCGTGCCCGTCGCGGTCAACGACGCCAGGCCGCTCGCCGAGTCGCTCGTCGGGACCGGGTTCGGCTACACGGTCGACCGGCGGCGTGCCCAGGGTCGCGTGGTGGCGTCCCTGCTGCCCCAGGTGCGCGACATCCGGCGGATGGGCTCCGCGGCGATGGACCTGTGCACGCTCGCCACGGGCGGGCTCGACGCGTACTACGAGCGGGGGCTCAGCCCGTGGGACCTCGCGGCGGCCTCGCTCGTCGCCACGGAGGCCGGCGCGTCCGTCACCGGGCTGCGCGGCCGTGCCGCCGGGACCGAGATGACGGTCGCCGGGCCGCCCGCGACCGTCACGGCGCTGGTGCGCCTGCTCGAGGAGCAGGACGCCGACACCGACCGCCCCTGACGTCCGGCCGACGACCGTCGCGCGCCGCCGGACGGGCCCGATGTGCGCCGCCCACCACGCTGCGGTGTGCACATGGCCCGCGGATAGGGCACAATCCCCTCGCCGAAGGGGTGCGGGAACAACCGGCTGCCGCCGGACATTGAGTACGTACCGATCCAGAGCGCGCCCGCCCGGGCGCCGCCCGGCCTGACTGACACGGAGTGTGGAACGCCTGATGGCAACCGACTACGACGCCCCCCGCAAGACCGAGGAAGACCTCTCGGAGGATTCCCTCCAGGAGCTCCAGGCCCGCCGGGCCGACAAGAACTCCGGCGTCGTGGACGAGGACGAGACCGAGGCCGCAGAAGGCTTCGAGCTGCCCGGTGCCGACCTGTCCGGCGAGGAGCTCTCCGTCCGCGTGCTGCCGCGTCAGCCCGACGAGTTCACGTGCTCCAGCTGCTTCCTGGTGCACCACCGCAGCCAGCTGGCCGCGGAGAAGAACGGTCAGCCGATCTGCTCGGAGTGCGCCGCCTGAGCCTGCTGGGCCGCCCGGACGGCCGCGAGCAGCCGGTCCGGGTGGCGTGAGGAGATGAGCCACGTCGGGGTCGGGTCGCCGGGGTCGGTGACCTCGACGGACACGGCGCCCGGCAGCCAGGAGCGCAGCACGACGAAGGCCCGTGCATCCGATCCCGGGCCCATCGCCCTGCGGACGCCCTCGCGGTCCAGCGCCGTCCCG
>Ga0209476_10002594_pt1 | contig 12076 bp, 9 predicted proteins | sample KloWWTrecipitate_FD_187179 | JGI IMG/M metagenome (GOLD analysis project Ga0209476, IMG submission 187179) | Active sludge microbial communities from Klosterneuburg, Austria, studying microevolution and ecology of nitrifiers - Klosterneuburg... | ecosystem: Engineered > WWTP > Aerobic digester >...
GGTACTGCTTCGGACCTGCGGGTTGCGAACTGCTGGCGCCGGTGTAGCCCGGGCCATTTGCATATGTGAGTGTGGTGTAGGGCAGGCCCAGTCCGTCGTTGACCAGCCCGGCGTCGTCGTCCTCACCGCTGCCGCCGCGCACCTTGCCGAGGATCGGGTTGCCGCGCTTCGGATAGCCGACGAAATTGAGCACATGCGAGTGGTCGGCGGTGACGATGACCAGGGTGTTGTCCGCCGAGGTCGCTTCGGTGGCGGCACGCACCGCATCGCTCATTGCGACCGTGTCGCTCAATGCGCGGTAGGCATTGCCGTAGTGGTTGGCGTGGTCGATGCGGCCACCCTCGACCAGCAGCACGTAGCCTTGCGGGTGGCGCGACAGCCGCGCGATCGCGGCGCGGGTCATCTCCGCCAGCGAGGGCTCGCCGGCCGGATCGCGCGGGCGCTCGTACTCGAACTGCATGTGATCGGGCTGGAACAGCGCGAGCAACGGCTTGTCGAGCGGCGCGGCGTCGAGCTGGGCCTTGTTCCACGCATACACGCCGCCCACGTGGCGCTGTTTCCATTCGGCAACGAGGTCGCGGCCGTCGAGGCGCTCGCCAACCTTGTCGTCCGCTTCCGGGTCGCGCTGGGTCACCGGCATGAAGTTCTTGCGGCCGCCGCCCATCAACACGTCGAAGCCGCGCCCGAACGGGGTCTCCACCAGTTGCCGGGCGATGTCGATGCAGCCCTGCGCGCGCGCGGCGGCGGGCATGTCGGCATCGTTCTCCCAGTTGCGTTCGGCGGAGTGGGTGAAGGTGGCGCCGGGGGTGGCATGGGTGACCCGCGCAGTGGTCACCACGCCGGTCGCCATGCCGCTGCTGGACGCCAGTTCCCACAAGGTCAGTGCCGGTGCCGCCAACGCGCCCGCGCAGTCCTTGCGCATGGCGGACTGGCCGATGCTGAGCATGCCGGCGCGGGTCTTGATCCCGGTGGCGATCGCGCTCATGGTGCCGGCCGAATCCGGCGTCTGCGAATCGGTGTTGTAGGTCTTGCTCAGCGCAGTGGCCGGGAAAGTTTCCCAGGCCAGCCGGTTCTCCTCGCCACTGCCGCCCTTGCGCTGGCCTTCGAAGATGCGTGCCGCCGCCACCGTGGTCAGGCTCATGCCATCGCCGAGGAAGATGATCACGTTCTTCGCGCGGCCATCCATCGCGCCACGCGCAGCGGCCTGGGCGGCGCCATCGCGGAACCACCACGCGGCGGTCTCGCCGGCGGGATGTGCAATGGACGGCACCGGCACGTCGATGCCGGTACTGCGCGATGGCAGCAGCGGTGGTGTCGATGCGGAGCGGGTCGGGGCACCTGCGCAGGCGGTCAGTACGAGTGCGCAGGCGAACGGAAGCAGGGAATGGCGTCGGGGGGAAGGCGTCATCCACCGATTATGAACGTTCTACATGTCGGTCGTCCTTCAGTGTTGCAGCGCGGGCACTGACGCAGGCATGGGGGCTCGGGTATCGTCGGCGCCTGCATTGACCGGATGACACGCATGTTCGACTGGTGGTTCCGCATCAAGTTCTGGAAGCGCGTGGTCGGCGGCTTCGTGCTCGGCGCGCTGGCCGGCTGGCTGTTCGGGCCGGATGCGGAAACGTGGTTCGGGCCGCTGGGTGATCTGTACGTCACCCTGATCAAGATGATCGCGGTGCCATTGGTATTTTTCGCAGTGATCAATGCGGTCGCTTCGCTGAGCGGGCAGAAGTCGATTGCCGCGTTGGCCGGGCGCACTTTCATCTGGTTCGCGATCACCGCCGTGCTCGCAGTGGGCGTTGGCCTGGCCTTCGGCTGGATTCTCAAGCCGGGCATCGGCGTCGGCGTGTTGCAGGTGGCATCGGACTACACGCCCAAGAGCGTGCCCGGCGTGCTGGACATGCTGCTGAACCTGGTGCCGTCCAATCCGTTCCAGGCGCTGTCCGGCGCCGCCAGTGCCAAGACCGCCGATGGCATGACCGTGCTGGTGCCGCGCCTGGGGACGGTGCTGCAGGTGATCTTCTTCGCCGGCGTGGTCGGCTTCGCGATGGTGAAGCTGGGCGAGAAGGTCGCCGGCATGCGCAAGCTGGTCGGCGAGGCCAGCGAGATCATGATCCAGGTCACCCGCTTCGTGCTGGAGTTCACCCCGATCGGCACCTTCGGGTTGATCGCGGCGCTGGTCGGCGGCTACGGCTTCGAACAACTGCGTCCGTTGCTCATGTTCGTGGTCGCGCTCTACGCGGCATGCGCGTTCCACATCATCGTGGTCTACGGCGGGCTGTTGCTGGCGCACGGGCTCAACCCGCTGAAGTTCTTCCGCGGCGCCGCGCCTGGCATGCAGGTCGCCTTCGTGGCGTCGAGCAGTTTCGCGGCGTTGCCGGTGTCGCTGCGCAGCGCCACCCACAACCTCGGCGTGGACAAGGACTACGCCGCGTTCGCGGTGCCGCTGGGCGCGACCATCAAGATGGATGGCTGCGGCGCGATCTACCCGGCACTGGCGGCGGTGTTCATTTCGCAATACGCCGGCATCGAACTGTCGCTGTCGCAGTACCTGGTCATCGCGCTGGCCTCGGTGCTGGGCAGCTTCGGCACCGCAGGCGTGCCCGGCACCGCAGTCATCATGGCCACCGTGGTGCTGAGCGCGGCCGGCCTGCCGCTGGAAACCATAGGCTACCTGTACGCCATCGACCGCGTGCTCGACATGATGCGGACGATGACCAATGTCACCGGGCAGATGCTGGTGCCGGTGCTGGTGGCCAAGCAGACCGGCATGCTGGATCGCGACATCTACGAGGCCGCCTCCACCAACGTGGGCCTGGACGATGCCGGCTCGGCGGACGCATCGCGATGAGCGGACAGCAGCGCCAGTTGATCATGCGTTTCCTCGCCGAACCCACCGACGTCAACTACGGCGGCAAGGTCCACGGTGGCCAGGTGATGAAGTGGATCGACCAGGCCGGCTATGCGGCGGCGGTGGGCTGGAGCGGCAAGTACAGCGTGACCGTCGCGGTGGGCGGGATCCGCTTCGTGGCGCCGATCCGGATCAGCGACCTGGTCACCGTGGAAACCACCCTGGTCCACACCGGCACCAGCTCGATGCACTTCGCGGTGGACGTACGTGCGCGCGATCCGATGCAGGACGACGGCGAGCGCCTGTGCACCCATTGCGTGATCGTGTTCGTCGCCCTGGACGGGGTGGAAGGCCAGCCGGTCGCGGTGCCGGGCTGGATTCCGCGCGATGAGGAAGACCACCGGCTGGCGGAATACGCGATGCAGGTGATGGCGCTGAGCAAGGACATCGAGCAGACCGTGGCGCGCTACCGCGAGGCCGGCCGGAAGGCCTGAACGCAAACGCCGCCCGAAGGCGGCGTCGAAGGTTCGATGCGGGAGCGGCTCAGGTGCCGGTGGCGAGCCGCCGGGCCTGCAGGTACTTGTTGCTCCAGTAACCGCTGTCCATGCTCGACACGGTGACGTCGCGGCCGGTGCGCGGGGCGTGCACGAACTTGCCCTCGCCGATGTAGATGCCGACGTGGTCGACGCGGCCACGCTTGCCGAAGAACACCAGGTCGCCCTCGGTCAGCGACGTGCGGTCGGCGACCGCGGTGCCTTCGTTGGCCATGGAGCGCGACACCCGCGGCAGGTCGATGCCGATGGTGCGGAACACGTAACCGACCAGGCCGCTGCAATCGAAGCCGCCTTCCGGGCTGGTGCCGCCCCAGCGATACGGTGTGCCGAGCAGGGTGAAGGCGCGCTGCAGGACGGTCTTGATGCGGGATGACGTGCTCGGTGCGGCCTGGGCGTTCTGCAGCGCGGCGATCTGCGCGACCAGCGGTGCGTTGTCCGGGCTGGCCAGGTTGACCGGGGCGACCGCTTCCAGGGGGGCCTGGGTGGCGACGGTCACCGCGGGCGCGGGATCGGCCGGTGGGGTGATCGGGTTCATCGCCATCGCCGGGGCGGCGCAGACGGCGAGCGCCATGGCGAAACACAGGACATATCCCCGGCGGGCGGGGCGGGCGGCGGTATGTCGGTGGGGCAGGGTCGCTGTCGTCACGCGCTCATCACGATTTGAAACCAGCGGCGACTATGCCCGTCGAAGTCGCGTGAAGGGTTCAAAAAACGTTAGCTGGACGAAAATGAATGCGATGACCGGTCACAAAAATGCCATCGATGCGCATTCATCTTGATGAAGCCCGGTCAGATCGCAAGTGCTTGAATCACAACAGCAATCGCCGCGCGCCGGTGTAATGCTCCTGCCACCAGGCCCCGTCGAGGCGGTCCAGGCGGACCGTGCCGCCGCTGTTCGGGGCATGCACGAAGCGCCCCTCGCCGACATAGATGCCGACATGGCTGACTTGGCCGCCGCTGCCGAAAAACACCAGGTCGCCGCCGGCGAGCCGGTCGGTGGCGATCGGTGGCCCCTGGCTGGCGGCCAGCTCCCGCGAGGTGCGCGGCAGCCGCAGGTCGAGCATGTCGCGGAACACGTAATTGACCAGCCCGCTGCAGTCGAAACCGCCTTCCGGGGTGTTGCCACCGTAGCGGTACGGCGTGCCGACCAGGCTGATCGCACGCATCAGCACCGCGTTGGCCTTGGCCGGGTCGACCGGACGTTGGTCGGTCCATGCGCGTTGCGGCGACTGTCGCGGTTCCGGGCGGACAGTCCCGGTGCCCCCGCAGGCGGCCAGCAGCAGCCCGATGCATAGCGCCAGCAGGGCATTGCGCGGATAATGCGCGCCCGGTCGCTGCTGGCAGTGGGCTGGTTCCATCATTCGCGCAGTGTTCCCGCATCGCACTGCGGCGGCAAGCGCCCAACCGTACGCACCGCGTAGAGAGCGAGAGCATCCATGAAGATCGAAAAAGACCGCGTCGTCCGTTTCCATTACGCCGTTGCCGAAGCCGGGCAGGCGTCAGTGGAGAATTCGAAGGACGGCGGCCAGCCGCTGGCGATCCTGTACGGCCACGGCAACATCATCCCCGGCCTGGAAAAGGTCATGGATGGCCGCGAGGCCGGCGAGAGCTTCAAGACCACCGTGCCGGCCGCCGACGCATACGGCGAGCGCCGCGACGGCCTGAGCCAACGCGTCCCCAAGAAGCACTTCGGCGCGCAAAAGCTGGAGGTGGGCCAGCAGGTCGTGCTGCAGACCAACTTCGGCCCGCGCGCGGTCACCATCCAGAAAGTCGGGATGAGCGTGGTCGACGTCGACCTCAACCACCCGATGGCCGGCAAGGACCTGGACTTCGACATCGAGATCGTCGAAGTCCGCGAAGCCTCTGCGGAAGAACTGGCGCACGGCCACGTGCACGGCGACGGCGGCCACGCGCATTGACCCAGCTGCGCAAGGTCAATCCCAAAGTTTGCGCAGCAAACTTCGGGCCCCGCTAAGTACTTCCACACCCCCATTCGCGCCTGCGGCGCGAATGGCCCCCTGACTCAGGGGGCATGGAAAACCCGGACGGCCCGCATTGCGGGCCGTTCGCGTTGATGCGTCTGGAAGGCGCAGTGACTTCCGGCCCGCGATGCTGCGTGAAGGCCATGCGCTAATCCGCGCACACGGTCGGGGATGTCCATGAACGTCGAATTCAAACCGGTCGCGATCCGCGAGCGCATCCAGGCGCTGGACGTGATTCGCGGGTTTGCCCTGCTCGGCATCGCGCTGATGAACGTGGAGTTCTTCAACCGGCCACTTGGCGACCTTGACGCCGGCATGCCGGCCGGCCTGGCCGGGATCGACTATTGGGCGAGCTGGTTCGTGCACGTGTTCGTCCGCGGCAAGTTCTGGACGATGTTCTCGCTGCTGTTCGGGATGGGCTTCGCGGTGATGCTCACCCGCGCCGAGCAGGCCGGGCGTGGCTTCTTCGCGCCGTACCTGCGGCGGACGCTGGCGCTGGCGGTGTTCGGCGCGCTGCATTTCATCTTCCTGTGGACCGGCGACATCCTCTTCAGCTACGCGGCTGGCGCGGTGTTGCTGATGCTGGTGTTTCATTCGAGGCCACGGGTGTTGCTGTGGCTGGGCGGGCTGCTGCTGGCACTGGCGGCCGCCTTTGGCGCGGCGGGTTCTTTTGGTCACGCATTGCCGTGGCAGCCGATGCTCGGTTTCGGCATCCCGCTGCTGTTGCTCGGCGTGGTGGCGTATTCGCTGCGTCGCTGGCCGCTGTCCGGACTGCGCGCGGTGGGGCTGGCCTTGTACCTGATCCCGGCCCTGGCGATGACCATCGGTGGCGCGGTGATGTTCGGCCAGCCGCCTGAAGCCCAACGCGACCGTGCACAGCAAGCCGAGGCGAAGACACCGGAGCAGAAGAAGGCGCTGGCGGAGTCGCTGGAGCAGCGCGCGGAACAACGCAAGGAACACGCACGCGACATCGCCGACGAAACCCGGCTGATGCGCACCGGCAGTTATGCCGATGCGACGGCGTGGCGTGCGCAGTCGTTCGTCAAGCACCTGGGGCAGACGGTCGGGTTCGCGGTGATCGTACTGGGGCTGTTCCTGCTGGGCGCCTGGTTTATCCGCTCGGGGGTGATGGCGGATCCCGCCGCGCACCTCGGGCTGTTCCGGAAGATGGCATGGATCGGCATCCCGCTCGGCATCGGCCTGAGCCTCGCAGGCGCCGGCATCGCGTTGACCCATGTGCGCGGGCAGAACGACGGTGCGTTCCAGTTGGCGTCGGGACTGGCCTTCATCGGCAGCCTGCCGGCAAGCCTTGGATATCTCGGCGCCGTGGTCCTGCTGTTCCACGGACGTTGGCGCAACTGGCTTGCGCAGCTGGCGCCGGTTGGCCGCATGGCGCTGAGCAACTACATCCTGCAATCGTTGCTGGGCACGCTGTTCTTCTATGGTTACGGGCTGGGGCAGTGGGGTCTGCCGCGCTCGCAGCAGGTGCTGTACGTGCTGGCGGTGTTCGCGATGCAGGTCATGCTGAGCCGCTGGTGGCTGTCCACGTTCCGCTTCGGTCCGCTGGAATGGGTCTGGCGCTGGATCACCTACGGCAAGCGTCCTGCGATGCGGGTGTCGGCCGGCTGAGCAGACGCTGGCGCGGGCCGGTGTTGTCCGGATAATGGCGGCTGTACCTCCACCGGGATGACAGCGTGACCTCGCGAGCGAACGACGATCCAATCGATGTGCTGGTGGTCGGTGCCGGCGTCTCCGGTCTGGCGACTGCGCTGGCCCTGTTGAACGACGGCCGCGGGGTCACGGTGATCGATGCCGGGCGCATCGGCGGCGGTGCCTCGCACGGCAATTGCGGCACGCTCACGCCGAGCCATGCGCCGCCACTGGCGGCCCCCGGCACCATCGCCAAGGCGATGCGCTTCATGCTCAAGAAGGACGCGCCGCTGTTCGTGCCGCCGCGCTTCGATCCCGCGCTGTGGCGATGGATGATCGGCTTCGCCCTGCGCTGCAACGTGCGCGACTGGGAGGCCAGCGCGCGTGCGAAGTACACGATGCTGGCGGACTCGCGCCTGCGCATCCAGCAATGGATCGAGGACTACGGCCTGGATTGCGATTTCGTCGAAAGCGGCGAGGACTACGTGTTCCGCGATGGCCGCGTGATGCAGCGCGAGATGCACGAGATCCCGCTCCTGCGCGACCTCGGCATCGACGTCGAACTCATCGACGGCAGCGCGTATGAAGCGCAGGAGCCGGCGGTGAAGCCCGGGGTGGCCGGCGCGATCCGCTTCAGCGGCGATGCCGCGCTGCGGCCGGATCGCTACGTCGCCGAACTCGGGCGGATCGTGCGAGAACGCGGCGGACGCATCATCGAACACTGCGCGCTGCATGCGCTGGAATCGGGCAAGGACGGCGTGGTCGTGACCACCGCGCAGGGCACGCTGCGCGCGCGCGACGTGGTCATCGCCACCGGTGCCTGGTCGCCGCGCATCGCGAACGACATCGGGGTGCCGTGGCTGCGCAAGGCGATCCAGCCCGGCAAGGGCTATTCGATGACCTACAGCGCGCCGGCGCTGGTGCCGAAACGGCCGATGATCCTGCACGAGCCATCGGTCTGCGTCTCGTCCTGGCCCGGTGGTTTCCGCCTGGGCAGCACCATGGAATTCTCCGGCTACGACAGCAGCCTCAACGAGCAACGCCTCGGCGCGCTGGAACGCGGTGCGCGCCAGTTCCTGCACGAGCCGGTCGGGCCGGAACTGCGCGAGAAGTGGTTCGGCTGGCGGCCGATGAGCCGCGACGATATCCCGCTGCTGGGTCGCGCGCCCGGGCATCCGCACCTGTGGATGGCGGTGGGCCACGGGATGATGGGCGTGGGCATGAGCGCGGGCACCGGCCAGTTCATGGCCGACCTGATCGCCGGCCGCGCCCCGGCGATGGATCCGACCCCGTTCGATCCCGCACGCTTCGCCTGATGCGGCGATGACCGCAACGCATCCCGGCGACATCGTCACCCTGCATCGCGGCAACGCACCGCTGCTGGTCAGCCTGCCGCACGACGGCAGCGCGATTCCAGATGACCTGAAGGCGCGGATGACGCCAGCGGCACGTGGTGCGCCGGATACCGACTGGCATGTGTCGCGGCTGTATGCCTTCGCGCGCGACATGGGTGCGTCGATCCTGGTGCCCGCGTACTCGCGCTACGTGATCGACCTCAATCGCGGCGAGGACGACACCAGCCTGTACCCCGGGCAGAACACCACCGGACTGGTGCCGCTGGTGCGCTTCACCGGCGAGTCGATCTACCTGCCGGGCGCGGAACCCGATGTCGGCGAGGTGACTGCACGCATCGAACGCTACTGGCGCCCGTACCACCAGGCGCTGCGTGGCGAACTCGACCGTTTGCGCGCGGCGCATGGTCGGGTGGTGTTGTGGGAAGGGCATTCGATCCGCGGCAGCGGCCTGCCGTTCCTGTTCGAGGGCCGCTTGCCTGACCTCAATCTTGGCACCGCCACCGGTGCGAGTTGTTCGCCCGCATTGCAGGCGCGTATCGAGGCCGTGCTGGCCGCGCAAACAGACTACGACTGGATCGCCAACGGGCGCTTCAAGGGCGGCCACATCACCCGCCACTACGGCGCGCCGGGCGAGGGCATCGAGGCGGTGCAGCTCGAGATCAGCCAGCGCAGCTACATGGACGAGGACAGCTTCGCCTACGACGAAGCGAAGGCCTTGCGCCTGCAGCCGCTGCTGCATCGCTTGCTGGCGGAAACGCTCGCGCCCTGAACGACGAAGGGCGGCTTGCGCCGCCCCTCGGGGAACCTCCGGATCCGGTGCTTACTTCGCGCCGGGACCGATGTACTTGGCCAGGAATGCGTCCATGCGGCGGTAGAGCTCGGCGCGGTTTTCCGGCTTGTAGAAACCGTGTCCCTCGCCCTGCACGACCATGGTCTCGACCGGCGTGCCCGCCGCCTTGAACGCATCCTTCAGCGCGTTGAACTGCGCCATCGGCACGCGCTGGTCGATCGCGCCCTGTACCAGGAAGACCGGAACCTTTACCTTGTCCACATTCTGCGCCGGCGACCACGCGGCCAACTGGGTCTCGTCAGTGCCGAGCACCCGTTCTAGGTAGCGTTTGCCAGACTTCGCGCGCGGGATATCGCCCTTCTTCTTCATGACCTGCAGGTCGTACACGCCGACGTAGCCGATCGCGCACTTGTACAGGTCCGGATAGCGGATCGGCTGCATCAGCGCGGCATAACCACCGTAGCTGGCCCCGTAGGTGCAGATCCGGTTCGGGTCGGCGACCTTGCTGTCGATCGCCCACTTCACGCCATCGGCCAAGTCGTCCTGCATCTTGCCGCCCCACTCGCGGTACCCGCTTTCCTCGAATTTCTTGCCACGGCCGCCGGAGCCGCGGTAGTTGACCTGCAGCACTCCATAGCCGCGGCTGGCGAAGAATTGAGCATCGCGGTTGTAGCCCCAGCTGTCGTACGGCCCATGGGGCCCACCGTGCGGCATCACGATCAAAGGCTTCGGTCCTGGCTTCGCAGGCGCGGTATAGAAGCCATGCAGCGTGAGTCCGTCCCGCGTAGTGAAGCTGATTGGAGTAGTGGACGACAGCGATGCGGGCTTGATCCACGGCATCGTCTGGTTGATCAGTTGCACCTGCTTGGTGCCGCGATCCAGGACGTAATACTCGCCGGGATTGCGATCGCCGTGCACGTAGAACAGCAGCTTGCTGTTGTCGCGCGTGTAGTCCACGACAGTGACGAGGTTGCCCTGGAACGCTTTCAGCAAACCGGAATGCAGCTTGGCCCACTCCGAGGTGGGGTCGAAATAGACGATGCTGGGCTTGCCTTCCTTGTAGGTTGCGCCATAGGGCGAGCCTCCATGGCCTGCATAGAGCAATCCCGAGATTTCCATGTCGTCGCGGCCGGCAATGCGCACGCGCGTACCGGCCGCAAGATCGACCTTGTACAGCTGCGCGGGCTCGTCGCGGTCGCTGATCGTGGCATAAGCCGTGTTGTTGTCTGCATCGACATGGTTAATCCACATCGCATAGCCGGCCAGCGACTTCGGCACGGGCGTCCATGCGCTGTCCGGCTTCGGCCGGTAGAACAGCACGGGATTGTCGCTGTCGTCCATGGTCACGCGAAGGCGAGCCGTGCCGGAGGAGTCGTAGCTGAAGCCGGCGGACTCTTCGTGCCGTTCCACTTCCTTGCGGTTGCCGGTACGCGTATCGACCCGATAGATCGCGGTCGAGCCCTTGTCGTTGATGGTTTGACGCCAACTGTCGCATTCCACCAGGACCATGCCGGGTTCCTTCTCGAGGACCATGGCGAGGCTTGCGGAGCATTGATCCTTTCGCCGGCCGGTGCGATTGCCGTTGTCCGGGACGTAGGCGAACAGGGTGTCCTGGTTCTTGCCGTTGATGTCGGAACTCATCAGCTCGCCTAAGCTGTACGGCATTGCCTCCAGCGGCTCCATCCGGGCCCTGGCTACCACCACCTGGTCGTTGTCGCTCCAGACAATGCCGGTGACATGTTGCTGGCGACCGAAACGCAAGGCTTGCACCTTGCCGGTGCCGTCGAGCGGCACGATGTGCAACTGGGTTTCCATGCCCTCGGCGGTCGGTACCGCCATCGCGACGTACTTGCCATCGGGCGACATTGAGACTTCCGCGACTTCGGCGTGTCTGGAAAAATCCTGCGCGGTCGGGACTTGCGCGTAGGCGCCGGCGCAGGGGGCGAGAAGCAGGGCAAACAGGGTTTGCGGACGGATCAGCCGGGTCATGGTTACCTTCGGGTTGCGAGGCCGCGGGGGCGGCGTCGGGCGCGATTCTATCGGTTGTCGGGCACCTCTACCCAAAGGATGTTCATGACCATGAACATCCTCACACCTCAAGCGTCGCCAAATCGCCCTTCAGCTCCAGCCAGGCCTTGCGGTCGCCGGCGCGTTTGCGGGCCAGCAGCATGTCCATCAGCGCGTGGGTGGCGGTGTCGTCGTCGACGGTGAGTTGCACCAGCCTGCGGGTGTCGATGTGCATGGTGGATTCGCGGAGCTGCTGCGGGTTCATCTCGCCGAGGCCCTTGAAGCGGGTGACGTTGACGGTGCCCTTGAGTTTCTCGCGGGCGATCTTCTCCAGCAGCAGGCGCTTTTCCTCTTCGTCCAGCGCGTAGAACACCTGCTTGCCCACGTCGACGCGGAACAGCGGCGGCATCGCCACGAACACGTGGCCGGCCGCGACCAGCGACGGGAAGTGCTTGAGGAACAGCGCCGAGAGCAGGGTGGCGATGTGCAGGCCATCCGAGTCCGCATCGGCCAGGATCACCACCTTGCCGTAGCGCAGGCCGTCGATCGCGTCCTTGCCCGGGTCGCAGCCGATCGCCACCGCCAGGTCGTGCACTTCCTGCGAAGCCAGTACCTGGCCCGATGCGACTTCCCAGGTATTCAGGATCTTCCCGCGCAGGGGCAGGATCGCTTGGAAATCCTTGTCGCGCGCCTGGCGTGCACTGCCGCCAGCGGAGTCGCCTTCGACCAGGAACAACTCGGTGCGCGAAAGATCCTGCGAGATGCAGTCGGCCAGCTTGCCGGGCAGGGCAGGCCCCTGGGTGACCTTCTTGCGGACGATCTGCTTCTCGGTCTTGAGGCGTGCAGACGCGCGTTCGATCGCGAGCTGGGCGATCTTCTCGCCGAAT
>Ga0209476_10002595_pt1 | contig 12075 bp, 12 predicted proteins | sample KloWWTrecipitate_FD_187179 | JGI IMG/M metagenome (GOLD analysis project Ga0209476, IMG submission 187179) | Active sludge microbial communities from Klosterneuburg, Austria, studying microevolution and ecology of nitrifiers - Klosterneuburg... | ecosystem: Engineered > WWTP > Aerobic digester...
CGCACCAGCGCGCGCTCGCGGCGGGCGACGCCGAGCACGGCGCCACGGTGCACTTCGTCACCGAGGACCTCGATGGCGGTCCGGCGATCGTGCAGGCCAGGGTACCGGTGCTGCCCGGCGACACGCCGGAAACGCTCGCGGCGCGCGTGCTCGAACGCGAGCACCTGATCTACCCGCTGGCGGCGCGTCTCTACGCCGAAGGGCGCCTGTGCCTGCGGGGCGATCAGGCCACGCTCGATGGCAGTCCGCTGCCGGTCCATGGGATGCCGCTCGACGCTTGAATGCTGCTGGCCGCGGCGCCCGTGGCTCTCCCGCGATAGTCTCTGCCAGCACCAGTGGCACCATGGATATGAAAAAATTGACTAAGTCAGTTGGTTGACTTATTCGCGCCGCCGGCGGATAGTCAGTCACACGACTCATACAGGACGCAACCATGACCGCCGCCAAGCACAGTGACAAGCGCGAACGCCTGGTCGATGCCGCGCGCGAGCTGTTCCATCGCCGCGGCTACGGCGAGACCAGCCTGGCCGATATCGCGCGCGAGTCCGGCGTGCCGGTGGGCAACGTCTATTACTACTTCAAGACCAAGGAGGATATCGCCGCGGCGGTCATCGAGCAGCACCGTGCCCACATGACGGGCATCGCGCAGCTCGCCGAGACCCGGCCCACGGCGAGGGAGCGCATCCTGAGCATGCTCGACAGCCTCGCCTGCGGCTGCGACTCGATCGCCCACAGCGGCTGCCCGATGGGCTCGCTGTGCGTCGAGTTCGGCAAGCGCGACACGGCGCTGCGCGAGGAAGCCAACCGCCTGTTGCTGCGCATGATCGACTGGGTCGAACGCCAGTTCGCCGGCATGGGGCGCAGCGATGCACGCGCCCTGGCGATCCAGCTGGTGTCCACGGTGCAGGGCGCGAGCGTGCTGTCGCTGGCGATGCACGATCCCGCCATCGTGCGCCAGGAACTGGCACGCATGAAAACCGTCGTCGAGGCACTGGGATGATGTCTTCGCGCAACCCGCGCCAGACAGGCACACATTTTTCGGAGAATTTAAGTTGGTTAACTCACTTACTTTCGCGGATCGCCGCTCCGTAGGCGGCGCCGCCAACCAGACCCCGCGCTGCCGGCAGCGGTCGCTGCCGGAACGCCGGGCACCTGCCACGAGCAGGGTTCCTGCCACCACCCCACGAGGGAAGGAGAACGCCATGAAAACCGCAACGAACAACCGCACCGGCTCGCGCACAACGACCCGCCGCGGCGCGCTGGCGCTGCTGCTGGCCACCACGCTGGGCATCGGCGGTCACGCCGCGAACGCGGCGCAGGCACCTTCGGCCGCCGAGCTCGAGCACTGCCTGCAGCGGGCCGGGCTGGAACTGAAGCTCCACGAACGCGATCTGCGACTGCTGAGCGCGCAGAAGTTCGCGCTCGGGCGCGAGCGCCACATGATCGCGCTCAACACGGAGGTCGCGCTGGGGAATGCGTCGATGAACCCGCGGCTCTACTGCACGGTGGAGCGCGGCGGCGAGATCAGCCTGGTGCAGAGCATGCCGCGCCTGCCGCACCGGCCGGCGGCGACCCTGGTGGCCGACCACGGCCATCCGTGATGGCGGCCGCAACGCCACCACGTCTGCGATGAACCGGGGGTGCCACCACGGCAACCAGTGCCACGCTGGCTTTCTTGCGAGGACCGTCTGTCGCCTGGACGGCGACAGTCGAGCCTACAGGGATGTATTCACGGCGTGTCCGAGCAGGAGAGCCAGCGTGGCACTGGCGGGGACGAACCACAAGTCGGGGCAAAAACGGTCCATTTCAGGTTGAAGCCTGAGCGTCGAAACTCAGGCGCGCGGCAGCGTGACCCCGGTCTGGCCCTGGTACTTGCCGCCACGATCGCGGTACGAGGTCTCGCAGACCTCGTCGCTCTCGAAGAACAGCATCTGCGCCACGCCCTCGTTGGCGTAGATCTTGGCGGGGAGGTTGGTGGTGTTGGAGAACTCGAGCGTCACGTGCCCTTCCCATTCGGGCTCCAGCGGCGTGACGTTCACGATGATGCCGCAGCGCGCGTAGGTCGACTTGCCGAGGCAGATCGTCAGCACGCTGCGCGGGATGCGGAAGTACTCCACGGTGCGCGCCAGCGCAAAGGAATTCGGCGGGATGATGCACGAGTCCGACTTGATGTCGACGAAGCTTCGCGGGTCGAAGTTCTTCGGGTCCACCGTCGCCGAGTGCACGTTGGTGAAGATCTTGAACTCGTCCGAGCAGCGCACGTCATAGCCGTAGCTCGAGGTGCCGAAGGAAATGACCTTGCCGGCCGCCGTATGCCGCACCTGGTCGGGCTCGAAGGGGCTGATCATGCCGTGCTCGGCCGCCATGCGGCGAATCCACCTGTCCGATTTGATCGACATCGCTGTGCTGCTTCCCGATTGAGTCGTGGCGCCCGGTTCGATGCCCGCGCCGGGGGGCGCCATCTTAGCGGCTGGCGGGGGCCGCGCAAAGCCGCGCGCGCAAGCTCAGTCGTTGGTGACGGTGATGCTGGGCACCTGCCCCTGCGCCGCATTGCGCCGCAGCAGTTCCAGCCCCATGCGACGCGCCACGTCGCGGTAGATCGCGCCGAGCGGGCCGTCGGGATCGGCGGCCACGGTGGGCTTGCCGCCGTCGGTCTGCTCGCGGATGCGGATGTCGAGCGGCAGCGCGCCGAGCAGCGGCACGCCGTATTCGCGCGCGATGCGCTCGCCGCCGCCGGCACCGAAGAGGTGCTCGGCGTGCCCGCAATGCGAGCACACGTGCACCGCCATGTTCTCGACCACGCCGAGCACCGGGATGCCGACCTTGGAGAACATCTCGATACCCTTCTTGCAGTCGAGCAGCGCGATGTCCTGCGGCGTGGTGACGATCACCGCGCCGCTGACCGGCGCCTTCTGCGCGAGGGTCAGCTGAATGTCGCCGGTGCCCGGCGGCATATCGACGACCAGGTAGTCGAGGTCGCGCCAAAGCGTCTGCGCGATCATCTGCTGCAGCGCGCCGCTGGCCATCGGGCCGCGCCAGACCATCGCGGTCTTCTCCGTGACCAGGTAGCCCATCGACATGGTCTGCAGGCCGTGCGCCTCGATCGGCACGATGAAATTGCCCTCGCGCCCCTCGGGACGCTGGTGCTCGGGCACACCGAGCATGATCTGCTGGCTGGGGCCGTAGATGTCGGCGTCCAGCAGCCCGACCCGCGCGCCCTCGCGCTGCAGGGCGAGCGCCAGGTTCACCGCGGTGGTCGACTTGCCGACGCCGCCCTTGCCCGAGGCGACCGCGATCAGGTTGCGCACGCTGTCGAGCCCGGGCGCATCGCCGCGCCGTGGCGTGGGCGCGATGCGCACCTCGAAGTCCATGCGCAGCGTGGCGCCCGCCACCAGCGGTGCGAGGGCATGGCGCACCACCGCCGCGATCGGCTCGCGCAGCCCGGCGGCGGGAATGCCCGCGTGCACGGTGGCGACCGCGATGTCACCGCGCCGCTCCAGCGCCGTGAGTTCGGTCCATTCGCCGAGCGGCGCCTCGATGCCTTCCACGCGGCAACTGGCGAGTACGCGGCGGGCCGCCTGCAGGTCGATGGCGCTCATGTCTGACTCCCGGAAAGCGGAAAATGCCGCATCTTAGCGGCCTCGCCACGGGCGCGGAAGGCGCGCCGCGCGGGCCGGTACTATCCACGATGCAAAGCCCGGGGGATATCGTTATATTTCCCGTTTTTACCGCGGGAATCCCGCGCAACGGACCCCATCGCGCCATGCCCGCCCAACGCCGCATCCTCGTTACCAGCGCCCTGCCCTATGCCAACGGGCCGCTGCACCTCGGCCACATGATCGAGCAGATCCAGACCGACATCTGGGTGCGCTTCCAGCGCCTGCGCGGGCACGCCTGCACCTACGTGTGCGCGAGCGACGCGCACGGCACCCCGGTGATGCTGCGCGCCGAGAAGGAAGGGCTGACACCAGAGCAGCTGATCGAGCGCATCCAGGCCAGCCACCGCGCCGATTCCGCCGGCTTCCTGGTGAGCTGTGACAATTTCTACACCACGCACTCCCCCGAGAACCGCCACTTCGCCGAGCTGATCTACACCCGCCTCGCCGCGCGCGGCCACATCGCGCGGCGCTCGATCGAGCAGGCCTTCGACCCCGAGAAGGGCCTGTTCCTGCCGGATCGCTACATCAAGGGCGGCTGCCCGCGCTGCGGCGCAGCCGACCAGTACGGCGATTCCTGCGAATCCTGCGGCGCCACCTACACACCGCTCGACCTGAAGAACCCGGTCTCCGTGCTCTCGGGCGCCACGCCGGTGCGGCGCGAGTCAGAGCACTTCTTCTTCAGGCTCGGCGATTTCGAGGCGATGCTGCGCGAATGGACCGCCGGCGAGGGCGTGCAGCCCGAAGTGGCGAACAAGCTGCAGGAGTGGTTCTCCCAAGGCCTCAACGACTGGGACATCTCGCGCGACGCGCCCTATTTCGGCTTCGAGATCCCGGGCGAGCCGGGCAAGTATTTCTACGTCTGGGTCGATGCCCCGATCGGCTACATGGCGAGCTTCCGCGATCTGTGCAACCGCACCGGCGAGGACTTCGACAGCTACTGGGCCGAGGGCGGCAGCACGGAGCTCTACCACTTCATCGGCAAGGACATCGCGTATTTCCACACGCTGTTCTGGCCCGCGATGCTGAGCGGTGCGGGCTTTCGCCGCCCCGACGCGGTGTTCTGCCACGGCTTCCTCACGGTCAACGGGCAGAAGATGTCGAAGTCGCGCGGCACCTTCATCATGGCGCGCACCTACCTGGAGCACCTCGATCCCGAGTATTTCCGCTACTACATCGCGGCCAAGCTCGGCGCGGGGCTGGAGGACATCGACCTCAACCTCGAGGACTTCGTGCTGCGCGTGAATTCGGACCTGGTCGGCAAGGTCGTGAACATCGCGAGCCGCTGCGCCGGCTTCATCTCCAAGCGCTTCGAGGGCCGGCTCGCCGCCGGCGACGAGGCCGCCGCGCTGCTGGCGGACTTCCTCGCCGAACGCGACACCGTCGCCGCTTACTACGAAGGCCGCGAATACGGCAAGGCGATCCGCCTGATCATGGCGCTCGCCGACCGCGCCAACCAGTACATCGACCACGAAAAGCCCTGGGCGCTGGCGAAGGACCCCGCCCAGTCCGCGCGCGTGCAGGCGGTGTGCTCGGCGGGCATCGAGCTGTTTCGCGTGCTGATGATCTATCTGGCGCCGGTGCTGCCGGCAATGGCCGCGAAGGCTGCCGGCTTCCTGCGCAGCGAACTGGACTGGGCCGCGCTCGCGGGCCCGCTCGGCGCGCACACCATCGACACCTTCAGCCCGCTGATGAACCGTGTCGACCCCGAGCGCGTGGCCGCGATGGTCGAGGCCAGCAGGGAAGACGTGGCGCAGGGGAGCGCACCGGCGGTGGCAGCCGCACCGGTGGCGGCGCAGCATCCGCCGATCGCCGGGACCGTCGGCATCGAGGACTTCGCGAAGATCGACCTGCGCGTGGCGCGCATCCTGGCGGCCGAACCGGTGGAAGGCGCCGACAAGCTGCTGGCGCTGACGCTGGACCTCGGTGACGACATCCGCCGCAATGTGTTCGCGGGCATCAAGTCCGCGTATGCGCCGGCCGAACTCATCGGACGGCTCACGGTGGTGGTCGCCAACCTCGCGCCGCGCAAGATGCGCTTCGGCACCTCCGAGGGCATGGTGCTGGCGGCCGGCCCCGGCGGCAAGGACATCTTCCTGCTCGCGCCCGACAGCGGCGCGGTGCCGGGAATGCAGGTCAAGTAGAGCGCGGGGGCCTCGCAGATGATTTCCGATCTCGCGCTGTTCCTGGTCGGCGCCGTGCTGGTCAACAACTTCGTGCTGGTGCAGTTCCTCGGGCTGTGCCCCTTCATGGGCGTGTCCTCGAAACTGGAATCCGCGCTCGGCATGGCGATGGCGACCACCTTCGTGCTGACGCTCACCTCGACCTGCACCCACCTGGTGTTCCGCTACGTGCTCGCGCCGCTCGGGCTGGAATACCTGCAGACGATCTCTTTCATCCTGGTGATCGCGGCGGTGGTGCAGTTCACCGAGATGTTCGTGCGCAAGACCAGCCCGCTGCTGTACAAGGTGCTCGGCGTGTTCCTGCCGCTGATCACGGTGAACTGCGCGGTGCTGGGCGTGGCGCTGCTGAACGTCAACAAGCACCACGACTTCCTGCACTCGGTGCTGTACGGCTTCGGCGCCGCCGCGGGCTTCTCGCTGGTGCTGGTGCTGTTCGCGGCCATGCGCGAGCGCATCGCCGCGGCCGACGTGCCGCAACCCTTCCGTGGCGCCGCGATCGGCATGATCACGGCCAGCCTGATGTCGCTCGCCTTCATGGGCTTCGCCGGCCTCGTATGATCGAGCTGCTCACCCAGCACCCCGTCGCGGCGGCGCTCGTCGCGCTCGCCGCGCTCGCGCTCGGCTTCGGCGCGCTGCTCGGCTTCGCCAGCGTGCGCTACGCGGTCACCGGCAACCCGATCGTCGAGCAGATCCTCGAGAAGCTGCCGCAGACGCAATGCGGCCAGTGCGGACACCCCGGCTGCCGGCCCTACGCCGAGGCCATCGCCGCCGGCGAGCCGATCAACAAGTGTCCGCCCGGCGGGCAGGCCACGATCAACGCGCTCGCCGACCTGCTGCATGTCGAAGCGCCCGCGCTCGACGCCGAGCACGGCGAGGAGAAGCCGCGCACGGTGGCCTTCATCCGCGAGGACGAGTGCATCGGCTGCACCAAGTGCATCCAGGCCTGCCCGGTGGACGCGATCCTCGGCGCCGCCAAGCAGATGCACACGGTGATCGCCTCGGAGTGCACCGGCTGCGATCTGTGCGTCGAACCCTGCCCGGTGGACTGCATCGAGATGCGCCCGGTGCCGAGCACGGCACAGGGCTGGAGCTGGGAACTGCCGCGCCGCGCCGCGCCGCAGACATCGCTCATCGCGAGCGATGCGCCCGCCGAGCGCGCGGCATGAGGCGGCTCAGCGACATCCCCGGCGGCATTCATCCGCCGCAGAACAAGACGCAGTCGCTGCGCCACCCGATCGCGCGCGCGCCGCTGGCGCCGGAACTGGTGCTGCCGCTCTCGCAGCACAGCGGCGCGCCGGCCGAGCCCGTCGTCGCGCCGGGCGATCAGGTGCTGAAGGGACAGATGATCGCGCGCGCCAGCGGCGCGCTGAGCGCAGCGCTGCACGCGCCGAGTTCGGGCGAGATCGTGGCGATCGAGCCGCGGCCCGTGCCGCACCCCTCCGGCATGGACGCGATGGCGATCGTGCTGCGCCCCGACGGCGCCGAGCGCTGGATCGAGCGCCGGCCGATGCCGGACTACCGCGAACGCACGCGCGAGGAGGTGCTGGCGAAGATCCGCGATGCCGGCGTAGCCGGGCTGGGTGGCGCGGGCTTCCCGACCGCGTTGAAGCTGGCCCCGGGGCCGGCGCGGCGCATCCGCACGCTGATCATCAACGGCGCGGAATGCGAGCCCTACATCACGGCCGACGACATGCTGATGCGCGAGCGCGCGGCCGAGGTCGTGGCCGGTGCGCGTATCATCGCGTGGCTGCTGGAGGCCGGGGAAACCCTGATCGCGATCGAGGACAACAAGCCCGAGGCGATCGCGGCGATGCGCGCGGCGGCGGGGACGGACATCGAGGTCGTGCCGTTCCCGACCAAGTACCCCTCGGGCGGCGAGAAGCAGCTGATCCAGATCATGACGGGCCAGGAAGTGCCCTCCGGCAAGCTGCCCGCCGATATCGGCATCTGCTGCCAGAACGTCGGCACCGCGGCGGAGATCCACCGCGCGGTCGAACGCGGCGAACCGCTGATCGCGCGCATCACCACGGTGACGGGCGCGGCGGTGGACGATCCGCGCAACTTCGAGGTGCTGCTGGGCACGCCGATCAGCCTGCTGCTGGCCGCGGCGGGCTTCCATCCCGAGCGCGCGGCGCGGCTGGTGATGGGCGGGCCGATGATGGGCTTTGCGCTGCCGCAAGCCGAACTGCCCGTGGTCAAGACCACCAACTGCGTGCTCGCGCCGAGCGCCGCGGAACTGCCGCTTCCGCCGCCGGCGCAGGCCTGCATCCGCTGCGCGATGTGCGCCCAGGTCTGCCCGGCCTCGCTGCTGCCCCAGCAGCTGTTCTGGTACGCGCAGGCCGAGGACCACGTGAACCTCGAGAAGCAGCACCTGTTCGACTGCATCGAGTGCGGCGCCTGCTCGTGGGCCTGCCCGAGCAGCATTCCGCTGGTGCAGTACTACCGTGCCTCGAAGGGCGCGATCCGCCAGGCCCGCGAGCAGCAGCAGAAAGCCGAGAACGCGCGCCGGCGCTTCGAACAGCGCCAGGCCCGCATCGAGCAGCAGGAGCAGGAAAAGGAGGCGCGCCGCGCCGCGCGCCAGCAGGAGGCGCGCAAGCCCGCCACGCCCGCCGCCGAAGCGGCAGCAGCACCCGCACCCGCCCCTGCAGCAGCAGTGGCAGCCGCAGCGCCCGCTGCCGCGCCTGCCGTCGCGCCGGCACCGGACCCGCTCGCCGCCGCCCGCGCCAGCCAGGTCGAGGCGGCGGTGGAGCGCGTGAAGGCGAAGAAGCTCGCGGCCGCCGGCGAGCACCGCGACGTGGTGGCCGACGCCATCGAGCGCGCGCGCCGCCAGGCGCTGGAGCGCGCCGCCACGATCCCCGCCGCGCCGGCGCCCGCCGCCGAGCCGCCGTCGCGCGAGACCCTCGAGCGCCGCGTCGCGACGATGGAACAGAAACTCGCGCGCGCCACCGAAAAACTGCTCGCTGCCGAAGCCGCGGGCGAGACCGAAACCGTCGCGTTGCTCTCTCGCGCGCGCGGCGACCTCGAAAAGCGCCTCGCCGATGCGCGGCAGGAACTCGAAATGCTCGCCGCGGTGCAGGAGTAGCACGACCATGGCCCTGCCCCGCTTCAGCTCGCCGCACGCCCACGGGCCGGCGCGCACCTCATGGGTGATGCAGCAGGTGCTGCTGGCGACAGTGCCCGGTGTGCTCGCGCTGACGGTGTGCTTCGGCTGGGGCACGCTGGCGAACATCCTCTGGGCGGTGCCCGTGGCGCTCGCCTGCGAGGGCGCGATGCTGCGCCTGCGCGGGCGCGACGTGCGGTTCAGCCTGCGCGACTGCAGCGCGCTGGTGACCGCGCTGCTGCTCGCGATCGCGCTGCCGCCGGGCTCGCCGTGGTGGCTCGTCACGACAGGTACCGCGTTCGCGATCGTGATCGCGAAGCAGCTCTACGGCGGCCTCGGCAGCAACCCGTTCAACCCGGCAATGGCCGGCTACGTGGTGCTGCTGATATCGTTCCCGCTGGAGATGACGCGCTGGATGGCGCCGGCAGCGGCCGGCATCGCCGCGCCGCTCGGTCCGCTCGAGGCCCTGCAGGCCTCGCTGGGACTGCTCGATGCCGCGCGCCTCGACGCGCTGACCATGGCCACCCCGCTCGACGTGCTGCGCCAGAACCAGTCGCTGCTGGTCTCCGAGCTGTGGGCGAAGAACCCGCAGTTCGGCCGCATCGCCGGCGCCGGCTGGGAATGGGTCAATGCCGGCTTCCTCGCCGGCGGGCTCTACCTGCTGGCACGGCGCATCTTCACCTGGCACGCGCCGCTCGCGATGCTGGGCGCGCTGGCGTTGATGGCCGCGATCTTCCACGACGGCGGCAGCGCGGCCAGCGGCGGCTCGCCGCTGTTCCACCTGTTCTCGGGCGCAACCATGTTCGGCGCGTTTTTCATCGTGACCGACCCGGTGACCTGCGCGACCAGCAACCGTGGTCGGCTGATCTTCGGCGCGCTGGTCGGCGTGCTGGTCTACCTGATCCGGCACTGGGGCAACTATCCCGACGCGGTGGCCTTCGCCGTGCTGCTGATGAACTTCGCCGCGCCGCTGCTCGACCACTACACGCAGCCGCGCAGTTACGGCCACGACCGCGGGAGATCCGCATGAAGCTGGCCGACGCCGTCGGGCGCAACAGCCTCGTGCTGGGACTGGTCGCGCTGCTCATCACCCTGGCGCTGGCGGGCACGCAGCTGCTGACGCGCGAGCAGATCGCCGCGCAGCGGCGCGCCGCCGAAGCGCGCGCCTACAACGAGATCCTGCCGCCGGCGCGCTACGACAACGTGCTGCTCGACGATTTCCGCCTGGTCGATGACCGCGAGCTGCTCGGACTGCAGCAGGCGCGCAAGGCACTGGTGGCGCGTCTGGGCGGCGAAGCGCAGGCGGTGATCGTTCCGGCCACGGCGCCCGACGGCTACGGCGGGGCGATCGAGCTGATCGTCGGCATCAACGCCGACGGCACGGTGGCCGGCGTGCGCGTGGTGGCGCACAAGGAGACGCCGGGGCTCGGCGACAAGATCGATGCCCGCAAGTCGCGCTGGATCGACTCCTTCGCGGGCCGCTCCCTCGCCGATCCCGCGCCGGCGCAATGGACGGTGCACAAGGACGGCGGCGTTTTCGACCAGTTCACGGGCGCGACGATCACGCCGCGCGCGGTGACCGCGGCGGTCAAGCGCACGCTGCAGTATTTCGAGGCCAACCGCGAGGCGCTGCTCGCCCCCGCGGCAACAGGGAGCGAAGCCCGCCATGAGTGAGCCCCGCATCGGCGAAATTACGCTGAACGGCCTGTGGAAGAACAACCCGGCCCTGGTGCAATTGCTCGGGCTGTGCCCGCTGCTCGCGGTCAGCGGCTCGGTGGTCAACGCGCTCGGCATGGGGCTCGCGACAGCCCTCGTGCTGATGGGCACCAACACGCTGGTGTCGATGGTGCGCCACGTGGTGCCCGACACGATCCGCCTGCCCGCCTTCGTGCTGATCATCGCCGGCGCGGTGACGCTGGTCGAATTGCTGATGCAGGCATACGCCTACGGGCTCTACGAGGTGCTGGGCATCTTCCTGCCGCTGATCACCACGAACTGCGTGGTGCTCGGGCGCGCCGAGGCCTTCGCCAGCAAGAACCCGGTGCCGCTCGCGGCGCTCGAGGGGCTGATGATGGGGCTGGGCTTCAGCGCCGTGCTCGTGGTGCTCGGCGCACTGCGCGAGCTGCTCGGCAACGGCACGCTGTTCGCCGACATGCAACTGCTGTTCGGCCCGATGGCCGCCGGCTGGGAGGTCCGCCCCTTCGGCGAGCAGCGCCACTTCCTGCTCGCGGTGCTGCCACCCGGCGCCTTCCTGTTCACCGGGCTGCTGATCGCGTTGAAGAACGGCATCGACGCGCAGATCAAGGCGCGCGCCGAGGCCGCGCGCGCGCCGCAGGTTCCCGCCGGCAGCAAGCGCGTGCGCGTCACCGGGCACATCAGTTGAACGGCGCGAAGCGCCGCGAGATCTTCCGCCGGCTGCAGGCCGCCAACCCGGCGCCGACCACCGAGCTCGAGTTCGCTTCGCCCTTCGAGCTGCTGGTCGCGGTGATCCTCTCGGCGCAGGCCACCGACATCAGCGTGAACAAGGCCACGCGCAAGCTCTACCCGGTGGCCAACACCCCCGCGGCGATACTCGCGCTCGGCGAGGACGGGCTGAAGCCCTACATCCGCCACATCGGACTGTTCAACAGCAAGGCGAAGAACGTGATCGCCACCTGCGCGCTGCTGATCGAACGCCACGCATCGCAGGTGCCCGCCGAGCGCAAGGCACTCGAGGCACTGCCCGGCGTGGGCCGCAAGACCGCCAACGTGATCCTCAACACCGCCTTCGGCGAGCCGACCATGGCCGTCGACACGCACATCTTCCGCCTCGCCAACCGTATCCGTCTCGCCCCCGGCAAGACGGTGCGCGCGGTCGAGGAAAACCTGCTCAAGACCACGCCGCCCGAGTACCTGCGCGATGCGCACCACTGGCTGATCCTGCACGGGCGCTACGTCTGCACCGCGCGCAACCCGAATTGCCGCGAGTGCGTGATCAGTGACCTCTGCGAATACCCCGGCCGCAAGAAGATCCTGCAGCAGCCGTAGGTCGGCATTCAGAGCCTGTGTCAGAACCCCGCCGGTAGTCGCGGGTAATGGCTGCCAGAAGCGGATGGCTTTTGCCGCTTCGCTGTCGGCCAGGTTTTTTCGGGGCTTT
>Ga0209476_10002597_pt1 | contig 12070 bp, 7 predicted proteins | sample KloWWTrecipitate_FD_187179 | JGI IMG/M metagenome (GOLD analysis project Ga0209476, IMG submission 187179) | Active sludge microbial communities from Klosterneuburg, Austria, studying microevolution and ecology of nitrifiers - Klosterneuburg... | ecosystem: Engineered > WWTP > Aerobic digester >...
CACTCTGGCAAAATGACAAATAAATGATAGCCAGAGTAAATGTAATGGAATTGGCGGAGATGGATTGTCAGGAATGGTCTATCACAATTTTGCTATTATCGTACAAATCGTACTTAACATAAATTTCTTGGCCGGGCTGGTACTTAGGTATTGATGCTTCGGCAATTACACCTTTTGTTTTGCCGCTAAACGAAACGGAATGCTCCGGCAGCACTTCCAGTTCCAGCTCCACATAAGGATTGTTTCCGTTTACATTTACACCAAGCCATGTGTGCTTTTTTATGATGGCTCTGGCTGATTTTCCTGATGCACTGATAGCCTGCCCTTCTTCCTGCTCCTTCATTAATTGAGCTTGTATGGCTGCTTCATTAGGCTGACTAACTGTTGCAGCAGACTGGCCTGTATAATCAATCACAACATTCATTTCATTTTTAGGATCAACCTTTACGGGTATTTCCATACCGGGACGAAAGGCACCGGGATTGAGACGGGAAACCAATGTGCGGATCTGTGTTGTATATTTTTGGCCAAAACTGTTCTTTAATTCCAGTTTTAATTTTATCTGGGGACTGTTATTGACGGTGACACCAGTATCATTTACTTCTAGAATAGTGGCTCTTGCAGAGATACCTGTTTTTTGTAAGCGATTTGTATTAAGCATTGGTTTGAAAAAAAGGCGATAGAATAAATAGAACATACCTCCAAAAAGAACAAGCATACCAGCTCCAATATAGATACCTTCTTTGCCGCCTGTGGTTACTACAGCACTTATGCCAACCAGTAAACCAATGACACCACCAAAGATGCCTATCCAGATACCTGCATTCATTTTTATCATAGTGTTCTTTTGAGGAGTAATTTAAATATTTATTTGGAAATTGTCCTTTTTCCCACAGAGGCACGAAGAATTTTGGTTTATAAGATAGGATGGAATTAAGTGGGAAGAAATGAAGCTGGGAAGTTTATTATACTCAACGTCCTCTTCGGGAGACATTGCTGGGAATAGAAAATTACTCCAGCTCTGCTTATAGTTTTATACTTTTTTCATACGGCACTTATCGCTGCAATATTTTACATCGGCCCAAACTTTTTCCCATTTTTTTCGCCAGGTAAATGGTCTTTTACAAACAACACAAATCTTAACGGGTAAATGTTGTTTTTTTACTGTTTTCATGCGATTAAAATCTATCTGAATTGTAGAAAAATAAATTTGTACAGAATATAGAGAGGCTCAACTATCGTTTACTTATTTTATTTAGCGAAATAGTTTTTTGCCTTGTACATTTAAACCGGGCTATTGCAGAATTTCTATTTTTTAAATGCTTTTGGCTAATGCCGGAGTTTACTCTCTTCCTCCATAAATTAAAACTGCTGCGTTTTAATTCTCTTCGCATTAGTGTAATTACATCAGCTTCTGAGAAACCGAATTGTATTTTTATGGCTTCAAAAGGAGTTCTGTCTTCCCAAGCCATTTCAATTATTCTATCAATATCTTTTACTTCCATCAGGTTATTTATTCTAGTATATCTTTAGTAATTTTCAAAAATAAATTACTATATAATATCTATTAACAGTTCTTCCTGGTTATTTGTTGCAATTACAGCTAAAAAACAAAAGCTTCTTTTTCTAGTATTACTTTATAAAAAAATTAGAATTTGAGGTGAAATTTAAAATCCCTTCAAACTAGTCGCTAAATAAAAGAAGTTTTGATAGCTTATTGTATTCAGGTTTATTTTCTGTTGAAGTATTGTTTAATAAAATCGCCACCTAACGGAATGTTGTGTGCCGCTTTTTTTGTCCGATGTAATGTCTATATAAAAAAAGGATGACTCTTTGTCAATTTATTCGATTCATTCCTTTGATTATTCTATAAGGGGTTTTAAGAAAACTTTCTACAGTATTATTGAATTGATTTTTATAATTGATTAAGGTTGAATGCCCTGAATTTGGCAATATCCATAAATTAGATTTTGGAATATTGTCTGCTATCAGCATGGTGTGTGTGGGGAGAATTAAGTCATGGTCGCCACCTATTACAAGTGTTTCACATTTTATTGAATTCAATTGTGGTAATGAAATATTTGGTTCTTGGTAAACTAATTTCCAAACTTTTATCGCATTTTTAACTTCGGCGGTTTGGGGCAATTTGGATAATGAATCAAGAAGCAGATCAGGGATTTCAAGCAAATCAGCGGGGAAGGCTCTTGAGTCTATCCAGATATTGGCTCCTGTTATAACTAATTTTTTTACTTTATCAGGGTGATGAATGGCTAAAAGTAATCCATTGTTTCCGCCATCGCTCCAGCCAATTACGTTACACGATTTGATATGAAGTTCATCCAATAGCCTATTAAAATCTTCAGCCATCATTTCATAACTTAGAGAATCACCCGTATCTACTGATTTTCCGTGAGCCCTACTGTCAACTACAATCACCTGGTAGTTTTTTGCGAAATAGGCTATTTGACCAGAGAAATTATTTATAGAACCCCCATTTCCGTGAATTAATATTAGAGGTTCACCTTTCCCATAGATTTCATAATACATTTTAAAACCCCGCACATTGGCATAATGTCCAACTTTTTGGTTGTGCCCATAAATACTATTTTTAAATACAGGTGGATACTGTGAATAGGCTGAACCAATTATTATGATTGCAGAGATTGCCAATAAAAATCTTTTTGTCATTTGATATTTATTATTTTTTAAAAAGTCTTTTAGATTTCATGATTTACTTTCCATCCCTTTTAAAGAGGTCGCAGTTGAGTTGTCCACGAGAGTTCATTTTTCTGTTATTACGCTGTCAAGTAGTCCGGAATGTTCTATAGTAACGTTTGTCATAAAGTGGCGCACAACTCATAAATATACGCAACTCCTTGTATAAAAATGTATTGATAATTAGTAAGATTTTTTACAAGCAAAGTATTATAAGTGTCGAAATTTAAAGGGCTGCTTTTCAGCAGCCCTTTAAATAAAAAATTAAAACTAATCTATCGATTTATAATCTTTAAATAAATTCAGCTTAGTGTTTTCCACCTGTTGGCGGTAGGCTTTCCATTGGTTGGCATAAAATTTATTTATTCTCTGCACCGCTTCGTTAATATCGTCTTCTGCCATCATCACTAATTTTTCTTCCTGTGCACCTGGTGCTACATTCTTAGATCCAATATACTGCGCTGCTGTTTGGTAAGATCTCATCACAGTTTGTCCACGGTCACGGTTGATACCTTGCTTGTCAGATGGTGCACCGCTTATAAACTCTTTAATAGCTTTTATGCTATCCTGCATGGCCTTGGTAGTTTTTCTTAATGAATCTGCATCTTTACCCGTTACATCTTTTAACTGCGCCATCATTTTGCCACAGAGTTCTTCGCTTTCAGTTAACTGATCCATTCCTTCGGTAAGTTTATCCCCTGACTTTCTTAAACGGTCATACATTTTTTGTTGTGCCAGCTTAATAGCATTCCGATTCTCAAATCTTGGGTCATCATTTACATTGATGAAAGTAGAATCTGATTCTTTATTTAATGCAATCACAATTTTATATCGGCCTGGTAATACTTGAAAGCCTCTTGCTTCTTGTGCGCCGGGTCTTGGTTTTGGTGAACCTGGCTGGCGATATCCTTTTTCATCCATGCTCCAATATTCTCTGTTGAAGCCAGCATCTGATTTCCATTTCAGGTTACGGATATTTTCATTTTTATCGTTATAAATTTTCACTGTTACAGAATCGTTTCTTGTTTTTTTGGCAGCTGTATCTTTTGCTCCTCCAATAAAAAATGAAATGGCAGCACCGCGACTTCTGTTTGGCGCATCATACAAACCCATAGTGCTCCACTCATAACCAGTTGCTGCACGGTATTGTGCCTGGTAAGCATCAGGTGCAGGAAACACAGTAAGTTTTTTTGTTAGCATTCCTTTTTCAGCTGCGGCTTTTCTTAATGGTCTTATATCATCCATAATCCAGATAGCTCTACCGAATGTAGCGATTACTAAATCAGCTTCTCTTTCCTGTATGGCTAAATCATACGTAGAGACAGATGGATAATCATTTTTCCATTGTTGAAAAGATGAACCGTTATCAAAACTTATCCAAAGACCTTGCTCTGTTCCCACAAAAATCAAATTAGGTTCTGTCGGATCTTGAATCATACATAATGCATAGCCTGTAACTTTTTTCTCATCAACTATTCTTGTCCATGTTTTTCCAAAGTCTGTTGTACGGAAAATATAAGGAGCAAAATTGCCACGGCGATAATCGTTGGCTACTACAAAAGCTTCACCTGCATTAAATCTTGATGCTTTTATTTGCGGAATCCAGCAACCTGCCGGCATACCTGCAATTTTTCCACGAAAGTTGGTCCATGTTTTTCCGCCATCGGTTGTTAGCTGTACATTCCCATCATCTGTACCTACCCAAATAACACCAGCCTGTTTTGTAGATGGTTCGATAGCCAGAATGGTACAATGGTTTTCTGCACCAGTAATATCCAATGTCAATCCACCCGTTGTGCTTTGATCAATCTTTGCAGAATCGTTAGTAGTTAAATCAGGAGAGATAGTTTCCCAGCTTACTCCTTTGTTATTGCTTTTATGAACATGCTGGCTGCCGTAATAGATAGTGCTTTTATTAAAAGGATCTTGTGCAATGGCAGCATTCCAGTTAAAGCGGTAAATATTTTTTGCATCCTTACCCAAATATGGCGGACGAATACTCCAACGTTCACCAGTTTTATAATTTATTCTGCCTACTGAACCACCTTGACTCATACTATATACCCAACCATCACCATCAGGATCCGGCATGGCATCAAAACCATCACCGCCGCCAATATTATTCCAATAATAATTGCGGATGCCACCATTTGTCCAGGTGTAAGCAGGGCCGAGCCAGCTACCATTGTCTTGCATACCGCCCATTACATTATACGGCAATTCATTATCTACATTAATATGATAGAACTGACCTGCGGGAAGTTTTTCATCAAACACCCATGTCTTTCCTCGGTCTCTTGAAATACCGATACCACCATCATTACCTTCGATGATAAGATTGGGATCTTCTGGATGTATCCACCAAGCATGATGATCCGGATGTATGCCTGAATAAGGAAGCATAGTGCTAAATGATTTGCCTCCATCTTCACTAAAAGTTACAGTTGAGTGAATGTCATATATACGATTTTCATTTACCGGATCAACATAAATTTCTTGGTAGTAGAAAGGACGGTCTGTAACTTCTTCAGGTTTGCTATTGACAAGTGTCCATTTAAATCCACCATCATCACTTCTGTATAAACCATTTTTTGTGGCTTCTATTTTTGCATACACTCTTGATGGCATGCTACGGGAGAAAGCAATACCGATACGGCCAATATTTCCTTTTGGCATTCCATCAGCATCAGATAATTTTTTCCAGTTCTTGCCGCCATCTATCGTAATAAACATACCACCGCCGGGGCCGCCGCTGTTCATTCTCCAGGGCAAACGATAATGCTGCCACATAGAAGCAATCAGTTTATTAGGATTAGAAGGATCCATTACCAGTTCGGCACAGCCAGTTGTATCATTTGCAAAAAGAATACGGTTCCATGTTTCGCCGCCATCAGTTGTTTTGTAAACTCCTCTTTCCGGATGCTGCGCATAGGGGTTACCAATAGCACCAACATACACGGTGTTTGGATTGTTAGGATCAATAATTACCCGATGGATATTTCTTGTTTTTTCAAGGCCCATCCGCTTCCATGTTTTTCCTGCATCGAGGCTTTTATAAATGCCTTCGCCAATATTTAATGAGTTTCTTGGATTGCCTTCGCCGGTTCCTACCCAAATCACAGAAGGATTTGATTGCTGAATAGCTAATGCACCTATATTTTGTATTGGCTGATCGTCGAAAATGGGAGTCCAATCGGCACCACTATTTTCAGTCTTCCATACACCACCAGACGCAGCGCCGAGATAAATAATAGATGGATTTTTATGAACAGCATCGATAGAAGTAATACGACCACTCATACCGGCTGGGCCGATGTTTCTTGCTTTTAGATTTTTAAACTGATCTAAAGAAATCTTTTGTGCTGAAACAGTAAAACATACGAATGCTACTAAAGAAAATAAACAGAGTCTTCTCATTATTATAAGTTTTGGATGTTACTATTACGCTTAAGCTACACAGTACACAGTAAACTTACCAATAAAGGGAATGAGTACAAAAAAGATTCTACAAGTGGTTAATTGGAAATGGGTGGTTCGGTTTGTAAGGCGTTGGTTACCTCCAGTATGGTTTTTAAACTTTGAAGACCTGTCTGTTATTGGGTAAAAATCCATTATTACAATAAAGTATTAAAATAAACAATACCATTTTTGTGTTATTGTAAATTACATTGTATTTCTATAATATTGCAGTAGACAGTAACTATATATTTATGAGAAGAAACTATTTCAAGTCGCCATTTGCAACTTTTTTCCTTATTCAGTTTATTTGTTTATCAACTATATTAATAATAAATGGTTGTCGTAAAGCAGACGTTGCAGCCAATCCTCCAACCGAGACTGCTATAGTAAATAATATTGAACAAAAATTTTTTAATGATAATGCACCTATAACCCCGTTGGTGAAAGCTTTGAATGGTTTTTTGCAAAGAGAAAATGATACATTAAAGTTTGTTGAAAAAACAGTAAGGAAAATTGGCTATCCGAGGTGGGATAAAGCAGTTACTGTTTCTAATTCAAGTAATATAGCTAACCGTGGAAATAGTGGAGATTCACTTACAGTTACATACATTCCTTTTGTACGGGACAGCCAGATATATGTGAATGCTGCCATGGCAATTTTTACAACCTCTGAGGATACAACTTTCATATATTACTGCGATTGGCAGTATAAAGAACATTCTTTTACAAGTGGTGTAACTATAACAGATAGTAGCGCAGAAAAGTTTGCCTTATTCTTTATGGCATTTGATAAAAATGTATTTGGGTATAATGATTTTAAGATTAAAGATTCAGAGCTATTTAGTACACTCTCTCCTGAAGATGCGGGAACAACAAAAAGAACCCTGAGTATTTCTAATCCAACAGCAAATAGAGGTGGAAATGTGAATGTTAGTTCTAGATATATTACGCAGTCATACGAGATATGTCTTAATAATTACCATTGCACTCTTGTCCCAGGTTATTGTACTCCAACAAGTTGCGATTTATGTCTTGCAGAATGTTTTTCACAGTTTTGCTTTGAGATTGAAGTAGGCTGGTGGGAAGACGAAGGCTCTGGCGGCGGCTCGGGAGGAACAGGTGGAAGCGGTGGAACTGGTGGAGGTTCTGGAGGTAATAATCCGCCAGATGGGGGTACTCCGCCGGATTGTGATGAAGGTGTACCTACGGGAAGGGCAGCAAATAGAAACTATATTCCATGTGAACCAGGCTGGGAGCCAATACCGATTAATGATGATCCACCACAAAATTTAAACCAACAACTTAAAAACTGGGACGATAGCATAATAATTGACTATACCGTAAGACCATGTACGGACTCTATTATTAATAAAATTAGAGACCTTGATTCGGGTACAATAGCCAAAATAATAAAAAACTTATCTGGTTCTGCTCCTGGATTTGATTGGGAAATTCAGGAAGTAAATCAATTATACGGACTTTATATTAATGCTAATGCAGTTACACAATATGATGGGAGTCCTACAAACCATGCTATTACTTTCCTCAATCAATCTAAACTAAATAATGCCACAAATATTTCTTTGGCAAGGACAATAATACATGAGTCGGTACATGCATTTATGCTAGATTATTTTTATAACGCTGCAAATATTTCCACGGCTACTAGAGATAGTATATTGGGATTAGGATATGGTAATATGTTAAAAGTATTTGTAAAAAGAAAATATTACTTACAAAACGACAATTTCCATAATCTTATAATGCTGAATTTTAAGAACGACATTAAAGACGCTTTAATTTTATTATGTCCCACTTTAAATATAAGCCCATTTAATTTAGTTCAATATTGCGATGATATGGCTTGGGGTGGTTTAGAAGAAACAGATTTATTTCAAGGACTAGGTTTGAGTGATCAACAAAGAATCGCAAATACTATTGAGGCTGAATTAACAAACACAACAATTGTTGCGGGCGGCATTTCTGTTAGCCCATTGGGACAAAAAGCATGTAATTAAAAGTCATGAAAACAATACTATTCATTATATTTTTTGTTTATTCTTCTACGTTATTCTGCCAGAATAAGCACCCATATAATTTTCAGAATAAAAGGCAGGGAACTTACCTTATCAAAACAGATAATAATGTTCAAATTTCTGAAGATTCTGCAACATTATTTATTCGAATTTTTGGACTTTCGAGAAGTGGATGTCAAGAACTTGACAAAGGGGCTATTTTTTTAGGAAAGGATAGCATTAGTTTGCAAGAAAACACTGATATAGAGTTTCTTTTGGGTAAGTTTATACCCATCGAAGTAAAACCTGGATCTTATAAAGTGACAATAAAATCTCCATATAGTTTTTATACACCTTTAAAGACAAAGAAACTTAAGTTCAAGAAAGGATACAGTTATAGCATCTCATTCTTTTTAGTAAGGACTTACTCGTCTGAAGAATAAGATAAAATTTACAAACGGCTAATTGGACACAGCAGGTTCGGTTTGTAAGGTGTTGGATAGCTCCATTAAAGTTTTTAAACTTAGAAGTCCTGTTTCAAAATCATCCCCCATCTTTTCATCGAGACTATAAAAAAGATTAAAGATATTCCACGGCCTTGGAGTGGCTAATTCAAATACCCATTTTACTGTGGTGGCAGATTTTTCTGTTTGATTGAGTGTAAAGGTTGATTCGGCATTGCCCTTTCTTGGTTTTGTAAAATGGAGCTCATGTTTTACTTTTCTGTTGGGTTCCAATGCAATGATCTCAATCTTTCCTTCGCCAGATATTTCGGGGCTTCCTTTCCAGGAAGTAGTAGCGCCGACTGTTCCATCAACACCGGTAAAAGAATATACTGCTGATGAATCCTGCTGGCTCCAAACGGAGAATTGGTGAAAATGTTCCAGCTTTATGATTTGGTCGTATATAACTGACGCTGGTGTATTGATAACAATTTCTCTTTCCACCTTCTGGCTGGTTGGCTGCATAAAAGAAAGTGCTGCAGTAATAATTACTACAGCCAGTATAAAGAAAAACAGTAGCCGAATAGCTTTCATAGCGTTGATATTAAAGTTAGAAACCTTTCAATGGTTTGTCGGCTTCCTTATCGGGTTTCAATGTTGCAATGATATAACTATTCAGATTGATATACTTTTTAGCAGCGTCCTGTATCATTTTTGCAGTAAGAGCATCAGTCATTTTTTGCTTCTCTAAAATTTCTTTTGGATTAGTACCATAAAAGAACGCATCATAAATATTGTCCATCCAAAACCTGTTTTGTTTTGAATCTACTTCCAGTTTTCTTTTTTGCTGCTCTTTTATTTTTTCAAGATCTTCTGCGGAAACTCCGTCTTTAATTATCTTTTTCAATTCATCTATTACAGCTTTGCTAAGTGTATCAACATTATCCGGTGCACAAGGGAATGTGACGGTAAATGAGGCTGCCGAAACAGGAATACGGCTGAAGTTTGCATATGCACTAATGCCATACACACCGCCTTTTTCTTCCCGTAATTGTTCTATGAGTTTAATGCTCATTATTTCTGCAAGACTATTAAGCGACAAAGCTTCTTTTGCAGAGTACGGGGCAGGAGTGTTAAACACCATTGCCACCAAGCTTTTTTGATCGCTGCCTTTGTTGATTTCTTTTTTAACCATGCCAACAGGCGGACGAATACCAAGGTCTTTATATGTTTCCTTTTTTGGAAGCGATGGAAGACTGCCGATATATTTTTCTATTAATGGTTTAATTGAATCTTCATTGAAGGAACCAACAAAGAAGAACGTAAAATCACCAGCATTGGCAAATCGTTCTTTATAAATCTGCATACTTCTATCGAGATTTACTTTGTCAAGGTCTTCTGGTTTTGGAATGCCACCTGCACGGGGATGATTTTTTGTCATCAGTTTCTGAAACTCGCTACTAAAATATATCTGCGGATTGGAACTAAGGTTTGCAAATAATTGTTTTTGCCTTGTTTTAAAAGAAGAAAAGGCTGCTGTATCTTTTCTTGGTGATTTAAAATAAAGATTGACAAGCTGCAATAATGTTTCTGTTTCCTTTGGTATAGTAACACCATTTAATCCTTCGCTGTAAAGCGAAATGTTTGGAGAAAGTGATGTGCTTTTTCCTTTCAGCATATTGCCAAGATCTACGGCACTAAAATTTCCAACACCGCTTTGTGAAATAACCTGCGATGCATAACTGCCAGAATAGTAATCAGCATCTTTTACTAAAGAATGGCCGCCTTTGCTGAAAGCTCTGAATACTATTTCATCGTTTTTAAAATTAGTTTGCTTTAACACTACTGTTGCGCCGTTTGATAAATTTAAAGTGGTGATGCCTGTTTCATCATCTGTTTTTGAAGTGATGACCTTGCCGGGTTTTAGTTTTTTATCATCCATCAGGTTCTCAGCAAGTATCTTTTCTTTGTACGGTTCAATTTTAGCAACATCAACTGCGGAGAGAATTACTTTTATTTCTTCATCAGTCGGAATTTTAACATCTGCTTTGTCTGGTGCATTCATAGTTACAACCAGGTTATCTTTTGTAATCCATTGCGCAGCTAGTTTATTAATATCGGCAAGTGTTACAATATTGAGGTATTGTTTTACAAAATCATATTCCCACTCTATTCCGGGAATTGGTTCATTAATCAAAAAATTATTGACATACTCATCTGCATATTTGAAGGACTCTTCTTTTTCTCTTTCATTAAAGATGCGGTCGTAACCACTTTGCATTTGCTTTTTCTGCAATTCAAATTCTGATTGGGTGAATCCATGCAATAACACTCTTTGGTTTTCCTGCATCATGGCATATAATGACCTTGCCATGCCTGTATCACTTGTATTGGCAGCCATTTGAAAGGCATCTTTTGACCTTGCATAGCTATTACCATAAAATGAAAATGCGCCAACAAAAGGAGGATTGGAACCCAACGTTAATTCTCTTAGCCGACTATTGAGCATTCCAGTAAAAAGACTGCGGTTCATATATCTTGAATAATCGCCAATGGTAGTTTCCGGCTGAGGTTCTTTTTTAAATAATAATTCGACAGATGGAAATGCAGTTTCTTTATCCTTTGCAACTACTGTCATTGTTTCTGTATGGTCGGGCACTTTAACTGTTTCTCTTTTTCTTGGTGATGTTACAGCAGGTATGTCAGAAAACATTTGAATGATCTTTTGTTCCATATCATTCACATCTATATCTCCCACAACAACGATTGCTTGCATATCGGGCCGGTACCATTCTTTATAAAAGCGTTTTAAAGAAGCATGAGAAAAATTATCAAGACTTGCTTTAGTACCAATAGGTAACCGCTCAGCATATTTAGAACCTTTATATTGCACCGGTAAAGTTTGCTTCATCATTCTTTCATCTGCTCCGCGGCTTAAACGCCATTCTTCAATTACAACACCTCTTTCTTTTTCTATTTCAACAGAATCAAGTAAAGCATTATGTGCCCAGTCTTCCAAAATTTCTAAACCTTTTTGAATAAGTTCTGGTTTATCAGAAGGGACTGGAAGTATATAAACTGTTTCATCAAAACCTGTGTAAGCATTAAGGTCGGCACCAAATTCTACACCAATACTTTGCAAGTAATTCACCAATTCATTTTTTGGAAAACGTTTAGTCCCATTAAAGTTCATATGCTCTATAAAGTGAGCAAGACCGAGCTGATCATCATCTTCCAGCACAGAACCAGCATTTACAGCTAATCGCAACTCAACTCTTTTTTCCGGAAGATTGTTATGACGGATATAATAAGTAAGGCCGTTTGCTAAACGTCCAATCTTCACCTTTGGATCGAGAGGCATTGCCTGTGTTGCGTTTATTTGTGATGCTGCGTCTGCTACAAAAAACAAAAGAGCGGCGACGGAAAGCCACCATTTAT
>Ga0209476_10002605_pt1 | contig 12054 bp, 8 predicted proteins | sample KloWWTrecipitate_FD_187179 | JGI IMG/M metagenome (GOLD analysis project Ga0209476, IMG submission 187179) | Active sludge microbial communities from Klosterneuburg, Austria, studying microevolution and ecology of nitrifiers - Klosterneuburg... | ecosystem: Engineered > WWTP > Aerobic digester >...
CATGCGGTGGAGGCGCGGCTGCTGGAATCGCTGGACTACCTGGACGATCCCGCGCTCAAGCGCGAGGCGCCACGGCGCGTGCTCGACCTCGGCTGCGGCACCGGCCGCGCCAGCCTCGCGATGCAGGCGCGCTGGCCGAAGGCGCAGGTGGTGTCGCTCGACCTCGCGCTGCCGATGCTGCAGCAGGCGCGCGTGGCATCCGGGCGCCCGGCCGGCGCGTGGCTGTCCAATCCGTTCGCGCGCACGCCGGTGCCGGTATGCGCGGACGCGCGCGCGCTGCCGTTGGCCGAGGCTTCGGTCGACGTGCTGTTCTCGAACCTGTGCCTGCAGTGGGTGGAGGACCTGGACGCGCTGTTCGCCGGGTTCCGCCGCGTGCTGAAGCCGCACGGGCTGCTGCTGGTCTCCACCTTCGGTCCGGAAACCCTGTGGGAGCTGCGCGAGGCGTTCGCGCGCGCCGACGCCGCGCCGCACGTCAGTCCGTTCGCGGACATCGCCGGCTTCGGCGATGCGCTGGTGCGCGCCGGGTTCCACCAGCCGGTGCTGGACCGCGAGGAACTGACCACCCATTACCCCGACCTGGCCTCGCTGATGCGCGAGCTGCGGGCGATCGGCGCGACCAATGCGCTGGCCTCGCGCCGGCACACGCTGACCGGGCGCGCGCGCTTCACGGTCGCGGCGGATGCCTACGAAACCCATCGCGATGGCGCCGGCCTGCCGGCGACCTGGGAAACCATCACCGCGATGGCGTGGGCGCCGGAGGCCGGCACCCCGCTGCGCGAGGGCGATGTCGAGGTCGCCTCGATCCCGTTGTCGCGGATCCCGATCCGGCGGCGCTGACCCGCCGCGGCGCTCAGCGCACCTGGGCGAGCCAGTCTTGCAGGTTGTAGTAGTTGCTGACGCGCGCGATCAGGCCATCGCGCACCTCGAAGAACGCGCCACCGGGCAATGCGTACTGCTGCCCGTGCGCGGGCGGCAGGCCTTCGTCGGCCTGCAGGTATTCGCCATGCACCACGTATTCGGCGGCGGCGCGCAGGCCGTCCGGCGAGGCCAGCACCACCACGTCGCGCAACTGTTCGCGGTAGCAGCGCGCCATCCGTTGCTGGAACGCGGCGAACGCGGGCTTGCCGGCCTCGCGCGGGCCCTGGTTGAGGTCGTGGACCACGTCGTCGGCGAGCAGCGCCTGCATCGCGGCCCAGTCGCCGCGGTTGAACGCCGCGTAGTAGGCGAGCACCAGCTCGGTGGCGCGATCGTGCACGCGGGTTCCGTCGATCTTCATGGCTGCGCGTCCCCGGCAAGTGCGAACAGGGCAGGCAGGGCGTCGAGGTCGACGTTGCCGCCGGACAGGATGATGCCGACCCGCCGCCGCGCGAACAATGCGGGATTCGCAAGCACTGCCGCCAGCACGGTCGCGGACGACGGTTCCAGCAACTGCTTGGTGCGCGTCCACAGCAGCCGCATCGCCGCCACGGCCTGGGTGTCGTCGACGGTCAGCACCTGCGCGCCGGCGTTGCGCAGGATTTCGAAATTGATCGCGCCCAAGGTGCCGCGCAGGCCGTCGCAGATGGTGTCCGGGACCATGTCGTGGTCGAGCGTGCCGCGTGCGAACGAACGCGCGGTGTCGGCGGCGCCGCTGGGTTCGGCCAGGTACAGCCGGCAGTCCGGTGCCAGCGCCCGCACCGCCAGCGCGGTGCCGGCGGCCAGGCCACCGCCACCGACCGGCACCACCAGCGCCTCGAGGTCGGGATGCGCGGTCAGCAGTTCCAGCGCGGCTGTGCCCTGGCCGGCGATCACCCGCGGATCGGTGTAGGGATGCACCGTGGTCGCGCCGGTGTCGGCCTGCACCTTCGCGCACATCGCCTCGCGCGCCGCGATCGTCGCTGCGCAGCGGTGCAGGATCGCGCCGTAGTGTTCGATCGCGGCAAGCTTGGCGCGCACCGCGCCGTCCGGCACCACCACGTGGCAGGGAATCCCGCGGTCCTGCGCGGCCAGCGCCAGTGCCGCACCGTGGTTGCCGGAGGAATGGGTGACCACGCCGCGCGTGGCGGTCGTGTCGTCCAGCGACATCACCGCGTTGCAGGCACCGCGGAACTTGAAGGCGCCGATGCGCTGCAGCTGCTCGCACTTGAACAGCAAGCCCGCACCGGCGTGCGCATCCAGCGCGCGCGATGTGATCACCGGGGTGGCGTGCGCCCGCCCGGCGATCCGCGCGGCGGCGGCCAGCACGTCGGTGAAGTTCGGCATCGGGGCTGTCGGTGTCATCGCCGCATGCTAGCGCAGCCGCTGCGCGGCAAGGCAGCGGCGGCCCTGCTGGCGCCGGATTAAGCACGGATTCAAAGCCGCGGGCAGAAGCTGCCGGGGTACCGAAGGGGAAGCACGCCATGTTCCGCAGGATCCTGCTGTCAATGCTCGCCACCGCCACCCTCGCCGGCTGCGCGACGGCGTACACCTACCGCGGCGGCAATGGCGACTACTACTACGGCCAGCCGCAGACCGAGTATCGCTACCACGACCCGTACGGCTTCTACGGCGGTTTCGGTTACGGCGGCTATGCGCCCGGGGTCCATTACGACCGTTACGGGCGCGTGATTTACGGCAGCTACTACGGCTACTTCGGCTATCCGCCGGGATACGGCAGCCCGTGGTGGTATCGCCCGCGCGCGCCGCATGACGGCCACGACCATGGCGGCGATGGCCATGACGGCGATGGCCACGGAGGCGAAGATGGCGATGGCAGCGATCGCAGGCCGCCGTGGCGCAACCCCGGCGGCCTGTCGGCACCCGGTGGACAAGCGATGGAGGATCGCGACGACACCCGGCCGCGCGCGCGCCGCATGCAGGCGGGATCGACACCATCGATGCTGCCCGCGCAGCAACGCGAGCAACGCGAGCAACGCACGACCGCGCCACCGCCGCCACGCATGCGCAGCGACGATGGTGGTGGTTCGCGCATGGGTCGCGCGATCCGCAATGCGAAGGCGTCGCCCGTGCCCGAGGAATGAACGTGACCGCGATCACACAGTGACCGCCTGTCGGCGCGCTTCTGACCAAACGCGTCACACCGGTTGGCGAAGGCGCTAAACTTCGTGCTGCCGGCGACCTGTGGGGACCTCCGGATCCCCCCTGTTCCGTCAACCCCGCAGTCGCCGGCACTTCCTTCCAGCGATCGCGCCCTGCGCGCGCTGTCGAATCCGCAAAAAAAGAGGGGGCCGAATGTCCCCCGACATCCGGCCCCCGAGCATCCCCGACGTGCGCTGTACCGGCCCCTGTTCAGTCCGGTCAAGGCGCTTGCGCGCTGCCACGCCGAGTGCTGCAGGGGATTACGCAGGAACCGTGCCAACCGTGCGCAAGGCGCACCGAATCGACCGATCGGCAACCGGACTAGAATGCGGCCGCCATGAATGACTCCTTCTACAGCTTCGACGTGATCGTCATCGGCGGCGGCCACGCCGGCACCGAGGCCGCGCTTGCATCCGCGCGCGCCGGTGCGCGCACGCTGCTGCTCACGCATTCGATCGACACCGTCGGCGCGATGAGCTGCAACCCGGCGATCGGCGGGATCGGCAAGGGCCATCTGGTGAAGGAGATCGACGCCCTCGGCGGGATCATGGCCAAGGCCGCCGATGCCGCCGGCATCCAGTGGCGCACGCTCAATGCATCGAAAGGCCCGGCGGTGCGCGCCACCCGCTGCCAGGCGGATCGTTCGCTGTACCGCAGCTTCATCCGCCGCGCGGTGGAAACCCAGCCGAACCTCACCGTGTTCCAGGCCGCGGTCGATGACCTCGTCATCGAACAGGACGCGGTGCGCGGCGCGATCACCAACACCGGCCTGCGCTTCCATGCCCCGGCGGTGGTGCTGACCGCGGGCACCTTCCTCGCCGGCAAGATCCACATCGGCGAAACCCAGTACGCCGCCGGGCGCATGGGCGATCCGCCCTCCACCGCGCTGGCGCACAAGCTGCGCGAAGGCCGCTTCGTGGTGGACCGGCTCAAGACCGGCACGCCGCCGCGCATCGACGGCCGCACGCTGGACTACGCGGTGATGACCGAGCAGCCGGGCGATGACCCGCGCCCGGTGATGTCGTTCATGGGCAGCCATGATGACCAGCCGGCGCAGGTCAGCTGCTGGATCACCGATACCTGCGAGCGCACCCACCAGATCATCCGCGACGCGCTGCATCGCAGCCCGCTGTATTCCGGCCAGATCGAGGGCATCGGCCCGCGCTACTGCCCGTCGATCGAGGACAAGGTGGTGCGCTTCGCCGAAAAGGCGTCGCACCAGATCTTCGTCGAACCGGAAGGGTTGACCGTCAGCGAGATCTATCCGAACGGGATCAGCACCTCGCTGCCGTTCGACGTGCAGCTGGCGCTGGTGCGCAGCATCCGCGGCTTCGAACAGGCGCACATCACCCGTCCCGGCTACGCGATCGAATACGACTTCTTCGATCCGCGCGGGCTGAAGGCGTCGCTGGAGACCAAGGCGGTGGCGGGGCTGTTCTTCGCCGGCCAGATCAACGGCACCACCGGCTACGAGGAGGCCGCCGCGCAGGGTTTGCTGGCCGGCACCAACGCCGCGCGCTTCGTACATGGCAAAGAGGCGTGGAGCCTGCGTCGCGACGAGGCGTATCTGGGCGTGCTGGTCGACGACCTGATCACCCACGGCACGTCCGAGCCGTACCGCATGTTCACCAGCCGCGCCGAATACCGCTTGCAGCTGCGCGAGGACAACGCCGATGCGCGGCTGACGCCGACCGGCCGCGAACTGGGCCTGGTCGATGACGCGCGCTGGGAAAGGTTCGAGCGCAAGCGCGAGGCGGTCATTGCCGAAACCGCGCGGCTGTCCGCGCTGTGGGCGACACCCAACAACGCGCTGGGTGCGGCGCTGGCGCGCAGCATCGGCATCGAGGTCAGCCGCGAGGGCAACGCGATCGACCTGCTGCGCCGGCCGGAACTGGATTACGCGACCTTGATGCAGGTGCCGGAGCTTGGGCCGGGGGTGGAGGACGCCAAGGTTGCCGAACAGGTCGAGATCGAAACCAAGTACGCCGGCTACCTGGACCGCCAGCGCGAGGAGATCGCGCGCCAGCGCCGCCACGAAGCCACCGCGATCCCGGACGCGTTCGATTACGCCGGCGTGCGCGGGCTGTCCGCCGAGGTGCTGCAGAAACTCCAGCGGGTGCGCCCGCAGACCGTGGGCCAGGCGCAGCGCATCCCGGGGATGACGCCGGCGGCGATTTCGCTGTTGCTGGTGCACCTGGAACGCCAGCGCCGCGAGCGCGCGGCCTAGCAACGGAATCGAAGCGGAGCGCGGGCGTATCCTTTGCGCATGAAAAGCATGCACACCAGGGCGCGCATCGCAGCCGCCATCTTCGTCGCCATCGCCCTGGTTCCCGCCTGCAAGCGCGATGCCGACACCCCGGCAGCGAACCCGAACGGCGATTACCGGGTGCAGGTCTGGGCATTGCCCGCCGCCGCCGGTTCGATGGCGCCGGACCTGAGCCTGGCGAGCGGCGACCGGCTGCTGCTGAGCTGGCTCAACCGCCAGCAAGGCCGCCGCACCGCGCTGCAGTTCGCCACCTACACCGATGCCGGCGGTTGGCAAAGCCAGCCGCGCACGATCGCGGTCGGGCAGTCGCTGGTCGCCAACGGGGCGGATACACCGCACTTGCTGGGCACCCCCGACGGCGCGATCTGGGTGCAGTGGCTGCAGGCGCGTCCCGACAGCCCCAGCGGTTACGACACCGTGCTGGCGCGCTCGCGCGATGGCGGCATGAGCTGGAACCAGATCACCAACGTCAATGACGATGGCCTTGGCGTGGAGCATGGCTTCGCGACGCTGTGGGCGGCCGGCAGCGACCGCATCGGCATCGCCTGGCTGGATGGCCGCGCGCAGGCGGCGGCGCATGCCGAAGGCGCGCATGCCGGCGAGGGCGATGGCACCGGCGCGATGCAGCTGCGCGCCAACGCCTTCGACATGGACCTGGGCCGCGGCACCGACATGGTGGCGGATGCGCGCACCTGCGACTGTTGCCAGACCGACGTGGCGCTGACCGGCAAGGGACCGTTGCTCGCATACCGCGATCGCGCCGACGACGAGGTCCGCGACATCGCCGTGCTGCGCTTCGAGGCCGGTGCCTGGAGCGCGCCGAAGGCGGTCCACGCCGATGGCTGGAAGACCGAGGCCTGCCCGGTCAACGGCCCCGCGGTCGCCGCACGCGGCAACACCGCGGTGGTCGGCTGGTACAGCGAAGGCGGCGGCATCGCCGCGGTGCGGATCGCGCGCAGCACGGATGCGGGCGATGCGTTCGCTGCCCCGGTCATCGTCGACAAGGGCGCGGCGGTGCTCGGACGGGTCGATGTCGCGCTCGATGCGCAACAGGCCTGGGTCACCTGGCTGCGCGAGGACGCGAGCGGGCAGACCCTGATGCTGGCGCGCTATGCACCCGACCTCTCGCGCGAACTGCAACGCATGGTGGTGGCAAGACTGGACGCCCGCGGCCACGCCAGCGGCACCCCGAAGCTGGTCGCCAACGCCAGCGGCGCCTGGCTGGCATGGACCGACAGCATCGACGGCGTGGCGGCCCTGAAGGGGGCGCTGGTCGCGCGTTGAGTGCGGGCTTGCGGGCGGGTGTCCTGTTGCGCGGCCGCTTTGCGCTAACTGGAGAGACGACCCTCGAGTAGCGATGCCATGCGCAATCCATTGCCTGCCCCTGCCGCGGCCCTGGCAGGAGCGTTGCTGGTCGTCGTTTGCGCCTGTTCGCCATCGCCGTCGCCATCGCCGCAAGCGGAGGCGGTCGTCGCGCCGGCAGCGGCGGTGCCATCGCACCTGCCGGGCAAGGCGGACATGGACCGTGTGCTTGCGGAAGGCCCGGAACCGACCTTGCAGAAGCTCAGGCCGGTGGATTACTGGCTGCACTACAAGCTGATGCAGGCAACCGGCGTCGAACGCGAACTCGGCGGCGAAGCGCAGGCGATCGCGGCCCTGCAGGCACTGGGCGATGCCTACGAGCGCAAGTTGCGCGGCGCCGAGGCGGACCTGCCGAAACTGGTCCCGGCGGCGTTCACCGGCGAAGGCATGGACAGCGGCTTCACCGGCATGGGCTTGGGTGGCTTCGTCGGCCTGATGACCGGCGGCATGCTCAGCGGCGCGGTCAGCAGCATGTCGGACAAGGACTTGGCCGAGCTGGTCAAGCAGGGGCCGATCAAGTTCGGCCGCAACGACGGGAATTCGGCGGTGGAATTCGGCAAGGATGGTTCGCTCAGCCAGTCGATGGAATTCGAGGTCAACGAAAACGGCCTGAACGGCAAGGTCAGGATCAAGACGCGGATGGATGCCTGCCCCGATCCGCAGGGCCGGGTGTCGGTGGACATCGATGTCGACTCGCAGATGAGCGTCAGCGGCAAGCCGGGCACCGGCGGCTACGTGCGTTCGAATTTCAAGTACGAGCGCTACCTCGACGACGACGCCCACCTGATCGACACCGCAGAAGGTGGCGCGTCGAACCTGCGCATCAGCATGGGCGGCTCCGAGAATTTCCAGAGCCAGTCGGTGGATATCACCACCGGCCGCGAGCGCGGCGGCAAGCCGATCTTCGAACACCACGGCGAACAGGGCTTCAGCATCTTCCGGCCGGGGGAAGTCGAACGCACCCGGGCGCTGCTGCAGGGTGCCGAAACGCTGCAGACCCTGATTGCCGAAGTCATGCTGCGTGGCCTGGGGGCGTCCGCCGGCTCGCCGTGGGAGAGCGGCCGCTGCATCGACCTGCAGGTCACCAGCAGTCCCGGCAAGCGCAAGGGGATCAAGCCGAACACGGCGTTCGACATCGACGCCAGGCCGCGTGCGAAAGCCGATGGCGCGGCGGCGGGCGGCACGGTGGCGGCCACCCTGAGCGGCGGTGCCAGCCTGCAGCCTGCGAGTGGCAAGGTGCGCGCCGATGCGAAGTACCAGTACGCCGGGCCGGCGAAGAAAAGGGAAAAGGCAAGCATCGATTTCGAGTCGCGCAGCAAGCGCGGGGTCGGCAAGGCCAGCCTGGGATTCGACACCAACGAAGGCGCCTACCGGGTCAAGGGCGGGCAGAACGATTTCGTCGCCAATACGGTGGTCTGTTCGCTGGACGGGCCGTTCGACATCAGGAGCACGGCCGGCATCGTGATGCACATGTCCGGTGGCGAGGGCGGGGGTTCCTGGACGCAGTCCGGCAATGCCGCCGGGGTCGCCTGGTCGGGTGGTGGCAGCTACACGCTGGCACTGGATGGGGATGGCAGCGGCCGGATCGAGGCGCGTGGAAGCTCCAGCATCGCAACGCCGATGGGGCGGTTCTCGGATTCGGTGGAGCCCGTGTTCTCGGTGACGCGGGTGGACCAGGCCTGCGACTGACGCGTGCGCCGATCCGGCCGCCTACGCGCGGCTAGACGCCAAGCCTGCGGGCCAGCACCTCGGATCGCGCGCGCGTGGCGTGCCGGGCATGCATGTACTTGCGCAGCACCGGCAGCGCCTGCAGCAGCAGGATGCGCGCCTCCGCGTCCTGGCCGCGCTGGACGAGCAGGTCCGCGAGCTCCACGCGGACGATGGACGGCTCGGTGGGGTTGCCGATGGCGTCGCTGCGCTTCAGTGCCTCGCGCTGCAGGCGTTCGGCACCGGCCAGGTCGCCCTGCAGGCGTGCGAACTGCGCCTCGTCGCGCAGGAATTCGGTGAATACCGGATGGGCGGGCGGCACGAACCTGGCCGCGCGCGCGCGTGCATCCGCCAGCAGCGGTTCGCCGTTCGCGCGATCCCCCATCACCACCGCCGCCCGCAGCAGTTGCCAGACCACGTCCAGGTATTCGACCGATTCCTCGCCGTCGAGCGCGCGCGCGCGTTGCTGCAGGCGCAGCAGCTGCTCGCGCGCGTCCGCCGCGCGCCCGGACTGGATCTGCGCCAGCGCGTACCACTTCTCCGCGCGCCGGCGCTCGATGTGGTCGCGGTCGATGCCGGCCGCATCGAAGATGGCCAGGCTGCGCCGATGCGCGGCCAGCGATTTTTCGTAATCGCCGTAGTCGCGGTAGAGGTAGCCGATGTTGTACTGGGTGATCGCCTGGTCGATCGGCCGCGCGCCGGCCGCGCGCGAGAGTTCAGCCGAACGTTCGTGCGCCACCAGCGCCTCGGGCAGGCGCCCGGAAGTCTGCAGCACCGTGCCCAGGGTGGAATGGAACTCGCCCAGTTGCGCGCCGCCCGCGCCGATGGTCTTTTCGTGGATGGCGATGGCCTGGCGCAACAGGGCTTCGGTGTCCGCCACCGACAGCTTGCCGATCGCATGGCCGTTCATCGCCTTGACCCACAGCAGGTTGGCGCGCAGCGGCGACAGCGCCGGCAGGCGCCGGCCGTCGACGAAGCCCAGGCCGTCCGCGGACACCTGCAAGCCGCGCGCGTATTCGCCGCAGTTGAACAGCATCCGCGCGTAGGCAACGTGCGCCTCGCCGATCTCGTCGACCGTCGGGTCACGCATCGAAGTCGCGGTCGCCAGCGCCTGCTTCCATTGCGCATCGCCCTGCTTGCAGTCGGCAAGGCTGGTGTAGGCGACCGCGAGTTGCCGCTGGCCAAGGAATCGCTGGCGCGGATCGTCCGGGGCGAAGCGCTGGCGCAGGTCCACCCCCAGTCGGGCGCTGGCCAGGCTGGCCTTGCCGCGTTCCAGCACCGCCAGCACGCCGGACTGGCCGTCCAGGTCCCTGGCCAGGGCGAGGGCGTCATCGCGGTTGCGTGGCTGCACGCCCTGCAACCCCGCAGCGAACAGGCGTGCGGAGGTTTCCGCCTCGCCCAGCGATCCGTACAGGTGCCCGAGCATGCGCTGGATCGACTGCCGCACCTGCGGCGCCAGCGTGCGCTGGTCGAGCTGCTGGCGCGCCTTGTCCAGCAGCTGGCGAACGCTGACTTCGGTGCTCATCGCGCGTTCCGGCGCGGCCGCGGCCAGGGTATCGGTCAGGAACGCCAGCGCCGCGCGTGCGCTCTCGCTTTCGCGCTCGGCGATGCGCGCCTGTTCGCGCGCCTCGCGTGCCTGCCACATCGCAAGCCCGGTACCGGCCAGCAGGGCAAGCGCGACCGCGGCGACCGCCGCCGCCAGGCCACGGTTGCGGCGCAGCCACAGCCGCGAACGCTCCCCGCGCGAGAGCCGGACCGCGGCGATCGGGCGGTCGTCCAGCCAGGCGCGCAGGTCGTTGGCCAGCGCATCGGCGGAGGCATAACGGGTGTCCGGGTCGCGTCGCAGGCAGGCCTGCACGATCGCCGCCAGGTTGCCGCGCAATGCGCGCGCCAGCGTCGCCGGGGTGTGCCCGCCGCGCTGCGCGGCCTGCTCGGTGCTGGCCTGGGCGGCAGCGCGGGTCAGCGGTTCCGGCTCGCGCTCCAGTTGCTGCAGTTGCCGTGCCACCGGCGTGTCGCGGGTCAGCCCGAACGGATGCGCGCCGGCCAGCAGCCGGTGCAGCACCACGCCCAGCTGCCAGAGGTCGGTGGCGGTGGTGATCGGCGCGTCGTGCAACTGTTCCGGCGAGGCGTATTCGAAGGTCAGCGCGCGGTCGTGGGTGGCGGTGGCGTCGGCGCCTTCGAGCTGCTTGGCGATGCCGAAATCGAGCAGCTTGACCCGGCCGTCGCCATCGACCAGCAGGTTGGAGGGCTTGAGGTCGCGATGGACCACCAGGTTGCGATGGGCGAAACGCACCGCGTCCAGCACCTGCAGGAACAGCACCACGCGCTCGCGCAGGCCGAGCCCGCGCGCATCGCACCAGCGGTCGATGGGTTCGCCATCGACGCGTTCCATCACGAAGTACGGTTCGCCATCGGTGCTGATGCCGCCATCGAGCAGGGTGGCGATGTTGGGGTGCTGCAGGCCGGCCAGGATCTGCCGTTCGCGCAGGAAGCGTTCGCGCGCGGCGGGCGAATCGGCGCCGGTTCGGATCAGTTTCAGTGCCGCCTGCTGGGTGTAGGCACCGTCGCTGCGCTCGACCGCGTATACCGCGCCCATGCCACCGCGGCCGATCACCTCGCGCACGCGCCAGGCACCGATGCTGCGTCCGAGCATCGGGTCGGATGCGCCATCCGCCGGTTGCGCCTGCAGTGCCTGGCCCCAGGCCGCGACGTCGCCGCTGAACGGCTCGCGGGTGCCGGCGTCGGCGTCGAGCAGCGCCTGCACCTGCTCGCGCAATGCCTGGTCGCTGTCGCACAGGGCATCGATTTGCTGCAGGCGCGCCTCGCCGGCGAGGTCGGCGACGATGTCGAAGATCGCCAGCGCGCGCCGCCGGCGTTCGGTCGCGGCGTCGCTCACGTGCCCAGCTCCGCAAGCAGGAACGCGCGTGCGCGGCGCCAGTCGCGGCGCAGGGTGCGGTCGCTGATGCCCAGCATCGCCGCGATCTCGGTTTCCGAATAGCCGCCGAAATAGCGCAACTCGACGATCTGCGCGGCGCGTTCGTCGACCCGGTGCAGCGAGGCCAGCAGTTCGTCCAGCGCCAGCACTTCGACCGCGGCGGCATCGCCATTGCCAAGCGATGCGGTCAGGGTCAGCGCCTCCTGCCCGCCCCCGCGCTTGTCCGCCTTGCGTGCGCGCGCATCGTCCACCAGCACCTGGCGCATCGCCCGCGCCGACAGCGCCAGCAGGTGGTTGCGATCCAGCGCCGCCAGCGGCGCGCCGCCGGCCAGCTTCAGGTAGGCCTCGTGCACCAGCGCGGTGGTCTGGAACGCATCCCGCATCCGCCGCAGCTGGCTGCGCGCGGCGTGCTTGAGTTCCTCGTACACCGCGGAGTAGGCGGCGCCCAGCGCCTGCGCATCGCCGGCGCGCGCGCGCGCGAGCAACTGGGTGACGGGTGCCTCATGCGAAGCGGGAACCATCGCGCTTTCCCCGGCAAACGTGGCGTCGCGTCGGAGTTTCGCACAGGCCAATCCGCACGCGCTCAGCGCAGCCGTTTCAGCTCCGCCAACTCTGGCAGCCACGCCGCCTTTTCCGACAGGATGGCGATGGCCGCAACGAGCTCCTTGCGGGCCTCGGCGCGCTGGTTGGATGCCAGCAGGGCGCGGCCCAGCACGCCGTGGGCCAG
>Ga0209476_10002608_pt1 | contig 12050 bp, 13 predicted proteins | sample KloWWTrecipitate_FD_187179 | JGI IMG/M metagenome (GOLD analysis project Ga0209476, IMG submission 187179) | Active sludge microbial communities from Klosterneuburg, Austria, studying microevolution and ecology of nitrifiers - Klosterneuburg... | ecosystem: Engineered > WWTP > Aerobic digester...
GAGGTCGCCGGCTCTGCGGAGGGTCGGTTCGGACCCGGCAAACGCGCTCCGGACCTGCCCCACGATCTGGTCTTCGCCCAGAACCACGGAGTCCAGCCCGGCCGCGACGGTCGCGAGCCGTGCCATGGCATCCTCACCGGTGAGCCGGACCGGGGCGCCGCAATCGCAGGGGCCGAAACCGTAGGACTCCAGCCGCTGGCAGCTCATCACGACGGCATCACCGTCGTGCGCTGCTTCGATGCTCGCCCGGGCGGCAGCCATTTCAACGGCGCGGAACGAGACGGTGCGCCATGCGCAGCAGCGGAAGTCGGTGAGATCGCCGGGTAGAGGCATATTGTTGACTGAGTTTATCCACTTATTCCAGTAATGCCAAGCATCATTCCTGGAGCCGCTGCCACTCGAGCAGCTTGCCGAGGGCGACACCGGCGCGGGCGATGCTGGGGTAGGTCGCGAGCCCGGCCCGCCAGCAGAGTTCCTGGAAGTCAGCGGCCTGTTCGAAGGCATCGGCGCTGACCGATGGCCGGATGCAGACGACGACCGGCTTGCCGGACTCGTCCTGGATCCGGCCGAGGGTCTCCGTCTGGCGGCGCATGCGGTCGCGGATCCCGATCTGGCGGTTGCTCGGGCCCGAGCCGAAGCTCGTGTGGTAGAGCAACACATCGATGTTCGGGGCATCGGCGCACGGCTTCAGGGTGGCATCGAAGCCCTGGTCTTCCCAGAGGCTGGTCGTGTCGATCGGGTTGCGGATGCTGGTGCCGGCTTCGTGTGTCACGCGTGCCAACGCCTCCTGCGTCTCCGGCAGGAGCGGCGGCAGGCGCAGCCCGGAGGCATCCAGGTCATCGGCCGCGAGGACGCTGGCGCCGCCGCCACCACCGACGACGACGACGTTCGGCCCCGAGAGCTTCTTCACGAATCGGAAGGTGACGGCCATGTCGACAAGCTCTTCCAGGCTCTCCACTCGCAGGACGCCGGCCTGCTTGCAGAGGGCGTCGAAGATCTGGAGCGACCCGGCGAGCGAGGCGGTGTGCGAGCTGGCGGCGCGCGAGCCGGACTCGGTGCGGCCGCTCTTGAGGATGGCGACGGGCTTCTTGCCGCCGGCCTTGCGGATTGCCTGGGCCAGGCGCGGGCCGTCCTGGATGCCCTCGAGGTAGGCGACGATGATCTCCGTCGCCGGGTCATCGGCCAGGTAGTCGAAGAAATCGGCCGCCTTCAGGTCGGCGCCGTTGCCGAAGCTGATGACCTTGGAGCAACGGATACCGCGCGGCGTCGAGTAACGGACGAACTCCCCGGCGTTCATGCCGGACTGCGAGACCATGCCGACGGGGCCGGGCTCGGGGTTCTGGCCGTTCATCATGGCGAGGCGGGATTCGGGGACGTAGAGGCCCATGCAGTTCGGCCCGATGAGCCGGATACCGGCCTGGCGCGCCCGCGCGACCACTGCCTGCTCCATCTTCGCCCGCTCGGCATCGCCGGTCTCGGTGAAGCCGGCGGTGAAGAGGTGGAGGACGCGGACGCCCTTGGTGATGCAGTCCTCGAGCAGTTCCGGGACGTGGCGGGCATTGACCGACGAGATGACGTAGTCCACCTCATCCGGGATGTCGCCGAGGCGCTGGTAGCACTTCAGGCCGCGGATCGCCGGCGCCGTGGGGTGGATGAGATAGATCGGTCCGCGGAACCCGATCTCCTGGAGCGAGGAGACGAAGCCGCCGCCACCGAACGCCGCCGTCTCTTTCGCCGAGACACCGGCGATAGCGATCGATCGGGGGTGGAAAATGAAGTCGAGTTCGGGTACCTGGGCGGTCATGGTCGCTTCTCCGGGAGGTTCGTGGCGCACAAAAGCCCGGCCGCGGCCGGGAATCTGAGTCTAACAGAGCAACTGACTTCAGTCCGGGCGGTTGACCGGGTGGGGGGCACGACCCACGATCCTCTCGCGGGCACGGGTCCGTTGCGCTCCCATGACGATCCTCTTACGCCTCGCCGCGGCCCTCTACGTTGTCGCCCTGCCGGTCTTTCTCGTAACGGCGAACGTGCGCTTCCTCGCCAGCGATATCGGCTACTACGAGCACGGCTTCCGCGAATACGACTCCGCGGCCCGGACGGGGCTGCCATTGGCCGACCTCGACCGCGCGGGCCAGGCGATCATCGACTACTTCGAGGACGACGCGGGCACGTTGCGCATCCTGGTCGATGTCGATGGGCAGGAGTCATCGCTCTATAGCGTCAAAGAGACCGACCACATGCGCGATGTGAAGGCGCTCATTCGGGCGGTGTACCGGGCGAACGAAGTCTCACTCGCGATCGTGCTCGCGTACGTGGCCTGCGCCGTGCTCTGGACGGGGGAACGGACGATTGCCGGGCTGGCGCGGCTGTCCTTGCTGGCGGTTGGGCTTGGTGTCGCGGTCGTCGGGGTGATCGGCGTCTTTGCGCTGACTGGCTTCGACCAGGCGTGGACCACGTTCCACGAGGTCGCCTTCCGCAACGACCTCTGGCGGCTCGACCCGGACACTGACCGGCTGATCCAGATGTTCCCGGAGCCGTTCTGGGAAGAGGCGACGCTCATCGTGGGCGGACTGACGCTGGTGCAAGCAGTACTCGTGGTGGCACTGAGCGTGGGCTACCTCGTATTCACGCGCACCGGGAGCGAGGAGCGCGAAGCCCCCGCTGCGGCTTAATCCGCGCAGGCGCAGCCACCGCCGCCGCAACAGCCGCCACCGGCGGGCATGTCGGCCAGGGCGATATCGCCGCCGGCCCGCGGCACGGCGAATGCCGAGATCGTGCGCTCGGCGCGGTGGCCGTTGCGGCACTTCGCGGCGGTGGTTGCCTGGGCCATGGGGCGGCGTTCCTCGAACTTGTCGCGGCAGGTGGGGCAGTAGTATTCGTAGATGGCCATGGGGCGAGTATAGCGAAGGGAGACCGGCTCAGGCAGCGCGGCCGGCCCGGCGGCGGCGCGTGCGGCGGGCGGTGCGGGTCGCGGGCTGTTCGCGCTGCGGCAGCGCGAGGACCTCGGCTGGCTCGGCGACGGGGGATGCCTCCGTGAGTGCCAGGTCGATCGCGGCGCCGCTGAGGACGGTGCGGGTTATCGAGTTCGAGGGCTCAACCCAGCCAGTTTCGCCGCCGCCAAACGAGAGACGCGGCAGCAGGGCGGCCAGCCAGCGGAACATCCATGACATAGGATGTAGACCATAACCCCGGTATTTCCCTAATTGCAACCGCCTGTCAACCATCGACTCCGGCCAGGAAATCCCCGACAACGCGGTTCCACTCGGCGGCGCGTTCGAAGTAGCAGGAGTGGCCGGCGCCATGGACCTCGTGCACACGGGCGCCGGGGACGAGGTCCGCGGCCCGGTGGATCATCTCCGGCGAGGTGATCAGGTCGTGTTCGCCGACGATGTACAGCACGGGCACGCCGAGGCGGGCAATCATCTCGTGTGTGCTCCCGCGGTAGGTTGGCGGCGGCCTTCCCAGCAGGCCCCGGGGACGCGGGGGGTTGAGCGCGTTGATCTGCCGGTAGAGCAGGGCGAGGGCGGGCTCAGCTTCTTCGAAACCGGGCGCGAGCGCGTGTTCCCGGAGACCGCCCTCGCCGCGCTCCTCCTGGAGCTCGTCCTGCAACTCGCGGATACGGTCGTCCGTGGCTCCCGCTGTGGTCCCGCAGAGGATGAGCGAGCGGACCTTCTGTGGCGCGAGCCGGGAGATTCCGGCGACGGCGCGCCCTCCCATGGACTGCGCCACGACGTGGGCGCGTTCGATACCTAGGTGGTCGAGCAGCGCGACGAAGTCCGCGCCAAGCGCCCAACGGCCGACCGACATGTCCCCCTGCGAGCGGCCCCAGCCGCGCGCGTCGAAGGTGGTGCAGCGATAGTCCGGGGCGAAGGCTGCGACCTGCTGCCACCAGCTGAGGTGGTTCCCGCCAGCCCCGTGGAGGAAGACCAGGTCGGGCCCGGCGCCGTGCTGCTGGTAGTACAGGCTGGCGGCATTGACGCGCGCGAAAGGCATGTGCGAAGTCTAATGCTGCCGCTTCTCCGGTGCCTTTCCGCCCGGTAGGCTCTGATCCGAACACGATTCGGTGAGGAACCACGGGATGAAGATCGGTCTTGGCCTGGGGATTGGCGGAGTACGGGATGGCGACCTGACGGAGACGCTCGCGGCGTTCGTCCGCGCGGAAGAAGCGGGTTTCGATGCAGTCTGGATCACCCAGATCTTCGGGTTCGATGCCCTGATGGTCCTGGCCCTGGCGGGGCGGGAAACGAGCCGGATAGAGCTGGGCACCTTCGTGGTGCCGACCTACCCGCGGCATCCGGTGGCGCTCGCCCAGCAGGCGCTGACGGCCTCGGCCGCGTCCGGTGGCCGGGTGACCCTGGGGATCGGCCTGAGCCACAAAGTAGTGATCGAGAACATGTTCGGGCTCGATTACTCGAAGCCGGCGCGGCACATGCGCGAGTACCTCTCCGTGCTCGGGCCGCTGCTCGAAGGGAACCCTGTGGCGCACCAGGGCGAGGAGTACCGGGTGATGGCCCGGCTTTCGGTGCCCGGCGCCACGCGCCCGGGCCTGCTGGTCGCCGGGCTCGGGCCGCGGATGCTCAAGCTCGCCGGGGGCATGGCCGATGGCACCGCGACCTGGATGGGCGGGCCGGGTTACCTGCGTGATATCGCCATCCCGGCGGTCCGAGAAGCCGCGGCCGCCGCGGGGCGCGGGGCTCCGCGCGTGGCGGCCGCCCTGCCGATCGTCGCGACCACCCACCCCGACGCGGCGCGAGAGGCTGCCGCGAAGCTTTTCGCCACGTACGGCACGCTACCGTCGTACCGCGCGGTCCTCGATAAGGAGGGGGCCGCCGGCCCGGCTAATGTCGCCATCATCGGCACCGAAGCAGAGGTTGAAGCGCAGTTGCGGGCGCTCGCGGCCATGGGCGTGACCGACTTCAACGCCGCGCTCTTCCCGGTGGAAGGCGACCCCGCGGCGGTTGACCGGACGTCTGCCCTTCTCGCGGGGCTGGTGCGCGCCCGGATCTGAGCCGTCCATTGGCCTTTCCCCAACCCTCACCGGGGCTGGTAGCCGGGAGGTTCGCGGGCGCCCGGCGCTGGTGATCCCGGGCCTTGCCGCCGATAGATAGGGTAGGAACGGGCGCACTTTGCCGCCCCGGCGAGGCTATGCAGCAGATATCTGTCCAGGGAAATGGCGAACCGTTCGGGCCGCGCGTGGAGGCAGCACACAGCCTCTGGCGCCGGACGCGCGGGCTGATGCTGCGGCGCAGGCTCGTGCCGGGCGAGGGGATCGATATCCGCCCGTGCGGGTCGATCCACATGATGTTCATGCGTTTCGCCATCGATGCGGTGTTTTATGACCGCTCGTTCCGGGTGACGAAGGTCGCACGCGGCGTCCGGCCATGGATCGGCCTGGCCTTCGGCGGGCGGGGCGCGTGGGGCGTGATCGAAATGGCCGCAGGTTCTGCCGGGGAAGTCCGGGCGGGCGATGTCCTGGTGTTCACGGATGCCGGAGAGACGAGCCCGGCTGGCCTCGTCCCGGGGTTCGGCAACGCGGCCGATAACGGAAGACTGGGGTGAGGTGAGGCATGCCGCCAGGCAAAGGCTTTTACGGACGGAAAGAGTATGCGGGGCGCCAGAAAGGCGAACGTAAGCTGGCGCCGCTCTACCTGCTTGCTGCCCTGCCGGTGCTGGGCATCGCCGCCTGGGCTGCCATGGGGCTGTTCGGCGGCGGCGACGCAGGGGACCCCGCGACCGATGACGGCCAGTCTGTGCAGGACGAGCGCGCCGAACCGACGCCCACTTCGGTGCCGATTGCGCCAACGCGGAATCCGGCGACGCGGGCCGGGGGCAGCCACGAAGGCACGGCAATTCTCCCGGCGAACCCGCCGAAGCCCGGCATCACGGAGTACCTGATCGCCGGCGGGAAGCGGTTCGAAGCGCCACTGGCCGCCCACGCGGGTGTGGAAGACGACTTTGGTACCGACCGCGGCGATGGCCTGCGCCATGCTGGCGTCGATTTCTCCCTGGTGGGGCTCAAGAACATCCCCGTCGAGTCAGCCTGCGATGGGACTGTCGAGTCCACCGGGACGGACGACAACTACGGTCTCCACGTCATCGTGGATTGTGGCGCGGGTTTCACCACCGTCTACGGGTGGCTGGGCAGCGTCCGAGTGGCCCAGGGCAACCTGGTCTCGAAGTCGGCGGTGGTGGGCACGGGTGAACCCGATGGGTTCCTGCACTTCGAAATCCGGTACAACGGCGTGCCCATCGACCCGGCGGACTTCGTCCAGGTGCCTGGCCGCGAGGTGATCCCGTGGACGCCGACGCCAACTCCAACGCGCACGCCGACGCCGACCCTGACGCCCGAGGCGACCGAAACACCGACTCCAAAGCCGACGCTGAAGCCGGGCCAGACGCCTTCGCCCGAAGAGACGCCGGAGCCAGGGCCGCCGACCGCGACACCGACGCTCGGTCCGCCGACGGCCACGCCGACGATTACTCCGACGCCGACCCGGACGCCGACGCCGACGCGGACGCCCATCCCGCCGAAGAACACGCCGACGCCGCTGCCCCGGGCGAACTAGCCGCTCCGGCCATTGACCTCGCGGTAGCAACGAGGAGACGATCGTCCCCGTGGAAGAACACCGCTGGGGATCGGGTGAGGAGGTCGTCCTCCGCTACATCACCCGGGTCGACGGTGTGCCGGGGATGACCTGGCCGGCGCGCGTGGTGCGAGACGATGACGTGCTGGCGCTCTACGTGCCGCGCGGGACGGCGGTGATGACCTGGCGGCGGAGCACCGATGGCCAGCGCGAACTGGTTGAGCAGGAATGGCGGCGGGACATGCTCCGGCTGATGTTCCCGGGACAGGCTCATTCCGTCTGGCTCTTCTGGGAAGGGGATGACCGCCACTTCGCCCGGTACTACGTGAACATGGAAGAGCCCTTCCGCCGCACCGCCATCGGGGTGGACACGAATGACCACGCCCTGGACATCGTCGTTGAGCCGGACCTGACGTGGGTGTGGAAAGACCTAGAGGAGTTCGAGGCACTGGTTGTGGGTGGAAGCTACTCGCCGGAGTTCGGTGAGGCGGTACGGAAGGAGGCGGCGGCTGTTGTCGAAGAGATTGAGGGCGGCCGAGGGCCGTTCACCTCGGGCTGGGATCGTTGGGCGCCACCCCCGGAATGGACGGTCCCGCGCCTTGCTCCGCGCTGGCGTGACGAGTCGCCAACCCTCTGGGAACGGCGGCGGTGGGCATACCGGGACGCGCGGTAGGGCGGTTGACCGTCCGGCGCATGGGAGCGCACGATCTGGGCATGGCACTTTACGAATACGTTTGCGGTGGTTGCGGGACGCGCACGGACAAGCGCATGCCGATGTCAGATGTACTCCAGTCCATCCCCTGCCCGAAGTGCGGCAAGCAGGCCTCGAAGGCGATAGGCGGGTTCGCGGTGGTCGGGATTTCGCGCGCCGGGGTTGAGGATGGCCCTGCTCCGTGGGAATCAGAAGACGGTGGTGGCGGCGACGACCACGGCCATTCACACGACCACGGCCATGGCCACAGCCACGGGCCGGGAGGTCACAGCCACAGCCACGGGTTCGACGACCTGGATTTCTAGTCCCGGGCGACGTTCGGGGTCAAGATCGAGTAGTTGCGCTGGAAGTCCGGGGTCGGCAGTGCGGTCGGGCTCGCTGTTGGCGTGGGCGGCGCGCCGGGGTATGCGGCAAAGATGCCTTCCCGGTCGTCGGCGGTCAGGCTCCGCTTCTGCTGGGCCGCCTTCAAGGTTGCCCACATGACGCCGGAATTGTCCTTAGTGTGGCCCAGTCCGGCAGCGTGTCCGAACTCGTGGAGGATGGTGGACCAGAGATCGTAATGGCCCGGCGGTGTGGTCTCGGCGGTAGACCAGTTCACCTTTGAGCTGAGCTCCATATCGAATTCGGCCAGCGGGGCACTCGTACCACCAGTGGCCGGCCACACGGTGCAGGTCCGGCCCAGGACCCCGGGCTGCAGGTCATCGACGAAGCGGACGGTGTTCACCGAATCGCGCTGGACAATGTCTCCGCAGGCGCCGGTGCCTCCCGCCGATGACCCTGCCCAGCTGAACGAGAACGTGCCGGGCGAGACGGCAGTCCATTTGTCGATGGAGGCCTTGACGATCTGGGCGCCATCGATACCGGTGGGTTCGCCGCTGGCGTTGTAGGCCACCGGGACGGGTATCGAGCCGGCGGCCCATTTGTGGTTGTTGATGAGGTATTGCGCCGAGACGCTCCCTGGGACGTCCTCGTCGGGGCGGGAGATGGCATCGCCCGCGAGGAGGATGTGCTGGACGGCGATGTAGTCATCGTCCAGGTTGCTGACCGCGGTCCGCCCTGGAGGGGAAGCGGGGAGCAGGCTGAGGGCCAGGAGCGATGCCCCGGCCGCCAGGCCGATCCATGGCAGCAGGCGGACGTGGCGGTGGGGACGAGGCTCGTGCACCGCAATCAGCTTCGCCGTTTCGCCGAATTTGCGCCACCGGGGTCACGAAAAAGGGGAAGGCCCCGCATGCGGCGGGGCCTTCCGTTGAGTTGCTCGTGGAGCGAGGCTGCTAGTCGTTACCGAACGAGAAGTCCGCTTCCTGGCAGTCCTCATTGTCCTCGGCGACCTTGGAGAGGCGGTCGGCCACATCCTCGGGCGGCTCGGGGAAGGGGCTGTCACCGGCGAAGATGCCGCTTTCCATGTCCCCGTCCTTGATCTGCTTCACGCCGTCCTTGAGCTGCTTCGCGGCGTCTTCGTGCCACTCCTTGATGTCGGAAGGCGGCTTGGCCTTCTCGAAGTCCTTGGCAAAGTCCTCGAAGATGTCGGCCAGCTTCTCCATCGCCTTGTCCTCATCGGAGAGCAGCGAGGTGTCGGTGAAGGCCTTCTCCAGGTCCTTGGTGAACTTCACGCCGGCCTTGCAGATGGCGGCGACGTAGTCTTCGTCGCTCCCGGAGCCGCCCCCGTCACCGCCGCCGCACCCGGCGAAAGCCAGGGCGCCGAGCGCGATGGGGACAATTGCGCCCCGAATGGCAACCTTTCGAATGTTCATTACCTCTCCTTTACGGCTTCCCGCCGTCGAGCATTGTGGCCGCTTTGCGGGACTCACGCCACCGGGCGGCCCCCGGAATGGCGAACAGAAAGGGGGATGGCCGTCGGCCATCCCCCTTTGTTTCGGCAGCTTGCCCGGAGAAAATTAGATCTCGAGCATCTGGGCGACGCGTTCGCGGTGGTAGTCGCCATCACCCCAGAAGAGCTCCGCGCGCTTCTGGCGGCGGAAGAACAGCTGGACCACGTAGTCCTTGGTGAAGCCGATACCGCCGTGGATCTGCTGGCCGTGGGCCACCACGCGGCGGCTGGCATCGCTGCACCAGGCCTTGGCCATGGCGGTATCCATGTCGGCCGAGCTCTCGTCTTCGCTGGTTGCCCAGGCGGCCTTGTACATGATGAACCGCATGCCATCGACGTCGGTCACCATATCGGCGGCCTTGTGCTGGATGGCCTGGAACGAGCCGATCGGGCGGCCGAACTGGACGCGCTCCTTGGCGTAGTTCACCGAGATCTCGAAGTCGCGCTGGGCGAGGCCGACGAGGTAGGCGCACTCAAGGTTGGTGGCGATGTTGCGGAGCTTGCCGGCTGCCTTGTCGTCCATGTCGATGACATCGGCGGCGGCGACCTTCACGTCCTTGAAGGTGACCTCGGCCTGCTTATCGCTGGCGATGGTCTTGAGGACGGTGACGGAGATGCCGGCCTGGTCGCGCGGGACGATGAAGGTGCTCAGGCGGCCATCGGGCTTCCAGGCGACGACGTGGAGGTAGTCAGCGACGTGGGCATCGGGCACGAAAAGCTTGGTGCCGTTCAGGACGAAGTCAGAGCCGCTGGCGGCCGCCTTCATCTCGATGCCTTCGCGGTCCCAGCGGCCGTTCGGCTCGGTGATCGCATAAGTGTGGATGGCGGAGCCATCGGCGATCTTGGGGAGGTACTTCGACTTCTGTGCATCGGAGCCGGCGATGATCAGCTCGGCGGCGCAGACGGCGTTCGGGATGAACGGCCCGGGCACGAGGGCGCGGCCGAATTCATCGACGAGGACGCAAAGGTCGAGGAACGAGAAGCCGGCGCCGCCGTGCTCCTCGGGAATCATCAGGCCCTGCCAGCCGAGGTCCGCCATCTTCTTCCAGAGGGCGGGGCTGTAGCCCTTTTCATCGTCTTCCATCGCGCGGACGTGCTCTTCGGGGCACTCCTTCTCGAGGAATTCGCGCGCGGAGTTTTTCAGCAGTTCTTGTTCTTCGCTGAGGCCAAGGTCCATGTAGTCGGAGTCCCTTTCAGATGATGACGGCCACGCCCACTGCGTGGCCACGGATGCCCGGAAGCGTCCCGGGCGGCCGGTATTGCGGGCGGATTGTAGCAGGATATTTCGCGGCGTGCGAACGGGTTTTGGGGTGCCGCGAAGCTATTCCGCTTTCGCTGCCCCCACGATGATGTCCTCGACGACCGCCGGGTCGGCGAGCGTGGTCACATCGCCGACGTTCTCGGGCTCGCCCTCAGCGATCTTGCGCAGGATGCGGCGCATGATCTTGCCCGAGCGGGTTTTCGGCAGCCCTTCGACGAACTGGATCCGGTCCGGTGTGGCGATGGCGCTGATGTCCCGGCGGACGGCGTCGCGAAGTTCCTTCGCGAGTTCGGGCGAGCCCGTGTAACCGGCCTTGAGGTGGACGTAGGCGTAGACCGCCGTGCCCTTCACATCGTGCGGGTAGCCTACGACGGCGGCCTCGGCGCAGGCGGGGTGGCCGACGAGCGCGCCCTCGATCTCGGCGGTGCCCAGCCGGTGGCCGGCAACGTTCAGCACGTCATCGACGCGGCCGGTGATCCAGTAGTAGCCATCCTGGTCGCGGAGGCAGCCATCGCCGGTGAAGTACTTGCCGGGGTAGGTTGAGAGGTAGGTCTGGATGAAGCGCTCGTGGTCGCCGTAGACGGTGCGCATCATGCCGGGCCAGGACGCCTTCATACAGAGCCGGCCGGTGACATTGTTGCCGGTTAACTCTTCGCCCACCTCGTCGACAACGCAGGGCTGGACGCCGAAGAAGGGCAGCGAGCCCGAACCGGGCTTCATGACCGTCGCGCCCGCGAAGCCGGTGATCATGTGGCCCCCGGTCTCGGTCTGCCAGTAGGTATCGACGACGGAGCAGCGGCCTTCGCCGACGACGTTGTAGTACCAGCGCCACGCCTCGGGGTTGATCGGCTCGCCGACGGAGCCGAGGACGCGCAGGGACTTCCGGCTGTAGCGCTTCACGTGCCCATCGCCTTCGCGGGCGATGGCGCGGATGGCCGTCGGCGCCGTGTAGAGGATGGTGATGCCGAGGCGGTCGACCATGTCCCAGTAGCGCCCGGCATCGGGGTAGGACGGCACGGATTCGAACATGACCGAAGTGGCAGCGTTGGCGAGGGGGCCGTAGACGATGTAGCTGTGGCCGGTCACCCAGCCGACATCGGCGGCGCAGCAATAGATGTCGTCCGGGCGAAGATCAAAGACATAACGGTGACTTAGCGCGGTGTGGAGCAGGTATCCGGCCTGGGTGTGGAGGACGCCCTTCGGCTTCCCGGTCGAGCCGGAGGTGTAGAGGATGAAGAGGGGGTCCTCGCTCTCCATCACTTCGGGTTCTGCCTCGGAGGGTTCGCCGGCGAGGGCATCGTGCCACCACCCGTCGCGGCCGGGCTGGATGTTCACGGGGTTGCCCGTGTGGCGGAAGACGATGGTGAACTCGATCGTGTGGCCGGGCTCCTTGAGCGCCTCATCCACGTTGGCCTTGAGCGGGACCAGGCGGCCGCCGCGGCGGCCTTCGTCCTGGGTGATGATCGCCTTGCAGGTGGAATCGTCGATCCGGTCGCGGATAGAGCGTGGGCTGAAGCCGCCGAAGATGACCGAGTGGATGGCGCCGATGCGGGCGCAGGCCAGCATGGCGGCGGCCAGCTCGGGGACCATGCCCATGTAGATGGCGACGCGGTCGCCCTTTTTCACGCCGCGTTTGCGGAGGGCGTTGGCGAGCCGGCAGACCTC
>Ga0209476_10002610_pt1 | contig 12045 bp, 8 predicted proteins | sample KloWWTrecipitate_FD_187179 | JGI IMG/M metagenome (GOLD analysis project Ga0209476, IMG submission 187179) | Active sludge microbial communities from Klosterneuburg, Austria, studying microevolution and ecology of nitrifiers - Klosterneuburg... | ecosystem: Engineered > WWTP > Aerobic digester >...
TTGCACGTCATCCAGCGCGGCGGCGATCAGCAGCACGCAGTCCGCGCCGAGCATGCGCGCTTCATATAGCTGCCAGGCATCAACGACGAAGTCCTTGCGCAACACCGGCAACGAACACGCCGCGCGCGCCTGCTGCAGGTAGGCATCGCTGCCCTGGAAGAAATCGATGTCGGTGAGCACCGACAGGCAGGCCGCGCCGCCGGCTTCGTAACTGCGCGCGATCGCGGCCGGATCGAAGTCGGGCCGGATCACGCCCTTGCTCGGGCTGGCCTTCTTCACTTCGGCGATCACCGCCGGCAACCCGGCCCGCAGTTTCGCCTCGACCGCATCGGCGAAGCCGCGCACCGGCGGCGCACTAGCGATACGCGCCTTGAGTTCGAACAGCGAGACGCGCTCGCGGCGCTCGACCACCTCTTCCTGCTTGCGCGCCAGGATACGCTTCAACACGTCATGCATGGGGATGGCACTCGCGGGGGAGCGTCATTCTAGGGAGGAGCGCAGCCGCGCGCGACCCGAGCCCTACTCTCCGTCAAGGGGACGCTGGGGAATCTCGGGCAACGGCATCCCCGCGCGCCAGTCTTCGGCGCGCAGGCGATCCAGCAACGCCACTACTTCGTCACGGCGCTCCAGCTCGTGCACCGGCAGCACCAGCAGGTCGTCGGCTTGCGCCCAGGCCAACGCTTCGCGCACGGCCAGCGTTTCATGCAGGCACACCGGCAGGTTGGCGTCGGACATGCCCGACGCCAGCAGCGCATCGCGCAGGATCATCGCCACGTCGCCGGAGGCACGCCCGCGCAGGTAATCGCCGGCGATGTCCTTGAGCCAGATGCGGTCGGGCTTCGCCGCAGCGGCAACCCCGGCCAACGCATGAAAATCGGATTCCAGCCGGTTGCCGGCATGCCCGAGCAGCAGCCCCATGCGTCCACCGCGACGCAGCCCCGAAGCGACATCGAGCAGCCCGCGCAGGCCATCCGGGTTGTGCGCGTAGTCCAGCAGCACCTCGACATCGCCCAGCGTCCAGCGCTGCAGGCGGCCGGGATTGTCATCATTCGCCGCACCGAACCGCGCCAGCACCGTGGCGATCGCGTCGGCCGGCACGCCCATCGCGTTCGCGGCCAGCGCTGCGCCGGCGATGTTGGCGATGTTGTAGCGGGCCGCGCCGCCCATGGTCAGCGGCATCGCGTCGACATCGCCGAGATCGTGTTCGATGCCGTCACGCGACAGCACCAGCCGGCCATCGCGCACGCCGCAGGCGAGCGCACCGCGCGCGCGCGCATCGTCCAGCGCAAGCGCGAACCAGCCGATGCGGGCCACGCCGGTCGCCGCAGCGTGGCGGACCAGCAAGGGGTCGTCGGCGTTGAGCACCAGCACGCCATCGGCCGCCAGCGCCTTCGCAACCACGAGCTTCACCGAAGCGAGGTGGTCGAGGGTGTGGATGCCGTATTCGCCGAAATGATCGGGGCTGATGTTGGTGACCACCGCAACGCGTGCATTGCTGGCGACCAGTCCGCGCCGCAGCAACCCGCCACGCGCGGTCTCCAGCACTGCCGCATCCACCCGCGCATCGCGCAACACGGTGCGCGCACCGACCGGGCCGGAATAATCGCCGGCTTCGACCCGCTCGCCATCGATGAACAATCCGTCGGTGCTGCTGTAGCCAGCGTGCAGGCCATGCGCGCGCAACATCGCCGCAAACAGGCGCACCGTGGTGGTCTTGCCGTTGGAGCCGGTGACCACGGCTTTCGGGATCGCATGCAATTGCGACCACCGCACCGCATCTATCTCGGGCAACCCATCGAGCGGCCACGCCTGCGCCGCCACGCCTTCGCCGATCGACAGCGCGTCGTCGTCGGCATGCGCGGGCACGCCATGCTCGCGCGCCGCCGCGACCAATGCGCGCAGTGCCGGCTTCGCTTCCGTCGCGGCGAGCGCCTGCAACTGATGCAAGGCTTCGTCGTGGTCGAAGTGGGCCACGTGCGGACGCGGCGGTCGCGCATCGTCGTCATGCACCGGCTTGTCGCCCGCACGCAATCCGAGTGCGGAATACAGCGCCCACTCGTTCATCTCGGCGGCGACATACAGTTGATCGAACGGCGCCTCGAATGCCAGCGACGCGCCCGTCGCGTGTTCGCGCACGACAACCGTCGCATCCGGCCATTCCAGCAGCGTCCGCGCCCGCGCGATATTCGCGCGCCAACGCTGCAGCGTGCCCGCATCGAGGGCCAGGCCCGCAGCGGTTTCCAGCGCTGCGCCGGCGCCATCGAAGTACAGGTTGGCACCGGTCAGCCGACGTGAATCTTCGAACGGTTCAGGCATGCCGGTCGCGCTCAATCGCTTTCCTCGCGCTCGAAGCGCAGGCCGCGCTCGTCGCGGACCACGCCCTCCATCGCCGCGACCAGTTGCTCGTCGAGATTGCTCTCCAGCGTCGGGACTTCGGTGCGCGGCGCGGACTTCTGCATGTCGCCGTCCGGCTTGAAGCGGATGATCTGCTTCCAGGTGCGAGTCAGCGCGTCGGCGAACACCAGCAACAGGTCGCCCGGCAGGCCCATGCGCAGCGCGGCATCGACCGCTTCCTGCTCGTCGGGAACGATGCTGATCGCATCGCTGCCTACGCCCGCGGCATCGAGGGCGGCGGCAATGATGCGCGGTACCTCGTCACCATCGCGACCGCGCAGGCTGTCGTCGCGCTTGACCACGTAATGGTCGAACCGGCCGGCCACGGCCTGGGCGATGGCGACGATGTCCTCGTCGCGGCGGTCGCCTGGCGCGGCGACCACCACGATGCGGCGTCCCACCACGTCGAGCCGCTGTGCGAGGTCGGCCATCACGCCGACCGCGTGCGCGTTGTGGCCGTAGTCCATCAGCACCTTGAACGGATGCTCGTTGAACACGTTCATCCGGCCCGGGGCCTGGAAGAAGGTGGTGTCGAAGGTGCGCAGGCCCAGGCGGATCGCGTCGAGCTTGATCCCCATCGAGAACGCCATCGCCGCGGCGACCATCGCGTTCTGCACGTTGTGCAGGGCGCGACCTTCCATCGTCGCCGGGATCAGGTGCGTCCACATCAGCGGGATGTGGCTGCCCTTGTCGTACAGGGTGATCATGTGGCCGTTGACGCCGGCCTCCAGCGCGCAGGCGCGGCCACCCGCACGCACGTGCTCGCGCACCAGCGGATGCGACGGATTCATGGTCACGTAGCAGATGACCTTGGCGTCGGTGTACGCGGACATCTTCAGCACGTTGGGATCGTCGGCGTTGAGCACTGCGCATTCGCGCGCCACCTCGACCACGATGCGCTTGATCTCGGCCAGCTGCTCGAGCGTGTCGATGCCCTTCAGCCCGAGGTGGTCGGAGGCGACGTTGATGACCGCGCCCACATCGACTTCGGTGACGCCCATGCCGGAACGCAGCAGGCCGCCACGCGCGGTTTCCAGCACCGCCATGTCGATCTGCGGATCGGCCAGCACCATGCGCGCGGACACCGGCCCGGTCATGTCGCCCTCGACCGTGCGCTGGCCGTCGATGTAGACGCCATCGGTGGTAGTCAGGCCCGGCGTGTAGCCGGCCATCTTGGCGACGTGCGCGAGCATGCGCGCGGTGGTGGTCTTGCCGTTGGTGCCGGTGACCGCGGCAATCGGCACCCGCGATGGCGTGCCCGGCGGGAACAGCATGTCGATGACCGGGCCGGCGGCGTCGCGCGGGGTGCCTTCGCTGGGCGCGATGTGCATGCGGAAGCCGGGCGCGGCGTTGACCTCGCAGATGCCGCCGCCGATCGACTTGTAGCTCTCGGCGATGTTGGTGCTGAGGAAATCCACGCCGCCCACGTCCAGCCCGATCGCGCGCACCGCGCGCTCGGCCATCGCCCGATTGTCGGGATGGATGATGTCGGTGACGTCGGTGGCGGTGCCGCCGGTGGAGAGATTCGCGGTGGAACGCAACGGCACCACTTCGCCTTCCTGCGGCACCGAGTCCGCGGTGTAGCCCGCGCGCTCCAGCATGATCTCGGCTTCGCGGTCGAGCTTGAGCTTGGTCAGCACTTTCTCGTGGCCGACGCCGCGACGCGGGTCGCTGTTGACCACCTCGACCAGGGCGGCCACGGTCGAGCTGCCATCACCGACCACGTGGCCGGGCGTGCGACGGGTCGCCGCGATCAGTTCGCCATTGACGACCAGCAGGCGATGGTCGTCGCCGGACAGATAGGTTTCCACGATCACCGAACGCGAATGCTCCTGCGCGGCCTCGAAGCCGGCGCGGATGTCGTCATCCTCGGTGACATTGATGGTGATGCCGCGGCCGTGGTTGCCGTTGTACGGTTTGAGCACCACCGGTCCGCCGAGCTTGCGCACCGCCTTGAGGGCGTCGGTCTGGCTGGTCACCAGAACCTGGCGCGGCACCGGCAGGCCCAGCGAGCCCAGGATCTTGTTGGTCTCTTCCTTGTCGCTGGCCAACTCCACCGAGATGTGCGGCGTGCGCCCGGTCACGGTGGCCTGGATGCGCTGCTGGTACTTGCCATGGCCCAACTGCACCAGCGACTGCTGGTTGAGGCGCAGCCACGGGATGCCGCGTTCCTCGGCGGCGCGGACCAGCGACATCGTCGACGGACCCAGCGCGCGGCGCTGCGCGTAGTGGATGAAGCCGTTGAGCTCGTCTTCCCAGTTCCAGGTGTCGTCGGTGGCGCTGCGCAATTCCGCTGGCAACAGCGAATCGAGCAGTTTCAGCGCAAGCTCACCGGCAGCAATACCCTCTTCCTTCTGCGCGTATTCGTAGACCACCGAATACACCCCGGGGCGATCTTCCGAGATGCTGCGGGTCCTGCCGAAGCTGACGTCCTCGCCGGCCACGTTTTGCAGTTCGATCGCGACGTGCTCCAGCACGTGGCCGAGCCAGGTGCCCTCGTCCTCGCGCATGCGCCGCACGAAGCCGCCCGGCTCGCGATAGGAACAACCGTGCCCGGCCAAGCCGGGCAGCGCGGCCAGCAGGCCGTCGACGAAGCCGTCGCCGAGTTTCGCGGTGGGCCATTGTTCCAGCGCGCCAAGATCGAGTTCAAGCCGGATGACCGGGAACTTCGCGTACAGCGACGGGCCCACGTAGACATTGCGATTCAAGATGCGCATTGGTTGAGCCCCTGCCTGGTTCGGTTGCTTGGTTCGCGTGCGTGCCCGCTTCAGTGTTTTTCCGTCGACAACGCGCCCGGCGACGCCTGCCGCGTATGCAGGTTGAAGGTGGCGCCCGCGGTCAGGATGTGAACGGTCAGGCCGAGCAGGCAGACACCCTCGGTCTGGCGTACGTCGGCCATCGACGAGAAGGTCATGCCGCCGGCATCGACCACGGTGATCGCACCGCTGCCTTCGACTTCCAGCGTGTTGTCCGGGCCGATGAAGGCCGCGGTGTCCTCGTCCAGGCCGATGCCGATCGCGAACGGGTTGTAGGCCAGCGCCGCGGTGAGGCGCCCAAGCCTGTCGCGCTGGCGGAAATGCTGGTCGATGATGAAACGGTTGGTCAGGCCCAGGCCAGGCGCCAGGCGCACGCTGCCGGCACGCGGCGAGCTGCCTTCCTTGCCGAACGCGATCATGTGTTCGGACAGGATGCTCGCCCCGGCGCTGGTGCCGGCGACATGCACGCCGCGCGCATTGCCGGTGCGGATCAGCTTGGCCGCGCTGGTGCCGCCCATGATGGTGGAAATGCGCAACTGGTTGCCGCCGGTGAAGAACACGCCGTTGGCGTCTTCCAGCACGCGCAGGTAGTCCTCGCGCTCGCCGTCTTCGCGGGTCTGGAAGTCGATCGAGGTCGCGCTGCCTGCTTCCAGCCGCTCGAACAGATCCTCGTAGCGCTTGCCGGTATCCGCCAGCCGGCTCGCCGTCGGGATGATCGCGATCTTCGCGTCGCGGCCACCGCACAACTGGACGAAGCGCTTGAGGATGCGCCTGCGGCTTTCCTTGTCCTCGGCGCCGCCGATGGGAATGATCCAACCCCGCTGCTCACCCTCGGGGACCTTGCTTGGACACATGCGCGACGCTTCCTGGGCTTGCGGCAATCAGCGTTCGAACATACCACGCCGCACGGGCTCGCCAGCACGTACATGCACCGCGCCGTGCGCAATCACCAGCCAGGCGCGGCCGTCTTTATCCAGCACGATGAGGTCGGCATCGAACCCCACCTCGACCCGGCCCTTGCCCGGCAGGCGCAGCAGTGCGGCCACGTTGCTGGTGAACGCGGGTAACGCGCGTTCCAGCGGCAGGCCGCGCGCCAGCAGGGCGTTGAGGGTGTCCAGCATCGAGCCGGAGTGGCCCACGTCCATGCCGCAGACGCGACCCTCGCCATCGAAGCAGGGCAGGCAGCCGCCGGCATCGGAGCTGATGCTGACCCGGTGCGCGGGCGCGCCGCTGTCCAGATAACGGACCAGCGCCTCGTCGGCCGGCCAGGCGTCTTCGCCATCCTCGACCGGGAACGCAGTGATGTCGACGTGGCAGCCGCGCTTCGCAAGTTCCAGGGCTTCCTCGAACAGCGCCTTCCTGCGGTTGACGTGGGTCGGCTGGAACACCCGCGCCGGCAGTTCGCTGGTGTCCAGCGCCTGCCGCACAAGATCGAGGCCGCGCTTGCCGTCACCCAGGTGCAGGTGGACGATGCCGGCCTTGCCGCTCATCAGCCCCGCCACGTGCGCCTCGGAGGCGAGCCGCAGGAGTTCGTCGAGGGTTGGCTGGCTGGAGCGGTGGTCGCTGATCGCCAGCTCGCCGATGCCGATCAGCGGCTCGATCAGGGCGATGTCGCCACGCACGCTACCGGTCAGGGTCGCCGGCGGCACGTGATAGCCGCCGCAATACCCCCAGGCCGACAGCCCCTGCTCGCGCAACGCATACACATGCGAAAGCAATTCCGCGGTGCTGCGGGTGGCATCGTCGGTGCCGAGCAGGCCGACCACGCTGGTGACGCCGGCCATCGTGTAGCGGCTCAGCAGTGGCGCGGGCACGCGGGTCGCGAAGCCCGCCTCGCCGCCGCCGCCACTCACGTGCACATGGCCGTCGATGAAGCCGGGGACGAGGCGCGCGCCCTCGAGGTCGATCGTTTCGACGGCAAGCGCGTCAGGCAAGACCGGTTCGGCATCGCCCATCCACAGGATCTTGCCGCCACCGAGCAGCAGGTGGTGCCGGCCCAGCGATTCGGGCGCGTACACATCGGCGTTGTGGAGCAGAAGCATGGGTGCGGTCATCGCAGCAGCGTGCGCGGAGGAGCGATGCAGCGTCAAGCGCTGGCCAGCGCCTTTGTTACGGCCACGAACTCGTCCAGCTTCGCCCGTGCATCGCCGCTGGCGATGGCCTTGCGCGCGCGCGCAATGCCGTCGCCGATATCCTCGGCCACGCCCGCTGCGTACAGCGCCGCACCGGCGTTGTAGGCCACGATCTGGCGGGGCAGGCCCTCGTGGTTGTCGAGCGCCTGCAGCAGCATCGCCATCGACTGCTCGGCGTCCGCCACCTTGAGGTTGCGGCTGTGCGCCATCGGGATGCCGAAATCCTCGGGATGCAATTCGTATTCGCGGACCTTGCCTTCGCGCAGTTCGCCGACCAGGGTGGCCGCGCCCAGCGACAGTTCGTCCATGCCGTCGCGGCCCCAGACCACCAGCGCGCGTTGCGCACCGAGCTCCTGCAGCACGCGCACCTGGATGCCGACCAGGTCCGGATGGAACACGCCCATCAGGATGTTCGGCGCACCAGCCGGGTTGGTCAGCGGGCCGAGGATGTTGAACAGCGTGCGCACGCCCATCTCGCGACGCACCGGCGCCACCACCTTCATCGCCGGGTGATGCACCGGCGCGAACATGAAGCCGATCCCGCAACGCTCGATGCAGGCCGCGACCTGTTCGGGTGACAGTTCGATGTTCGCGCCCAGCGCTTCCAGCACATCGGCGCTGCCCGATTTGGACGACACGCTGCGATTGCCATGCTTGGCGACTTTCGCACCGGCCGCAGCAACCACGAACATCGACGCGGTGGAAATATTGAATGTATGCGCGCCATCGCCGCCGGTGCCGACGATGTCGACCATGTGCGTGCGATCCGCCACGTGGACCGGCAGTGCGAACTCACGCAAGACGGTCGCCGCCGCGGCGATCTCGCCCACGGTTTCCTTCTTGACCCGCAGGCCGGTCAGGATCGCTGCGGTCATCGTCGGCGAGACCTCGCCGCGCATGACCTGGCGCATCAGGTCGACCATCTCGTCGAAGAAGATCTCGCGATGTTCGATCGCGCGCTGCAGGGCTTGTTGCGGGGTGAAGGGCATGGGTCTCTGCTCGTCATCCCGGCGAACGCCGGGATCCAGTTTTGGATCATCGCGAAGTGCTGGATCCCGGCGTTCGCCGGGATGACAGGACTAGCGCTCCAGGAAATTCTTCAGCAGCGCATGGCCGTGCTGGGTCAGGATCGACTCGGGATGGAACTGCACGCCTTCGACCGGATATTCGCGATGGCGCAGGCCCATGATTTCCTCCATCGAGCCGTCCTCGTTCTCCGTCCACGCGGTGATTTCCAGCGCGGCCGGCAAGGTGATCTTGTCGACCACCAGCGAGTGATAGCGAGTCGCTTCGTAGGCATCCGGCAGGCCGGCGAACACGCCCTTGCCCTCATGGCGGATCTTCGAGGTCTTGCCATGCATGATCTTGCCCGCGCGGATCACGTCGCCCCCGTAGACCTGGCCGATGCTCTGGTGACCCAGGCAGACGCCGAGGATGGGGATGGCCGGCCCCAGCCGTTCGATCACGTCCATCGACACACCCGCATCGTTCGGCGTGCGCGGCCCCGGCGAGATCACGATGCGTTGCGGCGCGAGCTTTTCGATCTCGTCGACGGTGAGTGCATCGTTGCGCTCCACCCGCACCTCGGCGCCCAGCGACTGCAGGTACTGCACGAGGTTGTAGGTGAAGCTGTCGTAGTTATCGATCATCAGCAGCACGTCAAAGTCCCCTCGCCGCTTCCGCCACCGCGCGGAACAGCGCGCGCCCCTTGTTCATCGTCTCCAGCCACTCCGCATCCGGATCCGAGTCGTAGACCACGCCGCCACCGGCTTGCACATGCAGGCGGCCGTCCTGGATCACAGCGGTACGGATCGCGATGGCGGTATCGGCATCGCCGTGCCAGCCGATGTAGCCGACCGCGCCGGAGTAGACATTGCGCTTGACCGGTTCAAGCTCACGGATGATTTCCAGCGCGCGGATCTTCGGCGCGCCGCTGACGGTGCCGGCGGGGAACGTGGCGCGCAGCACGTCGGCATAGCTGAGGCCCGGCTTCAGCGTGCCGGTGACTTCGCTGACGATGTGCATGACATGGCTGTAGCGTTCGATCACGAACTGCTCGCCGACCTTGACGCTGCCGGCCTCGCTGATGCGGCCGACATCGTTGCGGCCAAGGTCGATCAGCATCAGGTGCTCGGCGCGCTCCTTCGGGTCGGCCAGCAGCTCGGCTTCCAGTGCGTTGTCTTCCTCGACGGTCTTGCCGCGCGGGCGGGTGCCGGCGATCGGGCGCACGGTGACGATGTTCTCGCCCTTATCGTTATGTTGCAGGCGCGCGAGGATTTCCGGCGAGGAACCCACCACCTGGGTTTCGCCGGTATCGAGGAAATACATGTAGGGCGACGGGTTGAGCGCACGCAGTGCGCGGTAGACATCGACCGGGCGCGCGCTGAACGGCACGCTCAGGCGCTGGCTCGGAACGACCTGGAAGATGTCACCGGCGCGGATGTATTCCTGCGCCTTGCGCACCACCTCGTGGTACTGCTCGCGGCTGAAGCTGGAACGGAAATCGGATTCGTCGATCGCCGCCGGCACCAGCGTTTCGGGATACGGCGCGCCACCATGGCGGAGCCGGTGCGAGAGCGCATCGAGCCTCCGATTCGCGCGCGCCCATGCCTGCGGCTGTCGCGGGTCGGCATGCACGATCAGGTACAGCCGTCCCTTGAGGTTGTCGAACACCGCCAGCTCGTCGCTGAGCATCAGCAGGATGTCGGGCGTGCCGAGTTCGTCGGGCTTCGGGTTTGCGCGCAGGCACGGCTCGATGTATTCGATGCACTCGAAGCCGAACCAGCCGACCAGCCCGCCGGCGAAACCGGGCAAGCCATCGAGTTTCGGCACGCGATGCTCGGCGCGCAGGCGCTCGACTTCGGCCAAAGGATCGGCGACCTCGCGGGTCTCGACCACTTCGCCATGCTCGCGGACTTCGAGCGTGTGGCCGCGGAATTCGTAAACGCGCCGCGCCGGCAGGCCGATGATGGAATGTCGCCCGAAGCGCTCGCCGCCTTCGACCGATTCGAACAGGTAGGTATGCGGGCCGTCGGCCAGTTTCAGGTACACCGACAGCGGCGTATCGAGGTCCGAGAGGACTTCGCGCACCACGGGCACGAGGTTGAAGCCGTCAGCGGCGTGCTGGGCGAACTGGGCAGAGGTGATCAAGCGGAGCGTCCTTCATGGGCATGCGGGCGATCGGGGCGGCGGAATCTCGCCACCATCGCCAACCATGCTCGAAAGACGGGGTCGCCCGGTTCATGGGCGAACTTTAGCCGCATTCCCGCGCATCGGGCAATCCACCGGCAGGTGCATGCGCAAGCGCTTCGGCATGGATTCGATCCGGAATGTCATGGCTTCCAGCGGCTCGCCGTCGAGGTTGAGGGTGGCGGCTGCGTGGCTTCTATCTCGATCCAAGGCAGGGCGCGGCTTCGGGGTTCGACAGGAATGCCGCCAGCGCGGGCTCGGGGACAGGCTCATGCGCACGAGCTAGCCGGCGCGCGTGAAGGCTGTGCCGATGTCACACGGGCGTCACCATCGATGCCGAGTATGAGAGTCCATCGCAGGGACGACGGACGGGCAGGACGCCCAAATTTTTCGAGCCGATGCCGCTCCCCTCCCCATGGCGGCGTCGGTTTTTTTGCCTGCGACTAGGCACGCGCCCGGTCGATCTCGGCACGCATTGAGGCGATGACCGCCGCATATCGCGCGTCTTCAGAACCGGGCTTGCCGAAGATCGCGCTGCCGGCGACGAAGGCATCCGCTCCCGCCGCGGCGATCGCACCGATGTTGTCCGGCTTCACCCCGCCGTCGATCTCCAGCCGGATCGGCTTGCCGGTGGCATCGATCATCGCCCGCACCTTGCGCAGCTTGTCGAGCGCCGAGGGAATGAATCCCTGCCCGCCGAAGCCCGGGTTTACCGACATCAGCAGCACCAGGTCGAGTTCTTCCAGCACGTAGTCCAGCACCTCGAGCGGGGTGGCCGGATTCAGCACCAGGCCGGCCTGGCAGCCTTCCGCCTTGATCAGCTGGATGGTGCGATGGACGTGCTTCGAGGCCTCCGGATGGAAGCTGATGATCGACGCGCCCGCCTTGGCGAAGTCCGGCACGATGCGATCCACCGGCTCCACCATCAGGTGCACGTCGATCGGTGCGGTGACGCCGTGCTTGCGCAGGGCTTCGCAGACCAGCGGGCCGATGGTGAGGTTGGGCACGTAATGGTTGTCCATCACGTCGAAGTGCACCCAGTCCGCGCCGGCTGCCAGCACGTTGTCGACCTCTTCGCCGAGTTTCGCGAAATTGGCCGACAGGATGGACGGGGCGATGACGCTGTGCTGGATCAGGGCGGGCGGCATATTCACTTCTTCCGTAATTGCTTGATGCGGTCGTAGGCGGTGTTGATCTCGCGGGCCTTTTCCTCGGCCTGCTGCTGCAGCTCCGGGGCGGCGCCGGCGAGGCGGTCCGGGTGGTACTGCGAGATCAGCCGGCGCCAGGCGCGCTCGACGTCGGCGTCGGTGGCGTCGCTGGACACTTCGAGCACGCCGTACGGGTTGTCGCGCGCGGACTTGAACCAGTCGGCATCGAACGCATGCCCGACCAGCAGGCCCAGCAGGCCGCCGGCCGGATGCCGGAACAGCAGCCAACCCGCGATCAGCCCGAAGAATTTTCCGTACCAACGTTTCATGCCGGTCATCTTACAAGGCTGCCACGGGGGCAGGCTCTGCATGGGGCCGCCACGGGGGGCAGCCGCTACACTGTGCGTCCTCACGATGCTCGCCGCC